>Ga0207702_10004468_pt1 | contig 12426 bp, 13 predicted proteins | sample KBSCornC62_FD_184302 | JGI IMG/M metagenome (GOLD analysis project Ga0207702, IMG submission 184302) | Corn rhizosphere microbial communities from Kellogg Biological Station, Michigan, USA - KBS Corn C6-2 (SPAdes) (version 2) | ecosystem: Host-associated > Plants > Roots > Rhizosphere > Soil ...
CGTGGGCCGACGGTGGCGGCGCCCCATGCCGATGCGGATAGCGAAGCTGTGATCGGGGTGGGCTTGAAATAGCTGATGAAGGGCTTGGGTCCCAGGACGGGCAAATCCTGCGCCAGGCAAGGACCGCCGTGAAGGCGGACGCCGCAATCGCGAGCCGTGCCAATATCGTCATGCGGGCGGCACCCCGTTTCCCGCATTTCGTCGCTTCGTTCCGCGAAATCGCCATTCGAGCACCAGTCCCCATCCGCCTCAGCCTTCCCAAGCGATGCGCCTGCGCGCCGAGCCGATGGTCGCCGCCGCCAAGCCCACCGGAGAAGAACGCCCGATCACGGAATGGCTGCTGCCATCCCTTTGAGCCCTATAAATATGATTTAATTGGCCGGTCAATGATGGTTGCAATGTGCGAACGGACCCGGCTCCTGGCAACGATTAAACCCGCAACTCCAAAGGCGTTACCCCCGGCTTGCCTGCGCCGGGGCAGGCAAGCCGGGCATGACGGCCATCCCGAAATTGCTCAGGCATTCACCGGGTATTTGCGCCTGATTGGCTTGGCCGAACTGCTTTCACGTCTTCAGCGGACCGCTTTCACCGACTCCACATCGAGCTGGAAGAACTGCCCGTCGAAAGGCGCAGGTGCCGGCGGCACGCCGGGCACCACGACATGTTTGTGGTTGGCGATCTCCACGTCATTGGAATCGTACGCACCCATCGTCACCGTCGCGCCGCCGCGGATCGGAATCGTCACGCGATAGTCGATCGGAAACGTGTAATGCCCCACCTTCTCCTCGTTGCGATTGAAGGTGTAGGTCGCTTCGGGATCCGAGACGTGCAGGCTGTAGAAATTATAGTCGTTCTTGATCGGCGTGCCATCGGTCTGGAAGTGTTCGAACTGAACAACGCCGCCGGTGAAGTTCTTCGGCTCGACCACGCCGCGCACATGCAGGGTGACCTGGTAGGTCGTCCCGGGCTTGCCGCCGAAAGTCCGCACGATCTCGCGCTTGAGTTTCCATTGGGGATCGGCGGTCTGCAGCAGGCTCTGGTCCCAGTGGCATTCCGTGTCCTGGCTGAACTTCGGATTCGCACAGGGCACTTCCAGGCGCAGCCCCGCGAGGCTTGCAGCAGGCGCCGCACTTTTAGCTGGCGCCTGGGTGGCGCACGAAGCCAGCAGGACCACCCCGATCGCCACGCGGGCAATCCTCTCTCCGATGCCTTTCATGAAACCCCCTCTCGAACGATCGTTAGACACGCGCCATGCTAATCGTGCGCGGCGCACCTGCCCAGTTCGGTCGGCCATCGTGGTCAGAAAGCTTCGCCACGCACTCGAAGTCATGGAGCCTCAACGCGTGGCCAATACCGGACGTTCAGGTCAGCATTTTGTAGGCCACCGCAGCCAGCACCGCGATTGCGCCAAAAAGCCATAAATAGCGTATGGGCTTTCCGAGTAGCAGCGTGGAGGGCGTCACTCGGTGAGGATAAACGCCAGTTTCGCGAGAAACAGCCTCGACGAAGCGGTCCCAGTCATGCGCACCATCGCGTGATCCGCTTGGCAGCGCCTGCAGCAAGGCGGCAAAAACGTCGCCCGCGGTTCGCCATTCGCTCGCGCTGCTATAGTCAAGGCGGACGCCAAACTCCTGTTCAACCTCGGTGATCGCGGCGATCTCATCGCCATCGCCACCAAGGCCAAGGGTATCGAGGGGCGACGGGACCGGGCTTGGCATCTGCCAATGTTACTGGGCGCACTTCACCTTGCAATGTCAGCTGCGACGGCATCGGGAAATAGTATAGTGTCCCCGAAATGCCCCCGAATTGCCTAGTCGTTCAGCAAAGGGCGGCTCCTGCACCGCCAGTGTGGACCAATTCTCAACAGTCCAGTAATTGCACTCTATGGGGCGTGACGACTGGTACCGAAATACGCACTGGGACAGCGGAATCGAGGCGGGATTTCGAGCCAGGCTAGCTCGCGCTCGGACCTCCCGTCCGCAGTATCTTCGGATACAGGCGCACTATCTTGTAAAGTCTTTCCCCGAAACTGCCCTTCAGCTGATCGAAGAATATTTCGACACCGGTGACCAATTCGATGTGCCCAATGCGTTTTGCGCACGCGCAGAGGCATGCCTCGCATTGAGCCGACGCGAGGAGGCCGTGGCCGCCTATAAAGCCGCTCTGGAATGGGAAAAGGCCCATCCCCACTATATCTCGACGGCGCGTCTGGATTACCCCAGACTGGTGGCAGCGGACCGACTGTCCAACGAATATGATCATGCACTCCAGATTCTGCGAACCCGCTTTTCGGCGATGGATCATCAGTTCCCCAGTACCAGATACATCTGGAACGGTAGCTATGCTCTGATCGCCTTTGAGGAGGGGCGACTTGCCGAAGCCAAGGAATTTGCTGAGCGAGCAGTTCAGGCCGCGATGGAAACCGAAAGCCCGTTTCGCTATCATCGAAGTATTGGCGTCGTGCGCGACGCCTTCGATGACTTTGGCCGTCGCATAAAGCGGATTGCGCAGCCGTCGAGGGTTCGCTCCTTTCTTCGTCTGATTTCCGGAAAGTAGCCTGGGCCGGAGTGGGCACCATACTCAATCCAGCCGGTGGACTACGAAAGCGGGAGCCATTGGCGAATTATTGATGGAGCGGAGACCCTTAGGGCCGTTTCCAATGACCTGACTGCGGCTCCCTCGTTGCCTCGAAGACTATTCAGGTAGTAATTGCAATAGAGTGTTATGTATTCTCGATATTCCGGTCGTGTAGGCGTCGATCGAGTCACGGCGATATCTAGAAGCTCCTCCACCTCGCCGAAATCTCCGAGCAGCAGGTTTATCGTAGCAAGAAAAGCGTAATATTCCGATGTGGATCGGCGAGGCCCCTCTATCAGGAGCAATTTCTCGCGAGATTCGTCATAGCGCTGCTCATTGCGCAAAGTTATTGCCGCCGCCCATCTGTAGGTGTCTCTTATTCTGCTAAGCATATATGTGTGGCAGATCTCATCATGCCCGCTCTTCTATCGGGTTGGCCGAAAGCCGCCAGACTGCCTTCTACCAATAGCCGCTATCAGGTCACGATCGGAGCAGTCGCGTCTGCGTCACGCGCCTCTACCTCGCCCAGCGCTGATAGACGCGGTCTGGTTCCCCTCTCTAAACCAGCAACTCCGACGGCGGCACCACGCGGTGGACGTCGACCACCTCGCTCATCGGCACCTGGAACACCGTGGCGGGGGAGAATTGCTCGAGCTCGATATAGCTCGCCGTCCGCCTCCGCAGGCGCTTGACCAGGGCCGCGCGCGCCGCTTCGCCATTGTCGTCTTCGGGGTTTTCGGGGCGGAGATAGACGACCACGTCGTCGCCGATGCGCAGCCGCGCCTTGGGATCGACCACCACCATCTCGCCATCGTCATAGCGCGGCGACATGGATGAGCCCGACACGAACAGGCCATAGGCCTGGGGCCGATCGTTCAATATCACCGGACGGCGGACATATTGCACCACTTCGGCGCGATTGAGCGTGGTCTGTTCGACCGCCTCGCTCAGGATCCGCCGCGCCGCACCCAGGGCCGTGCCGTAGATCGGCAGATCCTGCCGCAGCCGATCGGCCGAGGCGCCTTCCATCTTCACCGGCGTGGCGTTGATCGCGGGCAGCACCAGCGCCTCGTCGCTGATGATCGCGGCGGGGGAGACGCCGAAGGCCGCCGCGGCGCGATCGATCCAGTCCTGGTGCAGGCGGCGTTGGTTCTTTTCCAGCCTCTCCACCTGTTGCGGGCTGGTCGACATGCGGCGCGCCAGCTCCGGGCGCGACCAGCCACGCGCCTCACGCATTGCCTGGATGTTGTTCACGGACGGCATGAGTCGCCCTTTGCACCAAAATGGTGCGAACGCGCAAGCGCCAATGTGGTGTTGACGAGAACAGAAAGAGAACACCATAATGGTGTTACGAGCGCACCGGAATCGAGTCGCCGGTGAAGGCTCCGACACCAAAGGGCAATCAGCGCGGCCGGCAGCGGCCAGGAGTGAGAGATGGACGGAACAGGCAGCGTCGCCGCGTCGATGGACGGGGCGGCGGAGGAATACTCTTGTCCCACGAGCAGGCCGTTCCTGCTGCGGCCGGCGCCCGCGGATTTCCGGGCGCGCGCGGCGGAGCTGGGCGCCTGGGCGCTCAAGCGGCATTATCGCACCGGCATCCGCATCATCAATCGATGGTATGAGGAAACCAGCGCGGTGCGGCTGATCGAGCCGCCCATGCCGGTGCCGGCGGACTTTGCCGAGGTCGTCGCGCGCACGCACCAATTGGGGCTGGTGCGCCATTATCGCGTGTCCAACTCGACGATCCGCCGCTGGCTGAGCGAGACGGGCCTGACGCCTGCGCGGCGCCCACGCGTCGAGAATCCCCGCCGCATGGCCATGCCGGAGGAGTTTGCCGCACTGGCGCCGACGCTGACGCGCGCGCAGCTCGCCGATCGGCTGGGGGTGAGCGACACGGTGATCCTGCGCTGGTGCCAGGAAGCGGGCGTGCGGCCGATGCGATCGCCCTTCTTCAGGCGCAAAGGTGGGGCGGTGGCGCGGGGCGAAGCGATCCCGCCGGTGGATGCGGACCTGGCCGCGCAGGCCGCGCAATTCCTGCGGCGGCGCTTCATCGTCTATAGCTGCGCGATCCTGCCGGCGGCGGAGCGGCGCGGCCTGCCCAACAAGGGGCGCGACCATTATTATGTGAACGGGCGCGGCGTGATGCCCGCCGCCCGGATGATCGAACTGGCGGAGGAAAGAGGGTTCGATCATCGCGCCTGGGCGCGGCTGGGCGGAGGCTTGGGTATGCTCACGCAGGCCTGGCAGGCGCCGGGCCGGGCATGAGCGCGGACCTGCTCGGCCGGCTGATCGCCTGCGGCACGCCCGCCGATTTGATCGGCGAGGTGGCGATGGCGCTCGCCCGCGGCGAGAGCGACCGGCAGGCGATCGCCTCGCGCCGCGCCGCCGACCGGGATCGCCAGCGCAGCCGCCGCGCGTCACGTGATACGGTGCGGAGTCACGCCGAGTCACGGGGCGTCACGCCCTGTCACGCGGTGTCACGGGGCGGTGCGGACGCCTCTCCCTCTGATAAGAAAAATCCCCCAGACCCCCTTAAAGAATTAACTCCCACTCATCCCCCCGAGGAGGCTTGCGCCTCCTCGACCCCCGACGGGGGCCGGGCAGCGGGCAGGGCGGTTCGCCGATCGGGGCGGGACACGGCAGGGCGGGGCGCGGCGAGCCGGATCGCGGCGGACTGGACCGCGCCGCCGGTCGAGACCTTGGCGCCGATGGTGCAGGCGATCGTGCGGCAATGGCCGAAGGGCGCCTACGACCTGGTTGCGCTCAACTTCGTCAACCACTGGCTGGCCGAGGGCCGCGCGCTGGGTGCCAAGCGCGACTGGCCGCGCACCTGGAGCAACTGGCTGGTCCGCGAAAGCGCCCACATCCTGCGCGCCGCCAAGGCCGGCGTGCGGTTCGACACGGTCGCGAGCGATGCGACGGGCCCACCTGCCAGCCCCGTCGACCGCGCTGAGGCGCTCGAGCGATCCGCCGCCCTGATGGAGCGCATGGGGCGTGCTGACGATGCCGCCGAACTGCGCGCCACTGCGGCGAGGTTGCGGGGGAAGGGCGGGGCGGAGCCGGGCGGATGAGGCACAGGAATTCAGTGGTTTGGCGAGAAAAGGAAAGACGAGATGGAAACGACAAAACCCCGCCGCGGCCGCCCCACCGGCCTGATGACCCACCGCCGCCGCCAGGTGCTGGAAGCGTTCAAGGAACAGGCCGCGCAAGGCCAGCGCGTGTCGATCGCGCGACTGGTGCGGACATGCGGACTGCACGACCGATCTTCGGCGCTGCGGATCATCCGGGATCTTCGGCGGATGGGGAGGTTGTGAGGAGCATTATGATATCAAACATGGCCAATGCCTCGGCTAACGTAGGAGAAAAGTTCGTTCATGTCCGCCAATGCAGCACAAGTTGAGCCCGCTGGCATCCTAGACCATATGCCCGACACGGACATGGCGATAGATCCGGGAATTGCCTACGCCGTGTGCGCTTTGCGGGCCGGTGGGATAGAGACCTTTGAGTCCTGCGAAGGCGGCAATGGCCATGCGATGCTGGAACCCACCATCCGATTCCATGGAAACGCCTGGGAAGGGCACAGGGCCTTCACTGTCGCGATGGAGAGGGGGCTTCCCGTGTTGGCGGTAAGGCGCTCCTACACCGTCACTGACGGTCAGCTGGAAGGGCCGTGGTGGGAAATGACCTTCCGCACCACGGCCACTAGTTAGCCTCGCCTAGGCGAGCCGGTTACAGTGATCGCAACGCGGACGGCCCGCAGTGCCGCTGCGGCGGTAATAGGACTCGATATTGTTACCTTCGGTGCACCGGTCGTTATCGTGGTACACGTTGCGGGTGTTAGGTTTGGCGGAATGGAACGGAGAAACCTTAGCCATTTCAGGCCCTTTCAAAAATAATGTGACAGACTCACTGCCGTTTGATATGAAAGAGCCGCGCGGGTCGCTCTCGCGAGCAGCGCGCGCGGCGGTCCACGCTCTCTAACCAGAGCAAGGGTTTCGGCGGTTGCAGCCGCCTACTCCCCCACTGATGCTTTCGCATCAGGACCTCCTTTCTACGGGGACAGACGCTCCCCCGTTGAGCCGGTTGACACCACAAGTTGATACCAGACGACCGTAGGCCCTCACAAAAGGCCTGCGGTCGTCGCCGTTGAGTCGTTTCTCCAGCGTCGTTGCAATAATCTAAGCGAGCGATCTGTACAACTGAAAATTCTGCGTGTATCTACAAGTCGTATCCTTTGGGGAGAGTCCGTGATGGCGACCGATGTAGCGCTCGAAAATGCAAAGGCTCGCCGGGAGGCGCTTCAGGCCCGGCTGAGCAAGATCGATGCAGATATCCAGGAACTCGAGGGAGCGCGGGAGCGCGCGCAACGTGACCTCAGAGTAGCTGAGGCATTTATCACCATCTGGTACGAGATGGCTGGCATTCAGCCTCCGGAGCAGTTGGAACGAAAGGAGTCCAGTGCTCCCGCGGACCAGCCGCCAAGGCCGAAAAATCCTGATCGCCTCTTTGTGGCGCAACAGTGCGTAACCTACATCCGTGAGGCAGGCCGGCCTCTGGGCCGGCGTGAGCTATTCGAGCGTCTGGTTGCGGATGGTATCCATATTCGCGGGAAAGATGCCGAGATGGTGCTAAGCACGATGCTCTGGCGTAGCAGGGAAGTCATCGTTCGGTTGAAGGAGGGCGGTTATTGGCCAGCCCATGATCCGCTTCCCACGCCCGACCTCGAAAAGCTGATAAATTAGGAATAAACGGTGGGAATAACGATGACGGTGGAGTGCACCCTGGGATGAGACAGTAAAATAGGGACAGCCCATTCTGGAGGGTTAGATGTCCAGGTATTACGGTGCCAGTTTACTAAATAGCTGAGAAATTGTCAGCTTCCGGGAAGGGTGCGAGGCACGGCGAACGGCATCAATTGCGCCGCAAGCCGTCATTGCATCCGATCCGGTCGGGAATGGCGGCAGCTGGTGGGAATTACGGTGCCAGTTTACTAAACTCGGGAATTACGGTGCCACCGTAATCGAAGGGGCAGCCGTGGCAGTGTTGCTCGGCCCTAAAATTCGGGGGCGCTCGAGTTCACGCTCCAACGAAAATGGGCGCCGCGGGTCCTTTGACCGGCGGCGCCCATCGAGGCTAGGCGTCAGGCGAATGCGACGCTTGCGCGGCGGCCGCGCATGGTCGCTCCGGCAAGACCGAAGCCGCAAACCATCATCGCCCAGGTGGCGGGCTCCGGGACATTTGGTCTTACCGTCTTGGTGTCGAACTGGAGATCATCGATCGCCACGAAATCGCCGGCGACGCGCAGGAAGCTCGCATCGTTGGTGAGGCGATTGATATAATAATAGGTATTCAACGGGGTCGTGCTGATATTATAGCTTTCGAGCACAGACATGTCGGCTGCGAGCAGTTCGAACTTGAGGCTGGTCGGCCCCGCAATGCCAATCCCCACCGCCGCCTGCGGCGTGGCAAAGCTGACAAGAATGTCAGCATTCCAGTTATTGCCGAATCCCGTGCCGATATAGTTGGGCTGACTTTGTGAGCTGCCATAAAAGCCGAGCGACGGCCCCAGCGTATTGACGATCGAGGTCACGCCATCGGCCACATAGCGATTGCTGGCCAGGTCGGTACCGGTGGTGCCGTCATCGAAATTGATCAGGGTGCCGAAGCGAGGGGTCGGCGTACCGGAGCCGCTCGCGGGTGTTCCGACTTCCAGCGTAGCCTGTGCCGCTGTCGCCATCAGCACAACAGGAATCGCAGCGATCAAGAGATGCGTTTTCATAACGTCCCCTTTCAGGATTATCCCCCCGCACAGGATATACTATTATCTGCCTGGCGCCTCAATCAGTACTGCGCGATAATCGTCGCCTTTCACGTTCTTTTGACGTTTATTTTATGTGTGGGCTCTCACGATATAGTGATTTCTCTATTTGGAAGGTGGCGGCCTTGAGTCTTGAGTTACGATGATAGAGCTAGGGGAAACAGTGCACTTATCTCGGTTCCCTTCTTGGTGGGCCAATCCACGCGCCGAGTAGCGTGCCCGTGTTTGTGGATTGAGTGCACCGTCACGGTATCTGGATGCCGTTGCACCCTGCCCACCTGCGGACCGGTATCCCAATGATGCGTGGTTATGGCCGCTCGACCAATGACGCAGCCCGATGGCGGGCAATGCCGCGATAAGACATCTGCGGCAGATGAAGAGGTTAGTGGTATAGGCGAGCGATTGCAGCCGCTGTCCCCGCTTCGTCGGCATAAAATTGCAGCCATTCTGACTGCAATTTCGCTCCGGTTCGCGCGCGTTACGGCGTAAACTGCTGCGTCAATTGTGCTTTTCAGGCAGGGTCGGGGGGATAGGGGCGTGGCAATCGGTACTGGGGGCAACGCCTTCGCGCTCGACACGCGCGGGCTTGATCTGGCGAACCTGCTTTTCGGGACGGTGACCGCGCAATCGTCGACGATGATGACGGTCGACGAGGGCTTCGGGTATACGGTGCACTTCACCGGATCGGACGTCCAATATGACGCCTTGGGCCACCCCGCGGCTGGCACGATCACGGGGATCAGCGAAGACTTCCACGGAAGTACGACGTTCAGCCTGACCGACCTGAATGTGAGCGCGTCGCAGTTCTACCATTGGGTTCAAACGCTGGACAATGTGACGGCCAAGACGACCGTTTTCGGCGGCAACGACAGCCTAACTGGTTCGCCGTTCGACGATTATCTCGAGGGCTTCAACGGCCATGACGTGCTGAACGGCGGCGCCGGCGCCGACACGCTGATCGGGGGAGAGGGAAATGATCACCTCTACGGTCAGTCGGTCAATGGCGGTCCGGATGGCGCGGACAGCCTCTCAGGCGGAAACGGATCGGATTACCTGCAAGGCAATGCGGGCAACGACACGCTGGACGGCGGCGCCGGATCGGATCGGATGAACGGGGGCGCCGGGAATGACCTGATCATGGGTGGGGCTGGTAATGATACCGCCAACGGCAATCTGGGCGACGACACCATCCAGGGCGGCGATGGCAATGACTCGCTGCGCGGTGGCCAGGGCGACGATGTGATCGATGGCGGGGCGGGCGACGACCGGATCAACGGCGACGCCGGAGACAACACCATTACCGGCGGAGCGGGGCACGACGTCTTCCAATTCTACCCGGACGCGATCCCATATATTTCAACCCATGGCGACGTGATCACGGATTATGAGAGCGGGATCGATCATCTTTCGATCCCCTATCTGGACTGGTTCACGATCATGGATGGTGGCCAGGTGACCGATTCCATCCAGATGATGAAGTTGAACGCCTCGTTCCCCGGAACGATCGGTCCCATGCGCTATAGCGTGGCGGTCTATCACGAGGGCGGCGACACCTACGTCTTGTGGGAAGGACGGGGTTCATCCGTCTTCGATCATCTCGCGATCCTGCGCGGCGAGCATACGATAACGGCGGCGGATTTCGTTTAGGAAGCGGCGGACCGTCGACGGGCGGGAATTTCGGGGACACTTGCCGAATTGGCCGGGCAGGATCCCACGACCGAAAGATCCACCCGCTCCCGACATGCCGCCCGTGAATCGCTGGCAGCGTATCGGCGTCCTGCTATGCTGATGCAAAATGGGGGCAATATGACGAACTTGCGGTGGGTGCTCATGGGGTGCGCGGCGTTCGCTGGTCCGGCGTGGGCAGGCGATACACCGCGATATGAGCCGGCACCCGCCTGGGCATTGCCGGCGCCCCCGACCGCTCCGACTGCCGATGGCGGCCCGCTGATGCGCATTCTGGATCAGCAGAGTCGCATCGCGGATGGCGCGGTGACGACCTATAATGAAGTCGCGGCGAGCGCCTTGTCGGCCGACGCGCTGGCGCGGCTGGGGACGATCAGCCTGAGCTGGCAACCGTTCCACGGCGACCTGATCATCCATCGCGTCGAGATCATCCGCGATGGCCAGCGGATCGACGTGCTGAAGGCAGGGCAGAAATTCACGGTCATTCGCCGTGAACAAAGGCTGGAAGAGCTGGAGCTGAACGGGGAACTGACCGCGACGCTGCAGGTCGAGGGGCTGCGCGTCGGCGACACGCTGGATTATGCGGTTTCGATAACATCGAAGGACCCGGTGCTGAAGGGCCAGGTGCAGGCCGCCTCCCCGATCCTGGCCGAGCCGTTCAAGATCGGCTTTGAACGCGCCCGTTTCCTGTGGCCGAGCGGCGCGCCGATCAAATGGCGCGCTTATCCGACCGGGGTCGTCGCGACGGAGACCGACAAAGCCGGCTGGCACGATTTGAGCTTCAAGGTGCCGGCGCCCAAGCAGTCCGACCTGCCGAACGATGCGCCGCTGCGGTTTCACCGGCTTCCGCTGGCCGAGGTGGCGAGCTTCGGCGGCTGGGCGGATGTGTCCAAGGTAGTGGCGCCGCTATATGCTACGCATGGGCTGATCGCCGCGGGCAGCCCGCTGGCGTCGGAAGTTGCGCGCATCCGCGACATGACGAGCGATCCGATGAAGCGGACCGCGGCCGCGCTGGCGCTGGTCCAGGACCGGATCCGCTATTTCGCAAACGGCATGAACGGCGGCAATTACAGGCCGCAGGCGCCCGCGCAGACCTGGTCGCTGGGCTATGGCGATTGCAAGGCGAAGACCTTGCTTTTGCTGGCGATACTCGACGGGCTCGACATCCAGGCCGAGCCGGTGATGGCGAGCATCGGCGCGGGCGATTTTGTCGCGGATCGCCTGCCCTCGCTCAGCGCGTTCAATCATATTTTCGTGCATGCCAGGATCGGCAATGACGATCTGTGGCTCGACGGGACCGGGCGCGGCAGCCGGATCGAGGATCTGCGCGATCCGCCACCATTCCGATGGGTGCTGCCGGCACGCGCGAGCGGCGCGGAGCTGATCGAATTGCCGCAACGCGCGCCGGCGATGCCGACCCACGTCACGGCGATGACGATCGATCAAAGCGCGGGGCTGATGGTGACGGCGCCGTTCCACGCAGTGGTGACGATCCGCGGCAGCGGCGCGGACGCGCTGCGCGCGATGGTCGCGCAGATGGACAAGGAGAAGCTGCAGCAGCTGGCGCTGTACAGCCTGGGGGGTGCTGCCGGCAGGGATGCGATCGCCGTCGACCAGAAATTCTCGTTCGATGCCGCGGCCTCGACCGCGACGATCGAGGTGAGCGGGGTGACCAATTCGTGGCGCTGGGCACGGCAGGACCATCGCTACCGCATTCGGCCGAGCAGCGCGATTTCGGGAATCAATCTCAACACGGATCGCGCGCGGGCGGCGTGGACGACGATCCCCATTTCGGGCGGCGAGCCGGGCCACAGCTCTTCCACGATCACGATCCTGCTGCCGGACAAGGGGCGCGGCGTGGTGCTGGAGGGCGACCAGACGGCAACGTTCGACATTGCCGGCCGCAAGCTCGTGCGCAGCGCATCGCTGACCGACGGGACGATCGTGCTGAAGGAAGAAGTGCTGGCATCGGGTGCCGAGCTGGCGCCGGCCGATTTGCCGGCGGCGCGGGCCAAGCTGGCGGCGGCGGGGAACCATCTCGTCCGGCTGGCGACGACGACCGACTATGCCCCGCCGCAGCGCCAGATCGCCGCAGCCAAAGCCGGCCACAAGCTGGACGAGCAGAAAGCGCTGATGTCGACCTTCATTGCCGACAAGCCGGAGGAAGCGCCCCGCTACATGGCGCGCGCGCTGTTCTATGTCTCGACCTACCAGTGGCAGGACGCGCTGGGGGATCTGGACAAGGCGATCGCGATCGACGCGAGCTCGACCAACCTGCTCAGCCGCGCGTTCCTGCTCAAGGAGCTGGGGGAAAATACAAAGGCCGCCGCCGATTATAAGGCAGT
>Ga0207702_10004469_pt1 | contig 12422 bp, 11 predicted proteins | sample KBSCornC62_FD_184302 | JGI IMG/M metagenome (GOLD analysis project Ga0207702, IMG submission 184302) | Corn rhizosphere microbial communities from Kellogg Biological Station, Michigan, USA - KBS Corn C6-2 (SPAdes) (version 2) | ecosystem: Host-associated > Plants > Roots > Rhizosphere > Soil ...
CCCGGCAATACATTGATAGATGCCGCATGCCGCCAATACTTCGGTCAGCCTTATGATAAAGATTCGCTGATTGCACTTTCAGGAACAGTCAATCAAAAGCTATTGGGCGCATTGCTCGATCATCCTATCTTCAATGAAAAAGCACCCAAGACTACGGGACCTGAATTATTCAACCTTGCCTATATTGAAGATGCCCAACAGGTATCAGGTACAAAAGATATTAACCCAAATGATTTGGTAAGTACGCTAAGTGAATTCACCGCCAAAAGCATCGCCGAATTTATCTTAAGCAACTTCCCGGCAGATTCCAAAGTATTCGCCAGCGGCGGAGGAGCGAAAAATCAATACGTAATCAATTGCCTGAAGTATTTGCTGCACAAAGATGCCATTTTAGATACCAAAGCTTTGGGCATCGATCCTGATGCCAAGGAGGCAATATTGTTTGCGTTATTGGGAAACGAGGCTCTTTCGGGCGAGCCGATTCGCATTGGGAAAAATCCCGCAGCGTTGATGGGAAAGTTTAGTTTTCCGATATAGACGACTTTGTCATGCTGAATATAATGAAGCATCTTGTCGACCATCCATGACGCCAATGCAAAACGGACTACTCGCCTGGCTGAATAAGATTCTTCACTACGTTCAGAAAGACAAAAAGACTTACGAAGTTTTTTAAACTTCGTAAGTCTAAAATATTAGAGGTTCGCCCTTATGCCATATTTCGCCGCAAACTTGCGATAAAGCTGCTTATGCAAATTATCCAGGTTAATATCGCGACCCTGTATAAAGGCTTTCTGAACGTCGATCGTAATCATATCCAAAGCATCACCTTTTGAGATAAAAAGATTGGCATCTTTTCCAACTTCAAGCGTACCGGTTGTTTTATCGATACCCAGAATTTTCGCGTTATTGATTGTGATCATCGAGAGCGCCTGTTCTTTGGTTAATCCATAGCCACAGGCTTCACCGGCTTCGAAAGGCAGGTTGCGCTGGCGCCAAAATCCCGTACCGGTGAGACCGTACAATACGCCAGCATCCTGCAGGATTTTGGGTAATTTGTATGGCAGATAAACATCGTCATCTTCACGTGCAGGCAGGGTTTGTGTTTCGTGCAGGATAACCGGAACATTGTTGCTTTTCAGCAGATCGGTCACAAGGTATGATTCTTTTCCGCCTACAATCACCAGCGAAATACCCAGCTTTTTGGTGAAGGCCACTACCTGGGTTATTTCTTTTGCACCATCAGCATCAACAAAGAGTTTCTTCGAACCATCGAATAATCCTTTCATTGACTCGAAGCGCAGGTTAATCACTGACGGCTTAGCTTCAGCATAAGCCTTAGCCTGGGTAAACAGGCTGTAAATGGCGTCGAGCGCCTTCTGATTTCGCTCCTCAGGCGTTTCCTGTAGAACGCCCGGCGTAGCTTGCGTCCGGCGGCGAGTAGCCGGTCGCAACACCGGCCAATTCATGTGAATGGCGATATCTTTTTTATAAGCAGCATCCTCCCAGTTCCAGGCATCCAGCTGTACTACGGATGATTGGCCAGAGATCAAACCACCAGATGGGGTAGGCTGCACCAACAGTATGCCATTTGAACGAACCGTAGGAATCACCTTCGAATCGGTATTGTAAGCAATGATGCTGCGTACGTTCGGGTTGAGTTCGCCGGTCTCTACATCGTCGACGGTACCACGTGCGCCTTCTTCTACTTCAACAAGACCCAGTGTTGTAACCGGGCAGATAAAACCAGGATAAATCTGCTTGCCTGAAGCGTCGATCACATCCGCACCGGAAGTACTTGCTGGAGCGCCTTCGCCAATGGCAGTTATTTTTCCTTTATCAAATGCGATATAACCGTTGCTGATCACCTGCCCGTTGCCCACATGGATGGTGGCGCCGGTGATGACCACGGGTTTGCTCTGTGCCGGCGCAGGCGAAATGGTAGCCTGTCCGTGAGCGAGGATTGTGCCAAGCAGTAATCCAGCTGTCGCTAATATTTTCTTTGTCATTTTTCTTCGTTGATTAAGTTGGTTTAAGTTGATTAAGTTAGATTGAGTTGATTACGTTGAATGAGTTAGCGTTAATAACCTGTTCAACCACTCACCTAATCAACTCAGTCAACTATTACCTATTTCTACTCTGGTCATCAGTATTTTTCGTTTGCATACCATTGTACTCATCAGCTACCACATAGGCATCATCCTCTACAGTATCGCAGGTATATCGCGGTCGCGTACGACTGCCGGTTGGCTTTTGCGTAGCGGCGCCTTTGTTTTTAGCCTGTATCATTTTGTGAATGATGCGCGCCTCATCGGCCTTTAATGCTTTTTGTTTGGCTGCATCCTCATCGATATCCCAATACTTGATGCCATCAACATAGGTCTTTTCGCAAACTGCATAGATCGAAAGTGGGTCGGCCGACCACACCACGATATCGGCATCCTTCCCCGGCTTCAGGCTGCCTACCCGATTGTCCACATGGAGCATTTTGGCAGGGTTCAGTGTTACAAATTTCAGTGCCTCTTCTTCACTTACTTTACCGTAGGCCACTGCTTTGCCTGCTTCCTGGTTCAAGCGGCGGGCCATTTCATCATCATCAGAGTTAAATGCCGTTGTTACGCCCACATCGTGCATAATTGCGCCGTTGTAAGGAATAGCATCGGTAACTTCCATCTTGTAAGCCCACCAGTCGGAGAAGGTGGAACCGGCGATATTGCGCGCCTTCATCTTATCAGCCACCTTGTAACCTTCCAATATGTGCGTAAAGGTATTTACATGGAAACCCATTGAATCAGCTACGTGCATCAGCATATTAATCTCCGATTGCACATAGGAGTGGCAGGTGATGTGGCGTGTATCATCCAGTATCTCGGCAAGCGCTTCCAGCTCCAGGTCGCGGCGAACATGATTGCCTTTTACAGCGCGTTCTGCTTTGTATTCTTTAGCGCGCGTGAAAGCATCAACATAAACCTGCTCAACCCCCATCCGTGTTTGCGGGAAACGCATGTTTGGCGTATTTTCAGGAATGCCCCAATTGCTTTGTTTTACATTTTCGCCAAGTGCGAATTTGATGAAGCCTGGTGCGCCCTCAAATTTCATTTGCTCTGGCAGCACACCCCAGCGATGTTTGATCAGCATGGTTTGTCCACCGATAGGATTAGCCGAGCCGTGCAGGATATGTGAAGTAGTTACCCCTCCTGCCAATTGTCTGTAAATACTGATATCTTCCGGATCAAGTACGTCTCCGATGCGAACTTCCGAAGTAACTGCCTGCGTACCTTCATTGACACCACCTGTAACAGCTATGTGTGAATGCTCATCAACCACTCCGGGTGAGATATGCTTGCCAGTTGCATCGACGACCTTAGCGCCTGTCGGAGCGGCGAGGTTTTTACCGATCGCCTTTATTTTCCCGTTCTCGATAAGCACATCGGTATTTTTCAGGATACCCTCTTTTTCGTTGGTCCAAATGGTGCCATTTTTAAATAAAGTGGTCTCCTGTTTTGGTAAGGCTGTATTGCCATATGGAGCAAAGGGGTAAACTACCGGCCCAACCTCGGTATTCGGCTTTGGTTCCGGTTCCTTTTTTTCGGGCGTGTATGCGCCGGCAAAAGTAGCTGTCCAGCGGGTGAAGGTGCCATCAGGCAGTACAGCATCGCCGCTCATGGCAAGTGGCGAAGTAGAGGTAATATAACCGCTCAGGCGGATGTTACCTGCAGGCTTATTTTTCAGATCGAAATAAATAGTCACCAGGTCGCCGCTGCGGGTGATGGTCCCTTTTGCGCGTACGCTGTCGGCGCCGGTGCGTTCAACATTCAAATCATATGATCCGGGAGTGCCGCCAATCTTTAATTTGATATTCGCCAGCCCATCGCCTGCAAGATTATAATTACCGCGCAGGTCAGTCACGTCCATATGGCTTACCACATACTGACGACCTTCAACCCAATTCTCATAAATGATATTATCTTTTTTGAATAAGTCGTCGGAAGTGATGATAAAGTTGGCTAGTTTGCCTTTTGTCAAAGTGCCAAGTTTATCACTTACGCCAAGCATTTCTGCAGGGATTTGTGTCAACGACATCAACGCCTGTCTTTCGCTCAGCCCGTAATCCATTGCCGACCGGAGGTTGGTCCAGAAATCTCGCGCATTTTGCAAACCATAGGAAGTAATGGCAAATCTGATCCCAGCCTTTTCTAATGTGGCAGGATTAGTCGGCGCCAGTTCCCAGCTTTTCAACTGCTCATAGCTGATGTTTTTTGCATCCAACGGATCTTCGATATCATAAGCCTCAGGGAAATTAAGCGGAATAATAAAGCTGCTTCCCGTACCCTTCATGGCATCTATGCGGCGGTACTCTTCGCCATCGGTTTTGAAAATATATTGCTTGCCGAATTCCTTAGCTATCTTATCAGCGCGAAGTACATTCAGTGGGTCACTCGCCTCAAATATCTGCGGCAGATTTTGCTGTTTGTTGAATTCAGCCAGCGAGATGTTGTATTCTTCTTTTTGATTCTTGTACCATTCGGCATCATAGTAGGTCTGGCGCAATACAGCTATGCTACCCATCAGCGATGATGGGTAGTTGGTTGCTGCCGTCCCTTTACTAAACGAATAGTGGGCCGCGGCCTCATCGTTAATCATTACGATATTGTCGCGCTCGTCGCCCAGCGAAACCACAACGGAGGTGCCCCGAGCAATACCATCATGGATCAAAGATTGAACGGCCCCAAACCCGTTCTTCTTTAGCTCTTCGGCTTTTGATTCATCGGCATGAAAGATTGACCTGGCGTTCATTTCGGGCCGAATGGCTTCGTTCCAATTATAGGCGCCCGCTTTGGTTGATACCGGGGTTATAGCAAATCGCCCGTTAAATGATTGCCGCGGCGACTCGGGGAGGCCATAACTGGTATAGGCGTCGATCAGCCCCGGGTAAATGTATTTTCCTTTCAAGTCAATTACTACGTACCCTTTCGGAATAGTTATGCCTTGTCCAACGGATTCGATCACACGATCCTTCACAAGGAGTACGCCATTGTTAATGGTTTGATTGGCGCTTACTACAATATCGGCATTGGTAAAGGCATACTGTCCGGGCCGTATATCCCAGGCTCCATTGACAGGAAAGGTTTGCTGGGCCCGGCCTATATAAAATGCACAGAGCGCCCAGCACAGAAGTAAAAGTTTCTTCATGTGAGAGTTCAGTTTGCCACTAAGTTATTTAAACATTTGGCACACTAACCAATTTTGTGAGCCATCATCATATATTTGTTACATCTTTGTTACAGACGGCTGAACAAAGTTTGTTGCCTGCTTTTTACTTTTCACAAAAATTGATCAAATGAGCGCTTATAAATTTCTCCTCGAACTTCACTCGGGCTTCAGGTACATTGTACTAGTATTATTGTTGTTGGCTATCATCCGCGCCTGGGCCGACTGGCTGGGAAACAAAACCTATAGCGAAGGCAATCGCAAGCTAAACCTGTTTACCTTGATTTCGGTACATACCCAGCTGCTGATCGGATTGATACTTTATTTCATGAGTCCTTTTGTTCAATTCAACAGCGACACCATGAAGGTTCACGATACCCGCTATTGGACTGTTGAACACCTAACAGGTATGATTATAGCTATCGTTCTGATCACGATTGGGCACAGCAGGTCTAAAAAGATGTTATCGCCGATGTTAAAGCATAAGTCGATAGCGATATTTTATACTTTGGGCCTGGTTATTATCGCAGCCGTTATCGTTATGAGTGGCAGGGGATTGGTTGGGATGACGCATTAATCTCCACTAACCCCGTCTACTTAATTGAATATTTTTTTAGAAAAAATTTGCTAATTCAAATTTCTTTCTAAATTTGTGACCGCGATGATTAAAACCTACAAGAACAATAGCTGGTGGCACCTTGAAAAAGGCAGCCGGTCACGTTCTTGATAAGAAATACTAATCAATTGTAAACCTAATATGAACCCGGCGCCAACCACGCCGGGTTTTGTATTTTATAATGCGACTGAAAAACTGAAATGAAAAAATATAAAATTACTACTACTACCAAAAAGCTCCTGGCCGACACTACCACGCCGGTGAGCATCTACCTGCGGTTGCGCGACGTGTTTCCAAATTCGCTGCTGCTCGAAAGCTCCGATTATCACAGTCGCGAAAACAGCCTGAGTTATATTTGCTGTGAACCGATAGCGGGATTTGTGCTCATCGATAGCCAGTTGAAACTAAGCTATCCCGACGGAGTCATCGAAACCAAATCAAAAAGCACCTTCGATCTTGTAGATGAGATTCGAAACTTTGTCGGAGGTTTTGATGTGGAGGACAACCCCTCCAAGATATTATTTAATGGTTTGTTTGGTTACTTTACGCACGAGGCTGTTGAGCATTTCGAAACCATTCGCCTGAAAGAGATCAAGGACGATCCTCGCAAAATTCCGACGATGCAATACCATATATATAGATATATTGTTGCCATTGATCATTTTAAGAACGAGTTACACATCTTCGAGAACCAGCCCGACGGGCAGCCGGTTAACGGCGGCCTCCAAAAACTCGAATACCTGATCAAGAATAAAAACTTTCCCGAATATCATTTTAAAAGCAATGGCGATGAAGAATCGAGTTTGACGGGTGAAGAATTTATGGCTGTGGTAGAAAAGATGAAACAGCATATCTACCGGGGTGATGTTTTCCAGATCGTACCGTCGAGGCCTTTTTCGAGAAAGTTTTTAGGGGATGAGTTTAACGTTTATCGCTCTTTGAGATCGATCAACCCCTCGCCATACCTGTTCTATTTTGATTATGGCGATTTCAGGATATTCGGTTCTTCGCCGGAGGCGCAGATCACTATCAAAAATAACGTCGCAAGCATTTTCCCAATCGCCGGCACTTTCAAACGCAGCGGCGATGACCTAAAAGATGCCGAAATTGCTCAAAGGCTGGAGAATGACCCAAAGGAATCAGCAGAGCATGTGATGCTCGTGGATCTGGCTCGCAACGATCTGAGCCGTCATTGCGAACAAGTTGAAGTGAAGGCCTTTAAGGAAGTTCAATATTATTCGCACCTGATCCACCTGGTATCACATGTGAGCGGCAAACTACGCGATGATGTGTCATCGTTCAAAATTGTAGCGGATACTTTTCCGGCTGGTACGCTTAGCGGCGCTCCGAAATACCGGGCAATGGAGATCATTGACGAAAACGAAAAGAGCAAGCGCAGCTTTTACAGCGGTGCGATTGGCTACTTTGGGTTTAATGGCGATTTTATTCATGCCATCATGATCCGTTCATTCCTGAGCAAGAATAATACGCTGCACTACCAGGCGGGAGCTGGGATTGTAGCCGACTCGGTACCGGAAAGTGAGTTGAAAGAAGTAGACAATAAGATCGCGGCATTGCGTAAAGCAATCGAGATGGCGGAGAGTTTGTGATTAGTTAATTAGTGATTAGAGATTAGTTTAAATGTTAAAATATTAAAGCTCCCCTCCTGAGAGGGGTTGGAGGTGTGTTACAATGAAAATATTAATAATAGATAATTACGATTCCTTCACCTATAATTTGGTGCATTTGGTAAACGAGATTGGTTTGCAATGTGATGTTTGGAGGAACGACAAATTTGCGATTGAGGATGTGGATGCGTATAGTCACATCATTCTTTCACCCGGTCCGGGTATACCTTCGGAAGCCGGTTTGCTTTTGCAGGTGATAGAAAAGTATGCTCCGACCAAAAGCATATTTGGCGTGTGTTTGGGTCAGCAAGCTATTGCGGAAGCGTTTGGTGGCAAGCTGTTCAATTTAAGCCGTCCGATGCATGGAATAGCTACCCCTATCCGGGTTACCGACCCGCACGAAAAGCTTTTTGCCGGACTACCCCAAAGCTTTAAAGTGGGCCGGTATCATTCCTGGGTTGTTGACAACGATGGCTTACCCGATTCATTTTCAGTAACCGCCATCGACGAGCAGGATAACAGCATCATGGCCTTGCACCATAAGCAATATGACGTGCGTGGTGTACAGTTTCATCCCGAGTCGGTGCTGACGGAGTATGGTAAGGCCATGATGAAAAACTGGTTAACGCCTGAGCCAACAGAAGGCAGTGACGAGCGTGTTGAGGCTCACTTTGTTAAAATTTAATATAATTGCAGATCAAAAATAATTTGTCCGCCCGAGGGTGGAACTTTGGGGTATGAGTATACTTGATACGATAGTCGCGCATAAAAAGAAAGAAGTACAATCAGCTAAAAAGAACGTTTCCTATATCAGCCTGGAAGAGTCGGAATATTTTCACCGGGACGTTTTATCCTTTCGGGACTTTTTGCTGGATCCTGATCGTACAGGTATTATTGCTGAGTTCAAGCGTAAATCACCTTCAAAGGGCATTATCAATGATAAAGTTACGGTGGAAAATGTAACTACCGGCTATGCATCGGCGGGAGCATCGGCGTTATCGGTGTTGACAGATCGCCAGTTTTTCATGGGCCGTAAAGTCGACTTGCAGCGCGCCCGTAAAGCCAATAAAATTCCTATCCTGCGCAAGGATTTTATGATTGATGAGTACCAGGTAATTGAAGCGAAGGCCCTGGGTGCCGACATCATTTTGCTGATTGCGGCCATACTTACACCTCAGCAAATTCAGCAACTATCCTCGCTGGCCAAAAGTCTTGAACTAAATGTACTTCTCGAAGTTCATAATCTTGAGGAGTTGGAGCGCAGCATCGTGCCAACACTTGATGCCATTGGTGTCAATAACCGCAACCTGGCTGATTTTACGGTTTCTGTGGAGACCTCGTACAAACTGGCAGAGCATATCCCATCAGAGTTTATGAAAATTTCCGAAAGCGCCATCAGCAATCCCGAAACGATCAAACAGTTAAAAAAAGCCGGTTTTAATGGTTTTTTGATTGGCGAGAATTTTATGAAGCAGACTGATCCGGGCGCGGCAATGAGGGAGTTTGTGAAGGAGTTGTAATTGTTTCTACTCGAATTTTAGGTTATCCGGATTTTGGTAGTTATTCCAAAATGTCATCAAGTCGATGGTGTTATTATTTACAATCCTCTAATAGATTGTTATTTGCGGCGTCACTACGCACTTGTGTATTTGAAGCGTTGAATTATGGACCGGGAAAGCTTCCGGATTGGATGCGATAGTTTGCAACGAGTCGTCGACTTTTTTTATAAAGCTAAGCATTACACTGTTACTCCCACCTGTTGGCTAAATATTCCAGATTTTGTGAAAAGGTTCTTTCTGCTTCTGGCGTCCAGTTTATAGAAGTCATTTATATTTATCTATAAACTCTTGCATTACTTTATCGTGCGGTCTCGTTAAACCTTTTTCAGATTGTTCATAACCTGCCAGTATTGATCTGTCAAGAGCATCCGGATCATCCAATTGATATTTCAAGCCTAAATGATCTAAAAATTCTTCTACTGCAAAAAGGTCTGTTTCCTTATTTATTTCTATCGTTACAATGCGCATAAACAAATTTAACGAATGCAAAGCAAAATGGATATATTTAATGGCTTTTCGTCAATCGGAACCCTAATATAGGGCGATGATGCAGAGTAATCTAATCAAGTCAATGAAGTCACTCACTTGGAAACTGATTTTGCCACTTGCGGTTATATTATTTTTCAGCTTTTCGAGGTGGGTGTGTGCTAAAGTTGTCGATGCCCCAAATTCTATCTTGCAAGGCTTCCCGTTGCCTTATACATGCCCTGGTTGGGGTAGCTCGATGTCTATACAATTTTTTGTAGCCGAATTTGTAATCGATCTTTTGGTCTATTTCTTCTTCTTCTTTATAGCAATTTACCTGGTTAATCGCTTTATATGCAGGATCAGGGTTCATAAGGTTGCGGTAATAACCTTGTATATTATAGCAGGTTTTGCCCTGAGCTTACAGGTACTGATGTATTCTATAGACACCACTTTTTATTTACATAGATCGTTTGACATTAAGATAATTCAATCGACGTATGGTTTCTTTTGGCAAAATCGACCTGATTGTTTTTAACTGCCATTTTAACTTATTCCCTAACTTGGCATTTGGATTGATAGATCATTATTTGAATGAGACAAAAATTTTATGATACTGCTGTGAAGCAGGAAAAAGCAGTGCTAGTTGGTGTCATTACCCCAAATGAAACCGAGGAGCAGGAGAAAGAATATTTAGAAGAATTAGAATTCCTGGTGGAGACTGCCGGCGGACTTACCGTCAAGCATTTCACCCAAAAAATGCAACGGCCGGACAGGGCCACATTCGTGGGTACCGGTAAGTTGGAAGAGATACGCGATTACGTTAAATCGGAGGAGATAGATATTGTCGTTTTTGATGATGAGTTGAGCCCGTCCCAGCTTCGTAATATCGAAAACGAACTACAGGTAAAGATACTGGATCGCAGTAATTTGATCCTCGACATATTTGCCGGTCGCGCGCAAACCGCGCAGGCCAAAGCCCAGGTTGAGCTGGCGCAATTGCAATATTTGTTACCCCGATTGACCCGTTTATGGACGCACTTAGAGCGGCAGAAAGGTGGTATCGGTATGCGTGGCCCGGGTGAGTCGCAAATAGAGACCGACCGTCGTTTGATCCTGAACAAAATATCCCTGCTGAAAGAAAAACTTAAACAGATCGACCGTCAGAACGAAACTCAGCGCAAGAATCGTCATCAACTGGTTAGGGTTGCTTTGGTGGGTTATACCAATGTGGGTAAATCCACCATTATGAATATGATCTCCAAATCGGAAGTATTTGCGGAGAATAAGCTGTTTGCAACGCTGGATACAACCGTTCGCAAAGTGGTGATCGAAAACCTACCCTTCCTGCTTTCGGATACGGTAGGATTCATCCGCAAGCTGCCGCATCATTTGGTGGAGTGTTTCAAATCGACGCTGGATGAAGTACGCGAAGCGGATATCCTGGTCCACGTAGTGGATGTATCACATCCCAATTTCGAGGACCAGATCCGTACGGTGAACGAAACGCTAAAAGATTTGGGTGCTATAGATAAGCAAATGATCACCGTTTTCAATAAGATCGACGCCTATAATCCAATTCATCACCATCCGGGTGAAGAGGCTCACCAAATGAGCCTTGAAGATTTCAAACAAAGCTGGATGGCAAAAAATAATAGTCCGGCGATATTTATTTCTGCTTTGAAAAAAGATAATGTGGACGGGTTTAGAAAGCTATTGTACGATAAGGTAGTAGCAATTCATACGCATCGGTATCCATACGATAAATTATTATATTGATCCTGTCATAGAGACGCGATGCATCGCGTCTCTACCGCGTTAGAAATATTTCCTGTGTTATCTCCGGTATAATCCCCTTCTCCCTCGCCGTATCAAAAAGCAAATTAATCGCCTTCCGTCCTTCGATTCCCAGATCAAGTGAATATTGATTCACGTACAGATCGATGTGCTTATACATCACTTCTTCGCTCATTTCCTGCGCATGCGAGCGGATAAATTCCAACCCCGATTTGGGATGATCAAACGCAAACTGCACTGATTTCTTCAAAACCCGGTTGATCTTTTGTTGCGCTTCAAAAGGCAGCTTACGATTGGCGACAATGCCTCCAAGCGGAATCGCGCAGCCGGTTTGCTTCTCCCAATAATCACCTAAGTCGATGATCTTTTTGAGCCCTTTATTTTGATAGGTGAAGCGGTTCTCGTGAATAATCAAACCCACATCGATCTTTTCATCTAGCAAAGCATCTTCAATCTCCGAGAAAACCATCTCTTGCTTATTGGTGGCATTAGGCAAAGCTAAACCCAGCAAGAAATTAGCTGTGGTATATTTTCCGGGAATGCCGATCTTATAATTTGGATTGTCTAATTCCGCAATCGGCATTTCGCGTTTCGAAATCAAAAGCGGACCTACCCCAAAGCCCAGCGCGCTCCCCGCATCCAACAAAACATACTTATCAACCACATAAGCAAACGCATGATAGCTGAGTTTTGTAATATCCAGCTCGCCGCGGAAAGCTTTTTGGTTCAGTGTTTCCACGTCGTCGTAAAACACTTCAAAATCCAGTCCTTCGGTGTCTATCTTATGATGGATAAGCGCATCGAAAATAAAAGTATCATTAGGGCAGGGCGAAAAGCCGAGTGTTAGTTTCATCGTCTCCAATCTATTTGTCTAACAATCTACGGTGATAATTTACTTGTCCCAGGTGGTAACCGAGGTGTGTTGCAAGGTGGCTCAGGAAGTAAGCTGTAGTGTCGCCTTTCGTAAAAACGGTTATGGGGTACTCTGACGCCAGTTGCTCGTCGGTCACTTTATCCATGACCTGGTCAATCATTGTGACAGTGTCTTCTATCTTTTCAATCAACTCCGCTCGCGGAATATCCTTTAGCGAAAACTCCAGGTCGCGTTGACGTATGTATCCCGTATCACCCAGTACCGTTCCTACAAAG
>Ga0207702_10004475_pt1 | contig 12412 bp, 15 predicted proteins | sample KBSCornC62_FD_184302 | JGI IMG/M metagenome (GOLD analysis project Ga0207702, IMG submission 184302) | Corn rhizosphere microbial communities from Kellogg Biological Station, Michigan, USA - KBS Corn C6-2 (SPAdes) (version 2) | ecosystem: Host-associated > Plants > Roots > Rhizosphere > Soil ...
ATGGGCTGGTGCGATGGCTTGCGCCGGTGCTTGTCTTCACCAGTGAGGAAGTCTGGGGCACGCGATTCCCTGATGCGGGCTCGGTGCATCTGCTCGAGTGGCCCGAAGTTCCGCTGGTCGTGAATAGTGGGGACGAGAAGTGGGACCGCCTCCGGACCCTCCGAAGCGAGGTCACCGAAACGATCGAGCCACTTCGGCGTGACAAGGTGATCGGCTCCAGCCTCGAAGCAGAAGTGACAATCCCGGAAATGATTGCGTCACCCGAAGAGTTGGCCGAGCTGTTCATCACATCGACAGTAAGACCGGGCGATGCGCTGACCGTGGAGAAGACGAGCAACCGCAAATGCGGCCGCTGCTGGCGGCATTTGCCTGAAGTCCCGGAGGACGGCGCCCTCTGCGCCCGCTGCGACGAGGTGGTGAATGGCTGAGGAAATGCTGTCCTACAGCCCGGCGGATGTGCATGCTGGACAGATGAGCCACGTCTTTCCGATTCCGGGCGTTCACGAGCGCACCGCCGCTGGCGTGGGCGCGCGTGCGGGAGCGCGCGTACGCACGTCGTCACTGCGAAGATTAGTGAAGATTGGGGAGGCGCGGCTGTGAAACCGCGCCTGTTCGGCTTCTCGATCGCGCTCATTGTGCTGATCCTCGATCAGCTCGCCAAATGGGCGGTGACTTGGCCGCTGCAGCTGCAGGGCGTGCACGCGATGCATATGATGACTGGCTGGCCTGCAGACCGACCCGACATCCCCATCATTCCGATCTTCGGGCTGAGCTGGGTCGAGAATATCGGCATTTCGCTGGGGATTCTGAACGCCCACACCGAGCTTGAGCGCTGGTTGCTGGTTGCCGTGACGGCGGCGATCGCGATCGGAGTCGCCATCTGGATCGGGCGCGAAAAGCTTCGCGGGGATCAACTTGCGCTGGGCATGATCCTTGGCGGAGCGCTGGGCAACATTCTCGACCGCGCTCGCCACGGCTATGTCGTGGACTTCGCCGATCTCCACTTCGGTACTTTCCGGCCCTTTTTGGTCTTCAATGTCGGCGATGCTGCGATTAGCATCGGGGTCGCGATCCTGTTACTGCGCGCGTTCCTGGTGCGTCATGAGAAACCTGAGGAGTCCCTTGACCATGCGTAAGAGCCTTTCACTTCTGCTCATCCCGGCGCTTGCGCTCGGGGCTTGCGCGCACCGGCAGGCAAAAAGCGCCGCCGACGAGTTCGACGTGGTCCGCAACGCGCCGCTTGTGATCCCGCCCGATTTCACGCTGACTCCGCCGCCGGCCGGAACGGTAACCAATGGCCCGGAGAATGCACAAAAGCAGGCTATCGACGCGGTGTTCGGCAGTCCCGCACCGCGTAGCGCGCTCGAGACCGGGATGCTGGATGAAGCCGGCCGCGACCAGGTCGCGCTCGGAATTCGCGCGACAGTTGGCTCGCCCAACACCAACATCGTTGACCTTGGCGACATCACGCGCTCAATATTGGTGACGCCGGAGACGCAAACTCAGATCGCCTCATCGCAGGTTCCCTGAGCCGACCTCCCGGGGGGGAAGATTTATGGCCGAAGAAACTCTCTCCACCCGCCTCGTTGAAGTCGAGGCGATGCTCGACCGCTCAAGACGGCGGTTCGAGGAAGGATCGCGGCTGGTCGAGGAAGCGCACAAGGCGCTCGCCGACATCCAGCAGGCGCTGATCGGAAGCCCGATCGCAGTCTCTCGTGAGGAAAGTGAGGAGGCCGCTTCACAGCTTCTCGCTTCGCTCAAGGCCTCGGGAAGTGACATGCCGGACTCGCTGTGCGGCGGCCGCCTTTCCGTAGACCAGATGCAGCGGCTGATCCGGATCGATGGCCACCCCATCGGAATTACCGAGATGGAATATCGCGTGCTGGAGCTGCTGGCTTTTGCCCGCAACAATGTCGTCACTCGGGCGATGCTCCTGAAGCACCTCTATCGCAGAGCCGACGACCAGCCACAGCCCAAGATCATCGACGTCTTCATCTCCAAGCTTCGCAAGAAGCTGCGCAATGCTGCCGGCGGGGCCGAGTTCATCGAAACGATCCCGCAGCGCGGCTGGATCCTGCGCGACATTTCGCCTGAAAGCGGCGCCTGACGTTCACCAATTCTTAGGCATGAACCGTCAGAACCGCCGGAATGCTTCACCTCGTTCCCGAATTTTCGCCCGATTTCGAGCCGAAAACCTATCCCGAACCGATTGCCCGGCTGGCAAGCCTGCGCAACGCGCTTCGGGTGGTTGATCAGTTCGGCGGAGGACCGGCTTCGGATTTCGAGGATGACGACCAGCTGACGGCGCGGTGGGAGAGCGCGGGCGAGGCAGCGAAACGCTGCTTCGACCGTCGCTCGGCCGAGATGGTCGCCGTCGCGACAACTGGCCTCGAGATCATTTCGGAGCGTCAAAAAGACGGGATCGATCTCAATCCTGCGGCCAAGCAGGTGATCGCCGACGAACTCCGCGGCGACTTCGAAAAGCTTCAGAAGCTGTTCCGCTAGGCCGGACCGACCGCCTTCGGAGTCGCCGGATCGGCACCCCACTCGCTCCAGCTACCGTCGTAGAGCCGGTTTCGATCATTCCCCAGCAGGTGCGCCGCGAACAGTAGCGAACAAGCGGTGACGCCGGAGCCGCAGGTGGCGACGAACGGCTGCGCGGGATCGATCCCGGACGCGGCGAAGAGGCGCCGAAGTTCATCTGGCGACTTGAACGTTCCATCCTCATTGTAGAGCTCCGCGGACGCCAGATTGCGCGCACCCGGAATGTGGCCCGGTGCCACTCCGGCGCGCGGATCGGGCTCACTCCCCTCGAACCGTGCTTTGCCGCGCGCATCGAGTAGCGGGAGGTCACAACCAGCGAGGATTTGCTCCTTCACCGCCACGTCTCCGCCATCCTTCCCTTCGAACGTGGTTTTGCGCACTTGCGTCTCGCCACGCTCCGTCGGCCGCTCTTCCGCAAGCCATTTGGCCAAGCCACCATTAAGGATCGCTACATTGCGAGCACCAAAGTGGCGGAAGGTGAACCAGCCGCGCGCTGCGGTATGGTGCGGCGAATTGTCGTAGACGACGATCCGGTCGTCACGGCCAACGCCGAGTTCCTCCATCGCCTGACCGAATTGCTCGGTGTTCGACAGCATGTGCGGCGCTGGATGGGATCGATCCGCGACTTGGTCGATGTCCAGAAAGCGGGCGCCAGGAATGTGAGCCTGGAGATATTCGCTGCGCGCGTCCCGGTCGAGCGACGGCATGAACCAGCTGCAGTCGACTGGGACGAGATCCGGCTCGCCAAGGTGCTGGGCAAGCCATTCGGTTGAGACAAGTGATTCCATTGCGCCTTCCGTCATTGCGAGGAGCATCACGACGAAGCAATCCAGTTGCCGCAATTCTGGATTGCCACGGCCCTTAGGGCCTCGCAATGACGGTGAGGTGGCGACCCAGGACATCAAGCTGCACCCGAGCTGGCTCGAACCGCTGCGGGGCGAATTCGGGCAGCCGTACATGGCTGAGCTCAAGAGCTTTCTCCTTACCGAGCGGAACCAAGGGCGGCGAATTTTTCCCAAAGCGGCGAACTGGTTCCGCGCCCTGGACCTTTGCCCGCTGGACAAGGTGCGCGTGGTAATCCTGGGACAGGATCCGTATCACGGGGAAGGACAGGCGCACGGGCTGTGTTTCTCGGTTCCCCCAGGCACACGTCCGCCCCCCAGCCTGGTCAATATCTTCAAGGAGCTGGAGAGCGACCTCGGCGTCAAACCGTCACGGCACGGGTTCCTCGAACGTTGGGCCGAGCAGGGCGTGCTGCTGCTGAACAGTGTTCTGACGGTCGAGATGGGCCGTGCAGCTTCGCATCGCGAGCGCGGGTGGGAGAAGTTCACCGACCAGGTGGTTCGGCTGGTGAACGCGAAGGCGGAACCGGTCGTCTTCATGCTCTGGGGGAGCTACGCTCAGAAAAAGGCGGCGTTCGTGGACACTTCACGCCATCTGATACTGAAGGCGCCGCACCCGTCGCCGCTCAGCGCGCACAGCGGCTTCTTCGGCTGCCGGCATTTCTCCAAAAGCAATGCCTTCCTTAAGGAGCGCGGGCTCACCCCGATCGACTGGGCGTTGCCGGAAACGCCCACCGGCGGGTAAGGCGCGGGCGATGGAACCGAAACATCTCGGCAAGCCAAGCCCCATCCCCTCCTCGCCCGAGGAGGCGGCGCTGGATTATGTGCCGAACCCGCGCCGAGGAGAGCTCTATCTGGTCCGCTTCGCCGCGCCGGAGTTCACATCGCTTTGCCCCATCACCGGCCAGCCGGATTTCGCGCACCTGGTGATCGACTATGCGCCCGGCGAGACAATCGTCGAGAGCAAGAGCCTGAAGCTGTTCCTCGGCTCGTTCCGCAACCACGGGGCCTTCCACGAAGATGTGACCGTCGGGATCGGCAAGCGCCTGAGCGGCGAGATGAAACCGAAGTGGCTCAGGATCGGCGGCTATTGGTATCCGCGCGGCGGAATGCCGATCGACGTGTTCTGGCAATCCGGCCCTGCGCCGGCGGGGCTATGGATCCCGGAGCAGGGCGTGCAGCCCTACCGCGGTCGCGGCTAAGCCGCTCGGTTAGTGAACGGCGGCGCGCTCTTTCGCCGGCCCTTCCAAATGCGGAGGTGGAACCGCTGCGCTGACCTTGGTCCACAGATAGAGACCGGCGATCACCACAGCAAAAAGCGGAACCGCAGCCCACACCGCCCAGGAATTTTCCTTCACGACAGCGAGAACCCCTGCGCTGTCGCTTGACCCGGCCTTCTCGGCTGCACCGACGAGGGCCGCATAGACGACTCCCATCAGGCTTTCTCCGACGATCAGCCCGGTGGCCATCAACGTTCCGAGCCGCTCAGCGAAGGCAGGGTTTTCCGCCCGAACTGCCCAGCGGTTGTAAAGCCAGCCAAGCAGCGCGCCGAGCGGAATGAACAAATCCACTTCCATCGGCAGGTACATGCCCATCCCGACCGCCAGTGGTGGAAGGCTGAACTTCCCGCCAGAGAATTTCTTCAGCGCCTCATCGACGATGACGACGACGACCCCGATTTCTACCCCGCGAATGATCAGCGACCAGTCGAGGCTGTTTCCGAGCACACCCTGAGCAATCGAACTGATCAGCGCCGCCTGAGGGGCATTGAGAGCATTAGGGCCTGCGCCCGGCATTCCCACAAATCCGAACGCATGGTTGAGCAGGTTCAGAATGGGGGGAATGACGAGCGCACCGAACACGACGCCAATCACCAGTGCGACCTGCTGCCGCCAAGGAGTCGCGCCGACAAGCTGACCGGTTTTCAAATCCTGGAGATTGTCGTTGGCGATCGTCGCTACGCCGAAAATGACGGCAGTGACAAGCAGCGCAAAGGCAACCAGGCTTTTGGTTGCTGCGGCGCCGAGATTCCCCGCAGCGGCCAGCATGATCAGCGATATGCCGAGCGCAGTCAGTATGCCGACGCCGCTGACTGGGCTGTTCGAGGCGCCGATCAGCCCCGCCATGTAGCCGGTGATGGAAGCGATCAGCAGTCCTGCCACAAAAATATAGCAGAGCGAGAGCGCAACCAGCGCCGGCGCGTGCCCCGCGATCGCACCCTGGCTGGCGAAGGCATAGAGCAGCAGCCCGATAGGGAGGAGTGAAACGAGGATCGTGCCGCCGACTATGGTGATTGGAAGGTCGCGCTCCGTCAGCTCAAGCTCCGACCCGCTGCTTCGGGCGCGGCTGGCCGCCATCGCGGCAAGAATTCCGCGGATGATGGGAACAATGACCTTGCCGAGCGCCCAAACGGCAGCGACGAGCATCGTACCGGCGCCGATGAAGCGCACCTGATGGGAAAATGTCGTGCCGATCAATGTGTCGACGTCGCCGCCGGCAGCGACGCCCGCTGCTGCGGTCAATGAAGGCATGAGCCACGCCCAGCTGATGATGATGCCGACCAACATCGCGATTCCGACTGCCATCCCGACAAGATGGCCGACCCCGATCAGCGCCATCGAAAGGCTGGCGGTAATGCCGCTCGCGCCGCTGCCGACGCGGAATGTCTTGCCGGCCGTATCGGTAATGAGCCGCGTCTTGGTCAACGTGTAGTAGATCGCCGCTGCGGCTGCCGCGGCGATGATTGCAGCAAGCCCGCGCCGATTCTCCTCGGCACCGCCGACTCCCGCCCCGACTTTCAGCACCTCGGCGGCGGCGACGCCCTCCGGATAGGGCAAGTCACTGCCGGTCACGAGGGCCCGTCGCAGCGGAACCGAGTACATGACCCCGAGAATGCCGCCGAGCCCGATCACCGCTACGCTCAACCAATAGGGAAAGTCGGTCCAATACCCGATCATGATCAATCCCGGCAGGACGAAGATGATCGCGCTCAACGTCCCTGCAGCGGACGCAATCGTCTGGACGATGTTGTTTTCCTGAATGGTGGAGTCGGAAAACGCCTTGAGCACCGCCATGGAAATAACCGCGGCAGGAATGGAGGTGGCGAAGGTGATTCCAAGCTTCAGCCCCAAATAGACGTTTGCCGCTGTGAACAGGAACGTGATCAGCGCACCAAGAACGATTCCGCGAAGCGTCAGCTCGTTCAAATTCGGCGCGCGTACCGGAGCTGCTTCAGAAGCATTCGCCATCATCGTCCCCTCAATCGTCCCGGGCGAAACATTCCGCCGCGGGAACCGGGCTCAGGTGGCGCCTGATCACACGCCAGCGATCATCGTCATAAACCCACACGTCAGTGAGAAGCACGCAATCCTCCACCGTCTGGCCGAGATACGAAACCCGCCATTTCGCCTCGGTTGTCGCGATCATCACAGACTCGAATTCAACCGAGTCCCTGATCCGGCTTTCGATGTCGAGGACCTTCCGCTTCTCGATCGCCTCCAGCCACTCGTCGCGCGTGAGGATGAACGCCCCTTTCGCGCGCGTTCCGATGAGCGTGAACTTGGGATGCATGAGCGCGCGCAGGTGATCGATGTCGACAGCGCAAAGCGCATCGCGCCATTCGCGTTCAAGAGCTTCGATCAATCCGGATCGCGCAGCGGCCACGGCCCCACGATTGCCAATCCGAGCACGCGACGCAAGCGGAAGATGGACGAAACGTCCTTATCCCTTTGGAATTTCGATGCCCACGAACGCTGGAATATCCGTGCCGCGCTTCACCAGGAGCAAAGCTGTGGTCCGGCCCGCCTTCCTCGCCGCCTCGACGATCGCCGCGACCTGGGCCGGGTTGGTGACGGGTTGCTGGTTCACCGAAATGATCACATCCCCGCGTTGGAGGCCCTTGTCGGACGCATCGCTGTTGGGATCGACGGCCGTCACAACGACTCCTCTGATGCCGGGGGCGATCTTTAAGGACTGAGCGATTTGCGGAGTAAGCGGCTGCAACGACAGGCCCAATGACTGGCTAGTCGGCGGCGCGGGCGTATTGTCCTGAGTGGTGCTCTGGTCGTCCTGTCCAAGCTCCTTGTTCAGCTGCTCCTGCGAAGGGCGCTGGGTCACAGTCACCGGCAAGACGAGATGTCGGCCGTTGCGAACCACTTCGATCGGAATGCGTGAACCGACCGGAGTATTCGCGATCAGGTAGGCGACCGACTGGTCGGATGTAACCGCCTTTCCATTGACGCTGATGATCACATCGCCCTGTTGCATGCCTGCGTTTGCGGCGGGAGTACCGGGCTGGACCGTGCGCACGATTTCGCCGGTGTCCTTCGGAAGACCGAGCGAGCTGGCGATGTCCTCGTCCACGTCTTGAAGCCCGACGCCGATATAGCCGCGCTGCGGCTTCTCGCCGCGCCGAAGGGAGTCGATGACCGGCTTCGCGGCTTCGGCGGGAATCGCGAGCCCGATGCCGACATTGGTTCCGGTTGGAGAAATCAGTGCCGAGTTGATCCCGATCACGCGACCGGACATATCGAACATCGGACCTCCGGAATTGCCCATGTTGATCGCGGCGTCGGTCTGGATGTAGCGATCGAAGGGGCCGCCGCTGATGCCGCGATGGAGGGCCGAGATAATCCCGTGAGTGACGGTGCCGCCCAGCCCATAGGGATTCCCGATCGTCAGAACCCAATCACCGACCCGCGCGTGGGTACTATCCCCCCACTGCACATACGGCAGGTTCTGCGCGTCGATTTTCAGGAGCGCCAAATCCGCCAGTTCGTCGCGCCCGACGATATGGGCGGTATATTCCTTGCCGGTGGTCATGGTGACAGTGACGCTGTCGACCGTACCCGTGCCACTGAGGCTGGCAATCAGGTGGTTGTTGGTGACTACGTAACCGTCTGGAGAAATGATGAAGCCGGAACCGAGCGAGCCCGCCTCACGCGTTCGCGGAGTGGTCCCTTGCCCTTGCGCTTGGCCTTGGCCCTGATCCGGAACCGGGGCTCCGAACTGTCGGAACAGCTCCTCCAGTGGATTATTCTGCTGCTTGACGGTGATTTTCTGCTTGGTCGAAATGTTGACCACTGCCGGCATGACTCGAGCAGCGAGATCCGCGAAGCTGGCAGGGGCACCGGGCTCAGGAGAGATGGAGCTCTGCGTGACTTGCGCGCCGACCGGACCCGTGGCGAGGGAAAAGGCGGTTCCACCCAGAAGGAGGGCCATCGCGACCCCATAGGCATAGCGCACTTTTGCGGACTCCTTCGTCTTCATCGATACTCCCTGATCCGGATCCTGCGGCCCAGTTAGGCGGCGCGCCTGAACGCGAATTGAATGTCGGCCACACCGCGTTAGCGCGTCTGCCCGGTAAATTGTTTCAAATAGTCGTCGTGCGGTGACAGAATGATGGTTGTCGGAGCGGGCGCCTTGCCGTCCGCGCCCTCCACGAAGGTGGTCTTGTAGCTCTGCATCGCACGGTAAAAGTCGTAGAATTGCGGGTCCTTCCCGTAGCTGTCGGCATAAATTTTCGCCGCATCGGCATCCGCCTGAGCCTGGATGATCTGGGCCTGTTTCATCCCTTCGGCGCGGATAGACCGCGCTTCCTGCTCGCGCGCGGTGCTCATGCTCTCATATGCCGACTGAAGCGGCGCCCCGTCCGGAAGATCGGTCCGCTTGATCCGGACATCCACGATCTCCACGCCGTATTTCGACGCATCGGAGTTCAGCTCGTTGCGAATGTCGTCCATCACCCCTTGGCGTTCGGGCGAAAGCAGGGCGGCGAAAGGCTGCTTGCCAAGCTCGTTACGAACGTCCGAGCCAAGGATCGTTTTCAGCTGGGCCTGCAGATTATCCTCTGTCGTCGCCCGTACATACATCAGCAAAGGGTTCACGATCCGGTACCGAGCATAGGCGTCCACCTGAAGCCAGCGCTTGTCGGTCGAAAGGACATTCTGCGTCTGCATGTCGACGTCCAATATCCTTTTGTCGATCCACACGATCTGATCGACGAACGGAATTCGCCATGAGATGCCGGCTCCAATGGCGCCGATGGGGTGGCCCGGCCTATATTCGTTGAGGATCCGCTCAGGCTTTCCAAAGCGCACCACTACCGCCTGCCTGGTCTCGGGAACAATCGGGAAGGCAAGAAAGACAAGCAACAACATGATCGCGCCGGCAACGGCAGCGACCCAGGGATGGCGGCGGACGGAGTCCATCACTGGCCCTGACCTTGCTGGCTTTGCGGCTGTTGAGTGTCCGCTCCCGGTTTCAGCGGCAAATAAGGAACCACTGGCGTTTCGACGACCGTCTTCGGCACCTTGGAGAGAACCTGCTCCATCGTATCGTAATACATCCGCCGGCGGGTCACCTCGGGCGCCAGTTTGTACTGAGCGTAGACCTTGTCGAATGCAGTCGCCTCACCCTGTGCCTTGGCCGTGATCTGGACAGCATAGGCCCTGGCCTGGTTCTCGTATTTCTGGGCGTCCTGCTGGGCGGCCTGAACGTCCTTGAACGCGTCGGTGACTGCCTGCGGTGGATCGGCCTGCTTGATCGCGATACCCTGAACCTCGATCCCGGAATGATAGCGGTCGAGGATTTGCTGCGTGATCTGCGCGACCTTGTCCTCGATCTCGATTCGCTTGTCGCCCATCGCATCGCTTAGGCTTACCTGGCTGATCACCGATCGCATGGCGCTTTCCGCCACCTGATTGAGGGTTCCGTTGGGATCCTTCAACTCGAAAAGATAAAGCTGGGGATCGCGAATGTTCCAGCGGACCGAATAGGCGATGTTGATCAGGTTCTGATCCCCGGTCAGCATCAGATCTTCCTCGCTGCCGGAGCCTAAATCCGAGGTTCGGATCGACTCGACATCGATCTTCTTCACCCGTTCGATCGGTGAAGGCAGGGTCATTCCGACACCCGGCCCGAGAGTATAGACATAGCGCCCGAAACGCGTGACCACGCCCCGTTGCTCAGGCGCGATACTGTGTGTGCTTGTGAAGAGCATCCACAGGCAAAGCACGGCGACAATGCTCCAGAGGACGAACGATCCGTCCGGCCGGCGCGGGAATTGTCCGCCGGGCGACCAGCGGGCCCGGTTGCGGCGAAGAAATTCTTCGAAGGAAGAGAGATTTCCGGATTGTGGCGCCGGGGAACTCTTGCCTCGCTTCGGGCCGTCCTTCCACGGCCCTCCAGGGGGCTCGTCGCCGTCCCCGCCGGAACCGCCGGCTCCCCACGGCCCTTTGCTGTCAGCGAAACTGCCCCACCCCGGATCGATGTTCATGTGCGCTCTATAAGAAGGGGCCGCATCGAAAAATAGTGGCAAGCGCGAAGGGAGACCCTATCTCGCGGCAATGGCTGAGACCGAAGACCCGCTCGATATTCTCGACCAATTACCGGAGTCGGCGCGAATTCGCTCGCGCAAGCTTTCTGGCGGTGTGGCGACCATCGTCGCCGATGCGACGGGACTGAGCGCGAAAGATGCGGCGGAGCTGGAACAGCGCCTTCGCTCTGCAGCGGAGGCTCAGCCCGGAATCGCGGAGGCGCGCATTGCCATGACCGCGGCCCAGCCCCAGCGAAAGCTGATCGCGATTGCCAGCGGCAAGGGCGGCGTCGGCAAGTCGACCTTGTCGGCCAACCTCGCCATCGCCTTGGCTCGAATGGGCAAGAAGGTCGGCCTTATCGACGCTGATGTTTACGGCCCCTCGCAGACGAAGCTGCTCGGCAGCGACGAGCGGCCGACCGCGACGGACAAGCGACTCAACCCGGTTCAGGCGCACGGGATCAGCTTCCTTTCGCTTGGGCAGCTTGTCCCCGCGGGACAGGCTCTCGCCTGGCGGGGACCGATGGCTGCGAGCGCGCTTGGGCAGTTGCTGGACGCGGATTGGGGCGACGCCGAGCTGATCGTCGTCGATTTGCCGCCCGGTACGGGCGATGTGCAGCTGTCGCTGGTCCAGAAGTCGCGACCTTCCGGAGCGCTGATCGTCTCGACCCCGCAGGCGCTCTCGCTGATCGATGCCACCCGGGCCATCGACCTGTTCGGAAAGGTTTCAGTACCGGTCTTGGGCTTGGTCGAAAATATGGCTGGTTACGTCTGTCCGAATTGCGGCGAACAGTCGGATCCGTTCGGCAACGGCGGGGCAGAAGCAGCGGCAGAGGCCCTCGGCATCCCGTTCCTCGGCCGGCTTCCGCTTTCGAGCGGGCTTCGAGAGGCATCCGATACGGGACGTCCTCCGGCGGCAGATGACGGAGCGGAAGCCGAAACATTCGTAGAAATCGCTCGAAAGCTGCTCGCGCAGCTGGAAACCGTGAGGGGCTGAAGCATTGAGGCAGAGATGCTGAACCGCGACGAAGATATCGCAGAGCTTCTGACGAACGCCCGCACGATCGCGATGGTGGGCGCTTCCGACCGGCTTGACCGCCCCTCCTACGCCGTGATGCGCTTTCTTCAGGAGCACGGCTATCGAGTGCTGCCAGTCAACCCGCAGATCACGGGCGAACACGTGCATGGGGAATATGTGTGGCGTGAACTGTCGCAGATCGGCGTGCCCATCGACATCGTCGACATATTCCGGCGCCCTCAGGCCGCAGGCGAAGCGGTGGACGAGGCGATCCGGGTCGGCGCCAAGGCGGTATGGATGCAGATCGGCGTGATCAACGAGGAAGCTGCAAAGCGCGCCGAGGCGGCTGGCCTGAAGGTGGTGATGGACCGCTGCCCGAAGATCGAGATTCCCCGCCTTCGCCTGCCGAAGATCACGCCTGAAGCGTAATCTCAGCTGTCCGTGTGCGCGCGAACAAGTAACCGAAGGATCGTGAGCGATATGAGCAGTACAGCGATCGCTATTCCATAGACGACCCAAACTCCCGCACCGAGACTCGCTGGAATGATGACCGCCAGCGCCACGGCAATGATAACGGCTATTCCAGCGAGCAGCCCTTCACGACTGGCAATTGAATAGCCGGTACCTTCATCGGGTGCCCGCTCATGGAACCAGGGGCCGGGCATCGAACCGAATTTACGCCTCGGAAAAAAG
>Ga0207702_10004476_pt1 | contig 12408 bp, 10 predicted proteins | sample KBSCornC62_FD_184302 | JGI IMG/M metagenome (GOLD analysis project Ga0207702, IMG submission 184302) | Corn rhizosphere microbial communities from Kellogg Biological Station, Michigan, USA - KBS Corn C6-2 (SPAdes) (version 2) | ecosystem: Host-associated > Plants > Roots > Rhizosphere > Soil ...
CATTACGCCGCAGAAATGGACCCCACTGGATAGCCTGGCCTACGGGCGCGTGGTGGCGCTCTCGCTCGATAGCACCTGGGGCACCAAGTATTCGCGCGCGATGGTCACCAACAAAGCTGGTCCGCTTATCGCGTCGGCGCTCTTCCCGGAGTATCCTTCCGCCAACCCGACGCTATTCGCCAGCCCCGGCACCGCCGCGCCGCCCCAGGAGTCCGGCGCCAGCAGCAAGGCAACCGCGCCTGAGGCGGTCAATGAGACTGTGACGCTCTCGCCCAATCTGCTCAAAGGGACGGCGTTCCTGCGCCAGATTCTCGGCGATGTCCGTGACGCGCTTGGCAGCAACGACTGGGTGGTGGATGGCACCCATACCACCACTGGCAAGCCACTGCTGGCAAACGATCCTCATCTGGGCATTCGCATGCCATCCGTCTGGTATGAGGTCGGGCTGCGCGGCGGCGGATTGGACGAGATCGGCTTCACCTTCCCCGGCGAGCCGGGCATCGTCATCGGCCACAATGACTACATCGCCTGGGGCGTCACCAATGTCGGCGCCGATAACACCGATCTCTATCTCGAAAGCCTCGACCCAACCAGCCACCCCGGCCAATACCTCTACGACCGCTCCTGGGAGCCGTTGCAGACACGCCAGCAGGTCATCCACATTCGGGGCGGCGGCGCCAAAACCATCACCATTAGCAGCACTCTCCACGGGCCGATCATCAATAGCGGGCTCGACGACCTGAAGAAGTATCCGCCGGTCTCGCTGAAGTGGACGGCGCTCCAGCCCACCTACAGCTTCCGTGGATTCTTCCAACTCAACTTCGCCCGCAACTGGTATGAGTTCCTCGACGCGATCGCGAATATCTCGATCAGCCAGAACTTCGTCTACGCCGACATCTACGGCAACATTGGCTATCGCATGTCGGGCGTGCTGCCGATTCGCTCGGCGGATAACGGGCTGCTGCCGGTCTCTGGCAGCACCTCGAATCATGAATGGCAGGGCGTCGTCCCGCAGAACGAGATGCCGACACTCTACAATCCCGATACGCACCTGATCGCGACCGCCAATAACCGTATCGTGCCGAGCGACTATCCGGTCTACGTCACCAACGATTGGGACTGCGGCTATCGCGCGCGGCGCATTGACGACCTGCTGACAAGCAAAGACAAATTGAGCGTGAGCGACATCGAGCAGATTCAGAATGATGTCTACTCCATCCCCGCCAGCCAGCTTGTGCCCGCGTTCATCCGGGCGGGCCAGGCGGCAGGTGGGGACGCGGCCAAGGCGGCGGGCCTGCTACAAAACTGGGGCTTCACGATGACCCGCAATAGCACCGCGGCGGCGATCTACGAGGTGGCGGCAGGCACGTTGCTGCGCGAGACTGTCGAGCCGCTGCTGGGCAAAGACCTCTACGGCATCTTCCAGAGTAACGCCACGCCAAGCTGTCTCTTCACGACGCTGGTGAACAGCCTGAGCCATCCATTACCGCTCTTCGCCAGTGACCAGACGCGTGATGCCGCGATTGGCAAGGCGCTGGCCGACACGGTGCACACGCTGCGCGCGCAGTTTGGCGACGACACCAGCAAATGGCAGTGGGGCGCGCTGCATACCGCCCACTTCGAGCATCCGCTGGCAACCGTCAGTCCGCTCAACCTGATCTTCGACGTAGCGCCTGTGGCGCGCCCCGGTGACAGCACGACCATCAATGTCGGCGGCAGCGGCCGCTTCAGCGACGACCCGGCGAACTATGACCAGCGCTCGGTGCCCTCGATGCGTCAGATTATCGATCTGGCGAACTTCGATAATTCGGTCTGGGTGACGACGACTGGTGAGTCGGGCCAACCCTTCTCGGCACACTATAGCGATCTGGTGCCGCTGTGGGACCAGGGCCGCTATCAGAAGATGCTGTTTACGGCCTCTGCCATCGCGAAAGACAACCAGGCGCTGCTCATCATGCAGCCGGAAAAGTAGGAGCACGTCTTCCCCATCCTCTCCAGCATCAGGGAGAGGAGAAACCGACAGAGACCAGGGGGCGCTATGCTGAGCGAACGGCTGATTCGCGCCTATCCCGACCGCGTCCGCGAGGGGCTGCGTCGGCGAGGGTCCGCGCCAGAGACGCTGGAGCGCTGGCTGACGCTGGACGACGAACGGCGGACCCTGGCGAGCGAGCACGATGCGCTGGCGGCCAGCAAAAGTGACCCCTCGGCGCTCAAGCGTATTCGGGTGCGACTCAAGGCGCTCGAAGACGAGCAGCGCGGCCTGCTGGCGCGCATCCCCAACCTGCCCCGCGATGACGTGCCCGACGGCCAGGACGCATCGGGCAATGTCGAGCTACGGCGCTGGGGCACGCCGCCGGTCTTCGATTTCACCCCAAAGCGCCACGACGAGTTAGCCAATGTGCTGGGCATCCTCGACCTGCCGCGGGCAACGAAGCTAGCTGGCCCGCGCTTCCCACTGCTCGTGGGCGACGGCGCGCGGCTGCTACGCGCCCTGGCGACGCTGTTCCTCGATATGCACCGCGCGCGCGGCTACGTTGAGATCGCGCCACCGCATCTCCTGCGCGCAACCATCCTGGAAGGCACCGGCCATCTGCCGCGTTTCGCCGACGACCTCTATCAGCTCCCGGCGGATGCGCTGGCGCTCAGCCCGACGGCCGAAACGCAACTGGTTGCGCTCCACGCCGATGAGACGCTTGCCGAAGAGGCGCTGCCGCTGGCCTACACCGCCTGCACGCCCGCATTCCGGCGCGAAGCAGGCTCGGCTGGCGCGCGAGAACGCGGGTTGATTCGCCAGCATCAGTTCGACAAGGTGGAGCTGGTGCGCATCGCAACGCCCGAGACGGCGGATGCAGCCTTTACAACGCTACTGGCTGATGCGGAGGAGACACTACAGCGACTGGCGTTGCCCTATCGTGTGGTGGTGCTCTGTGCGGGCGAGCTGCCGTTCGCGGCGGAGCGGACGGTGGATCTTGAGGTGTGGATGTCGGGCGAGGGCCGCTATGTGGAGATATCTTCGGTGAGCGACTGCGGCACATTTCAAGCGCGCGGGCTGCATCTGCGCTACAGTCCGAAAGGCGGCAGGCGGACCCGCTATCCACACACGCTCAATGGCTCGGCGCTGGCGCTGGGGCGCACACTGGTGGCGCTGCTTGAGAACGGGCAACGCGCCAATGGCTCGGTGGCGCTCCCACTGGCGCTGCACGCATTGATGGGTATGGAGGCGTTGGCGCACTGAAATAGGACAGGTCACAGTCAGAGCAGTGGGCGGAGTCGCGCGCCTGCTAGACTGATAACTGTGAAGCTGCTGAGATTCCCACGTTGTGAATTGCGATGTGATCGACATCGCTGATCCGCAATCGACCTACTTGTCTTCATGCGCCTGCGGCCACCGGGCAGGAGATGACAATTCTCAGGCCTTCTGCTATACTGCACAGCTTGCGAGCAGGTTCGCAAGCTGTGCAACCGCGAGTTTCCTCATTATGGAATAGGGAATAGCGCCATGTCTGACCAGTTTGAGCCGTCTGCATCTTCAGCCTCCGACTCAGCATCAGATGACGATACCACGCGCCAACGCGAACATTTCACAGCCGATACTGCCTTGGGCGCAGGCAGCACATCGAGCCTCCCCCTCGATGAGCAGGCGTCCGCAGCGCTCACGGAGACGCGCCTGGGGAGCGCTGAGCGGACGAGCCGACGTTCACCGTGGATTGGAGGCGTGGGCGCGCTCATGGCGACGGCACTCGTCGTCGCGCTAATCAGTTACCTGCTGGTCGATCTGGCCCCAGCGCGCTCGAACCTGGGCGACTCCCCGACGGGCACGCCGCCACTCACTGCGCTGATGACCGCGACGACCGCGACGACCGCAGCGACCGCAGCGACCGCGACTGTGGCGTCTGATGCCACCGCCACGTCGAGTAGAGGGGGCCCTGACGTGCATTCAACGCCTGGATTTACCGTCCAATCCATTACGTCCGCATCTGTCGACTTTTCGACAGATTCTGGCATTCAAGGGATGACCATAGACTCAAGCGCGCCCATACCCACTGCTATTGGCGGGTGTGGGCCACATGTCATATTTTATGTAGTATTTACGATCAACCTCTCTAACAACCCCACTCCCCCCAACCGTCTTTCTGGCAATACGGCGCCGATCAGCTACTACACCCGTAATAGTGACGGCTCCAGTTCCGGCTCAGCCGCGCATCCGCTCGTTGAACAGATTCCTAGCGGAGGCACCGTCATGACGCTTGGAACCATGTGGCAGATGCCATATACGCAGGCGTCCGGTTCATGGCAATGGACGGAGCTCGACATCGTCCAACCCAATCAGATTAGTTACCAGGCGAGCTACAAAGCGCTATGCGCGTTTTCTCTCACGCCTCCGCATGTGTCCGTGAGTTCTACATCATATAACTGTGCGACTGGAGGTGATCAAACGTTCACCGTTACGGGGACGATCGAGGCGTCATTCACGCCAGACAATGCCAGCCACACTGTTACGTATTTTTGGGACAACGAGTTTAGCACCCACGCCACGACTCCTCCCACGCAAACCGTCACTTTCCCACCCGGGGTTACCTCGATGCCGGCGCAACCAGAGACCGTCATTGGCAATGCCGCTACCCAGACGGCGGCGTTCCACGCTTACCTCTACGTGAATTATGGTGAGACGCAAGCTTACAGAGGCGTAACGGTAACAAGCGCCTGTTAGCCAGAGCGACAGGCGCGCCCGCTCTCCGCGTCCGTCGCTCTCTGCGCATAGCACGTCGCGGCCACCTCGGCTCATACCGGGTCTTCCTCGGTCTTTTCCTTTTGCCGATACAACGCGGCCACCAGGGGAAAAGCGCCGACGGCTCTGTCGTGCTCCCGCTAGCCCTGCATGCAGTCATGGGCACGGATTCGCTGCAAGGTTAACGCCATCGCTCTTAATTGCCAGGAACAGTGGCTGGATCAGCAACCTCAACTTCAAGATACTCCGCGACCTCTGCGGGATCAGTCACAGGAATGTCTTCACCATCAGCGCGCATTCCTTCCAGATGGAATGCGATGGCCGCGCGGATATGTTCGCGCGCCTCGCCGAGCGTTGCGCCGGTAGATACACAGCCGGGTAGATCAGGCACATAGGCGCTATAGTTGTGTTCGCCCTGCTCATAGACCACAAGAAAACGGTATCGCATAACGTTTCACCCTTCTTCCAAACCCACCTATCGGCGCCCCTTGGGCCAGGCTATTTGCGCTTGTTTGAATATGCTACGGGCTGTTTTCGGCAGCAAATCATCGCTTAGCTTTCCCGGAATTGTCACCCGGCCCTTCTTCGACGCATGTTTGTATTGGCGGTGATCGCCTACCACCGCAACCTGAAACCACCCATCACGTTCAATATACTCTATCGCTTCGCGCACCTTCATCTTTGCCTCACATTGTAAATGCCCCTCTTACGTGATGCCATTCTACCTGGTTGCCGCAACCCTGTGGGCCTTTACGGCCTTCCATCCGGCATAGATGAGCCGCTAGTTCACTTGGCGGACACTCATCGTAGGGAGGAATGGCCTATTCGCTTGCCAGAGTCGGCGCACTCAGGCAGGATAGACCTCTGTGTGTGAGCGACAACGCGCAGGAGGCGCGTTTAGCGAGAGAGAGGCGCATGAAGGACCAGCAATGGAAACGAGCGGGCGATGCGCTACGTCGTAGGCTGAGGCGCGCGCGAAGCTGGACGCAGTGGCAGGTGAAAAGCTTGCCCACGCAGCGCATCTGGATAAGCTGGTCACTGGCCGCGATAGTTGTCGCCGGTAGCCTGTTCGCCATTTCCTCGACCCATCTGGCAAACATACAGAACGCGATTAGCGGTCTCACCCAGCCATCCGTGGGGCAGGCCGTTTTGCGCGGACCCGCAGTCGGCAGCGACACGCGTGAGCCGATGGCGCTGACGCAATACGTCAACCCCTTCGTCGGCAGCGACTGGGCCGGGCGTAGCTTCGGCTATGGCGGCAGCAGCGGCCAGACATTTCCTGGCGCGACGCTGCCCTTTGCCATGGCGCAATTCAGCCCCGACTCTGGGCCGACACCCTCCTGGGCGCTCGATCCCAGCGGCTACACCTATAGCGACCACCGCATCGAGCGTTTCAGCATGACGCATATCGACGGCGCGGGCTGCAATGTTTCTGGCGATATTCCGTTCATGCCAACCACCGAGGCGCTGGTCTCCGCGCCACCCACCAGCGGCGAGCGCTATAGCGCCACCTTTAGCCACAGCCACGAGGCCGCGGAGCCGGGGTATTACAGCGTCCTGTTGGGCAATGGCATCAATGTCGAGCTGACTGCCACCCTGCGCAGCGGCTTCGCGCGCATCCAGTATCCAAAGGGCCAGCGGCAGACGCTGCTCATTGAGACGGGCACGGATATCCAGACCGTCTACGACGCCCAGGCGGAGGTTATCGGCCCGAACGAGGTGGCAGGCTGGGTCAGGGGCGGCCACTTCTGCAACGTGCTCTCGTCCACCTACACCATCTACTTCGTGGCGCAATTCAGCCGACCGGCGAGCGCATTCGGCGCGTGGCACGGCGGCGTGACACCCGGAGCGCGGCAGGCGCGTGGCTCGCAGAGTGGGCTCTACCTGGACTTTCCGCCCGCCTCCGGCAACGAATTGCTGCTCAAAGTCGGGCTGTCGTATGTCAGCGTCGCGAACGCGCGGGCCAATCTGGCGGCGGAGAATCCCGGCTGGGACTTCGACGCGGTGCGCGCATCCGCGCATGCCACATGGAATATCATGTTGAATCAGATTCAGGTCTCAGGGGGCGCGGCCACTGACACGCATATCTTCTACACCGCGCTCTACCATGCGCTGCTCCAGCCCAACACCTTCAGTGATGTCAACGGGCAGTATCGCGGCTTCGACCAGCGTCTCCACACGGATACCAGCCACACGCAATACGCCAACCTCTCAGGTTGGGACATCTACCGCACCCAGATACCCCTGATCGCGATGATAGCGCCGAAGCAGGTAAGTGACATGATGCAGTCGCTCGTGGTGGACGCGCAGGAGGGCGGCGGCCTGCCGCGATGGTCGCTGGCGAACATTGACACCGGCCTGATGGTGGGCGATCCCGCCGCGCCGATCCTCGCCGAGGGGCTGGCATTTGGCGCCGATGCCTTTGATACGGCGGCGGCATTGCGCGTGCTGTTACGCGGCGCTACCCAACCCAGCGTTGGGGCACCAGGAGTGCAGGAGCGGCCGGGTCTGGCGCAATACCTGCGTCTGGGCTACGTCCCGCTGGGCGCACATGTCGGCGCGCCGACGGCGACATCGCTCGAATACTATACCGCTGACTACGCGATTGCCTGCTTCGCCGCCCACATTGGCGACACCGCCACGGCGCAGACCTTCGCCGCCAGGGCGTCGCAGTGGTCGCGCCTCTTCAATCCCGCCACCGGATTCATCCAGCCGCGCACCGACGACGGCGCATTCGTGGGTAACGGCGCGACTATGGACGGCTTCATTGAGGGCACCGCCAGCCAGTACACCTGGATGATCCCCTTCGACGCTGGCGGCCTCATCACGCGGATGGGGGGACGCGCGCACGCCGAACAACGGCTCGACGCGTATCTCGCGAATATCAACGTCGGGCCGCGCGAGCTCCAGGCATGGATGGGCAATGAGGTGTCGTTTGGCGCCCCCTGGCTCTATGACTACGTTGGCGCGCCCTGGAAGACGCAGGCGGCGGTGCGCCGCATCATAGATGCGCTTTTCAACGACTCGCCCACCGGCCTGCCAGGCAACGACGATCTGGGCACGATGTCCTCCTGGTATGTCTGGGCCGCGCTTGGACTTTATCCGCTGATACCGGGGCGCGCTGGCTTTGTGCTGGGCAGCCCGCTCTTCCCGCGGGTGACGTTGACACTCGGCGGCCACCGCGTCAGCATCGTCGCGAATGGGGCCGGTCAGAAAGCTCCGTACGTCCAGCAATTGCTCGTCGATGGCACATCCTATAGCTCGCAGTGGCTACCGCTCGCTACGCTCACCGACGCCACGGTGCTGACCTATACAATGGCGTCAACGCCCAATCGCGCCTGGGGCAGCGCTCCGGTCGACGCGCCGCCCTCGCTCGTGACCGAGGATTGGAAGAACGCCCCGCCGAACGATAGTGACGCATAAGGCCGCGAATGTCGCTGTGGCACCGGTTCCTGTCGCTCGTAGCCAGTCCATGAGGGCGCGCGGATCCGCCTACACAGCCCGTCACAACGTGCAGTTGATCGAGATGGTCTGAGGCGAATTCGCCGCGCCTGGAGCAGTGATCGTGACACGGCCGCTCACCGAGATGCTGCTGACCATCACCGCCTGTTTCTGCCCGCTATCCAGCGAGCCTGTTTGTGGCGATATCTTATACTCCTTCTGCGACGCGGTCGCGTTCCAACTCATCACACCCTCACCGGTATTGGTCACTGTAAGCTGGACGCTGGACCCAAGGCACACCAGGCTGCTGAACGAGGTGGGCGCGACAGCGAGCGCTGACTGCCCGGGGGCTGGCGTGACGGTGACTGTGGCCGTCGCGCCAGGCGTCACTGTGCCCGTTATGGGCGTACCAGCGCCAGGCGTGCCAGCAGGCGGTGATCCCGATGGCGACGCAATCGGCCCGGTCTGCGCGCCCGCTGTTGAAGCGGCGGAAGTGGCCTGTGAAGTGGATAGCGTGTCGGTCGCCTGTGGGCCACCAAAGCCACCAGCGGGCAACCCTGGCAGATGGACCCTGCCCCCTGTGGCATTGCTCAGCAGAATCTCGGAGCCGCCGACGAGGAGTAATGTCAGGCCAATCAGCGCCAGCATTGCCGGGAACTTTCGGGAGATGCGGCGCGGCGGCGCGATATGCGTATGTGTATCGGTATAGCCATGTTCGGGCGACGTCGGCAACGCCGAAAGGCTCACGGCATCTGAGCCACTGGATATCTGACGTGATGGTCCGTCGGCCATCTGGGCAGAAATGCTGTCGCCCGTCTGATTGATAGGCGCGCCACAGGAAGGGCAGACTCTGCCTAGTAGCGTGACCGGATCGAACGAGGCACCACAATTGCCACAGTAGCGCATCGGCTGTTCCGCTCCCTGACTCTCCCTGACCACGTACCGACGCATCCCTGCGCGCGAATCCTGCCACATCCTGTGTGCTCGCTATATGTTCAGGGTATCAAGTCCTGTCAAGCGATCAGTGGATCATGCGCCAGCCGCGGCCGACTGGTCCCGATGTTGCAACACGGGCGATTATTGCGGGATGTTTAACGAGCAGACATTGTGAAGGATCACAGGAGCTATTTGATGTTACGCCAACTTCTGCGCGGAACGGCTGCGGGCGCTGCCGGGACCACCGCACTGAATATCGCCACCTACCTGGATATCGCCATTCGTGGGCGCGCGTCGAGCGAGGTGCCTGAAAAGGTCGCGGGCACGCTCACGCAGGCTGTTGGCATTCCCCTCGAAGCCGAGGCCAACAGCAACGGCAACATCAGCGACGAAGAGCAGCAACAGGCGCAGCACCGCCTCACCGGGCTGGGCGCGCTGATGGGCTACGCGACCGGGCTGGGCATCGGCGCGCTCTACGGGCTGGCGCGACCGCTCCTTGGCAGGCGCGTATCAGTTCCACTGGCAGGCCTGGTGCTCGGCGCGGCGGCGATGGCCACCAGCGATGTGCCCGCGACTGTCACCGGCGCAACCAACCCAAAGACGTGGGGCGCCTCTGGCTGGGCGGCAGACATCATCCCGCACGCGATCTACGGCCTGGTGACGGTCATGGTCTATGAGGCGAATGCGGACAATTGAAGGCTGGTGGATTGAGGTCACTCGTTCGCCAGCGGCACATTCTGGAGGCGCACCTGTCCCTGCGCGACGGCTTTGCCATCCTCACGCCGGGTGATGGTGACGCGCCAGAGCTGCTGCACGCGCCCCTGAATGACCGGCTCGGCGACGATATCCACCGTTCCTTCGCGCATCGCCCGCAGGAAGTCGGTGGTGTTGTTGACGCCGACGGCGAACTGCCCCAGCTCGAAGACCGCAGCCGATGCTCCGACGCTGGCGACACTCTCGATGGCAGTGGTGTAGACGCCGCCATGGATGACGCCCCACGGAGTGAGATGCCGGGAGTTCAGCTCGATGTGCGCCGTGACCCGCGTCCCACTCACCTCATCGAGCACGAGGCCGTGATTCTGGAGCCACGCTCCGGCGGGCGGCAGACTCGCGAACGCGGGAAAACCCAGCGGCATGCCTTTGGTAGCGTCCTGATCGGTCATCACAGCCTCGCTATCTCTATGGCTCAGTACGAGTCCCCAGGCGCCCGCCTAACTCGAAAGCACCTCGTAAAACTCGACGCCGCCACCCTCTGCGCCGCTGCCGTCAGTACGCGCGTGGCCCGCCACGAACTCGGGGCTGCTGGCCCAGCGGTCGAAGTCTTCGCGCGTCTCCCAGCGGGTCAGCACGATGTATTTGCCTGGCGTATCGCCCGCGCGCAACACCTCCAGCCCGCGAAAGCCCGGCATTGCGTCCACCTTGCCCGCGCGCTGCTGCCAGCTGCGCTCGAACGGCTCCGTCGCCTGAGGCGGCACCTGCACATGAAACAGGCTGACGATCATTTTCGTTGCTCCTTCACGCTACTCTTCGTCGCCGCGCCAGCGCATCTCTGGGGGCAGCGCCTCTTCGATGCCAAGGACTGCCAGACAGCGTCGCACCATGCGGTCCACCATCTCGTCCGCCGTCTGCGGGCGCAGGTAGAACTGCGGCATCGGTGGCACGATGCGCACGCCCAGACGCGCCAGCTTGAGCATATTCTCCAGGTGGATCGCCGAGAGCGGCGCCTCACGCGGGACCAACACCAGCGGCCGCCCTTCTTTGATCACCACATCGGCGGCGCGTTCCAGCAGGTTGGACGAGAGACCCTGCGCGATGGCCGAGACGGTACGCATCGAGCAGGGGATGACAAGCATCCCGGCGGTGAGGAAGCTGCCACTGGACATCGGCGCGCGAAAATCCTCGGAATTGAAGACCCGCGCGCCAAAGCGCCGCTTCCAGTCGGCCAGATCGTCGTTGAAGGGGTGGCCAATCTCGTCGGGCCAGACCTGGCGGCAGGCCGGGGTATAGGTGAGGTGCATCGGAATGCCCAGCTCGCCCAACACCTCGATGGCGCGACAGGCCATCACCACACCGCTCGCGCCGGTCACGCCGACGATCAGCGGCGGGCGCGTGGACCCTGACCGTTCCGCCTTCGCTGCCATGATCTATTCCCTCACCATCGCGTCTTTATACCTCGTCCGCCTGCCTCAAACTCTACCGCATCGCGCGCGCGCATGCCAGCCATCACAGCAGCGTACCTTTCGCCTGAGTCGTTGTCGCACACTGCCACGGACGACTATACTGCGACGGAGCCACCCATGCCAGAAGGAGCGCACCCCGCATGAACGACCGCCCGACCGCAACGATCACACCGACGCGCTGGAATACGCCGCGGTGGCTGCCGCTGGCCCTGGGCGTGGCGGCGGGCGTCCTCCTCGTCATCCTGGGAGTTACGCTCCTCTCACGATTAACCGCGACGCCCGCGAACAGCCCAGCGGTCGCGCCGGTCGCACACCAGCTATGCAGCGACCTCACCACGCAGCAATACGACGACCTCTACGGGCTGCTCGCGACCGCTGAACAGGCGGTTGGCACGCGCGATCAATTCGTCGCCAGCCAGCGCCAGCTTGACGCCCAACTCGGCCCAGCGCGCGTGTGCAGCTACGCCGTCGGGGCGCAAGATCCCAGCAGCGCTACGCTCACCCTCACGCTGGCACGCAGCACACCAATGGCGACTACAGCGCAGGTAAAGCTCACGCTGGAGCAGAATCACTGGCGCATCGCGGACTACGACTCGTCGCTGGTGATGATACCCGGCTACTCGGCCTAGTTCAGCCCGGTGGGATCGCTGTCGTCGTTGCTCTGGCGTTCCAGCGCCTCGATCTCCGCGCGCAGACCGTGGAGTCCGGCGGTGAGCCTGGCCGAAATCGAGGTGATTTCCAGCATCCGCTGCTTCTGGTCGTCGTCACAACCGAGACAGGTGGCGATGAGGTAGGAGAGGTCGGCGGCATCCTCAGGCACCGCGATGGTGCGCTCTTCGCTGCCGAGCAGTGCCAACACCGAACGCAGATAGACCGCCAGCGCCTCATGCGCCTCCGCCGCCAGATAGGCCTGTTCGCGCGCGTCGGCGTCGGGCACATCATCCAATGGCTCGACCTTGCCCGTCAGATAGAGGCGATTTTTGTGGCACTCCTCAACGAGGCGAAAGCGCTGCGTGCCAATGGTGAGCAGGTTATAACGGCCGTCGGGCAGCCGCTCGTAGTCAACGATGCGCGCGAACGTCCCCACAGGCGCGGGAATCTCGTGGCCATCGATGCTTCCGG
>Ga0207702_10004482_pt1 | contig 12394 bp, 12 predicted proteins | sample KBSCornC62_FD_184302 | JGI IMG/M metagenome (GOLD analysis project Ga0207702, IMG submission 184302) | Corn rhizosphere microbial communities from Kellogg Biological Station, Michigan, USA - KBS Corn C6-2 (SPAdes) (version 2) | ecosystem: Host-associated > Plants > Roots > Rhizosphere > Soil ...
TGCTCGTGTTCGGCGGCGCCTGCACGCTGGGCGAGCTCGCCCGCATCGAACAGGTGCGTGCGCCGACCATGACGCGCATCGTGGATGCGCTCGAACGGCGCGGCCACGTGCGGCGCGAGGCCGACGCCGCGGACCGCCGGCGCGTGCGCCTGCGCGCGACGCCTGCCGGCGTGCGCCTGATGCAGCGCGGGCGCGACCGCCGCGTCGACGTCCTGGGTGCGGCACTCGGCGGGCTCACGCGATCCGAGCGCGCCACGCTCGCCGCCGCGCTCGATTTGCTGGAACATCTGCCGTCGACCGAACCGTAGCCGGAGAATTCGCGATGCGCACCGCCGCAGCGTTGCCGCTGGTTTTCGCCCTCGCCTGCGGCGCCCTGCTTGCCGCCTGCAGTCCGGCGCCGAGCAAGGCGCCGGCGCCGCCCGCGCCGTTCTTCCGCATCGAGCCCGTGCGTCCCGTGGCCGAGCTGATGCCGCTCGCCCTCGCCGCGGAGCCACCGCACGAAAGCGGGGAGTTCCATGCGCCGGACCTGGTCGATCTGCGCGACGTCGATGCGCGCATTCGCTTCGACATCCGCTATGCGACGACGCGGAATTTCCTCGGCACGCCGCTGTACAGCCAAGCGCGCGCCCTGCTGGAACGGCCGGCGGCAGAGGCGCTCGGGCGCGTGCAGCGCAGCCTCGAGCCGCTCGGCTACGGCTTGCTGGTGCACGACGCGTACCGGCCGTGGTACGTCACGAAACTGTTCTGGGACGCGACGCCGCCCGACAAGCATGCGTTCGTCGCCGATCCGGCGCAGGGCTCGCGCCACAACCGCGGCTGCGCCGTGGATCTGACCCTGTACGAACTCGCCAGCGGCCGCGCGGTGGAGATGCCCAGCCTGTACGACGAGATGTCCGAACGCGCGTACCCGACCTACGCCGGCGGCAGCGACGCGGCGCGTCACTTGCGTGATCGCCTGCGTCAGGCCATGGAAGCCGAAGGCTTCACGGTGTACGAATACGAATGGTGGCATTTCGACTACGCCGGCTGGAAATCCTGGCCGATCCTCAACATACGCTTCGAAGACATCGGCCGGCACGGCGCGCTTCCCGCGCGCGGCTGAACGCTCGGCAGTGGCACGCTTGATGCTCCACCTTCCTCGCCGGCGCGGCGCGAATCAGGCGCCCGGCGCTGCCGCACTTGCCAGGGGGTCGCCATGAGTTTCGTGAAGAACCCGCAGGGATTTTTCGGCCAGGTGATGGATCGCATGCTCGGCTTGCAACCCGTCGTCGTGACGGAACCGCCGCGCATGCAGAATCTGGCGCAAAAACGCATGCACATCCGCGCCGCGGGGGTGCGCGAAGGTTTCCAGACCATGCGCGCGCGCAGCGAGGCGATGACTCAGCGGCTGGCGCAATTCCAGCGCCAGCGCTACGGCGCTGCGTCCGAAGAACCCGCCGCCGATCCGGTCGAGACGATCGAACTCAAGACCTGAACGCCGATCCGAACGCGCCAGCGATGCGCGCTGTGCAGCAGTCCCGGTGCGCGCGCGGCTGCATCGCTGGCCGACCATCCGTTAGCATGCGCCCACCATCCGCCGGAGCGCCCGCATGCCGAACCGCACTCTCGTCCAGATCGCATTGCTGGTGCGCGACTACGACGAAGCCATCGCCTATTACACGAACACGCTTGGATTCACCCTGGTGGAGGACTCGCCGCGCGAGGCGGGAAAACGCTGGGTCGTGGTCTCGCCCGGCCGGCAAGGCGCCAACCTGCTGCTCGCGCGCGCTGCCAACGACCGCCAGCAACGGCAGGTCGGCGATCAATGCGGCGGGCGCGTGTTCCTGTTCCTGCACACCGACGATTTCGCGCGCGATCACCGCGATTACCTGGCGCGAGGGGTGAAATTCGTCGAGACGCCGCGCCACGAGGACTACGGCACCGTGGCGGTGTTCGAGGATTTGTACGGCAATCGCTGGGATTTGATCGAGTTGAAGCGGCAGGCGTGATCGCGGGTTTTCGCGTCGCCCCCTCACCCCGACCCTCTCCCCCGTCGCTGCGCGACGGGGGAGAGGGAGCAAAGCGGAAGCGCTAACTCCCGGCGTTTAGCAGCGCAAAACGAGCGTCAATAGCGCAGCCGCACGAACGCGGCCGGGCCGTAGAAATGGATGCGCGCGCGGCCTTCCCAGGAATCCTTGTCGGCCTTGAGATCCAGTTCGTTCGCGTCGTATTCGAGCGCGATGCCGGCGTTTTGCCACGGGAAGTATTCGACCCCGAGTGTGCCGTTGACCAGATGCCCGGTCAGGTTGCCGCTGTTCTTGCGCACGCCGGAGAAATCCGCGTAGGCGCGCAAGCGGTCGGAAAATGCGTGGCGCCAGCCGAGCGTCACCAGCGGTGCCGCCGCGCTGCCTTCCGCCTCGCCGCGCGCCGAGGCGCTGCTGCCGTTGACGGTGAGCGAACCGTCGATGCTGCCGCGCAAGTCGTAGTACGCCGCACCGAGCCCGACACCGACCACGTCGTGCGCCGTCGGCGCGAGCCACCAATGCCAGCTGCCCGTCAGCGTGGTGAGCCGTAGCTGCGCCTGCACGAACGCGCTTGCGTCGTACTCGTTGCCGTCGAAACGAATGTCGCGCGCGAGCGAGGCGCCGGCGCTGCGCGAGTAGCGATAGCCGCCGATGCTGAAACCCTGGCTGTCGAAGACAAGGAAATCGAGGCGGAAATTCGGCAGCGTCTGGTGCTTGTCGAGGTTGAGGTCCTTCTGGAAATTGACCTCGGTGCCGGCGATCGGGCCGCCGTCGGCCTGCACGCGCGCGTCGACCGTCGGATAGAACGCGCCGAGCGACAGACTGACGCGATCCAGCGGCATCGGCACGTCCGCCGTCGCACTGCCGGCGGCGGCGAGTCCGAGGCCGATCACAGCCGCCGCGGCGAAGAGGTTACGCAGATTCCTTGTCATGTGGCGATTCACTCCCTGTGAACCCGATCCGGCGCCGCCCGTCAGCGCGCGGAGATCGGAACGAACTCGAGGTTTTCCGGGCCGGTATAGTTTGCACTCGGACGGATGATCTTGCCATCCATGCGCTGTTCGATCACGTGCGCGCTCCAGCCGGACGTGCGCGAGATCACGAACAGCGGTGTGAACATCGCCGTCGGCACGCCCATCATGTGGTAGCTCACGGCGCTGAACCAGTCGAGATTCGGGAACATCTTCTTGATGTCCCACATGGTCGACTCCAGGCGCTCGGCGATGTCGAACATCTTCATGTTGTGCTGCGCCTTGGACAACTCGCGCGCCACTTCCTTGATCACCTTGTTGCGCGGGTCGCCGATCGTATACACCGGATGACCGAAGCCGATCACGACTTCCTTGCGCTCGACGCGTGCGCGGATGTCGGCCTCGGCTTCGTCCGGCGTTTCGTAGCGCTTCTGGATTTCGAACGCGACTTCGTTCGCGCCGCCGTGTTTCGGACCGCGCAGCGCGCCGATCGCGCCGGCGATGGCCGAATACATGTCGCTGCCGGTGCCGGCGACGACGCGCGCGGCGAACGTGGAGGCGTTGAATTCGTGCTCGGCGTACAGGATCAGCGAGGTGTGCATCGAGCGCACCCAGAGCTCGCTCGGCGCCGTGCCGTGCAGCAGGTGCAGGAAATGGCCGCCGATCGAATCGTCGTCGGTCTCGACCTCGATGCGTTTGCCGTTGACCGCAAAGTGGAACCAGTACAGCAGCATCGAACCGAGCGATGCCATCAGGCGGTCCGCGATGTCGCGCGCGCCGGGATGGTTGTGATCGTCCTTTTCCGGCAGTGCGCAGCCGAGCGCCGACACCGCCGTGCGCATCACGTCCATCGGATGCGCCGAGGCGGGCAGCTGTTCCAGCACCGTCTTGACCGCAGCCGGGATGCCGCGCAGCGACTTGAGCTTGGCCTTGTAGCCCGCCAGTTCCGCGCGGTTCGGCAACTTGCCGTGCACCAGCAGGTAGGCGATTTCCTCGAACTCGCTGCGGGTGGCGAAATCGAGGATGTCGTAGCCGCGATAGTGCAGGTCGTTGCCGGTGCGGCCGACCGTGCACAGCGCCGTGTTGCCGGCGGCGACGCCGGACAGCGCGACGGACTTCTTGGGCTTGGGAACAACCGGTGCAGCTTCGCTCATGACTTGTTTTCCTGTGCGGGAACCGGCGCGGGCTGCGCCGGTTCGGCGTTTTCGTTGTCGAGGAACTGGTCCCTGCGCGGGATCTCGCAGCGCGCGACCGCGTGGTGAGTCTGCTCGCCGCTGGCGACGCCGTCGTCGAACTGCCAGCATTCGCCGAGCGACGAGCAATAACACAGCTTCATGCGCAGGCGTTTGATCTGCGCGGTGAAGCGGTTGAAGTCGTCGGGCTTTTCGAACAGCAGCTGGTCGATGTGGTCGTTCGGCGAAATCACCACGCCGTTGATGGTCGAATACGGGATGTGGCGGTCGTAGTTCAGGCCAAGCGCGCTGAACACCTCGCTCCAATTGTGCTGCGGCTTGCCGTCGACGAAGACCTGCACGCCTTCGACGATCGCCGGACCGACGCCCTTGTTGAACACGATCAGCTCGCGCTTGTTGCCCGACATACCGGGCTCCAGGTACGGCCACACCTGCGCGCGCACCTGTTGGCGCTGCAGGTACGCGGTGTAGCCGGACACGCACAGCGCGAGCAGGCCGATCAAGGCCGCGATCACCGCGGCGAACGCGTCCCAGTCGCGCCGTTGCGGCGTGCGCGCCAACGCCTCGCGCGTCGCTTGCGGCAGTTCGGTCTCGTCCATCGCGCTGCGTCTTCGCTCGTCGTTACGGCAGGCCGGGAACCGGTCCTATTTCTTCTGCGCCGCGAACAGCTCGTCGAGCCGGCGCTCGTAGTCGTGGTAGCCGATGCGGTCGTACAGCTCGGCGCGCGTCTGCATCGTGTCGAGCACGTTCTTTTGCGTGCCGTCGCGGCGGATCGCCTGGTAGACGTTTTCCGCCGCCTTGTTCATCGCGCGGAACGCGGACAGCGGATACAGCACGATGCCGACACCGGCGCCGCGCAATTCGTCGACACTGAACAGCGGCGTCGCGCCGAACTCGGTGATGTTGGCCAGCAGCGGCACGCGGATCGCGTCGGCGAATTTCTTGTACGTCGGCAGATCGTGCGCGGCTTCGGCAAAAATGCCGTCGGCGCCGGCGTCGATGCACGCCTGCGCACGCTCGATCGCCGCATCGACGCCTTCGGCCTGGATCGCGTCGGTGCGCGCAATCAGGAAGAAATCGGCGTCGGTCTTGGCGTCCGCCGCGGCTTTCACGCGATCGGTCATTTCCTGTTTCGAGACGATTTCCTTGCCCGGCCGATGCCCGCAGCGCTTGGCGCCGACCTGGTCTTCGATATGGCATGCCGCGGCGCCGAACTTGATCAGCGATTTCACCGTGCGCGCGATGTTGAACGCGCTCGGTCCGAAGCCGGTGTCGATGTCCACCATCAGCGGCAGATCGCACACGTCGGTGATGCGGCGCACGTCGGTGAGCACGTCGTCGAGCGTGTTGATGCCCAGATCCGGCAGGCCGAGCGACCCGGCCGCGACGCCGCCGCCGGAGAGATAGATCGCGCGATAGCCGGCGCGCTTGGCGAGCAGCGCATGGTTCGCGTTGATCGCGCCGATCACTTGCAGCGGTTTTTCCGCCGCGAGGGCGGCGCGAAAGCGCGCGCCGGGGGAGGACGTGGTCATGCAACCTCCGAAAAAAGCGTTATTTTACCCGAATCGGGCACAAGCTGCGTCTGGCGCCCGCCCGGTGGGGCCGCCAGCGCACGGCCCGAAATGCCGCTCCCGGTGCCCGGCGCTGCCTAGTCCAGCCGCTGCATCAGCTCGATGCGATTGCCGAACGGATCGGACGCGTCGCAACGCAGCCAGCCGTCCAGCGGCTCGCCGTCCTGCGTGGCGTGTCCGGCCGCCGCGAGGGTGGCGCGCAGGGCCGCGAGGTCGTCCACCACGAGCGCCGGGTGCGCCTTGCGCGCTGGACGGAAATCCGCCTCGACCCCGAGGTGCAGCTTTACCGTGCCGCGTTCGAACCAGCAGCCGCCGCGCGCCGCCAGCGCCGGCGGTTTCGGTACTTCGGGAATGCCGAGCAGCCCGGCGTAGAACGCGCGCGCCAGCGCCTCGCCGCCGGCCGGCATCGCGAGTTGCACATGGTCGAGCGCGCGCACGACCATGCGCTCAGCTCCCGGCTTCCGGCCCGCGTTTGAGCGCGGAGCGGATTTCTTCCAGCGCGTTCGGGTCGTCGAGCGTCGACAGATCGCCGGGATCGCGGGCCTCCGCCAGCGCCTGCAGCGAGCGCCGCAGCAGCTTGCCCGAGCGCGTCTTCGGCAGCGCATTGACGATGTACACGCGTGCCGGCCTGGCCACGCCACCGAGCATCTCGACCACGCGCTGCTGCATGCCGGCGGCGGCGCTCTGGCGCGCGCCGCTCTCGCCGCCCGTGCCCTTGAGCGTCGCGAACACCACCGGTACCTGGCCCTTGAGTTCGTCGTGCACGCCGATCACCGCCGCTTCGGCCACGCTCGCGTGGGTCGCCACCGACTCCTCGATTTCGCGCGTGCCGAGACGGTGTCCCGCGACGTTGATCACGTCGTCGGTGCGACCGAGGATGAAGGTGTAGCCGTCGGCGTCGCGGATCGCCCAGTCGAGCGAGCTGTACAGCAGTTCCTTGAAATGCGAAAAGTAGCTTTGTATAAAACGCCGGTCGTCGCCCCAGATCGTCGTCATGCAGCCCGGCGGCAGCGGCGGCACGAACGTGAGCACGCCCTTCTCGCCTGCCGCGGCGTCGGCACCGGTGACTTCGTCGATCACGCGCAGGTGGTAGCCGAAATTCGGGAAACCGGGCGAACCGAAACGGATCGGTTTCAGATCCAGTCCGGGCTGCAGGCAGAGCACGGGCCAGCCGGTTTCGGTCTGCCAGTAGTTGTCGATCACCGGTTTGCCCAGCCCTTCCGAAATCCACCGCGCGGTCGGCTCGTCGAGCGGCTCGCCGGCGAGGAACAGGTAGTTGAGCGCGGACAGGTCATGCTTTTTCAGCCAGGCGGCGTCCTGTTTTTTCAACACGCGGATCGCAGTCGGCGACGAGAACATCGTGCGCACGCCGTATTCCTCGCACAGGCGCCACCAGATGCCGGGATCCGGCGCGATTGGCAGGCCTTCGTACAGCAGCGAGGTCGCGCCGACGAGCAGCGGCCCGTAGATGTTGTAGCTGTGGCCGACCGCCCAGCCGACGTCGGAGGTCGAAAACATCACCTGCCCCGGCCCGACGTCGAACACCGTGCGCATGGACAGCGCGAGCGCGACCGCGTGTCCGCCGACGTCGCGCTGCACGCCTTTCGGCTTGCCGGTCGTGCCCGAGGTATACAAAAGATAGCTTGGCGCATTCGATTCGAGCCAAGTCACGGGTACGTCCGCGTTTTCGTGCGCGCTGCGCAGCAGCGCGTAGTCGAGATCGCGGCCTTCCTCGCGATGGAGCTCGGGATCCAGCCCGCGCGACACGATCAGCACGTGCGCCGGCGGATGCTGCGCCTGGCGCAGCGCTTCGTCCACCAGCGGCTTGTACGGAATGACCTTGCCGCCGCGCATGCCGGCGTCGGCGCAAATCAAGATGCGCGGTTTCGCGTCGTCGATACGCAGCGCCAGGTTGTGCGAGGCGAAACCGCCGAACACGACCGAATGGATCGCGCCGAGCCGCGCACAGGCGAGCACGGCGAACACCGCCTCGGCCATGTTCGGCATGTAGATGACGACGCGCTCGCCTAGCGTGACGCCGAGCGCGCGCAGCACCGCCGCGAACGTGTTCACTTCGCGGTGAAGCTCGCGATACGTGACGCGTCGCGTGACCCCGGTCTCGGTCGAAATCGCCACCAGCGCGAGCTGATCTGGGCGCTCCGCCAGATGCCGATCGACCGCGTTGTAGCAAAGATTCGTTTCGCCGCCGGCGAACCAGCGCCGGAACGGCGGATCGTAATAGTCGAGGATGCGCTGCGGCGGCTTGTGCCAGTGAATGGCCTGCGCCTGCTCGGCCCAGAACGCCTCCGGCTGCTCGAGCGAACGGCGATATTCCGATTCGTAGCTCATGCGGGGCTCCAGGCAGCACGGGAAGCGTGCAACAGGTGTTGCACGTGCGTCAATGGCGCAACGGGGTTAGCGTTTTCCGGCCAGCGTAGTCGCGGCCCGGCAAGCGAAAATGACCTGGATCAAGTCACCGGCGGAATCCTTGCCAGACCGCGCTTGCGACGCGCTTTGCCCGGGCGACCTCGCACGCGCCTGTCGGATGACGCGCTAGGGGAGCATCGTCCGCAACAATGGGCGAAGGGCAGAAATGGCGCGGCGCGGTAAGCGCTCCACGATCTCCGCAAACTCAAGAGGTAGTACGTGGCGCCGCGGAATGTGACCGTGAGCGTCCAATCGAACGCGTTGCCGTGGAATGCGACGGACGTGACGCCCGCAGCGCGGCGAAGCAGCGCGCGAACAAGTCGCGGCGGAACGGAGCTCTTTGCGCAGGCGATCGGCATACGGGCGCCCGTCGCCCGCGCGGTGCGACCACAATCGACGAAGTTGTGCGCCGCAGGACGGGCAGTAAAGATGCAATGAACGATAGTCACCGGTGCGAATCTGCTCGACGCCGAGCCGTGACGAGTCGCAATTCGGGCAAACGACGACTGCATTCAGATCGGCACTGAACGCGTTGGCGGCGATGACCCATTTGCGGAGCTTCTCCCGATCCATCGCCCATCGCACCACACAGCGGCATTGTCGAACATGATGTCATGCGCCGCTGCCTGTGTGGTCGTCGGGTACGCCGGTCGTTTGGTCTCGTGCCTGCCGGCGGTCTTCTTGCCGTTCCCGTTACCTGAATCTCACCTGCACCGCGCCCCCGTGCCGGTCAACACGCAGGACGTCGCTGCGTTCTTGATCGCAAGTCCAAATCGGGAGAAAACAATGCGCCGTCTAGCGAAAATCGTGCTGTTGTCCGCCGTCCTTCTCGCCCCGCTGTTCGCCAGCGGCTGCGTCTACTACCCGGCGCGTCCTTATCGGCCCTACGCCGCGGCGGTCTGGGTGCCGGGGCACTGGGGCGGCCCGTACGGCGACGTGTGGGTCGGCGGGCGCTGGCGCTGAGCGCCGGCAGCACTCAGAGATTGCAGATCGCCGGCACCGGCCCGGCACGTTGCAGCTGGAGAACGCCGCTCAGCGCGGCGTTCTCGCCGCGGTCGAAACGGTAGGTCACGGTCAGTGCATTGCAGTTCTGGAACGCGAGATCGACGCTGCCGACTTGCACCGAATGCGTGGGGACGGGCGAATCGAACACGCCGCCGGTCGTGTCGACGATCGGTATGCCGGCGAGCGCGCTGACGCCCGGAACGAAGCCGGTCGCCTGCAGCGTGTACCAGCGCTGGCTTGCGCCGTCACCGATGCTTTGTCCATTTTGCACAAACGTATACCAGGCCGCGAACACGCCGCCGAGCGACGGGGCGAAATCGAACATCAGGCCTTGGCCGCCGGTATTCGGGTCGTACCAGTTGCCGGACAGGCCGTAGGTGTCCGTGACGGCATGCACGTCGTCGCCCGTGGATGTGCAGGTTACGTTCGGCGTCAGCCTTGCGAGCGGGATCATGCCGCTGCGACCGTCGTCGAAGCGGTAGGCAAGCAGGCCGTCGTTGCAGTCGTCGAACGTGAGCGTGGCGGTGCCCAGCGGCGCCGTCGGCGCGACGATCGGCGGCGCGGCGAAGTTGCCGCCGTACGCGCTGTAGATGTGCAGATCGGCCGCACCGGTCGGCGTGGCCAAGCCGGTCATCGCGTACCAGCGCTGGCCGCCGGCGGCGGTCGCGTCGTACGTGAACCAGCCGGCGAACAGGATGCCTTGCGTCGGGTCGTCGAAATCGGGGTAGACCTCGATCTCGACGCCCTGCCCCGGCGTGGCCGGGTCGTACCAGGAGCCGGTCAAGCCGTGCTGGTCGAGATTGAACGGCGCGGCTACCGCCGGTCCCGCAGCAAATGCCGCGAGACCGATGCAAAGCCGCGCCGTGCGCAACATCGCGCGCTCAGTGCTTGCGCGCCGCCTCGATTTCCTTCGCCAGGCGGTCCGCTTTGTATACTTTATGCAGCGCTTCGAGGATCGCGCCGGAGTGCACCGCGACCGTGCGGTTGACGCGTTCGTCGAACCAGAAGTCGCCGCCGAGCGATTCGATGTTGCCGTCGAACACCAGGCCGACCACTTCGCCCTTGCGGTTGATCATCGGGCTGCCGGAGTTGCCGCCGATGATGTCGTTGGTGGTGACGAAATCGAACGGCTGCTTCATGTTCAGCGACTTCTGCGCGTCGAGCCAGCTCTGCGGCAGCTTGAACGGATCGAAGCCGGTGGCACGCGCGAACGCGCCGCCGATGTCGGTGAACGGCTTGATCATCTTGCCCTTCTCTTCCCAGCCCTTGACTTCGCCGAACGAGAAACGCTGCGTGAAGGTCGCATCCGGATATACGCTGGTGCCGTACTTCTCGAAACGCGCCGCGGCGATCAGCTCGGAATTCTTGTCGATCACGGATTCGACGTTGTCCTCGAACTGCTTGCGCACCGCACGTGCCGGACCGTCGACAGCGCGCGCGAGCACGATGAACGGATCGTCCGACTTCGCCACGGCGTCCGCGCCGCCTTCCCACAGCTGCTTGCGCACCGCGACGTCGCCGAGCTTGGTGCCGGCGATCAGGCGATCCGCCATCGCTTCCGGCGATTCCTTGCCGAGCACCTGCTTGACGATCGGATCGTCCGCACCGAGCCATTCGCGCAGCTTGGTCAGCGCGAACGCGAGTTTGACCTTCTCGAATTCCGGATACACCGGCGCGGTCGAGAACAAGCGCTGCTTCACGCTGGTGATCTTGGAATCGGTGTATTCGCGCAGGCGTTCGCCGTTCGGCTTTTTCAATTCTTCGGTGCCGCGCACCAGGGCGCGTGCGAACGTGAAGTACTGCGAGGCGAAACCGCGGCCGCCCTCGAGGAATTTGTACGGGTTCTCGATATTGCGGTAGTCGACTTGCGCTTTCGCGATCGCGTCCCAGGCGCCGCCGGCTTTCGCCTTGCGCGCCGGATCGGCGTCGACGTACGCGCGCAGCTCCGCTTCTTCCTTGGTCTTGAGCGCGAACACGGCCGGATCTTGCAGCGCTTCGAGACGGCCTTTCAGCGCCTTGTACGAGTTTTCGACGCCGAACACTTCATTCTGCGCGATGCGCGAATGCTCGGCCGATTCGGAACGGAACTGCTCCATCACGCCGCGGATTTCGGCCAGCTGCAGCAGGCGGTGCAGCGTGTCGACGTCGCGCGTGGTTTCGAGCTCGCTGATCGTGAGCTGGCGATCGGTGCCGCCCGGATTGCCCACGGTCACGGTCATCTCGCCGTCGGCCGCGCCGTTGGCCGAGAACGGGAAGAAGTCCTTGACCGCGGCAGGCTTGTCGTTTTCGTACGCGCGCAGCACGCCCATGTCGAGGTCGTAGCGCGGGAAATTGAAGTTGTCCGGATCGCCGCCGAAGAACGCCATCGCGAGTTCCGGTGCGAACACCAGGCGCACGTCGAGGTAGCGATGGTACTTGTACACGTCGTACACGCCGCCGTGGTACAGGTCGACCACGTCGCAGCGCGTGTGTTCGGTGTCGCTGCCGATGCACTCTTTCTCGATCTCGGATTTGACCGATTTCTCGGCGCGGCTGTAATCCTCGCCGGTCTTGCCCGCGGTCGCGCTCTTCACGCGCTGCGTGACGTCGCTGATCGTGTCGAGCCGGTTGAGCTCGATTTCCGGGCACTTGATCTCGTCTTTCTGTTCTTTGGCGTAGAAGCCCGACTTGATGAAATCCTTGTCCGCAGTCGAGAGCTGCTGCACGCAGGAATTGACGCAATGGTGATTCGTCAGCACCAGGCCCGTCGGTGAGACGAACGAACCGGAACAGCCGCCGGCGAGACGCAGCGCCGCATGTTCGGCATGCTCGACCCAGTCCTTGGCCGGCACAAAATTGTACTTCTGCTTGAGCTGCGCGGCCGGCAGGTTGTCAGGCGTCCACATGCCTTCGGCAGCCCATGCGCTGGCGCTTATGAGCGCCAGCCCGGTTGCGATCGCGATCTTGTTCTTCATTTTTCCCTCTCCAAAAAAAAGGCCGGTGCGATAGCTCCGGCCGTGTTGTTATGTGCGTTGCCGTTGTGCGTCTTCTCAGCGCTTGGCGAACAGGTGCTCGACGCCGGCGCGCTCCTCGCGCAGTTCCTTCTCGGTCGCATCCATGCGCTCGCGCGAGAATGCGTTGATTTCGAGGCCCTGCACGATGGCGAATTTCCCGTCCTTGCAAGTGACCGGATAACCGTAGATCACGCCGGGCTTGATGCCGTAGCTGCCATCCGACGGAATGCC
>Ga0207702_10004485_pt1 | contig 12390 bp, 13 predicted proteins | sample KBSCornC62_FD_184302 | JGI IMG/M metagenome (GOLD analysis project Ga0207702, IMG submission 184302) | Corn rhizosphere microbial communities from Kellogg Biological Station, Michigan, USA - KBS Corn C6-2 (SPAdes) (version 2) | ecosystem: Host-associated > Plants > Roots > Rhizosphere > Soil ...
CCATCGGCTTGGCACTTCAAGTCCTGGGGCATCACGATCCTGATTGCCCTCGCCACAGCGGTGACAGTGATATTGGTGGGGCAACTGGTCACCGAACCGCTGGCCCAGGCCATGGGGCTACACACTGCCAAGTCCGCGCCAACGGCACTCGGTCTCAGGAAAGGCGACGTCTGGAGTTTAGCAAAGGCCCTCGGGGTGGTTTGGACATTCGCAGCGTTCGGCGAAGAAGTCGGTTACCGGCGCTACCTGCTCGGTCGTGCAGCTGATATCGGCAACCGTTCAGCAGTTGCGTATGGGATGGCGCTGTTCTGTGTCTCTGTGCTGTTCGGCATCGGCCACTACTATCAGGGTCCTGCCGGCATGTTCACCACCGCCTGTGATGGTTTGATGATCGGGACAGCCTATCTACTTAGTCGACGTAATCTTTGGGTAGCGGTGCTTGCCCATGGCTTCATCGACACGATTGCGCTGGGTGTCGTGTTCTTGGGATTGGCTGACTAGCGCTCGGCACTTGCGGGGGCGGATCATCATCGACGTACGTCCGCTACCGACCCAAAGCAGCCATTCGTCGCATATATAGTTTTGCCACGACAGAAATCAGCTATCGTCTGCCTGCACACACGTCAGGGGGCTCTCATGACCCTTTCCGATCTTGCAGCGCTCGGCAGCTTTGTCAGCGGGGTGGCGATTCTCGTGTCGCTTGTTTTTCTCTATTTCCAACTACGTCAGGTCTACGCGCAGATTCGGCTAGCAGAAAGAAATCAGCAGGCAACGATTCAGCAAGATCGTTACGGCCGCGTTTTCGAGGTGAATCTTGCCATGACGGAGCCGACGCTCGCTGACGCAGTCGCCAAGGGGACAGTTGGCGCGCGCGATTTGTCACCGACTCAGTTTACGCAATTTCGAGCCTATTGCAGCGCGCGGTTTCAAATCTCGGAAAACACATTCCTGCAACATAAGGCCGGATTGCTGAACGACGAGGCGTTCGCCGCATTCTTAAACGGTTTCGTTGCGGCATTCCACGCGCCAAGCATCAGAGTGATGTGGAAGTGGCAGAGACCGTTCCATGCTGCTAAATTTGCCGCGTTCGTCGATGCCCTAGTTGAGAAGACGCCGCTCGTGAAGCCGGTTGACCTGGCGGCACAATGGGACGCCGACCTCGTCGCCGAGGAGGCTCGTGTGACGCGTTGACGAAACGCGATTCGATAGACGCAGGCGGCTACTGGCCCATCAAAGAGTTCGGCGATCGCACCGCGCGGCATCACGTTTGCGGGGAATGACCCGAGCGACAGCCGCGGCGTTCTCATCAAACTCACGCCGAGGGGTGCAGCTCCCTTAAAGAAACCCGAACGACAAAAATCGCCTCGGTTGCCGACTTCCTTCGCTCCCTGTCAACGGATGCGCGGACGGCGGTCAAAATCGCCTTTGCCGCCCTCGATGACCTCGCGGTTCCGCCAGCGTCTGACTCATGACATGATCTGATCGCCGCGACGGGGAAATAGGTGCAGAGCTTTCTAAACATAGCGAGAGCCAAAAGGCTCGATCGGGTCGCCGCCGCCTATGCGGTGGCAGGGTGGATCCTGGTCCAGGGGGCCTCGATCGTGCTTCCGACGTTCGGCACGCCGGCCTGGGCGCTTCGCACCCTCATCGCGATCACGTTCGTCGGCTTTCCCGTGGCGCTGTTCGTGGCGTGGTTTTCCATCCCGCATCCTCATCCCGACGATATTCCAAAACTCAAAGGTTTGACGCCCGGCGAGTTCATGCTGATCGGCCTTCTCGGCGGCGTGTTGCTGCTCTCGCTGGCCCAGCTCGCTTATCAATTCTCGATAGGAGGGCGCTCATTCAACAGCACGCAATCGTCTCTGATCGCTCCATCTCCAAGCGTGGCTTCTGCCGCAGCAAACTCGTTGCGCGTAGCGATTATTCCGTTCGACATCGTTGGTGCGCAGTCTGACACATCTCGAGCGTTTGCAGACACACTTCTCGACAAGATCGTCGAAGCGCTAAGCGCCAATCAGGTCGATACCGTCTCTCGCCAGGACAGTCTCGCGCTTCGCGGTGGTATCACAAAGTCTGGCACACTGCTCACCCAACTTGGCGTGGGGTTGACGCTGGAAGGCTCGGTGGAGAACGACGGCAAGACCATAACGGTGCGGCTGCACCTGGATGATGTGCGCCAGCACCAGACCCTTTGGTCGAAGGAGTTCGCGGGCCCGGTCGATTCACCTGAACCGCTGCAGACGCAAGTCGCCCTGCATGCGACCGACGTCACGCGCTGGGCCGTGTCGCCACGACTCAAGGAAATCCGGTCCGACCCGTCACTCGTGTCGGCTTTTCTTGAAGGAAAAGACGATGGCGCCGGTGCGCGAGCACTTGCCATTGCCCGCGACCTTATCGCGCGCGTGCCCCGATTTGCCGCCGCTCACACTATGTTGGCTTCGGCAGTAGGACAGGAGGGCGGCCAGTTGGTTCTCACGCCGGAGGCGCGTGACGAGTCGACCCGAGAGGCGAAGCTCGCGATCGCGCTCGATGGCGGTGACGGTCAGGCCTACGCTCTGATCGCGTCCCATCTACCAGCGCGGTCGTTCAAGGAACGGGAAGAGTTGCTTGTCAAGGGGCTCTCGGTGGAGCCCGGCAGCGCGAGCGCAAATTGGGACTACATCATCGATATCCTTGCCGCCGCCGGCCGTATTGAAGAAGCGATTGCGCAGGCGCGAACGGCGTGGCAGCTCGAGCCCTTTACCGTATGGCTGGCGAGTAGTCTGCCTCTTGTACTTACAAACGCCGGGCGAATCGACGAAGCGCGCAATGCCATTGTCGAAATGAAGCGCAAGTGGCCGGACGATCCCGATCCGACTTTTAAGTTCGCTGAGCTTTCCGTCGAAAGCCAGCAGCCTCCTTTTGCACGCGCGTTTGCTCTGCTCAACGACGCTGGTCTCAAGAGCGTTTTGGAGCACCAGCCTTGGGGCAAGGCAGGTACGACAAATGTCTGGCGTACCACGACGAAAGCACTAGTTGGCTCAACCGAGGACAAGCGTTCGGCCACTCAACTGGTCGTAAAGTCTATCGCCGACGGAGTCATAGATCCATTTCTTGGCATTTCATTCCTTTGTTCACTTGGCAACGTGGAAGGCGCGTTCAACGTGGCGGATCGAAACCTGACGTCGGATCAGATCAACCATTTGTTTGGAAAAGACCTTGCCTTCTCGCTCTATCGGCTGTTCGGCGCCCAAACCGCCGGCATGCGTCGCGATCCTCGGTTCATGCAGCTGATGCAGCGTTTCGGACTCGTGGACTATTGGCGTTCGACCGGCCACTGGCCAGATTTCTGCTCCGAGCCTGGACTGCCTTACGACTGCAAGGCCGTGGCGGCGAAACTAGCTGCAACTTCGGTGCGCCCATAATTTGCTGTGTTCGTCCAAACGCCAATGTCCGCTCTCCACCCATAGCGCACGTTCGCGATAGCGGTTGCGTCACCGGCGCGGAATGTCCGCTTAAGACCCGACGCGGACATCCCTTGGAGTTAAGCTCGATCCATCCTCTGACGTCTTAGCTTGGGCTTAGGTCCTGCGGACGACCGCGTGGTAGATCAACAACACTACGATCGCGCCGACTACCGCCACGAGCATGCTGTACAGATTGAGCCCAGTGACTCCGGAGTGTCCGAAGAAAGCAAAGATATATCCACCGACGATCGCGCCTACGATTCCGAGTACGATGTCGAGGATAAGCCCCTCACCGGATTTGTTGACGATCTTGCTGCCGATAAAGCCGGCGATCAGCCCCAGAATAAGCCACGCCAAAATACCCATTGTTGTCCTCCCTCTGTGGATCGCCAGCTTACATGTCTGGAGTAGAAATTGGCATTGGCGCCGACGGGCTCCAGCGAGCGGCCGCTATCGACCCAAAGCAGACCCGCGCCCCACGATCAGTCAATCTGAATGACCACTTTCGCATATTTGCCAATGCGCGCCGTTCATTGCGCAATCCTCGCGCAACGTTCAGAATGGTCGTTGAAATAATTCGTCGACAATATGGTGGGGCGATTGTCCGATTCTGGGACCACGCGAAGGCTTACGACTATTGTCGCATTGGACGTTGCAGGCTATTCCGCGCGCACCGAGGCCGACGAGACTGCCTCCATCGCCGAAATCGGCGGCTTGCGAGAAACGATCGACGAAATCGCGCGCGAGCATTCCGGCCGCATCTTCAACTCTGCCGGGGACGGTTTCATGTTAGAATTTGCTTCGAGCATCGCCGCCATCGAGGCCGCATTCGCATTGGCCGAAAAGTGCCGGCCGCCAGTGCGCATCGGTGTCCACCTGGGCGACGTCGCAGTTCAACCGAACGGCGATCTTCTGGGTCACGGCGTGAATGTTGCAGCGAGGTTGATGTCGCAAGCTGGACCGGGATCCGGCCTCGTTTCCGCAGCTGTGCATCAGACGGTTCATCCGCGCATTCGTGAACGGTTGGCACCCCGCGGTCGACTCAAGCTCGAGAAAATGAATGAAACCGTCGACGCTTTTGCATTTCCACTCCTCGAAACTGAGTTGATTGAACCCACCGAACGATCTCATCTGACTATCGCCGAAGGTTCTACCGATTTGGACACAAGGCGACTCGCTGCCTTCGGTATGCGACCCCAGCACGATAAGCCCTCACTCGCCGTATTGTCATTCACAAACCTCAGTAGCGAACCAGATCAAGATTATTTCGCCAACGGGATGATGGAGGAAGTGATCACGGCGCTCGGCCGAATCCGATCGATCTTCGTGATCGGCAGTGGTACGAGCCTAACCTTGAAGGACCAATCGCTGGGTGCGCCGGACGCCGGTCGCCGTTTGGGAGTTCGTTACATCCTTGAAGGAAGCGTCCGACGGTCGGGAATGAAGATCCGCATTTCGGTCAGGCTGACGGACGTGAGCGAGGGCGGTGCACAGATTTGGGGAGAACGGTTCGATGGGACGCTTGACGATGTCTTTGCCCTGCAGGACCAAGTCGCGCTCAGCGTCGCTGGTGTAATTGAACCCACAGTCCTTGCGGTTGAGGCGCGTCGTGCCGCGCGGCGCCCCATCGAAAGCCTTGATTGCTACGATCTCTATCTACGGGCGGCTGCATTGCGGTCTACTCTGCATCGAGCAGAGGTACTGGAGGCCATCGCGCTGCTTGATCGCGCGCTTGTGCTCGAACCTAGCTTTGCGCCAGCTCTGGGGATGGCGGCAAGCTGCCACAGCCTCGTCGTCGTCAACAAATGGTCGGAAGACGCCGAGTTCCACCGGCGTCAGGGGTTGATGATGGCTGAACAAGCGATCAGAACCGGTGCCGATGATGCCTCGGTACTTGCCCAGACCGCCAACGCCCTCATGGAGCTAGACAGTGACGTCGGTCGAGCGCGCTCGCTGATCGAGCGGGCTCTTACTCTAAATCCCAGCTCGGCATATGCGTGCTTCATCAGCGGAGTCATTTCGTTGACCGAAGCTGATGGAGCCGCCGCCACACGACATTTTCAGGAGGCGGCCAAGCTCGATCCACTTTCCTCGCTCGGTGAAATGGCCCGCGTTCATGTGGCGATGGCGCGCATCCTAGAGGGCGACCTCCTGGAGGCAGCCCGCATCTACAAGAACACGACGTACCGAACTCCCAGGATTCATTTGCTTATGGCGGCTGCGTACGGCATGTCAAACAATCTCGAGGGGGCGCGTGATGAACTGAGGCTCTACGCAGCATTGACGACGGTTCCCCCGGAAACGATGGTCGATCGTTCAACGGGCGATCCGAAACTGCGCGCCTGGATGCATGAGGGCGTCTGGCGCGCAAGGAACGTCTGACAAACATCTAAGTCTGCGCCTCAGTAACCAAGCGCGAAAAAAAGTACTCTCCCAGTCATGAAGATCAGGATAAGCGAACCAATCGTCCAAAACGTGGCGCGCACTTCGTGGATCTGGCCCGTGAAATAGGCCACAAAGTGCAGCAACCGCGAGGCGACATAGCCGTAAAGAATCCACTGCGCGAGCAGCAGCGATGGATGGGTGAGCACAAAGAGGAACCCGGAAAGCAAAAAGAACGGAAGGTTCTCAAGATCGTTCATCTGGATGCGACGGATACGTTCGACGAGTTCGTTAGGCGCGAGCTGCTGCGGGTTTGGCGCCGGGTTCAGTGGCGTCCGTTTTAGATCCTCTGGGGAACGAAAGCCGCCCCTAACCTGCATCATGCGCAGCACGGTCAGCCACGACATGCTTACCATCTTGAGGATCATCAGCGTGGCCGCAATGGCATATGTTGCGAAAAGCGGATCGCGAAGATTGAGCTCGTCCATGCCTTCCCCCCAGCGATTCATGTCCGCAGACAGAACCTGCTTGCTAGATTTCAATCTAGCGTGAATTAGAAGCACATCATACGCATTCACTTGTAGACCGTGCGACGCTTGAAAACGCGATTCCCGGATTTGAGTTTTGGATGCGTCGACCAATCATGCGCGCCATGTATAAAGTCACATTCGAGAACATAGCAGCTGGACCTTAAGCGCGCACTGCAAGGACATCTCGAACAGCAGTGGCGAAATCTCGCACTCGGGCTCAATGGGAAGTGTCGGTATGCGACGACAGCTCGCCACTTGCGAATCGCTGCCTCTCTCCTACCGCGCACACTCGCTGTCGGTGCGCAACCATCCTGGATCACCTGCAATGTCTTACGTCAAGCCCCCCTCTTGAGGCAGGGATGGAGTCATGAGCGTGGCGGAGGAAGCATGATGGGGGGATTTCTTGGAGAGAAGGTCGGCGAAGGCACCACGGCGGACATCCACGCCTGGGCGCCCGGTCAGGTCGTGAAGCTGTTCAAGGCCGGGGTTCCAACGCGTTTGGGCAAACACGAGGCGCGAATGACCCGCGCCGCGTTCACCTGGGGCGCTCCTGCGCCTGAAGTATACGGTGAGGTGAACGTAGATGGGCGCTTCGGTTTCGTAATGCGGCGCTTCGACGGACCGACGCTGCGAGATCTCCTATTGACCCAAGCCGTGACGCCCGAGCAGGCAGGCGCCATCCTCGCGACTCTCTACATGTCCGTTCATCGAACACGCCCGCCTCCGAATGTCGTCTCGCTGCGCGACTGGATCGAGGCCGTGTCCCGACAGTCTGTTCACGTTCTTCCACTGGAAATTGTGGCTGGTGTGCTAGGTCTGATCGACCGGCTGCCAGCACCGGAGGGGCTATGTCATACCGACCTTCACCCCGGCAACGTGATTATGACGACGAGTGGTCCGAAAATCATCGACTGGACCTGCGCCGTCCGAGCACACACTGTCTTCGACCTTGGGCGCGCCCACATCAGCCTCACCGAACTCGTTCCCGAAGATGCCGATCCAGAGTTGGCGCGTGCAATCGATTTGGCCGTGCAGTCAGAGTACGCGCGTCTCGCTGGTACAGCACTCGCGGAGTTTACAGCGACAATGGAACCGCACCTTTCCATCGTCCGGGCCTTCGTTCTGCTGCAACGGCGGCCGGCTACCTCAGCTCAGCGCGAGAGGCTCATCCAACGCGTCGCAGGGGCGTTGCTTTCCGAGGCTAATTTTCAGTGGCGCACGCCTGACCATTGTTGAGTGGGCGAATGTCCGTTTTCCACCCAAAGCGGACATTTACCCTTTGCTGGGCCCCTTGCGAAATCCGCTATCGTCTGCCCTGAACTCAATTCAGGGGGCATCACATGTCACTTTCGGATTTGGCGTCCATCGGCAGCCTTGTTAGCGGCATCGCCGTTTTAGTTTCACTCGTCTATCTGTCGTTGCAGATACGGCAGAACACCAAGCATTCGCAAGCGCTGATACAACAGGGCCGAGCCGCGCGCATCGCCGATACCGCCCTTCGTTTGGCGGAACTTCGGGCCGACGACGGGCTGAACAACTGCTTCGAAGGAGCGCCCGAGGCGAGCGCGAAGGACGTCTCACGCTTTCTCAACGTGGCGCGCGCCGTATTTATCAGCTCGGAAGACTCTTTTCTCCAGGGTGAGGAGGGTCTGCTGGCTCCCACGGCCTACGAAAGTTACAAGGCAAGTCTCCGCGCAGGAATGGGTTCGTCCGGACTGGCCGCCGCATGGATACTGACCCGCGACATGTACGAGCCGAAGTATCGTGCGTTCATGGACGAAATAAACGGCGACATCAATCGAACCGCACCAGGTCGCTCGTCCGACACGTGGAGAACTGCTCTGAAGTCACTCGCCCAGAACAAGAGCGCCTGATAGAGCCGAATATCCGCTTTCGACCCAAAGCGGACGTTCATCAGGTCACTTCGGCAACTTCAGCCATAACTTCGGCATCCAGCGCCGGGTTCGACTCGCCGTCGGCGGTAGCAATCACCGACTTGGGGATCAGCCAAAGAACCGGCAGCATCAGCGCGTAAACCGCCGTCGTCGCGATAGCACAATACAGAAACCCATTAGTCGCACTCAGGCCATAAATCTTGGAGCCGATGAGGTCGCCGCCGCGGTACGAAAGTTGGTTCGCGCCCGCGACCAGCATCATGAGTGTACCCTGAAGACCCGGCGGGCAGGAGCGCATCGCAAGATCGAATATCGCGCCTGCGAAAATGCCGCCCATCGAGCCGATTGGAAACGCCAGCCAGAGCGCGGTCGTGGCCGAGTGGATGAGTGCGAGCGGCATCATTTGAGGGATCGTAATGATCGTGCCCCAAAGGAGGAGCTTGCCGAGCGAGACGTGCTGGCATAGCCACCCGTACAAAATGAACACCGGAATGAACGCCGCCGCGAAGATCGCAGTGAACTCGCCGTACACTGCGTCGGATGCGTGGAGGTGATCCGTCAAATAGTATTGCAGAGGTGTATTTGAGCCAGGTGCGAACTGGAACATGAAGATCAGAATAACCGGCGCATAAATCGCTCGATGGCGGACCAGGCGCTTGAGGTCGCCAACGAAATTTGTGCCCCTGGCTTGCGGCTTGTCGTATGTGTGTCCGAATACGGCATAAGGCTTCCACAAGGAAAAGACGGCGATCACAAGCGCCAACATCCCACACAGGATGAACGTCGTCTCCGGCGTGAGATTCTCTGCCACCCATCCGGAGGCGAAGGCGCCGATGATCGACGGCACGGAGGCAATGATGTTCCACAGTGCGCTCAGCCGCCCTGACATCAGCTGCTCCTGGCCGACTAGCGCGAGCAATCCTTCATAGGCCGCGCCGACAAAGCGGTAGGACAACATCGCTAGCATCATGCCCGCCGCGAGTCCGGCGTAGGTCAGATGATTGAAAGCCAGCCAGAAGAAGACGATTGACGTGAGTGAGGCAAAAATCAGAAAGAAACCCCGGTCACGAAAGCCAAAGGGATTCCAGAGGTCGCGCGCAAAACCGAAGACAAATGCAAAGTAGAGCGGCATGCCGGTCAGAAGCCTGAACGTGGCAACGTCGTTCGCGCTGGCGTGGAGGCGATCCTTCAACATGAAGGTTGTCGCAATATCGATCAGGTAGGCATTGGGCGCGGCGAGATAGATGAAGAGCGTCAAGGGCGCAAAATACGCGAACACTTGCGCCGGTTTGGTCAGTCCCTTAGCCGAAATGTCTGTCATCTTGGCCCTACCCCCTCCGCGCCGGAAGGCGACAGATCCCCATTGCCCTCCTTTAGCTGAGGCCGGGCGTTCTCGGAAATGCGGCGTCAGGCCGTTGCGGTCGCCCAAAGCTTGTGCCTGAATTTGCGCGCAAGGGGCTGCGGGAGTGAACCATGCCGGATGTCGTTCGCATTCCCATCACCAACATCTATGCCGGCGGTCCTTACACGGGGCGTATATTCGTCGGCGCGAAAAACAAGCCGATGAACGTCTTTCTCGATACTGGAAGCAGCACCTTGGTGCTCAGCAGGCACGCATACTGCCCCAACCCCGGCATGGGCGATGTGCTTACCAGCTTCGCGCAAACCGTGGACTATGCCGACAATAGCAGCTGGACGGGCGCGGTGATCCACACAAGCGTGTCTATCGGCGAGGTCAGGCGCGTGACCATCCCCGACGCCAATGTCGCCATCGCCTATTACGAGAGGAAGGGCGCGTTCGACGGGTATGACGGCATATTAGGCCTGGCTTATACGGCGCTGGATGACGCCGCGCTGATGCCGAAAGAGACCTGGCCCAAGCGCTATACGCAGCGCGGGGTCCAACGCAACCTGCACAAAAGGATCAAGCCTTACCTGAACCAGCTCGCCAAAAAGGACATCACGTTCGACAAGATATCTTTTTATACGCGCCGTTCGACAATTCACTATGGCGCGGGCGTCGCCAATGACCCGCTCAATCATGGCTGGATGATCGTCGGCGGCGGCGAGGAAGCCAAGGATCTTTATTTCGGCAGGTTCCAGACCGCGAGGGTCATGTCGCAGAAGTGGTATAACACCAATCTCAAGGCCATCATCGTCGGGGACACAGACCCGATTCATGTGCCCAAGGGCAGCCGGTCAGGCAATTCCATCGTCGACAGCGGCACGCAGGACCTGGAATTCAGTCGCGATCTGTGGAACGCGATCCGGGACCGGTTCGATGCCGGCAAGCGTGCACTGCTCGAGCCGGACGGCATCACTCGGATGTCGGAGCTGGATCTGGCCGAATGGCCACTCCTCACCGTCATCCTGGAGGGCGAAGCACGCGACGTCATCCTGAAAATCGAGCCCGGCGATTACTGGCAGGTCAACAATCCCCGGGCTGGGTCGGCATCGCTGGCCATCTCTCCAAGCCATGACGGAAGCATCACCCTGGGCCTGCCGCTTATGAACGGCCATTTCACGATTTTTGACGGCGAGGCCAATCACGGCAAAGGTGCGATCCGGTTTGCGGCCAGGCGGTGATTTTCCATGCAGGACGATCCGCGCCGGAGGTTTTTTCTAGATTTCTGACACCGCGCGGATTAGCAGAAGTCCCGGAGAAGTCATTAGCTCGGCGGATTACCAGCCAAACCATCGGGTGATGAAATACGTCGCCGCACCCGCGCCGAAGAACATGCCAAAGAACTGAAAAACCACTAGCAATGTCCCTGCCAGAGCGCTTCGGTGCAGTTCACGAGGCACTCTTTTCGCGATGAAAACCGGATCTTCGCGCGACACCACCCAAACCATGCCGGCAGCGATCAGCATCGCGAGAAGAACGATCCACCCGAACGAAGCTTGGTAGTGAGAAAGCGCTGCTCCCAATGCAAGAGACAAGCCTAGGAGCATGAGGAAAACAAAATTCAGTCTTGGCAGCATCTGCGTGCTGCAGTCGGTCGCGATCACGCGTGCATCGTGAGACGTAAAAGCACGGTCGCTATGACTAGCGCCATCATAAGGCTGAATTCAACAGCGGTTGACCTCGACGGGTCACGGACGAAGCTGGTGAACGTTTGCATCGATCTCTCTCCCTTGATCTTCGACAGATCCGCTCGAAGGTAATGAGCGAGATGTAAATCCGACTTGAAAAATTATCCGAAATAGATTGGTAAATTCTGTTCTGATTTTTCCTCGCATCGTTTGTTAGTGGAGTTGTTAATCGAGGGCCGATTCACTGCGCTGATAAGGTGAGCGGCAATTTACCAAGCAATTTCGTCTAATCGTTCAATCGCCATTTACACGTCGAGCCTAACGTCGAGCGCGCACCGGCAGGCGACCACCACTGTTGGCGCGAAAGAGGAGACTGCGATGAAGATGCTTCTGTGTTTGGCGCATGACGAGTCGGGAGCAACCGCCATTGAGTACGGCCTGATCGCCGCTTTGATCGCGGTCGTTATCATTGGTGCGGTCACCGCGGTTGGCACCTCGCTCTCGACCACGTTCACATCTGTATCCACTGGTCTGAAATAATTGGCGCTGGAGGGTACGAAGTTGAGTACACCAGAGCACGCGAAGCTTCGGCTTGTATCAACAAATTCGACGTTAGACATACCTCGGCTGAAAAAATTGGCACGCGACCTGCGTGAGTGGGCCACCCAAAGCAAATGGCCCGACTTGGCTGAAAATCTCATCCGCGCTGCTGAGTCACTCGAAGTGCAAGCAGTCGAACTAGACGTGAGTTTGTGACCGAGGCAATTTTTCTGTTACGGGCTCGCGGGAACGAAGATGGTGGGGTGACACCCGTCTTCTCGGAAGCCTTGGTCCAAATATCCACTTTCCACCCGATGCGGACATTCACGAGCTGGACAAATCACGCACCTCAGTTCGTCTGCAAGACTGAGTTTGAAGGAAATGTGAGAAGATGGCGGGGCCTTCGTAGCTTCACCCTCAGGGTATAAATCGTTAGTATCGACTCCCATCCCTCTTCATTCCGACACTATTGTTCGAATCAAGGAGAACTCGAATGCGTCTACTGATCGCAGCGACCGCTGTCGCGCTCGCAATTTCCACCGCTGCAGCCGAACCCCCGACCCT
>Ga0207702_10004491_pt1 | contig 12384 bp, 14 predicted proteins | sample KBSCornC62_FD_184302 | JGI IMG/M metagenome (GOLD analysis project Ga0207702, IMG submission 184302) | Corn rhizosphere microbial communities from Kellogg Biological Station, Michigan, USA - KBS Corn C6-2 (SPAdes) (version 2) | ecosystem: Host-associated > Plants > Roots > Rhizosphere > Soil ...
CTGCGCCCGTGGATCGACATCGCGCGGTATCGTCACGCCGCTCTCGGGATCGCGCTTCACATCATCCTTGTCGAGGACGTCTCGCGGCCGTCGGGCATCTCCCTCGGCTTGATGTTCGGTCGAGATGTTGGGATTTGGCTGCGTCTCGGTCGGGGATTTATGGTCTGGCATGGATCGAACTCCTTTGCCTTGGAGAACGAAGGACAGGCCGGATCCGATCCTTAGTGAAGGATCTGGATCACATCCCGAAAATGAAGTTGATGGACCATGTTGCGGGCATCGTCCTCAACGTCGAGCCGCATGTTGAGCGGCAACCTTCCCTCACGCACCTCGCCGGCCAGCACATCCCGTGCGGCCATCAATGCCCGTTCGCGCGCGGTCGAGAGTTCCGAGAGCTCGACCCCTTCGACGTCGCGGACGAGTTGCTCACCGTCCCAAAGATGGAAATGAAACCTTGTCATAGCTATGCGCCCCAAAGGCCCCTGTCCGGAACCAGCTCTCTTACTTACATCGAATACAATGTAACGGATCGGCCAACATATTGATAATACGTGATTGCCCTTATGATCCTCCGATTCAGTGCCGATGTGAGACAATTCCGTTCATAGCGGATGCGGATTTCGGCGGATACGCGCGTCTCATCCGGCGCCAAGCGAAGTTGCGAGTTTGGATGCCGGCGGGATAATGCTAACGTGGTTCAAAACTGGGCAGGGGTAAGAATGTTGCGTCGGTTTGAAATTCTGGCTGCCCTGTTTTTGCTCGCCGGCGGGGCAACATCTGCCCTGGCCGCTTCTCCTCCGGTTCAGCCCGCAAAGGACGAGTTCAGGGCAAGGCTGATCGGTGCGGTCGTCGTTCCTTCGATGGGCGATGGCGATGGCAATGGCCTCGTCACCGTCCGGGTCGATCGGGCGAAAGCTCAGCTCTGTTATACCCTCACGGTCACCGGAATCGAGGATGTCACGGCTGCTGCCATTCACAGAGCCTTCGTCGGCTATGCCGGGCCGGCTGTGCTCGCGCTGACGCCGCCTACGACTGGCGCGAGCCAAGGGTGCGTGCCTATCACGCCGGACTTCATGGCAGAGATGTTGGCCGCGCCGTATGATTTCTACGTCTCCGTGGATACCGAGACTTATCCGGGCGGCGCATTGCGCGGACAACTCCGCCGTTGAGGGAATGTGCTGTTCGCGATCGTTCAATTGCTAGACCGCTCAACCGCCTTGCCGACCGATTGCACATCCCTGCCGACGCCGCGGACAGTGTTGCAGCCCGCGAGCAGGGTCGCAGCGGCAGCAAGAAAGATCAGGGGTTTGAACATGGTTTGTCCTCTGCAATCATCGTTTCGCGCCCATAATCATCCCGGTGCCTGAACGTTCAATGACCAACCCTCCCACGGGTGGTTTGGATTTAGCGGAAGCCGCTCTAAAGGGGCTGATCCCGCACTGAGAATCGCGAAGGGGTAAGAAGATGGGAAAGCCGTTGCGTGCTGCGCTTGCGGGCCTGGGCACAGTCGGGGCCGGCGTCATTCGCCTGCTTGATACCAATCGGGCCTTGATTGAGCGCCGCGCCGGACGTCCAATTGAGATTGTAGCAGTGTCAGCCCGTGACCGCGCGCGTGATCGGGGCGTGGAGCTAGCTCGCTTCGAATGGGTCGATGATGCGGCGAGCCTGTTCGAGCGTGACGATGTGGACGTCGTTGTAGAGCTGATCGGTGGATCGGATGGTCCGGCCCTCACCCTTGCAAGGGGTGCGCTCGGCGCGGGCAAGGCGCTTGTGACGGCCAATAAGGCGATGATTGCGCACCATGGCGTCGAACTGGCTGGGCTTGCCGAAGCAAGCAGCGCCGCGCTCAAATATGAAGCCGCAGTCGGCGGCGGCATTCCAGTGATCAAGGGTCTACGCGAAGGAGCGGCTGCCAACCAGATCGCGCGCGTTTACGGCATCCTCAACGGCACCTGTAACTATATCCTCACCGCCATGGAGGAGGGAGGACGCGACATGGCCGACGTGCTCGCGGAGGCGCAGGCCTTGGGTTATGCCGAAGCCGATCCAAGCTTTGATATCGACGGCGTCGATGCCGCGCACAAGCTGTCGATTCTCGCCACCCTGGCCTTTGGCACGCGGCTCGATTTCGAATCGGTTGCGATCAGTGGCATCCGCCACGTCATTGGCGCCGACGTTTCCGAAGCGAAGGCGTTGGGTTTTCGTGTTCGTCTGGTCGGGCTGGCAGAGGCCACGAGCGAGGGGCTTTTCCAGCGCGTCCATGCTTGCCTCGTGCCCCTTGCCCACCCGATGGCGCATGTCACCGGCTCGCTTAATGCGGTCGTCGCCGAAGGCAATTTCGTCGGCCGGCTTGTATTTGAAGGCAGGGGTGCGGGCGAGGGGCCGACAGCTTCAGCCGTCGTAGCCGATCTGATCGACATCGCGCGCGGCGAATTTGGTCCTGCCTTCGCCATGCCGGTGGCGAGCCTTTCGGAACCGGGAATTCCGTCCTTCGGGACGCGGCGCGGACGCTATTATCTCCGCTTTGCCGTTCCTGATCGGATCGGCGTGCTCGCGGAGATCACCGCTGCCATGCGGGATTCGGGTGTTTCGATCGAAAGTCTGATCCAGCGTGGTAGCAATCCCGGAGGCGAGGTGCTGCTGGTGATGGTAACGCATGATGCGCCTGAATCGGCGATCGATGCTGTGCTAGATAGGCTCGAAGGGTCGCCAAGCGTGATCGGCAAGCCGATGCTGATGCACATACTCGATGTTTAGGCCTTGCAGGGCTTTCATCCTTTTTTAGCTGCTGGGTTCTAGAGGCGCCCGATCCTGGGTACGGCCAAGATCGGCTGGCATGGCGCAAAATAAAGCAAGCTGCGGCACCGGTCTCGACAATGTAATTGGCCTCGCCTAACCGCCCCTCATCTACCAGGGAGTTTGTGTAAAGATGGTCAAGGCTAGCAAAGCGCTCGACAGAGTTCTCGTTTTGGAAATGGTGCGCGTCACCGAGGCCGCAGCCATAGCTGCCTCCAAGATGATCGGACGGGGAGACGAGAAGGCAGCCGATGCCGCTGCGGTCGAGGCGATGCGCAAGGCCTTCAACGGCCTCGAATTCGATGGCACCGTCGTTATCGGCGAAGGCGAGCGCGACGAGGCACCGATGCTCTACATTGGCGAGAAGGTTGGTAGCGCGATCGGTACTGGTCCGAAGATCGACATCGCGCTCGATCCGCTCGAGGGTACCACCATCACTGCCAAGGCCGGTCCCAATGCATTGGCCGTTTTGGCAATCGCCGAAGAGGGCGGTCTTCTCAATGCTCCCGATGTCTATATGGACAAGCTCGCGATCGGCCCCGGCTATAAGGATGGTGTCGTTGGCCTTGACCGTACGCCCACCGAGAACGTGAAGGCGCTTGCGAAAGCCAAGGGCGTCAAACCCAATGAGATCATCGCGTGCGTGCTGGATCGTCCGCGCCACGAGAAGTTGATCGCTGAATTGCGGGGCATCGGCTGCGGGATCGTGCTCATTCCCGACGGTGACGTGGCTGGAGTGATCGCCGTCACCAATCCCGAAACCACCATCGACATCTATATGGGCGCAGGCGGTGCACCCGAAGGGGTCCTGGCGGCTGCGGCGCTGCGTTGCGTAGGCGGCCAGTTCGAGGGACGGCTGCTTTTCCGCAACGACGATGAAAAGGGCCGTGCGAAGAAGTGGGGCGTTGAGGATCTCAACCGGATCTACAAGCTCGGCGATCTCGTGAAAGGCGACGCCATTTTCGCTGCGACCGGCGTCACCGACGGATCGCTGCTCCAAGGCGTCAAGCGTCGCAAGGACTGCATGACAACCGAGAGCGTCGTCATGCGCGCCAGTTCGGGAACCGTTCGCTGGGTCCGCGGCGAACATCGCAAAGACAAGCTCGGCTGAACCGATATTGCGTTGATGGATATCGTCGACGCCGTTGAATCGCGACGATCGATCAGGGCTTTTCGGCCTGATCCCGTCGATCCTGACATTATCCGGCGTGTGCTGGCGCGGGCGGCGCGTGCGCCGTCGGGTGGCAATATCCAGCCCTGGCATGTTGAGGTGATCGCTGGCGAGCCGCTTGCCTCGCTTAAGGCGGCGGTCGCAGGCAGGTGGATCAACGAGGAAACGCCGGAATACCGGGTCTACCCCGCCGGCTTGCCGGACGCATATCAAGCGCGGCGTTTCCTCATCGGCGAGGCCATGTATGCAGCGGTCGGCATCGCCCGTGAGGACCGCCCTGCCCGTCGTCAGTGGTTTGCACGCAATTTCCAGTTCTTCAACGCGCCGCTGGCGCTTTTCGTGCATTGTCCGAAGATCATGGGACCGCCACAATGGTCGGACATGGGCATGTTCCTTCAGACGGTCATGCTGCTGCTTCGCGATGAGGAGCTTGATAGCTGCGCCCAGGAATGCTGGGCGAGCTTCCCCGAGACCGTCAAGCATCACCTGGTTATTCCGGAGAGCCATATCCTTTTCTGTGGCATGGCGATCGGTTACCGGGATGAGCATGCGCCGGTGAATAATTTTCCTGTCGCCCGTGCGCCGCTTGAGGAGTTCGTTCGTTTCCACGGCATCTAAGGTGCCGATCCGGATTAACGGACGATAACGAGGCCGTTCAGGGCCGATCCAACGCCTGTCGTCCATGATCGGTCATAACCTGATTCGGAGATGACAGATGAACAAGGCAATTCTGGCGGGTGCGGCTTTGGCAGCTTCGGCACTTGGTTTTACAGCCCCTTCGGCGGCGGAAGCCCGCACCTATAGCAGCTTCTCGCTCTATGTCGGCGGCGGCCCGGGCTATTATGAACCCTATGATGACGGCTATTACGGCACCCCTTATTACGGCGCATATGATTATTACGCCCCAAGCTATTATTATTATGCTCCTCGCTATCGCTGGCGCGATCATGATCGCTGGGAACATCGTCGTTGGCGCGGTCGCGACTGGGATCATGACGGCGACGGCTGGCGTCACCGCCGCTGGCATGATTGAGAAGGTCTCTGCCCCTGTAACTGAATAGATGAACCTCTCCCCTCACGGGGAGGGGTTTTTCAATCGTGCGAACTCGGCAGCCTGATTCTAGAATTATCCAAATCCGATCCCTCGCGGCGCGACGCTCAGAGTCACAGTTCCGGATCGGGACAGGCCAAACTGAAGCTTGTTTCGATCTACCATTGAATATAACTACGGATATAATTTCGAGGCATTGCGGGGGCAAATCATGATGAAGGGTGCGAGCACGGCGCAGGCGAGCCCACGCACCACGAACGTCGTTCCCTTCCCAATGATCGAACGGCATCGCCCTCGCCCGCTTTCCCGCTCATTCGCCGAGTTGCACAGACTGGTTTTGTGCGAACAATATCAGCTCGGCCAAGCTATCGACCTCGAACAGGCATGCCGAAACGTGCTCGCTGACATGTTGCCTCGGGGAGCGTTGCGCATGAATGCACTAATTCAGCTTGAATCGCTTGCGCTTGCACTCGCCTGTCGAATTCGCAACGCCGGAAGCGCGGCATAAGAGCGGTCGGGCCACGGCGCCTCCGGTGGGCTCTGGCCCAGCGACATATCACAGGCCATTTACGTGATAGCTGATAGCCAATCCGGTGTTTGTTTCGCCGCTGCATCCATTTCATTGTTTGTTCGTTTGAGATTGTCGGACAGCGATCCGTCAATTGGACACAGGTTGGAGCCCTGTTGTCACGCTAGTTCGCTTCTCTCTTCTTCGTCGCCAAAGCAACGATTCCCGTCACGCCTGAACTGACCAATATCTGTCCCAAATCAAGACGGTCTGGAGTCTCGTAGGCAGAAAGCCTCGCCAGCTTGCCTTCAAGCCCGCCGCAAATGGAGGCTTCGTGTTATGGCAGGTCGCAACCTTGGTTTGAATCGCAAGTTACTCGCATTCGCAGCGAGTTTCATTGTGGTGTCGGGGCTGGCAATTTCGCCGCTGCGTCAGGCCGTATCCCAAGCTGGGATCAAGACAGGCAGCGATCTTCTCGCCTTGTTTGACGAGCGTTCGCCTGGAGCGCGTCCGGAGGGAGCGCTCTTGTCCACGAAGCCAGCCAAGGCACCTCACGAATATGCCATGCCCAAGGTGCGCGAACGCCTGCCTGCCGGGATTCCGCCGGCCGCGCCGCCATTGGCGTCTGCTTCGCCGCTTGGTACGCCGGTTTCGCCGCTTTCCGCGGTTAATGAGGTCGTTCCGGCATTGCCCATTTCGGGGCCGCCGCTGCTGCTTCCCGGGGCGCCTTTCGTTCCCCCGGGTGGACCGACTGCAGGGCCTCCCATCGGGCCCGGCCCCATTCCGCCAGCTAGGCCGCCCCTCCCTCCCGTTAGACCAGCTCCTATTCCTCCCATTGCCCCGACCGTTCCGTCATCCTCCCCGGCCCCCGTTCCAGAGCCGGCAACGTGGCTGACCATGATCGCTGGCTTTGGCCTCACGGGATTGATGTTGCGGAGGCAACGCAGGGCCCAGCAGGCCATCCGAGCCGTTGGGGCAGCTGCATCAATCCCCGCAAAATGATGGGCCAGGAACCTTACTATTGAGGATGTCGGGAGACGGTTGAATAGATGATGGCTCGGCTGCTCGACATATACAGTTGGCTCGTGCCCCCGGCGACCGCGATCGCGGCGGTGGCGATGATGAATCTCGTTCCGATCCATTTGGAAGGCGCGCCGAAGCCTGCCACCCATTCCTCCGCTGCTGCCGCCGCGAACTATGGTGACCGGATTCTCGTGGCGGATGCCGTGTTCGGGCAGCCACGCACCGCCGATTTCGCAAAGCGGAGGATCAAAACCGTCCTGAACATCCGCAAGCCTCTCCGATACGGTCAATTTGTCTGGGACGAGCATGGTGTCCCCTCCGGCGACATCTGGATCAGGATCGATCTTTCGACGCAGATCCTTTCGATATTCCGCGCCGGTCATGAGATCGGCACCGCCGTCATCATGTATGGCGCGGACAAAAAGCCCACTCCAATCGGGCAGCTGCATGTTCTTTCGAAAAGCGTGAACCACCGCTCGAGCCTTTACGAGGCTGCAATGCCTTACACGCTGCGCCTGACGAACGAAGGCGTTGCCATCCATGGCGCGGACGTCCGCCCATCCGCCGCCACGCATGGGTGCGTCAGCATCCCCACGGCTTTTGCGCGGCGGCTATTTCAGCAGACAAAGGTCGGCGATCCGGTAACGATCCTTCCGGAAAAACGTCTCAATTTGAGCAACGCCGGTGATCGGCAGACACCGGTTCGCACCTGACGATCCGCCTCGGCAGTGGCTCATTTCGCGGGTCGATGAAAAAGGACGTCGCGCGACGGCACGAGGCCGCCGCGCCGCCTTTCCTCAATAGCGATAATGGTCCGGCTTGAACGGCCCTTGCGGCGTGACGCCGATATATTTGGCTTGCTTGTCAGTCAGGGTGGTGAGCTTGACCCCCAGCTTTTCGAGATGGAGGGCGGCGACCTTTTCGTCGAGATGCTTCGGCAGCACATAGACCTGGTTCTGATATTCGCCGGACTTGGCGAACAGCTCGATCTGCGCCAGCACCTGGTTGGTAAAGGAGGAGGACATCACGAAGCTGGGGTGGCCGGTGGCGCAGCCGAGATTCACGAGCCGTCCCTTGGCGAGTACGATGATCTGCTTGCCATCGGGGAACTCGACAAGATCGACCTGCGGCTTGATCTCGGTCCACTTCATGTTGTTGAGCGCAGCGATCTGGATCTCGCTGTCGAAGTGGCCGATGTTGCACACGATCGCCATCGGCTTCATCGCGCGCATATGCTCGAGGGTGATGACATCCTCATTGCCGGTGGCCGTGACGAAGATGTCGGCGCGGGTCACCGCTTCCTCCATCGTCACCACCTCATAGCCTTCCATCGCAGCCTGCAGCGCGCAGATCGGATCGATCTCGGTGACCAGCACGCGCGCGCCGCCGTTGCGAAGCGACGCCGCCGAGCCCTTGCCGACGTCGCCGAACCCGGCGACGCACGCGACCTTCCCGGCCAGCATCACGTCGGTAGCACGCCGGATCGCATCAACCAGCGACTCCTTGCAGCCGTAGAGATTGTCGAACTTCGACTTGGTCACGCTGTCATTGACGTTGATCGCCGGGAACGGAAGCTTGCCATTCTTGCTGAGCTCGTAGAGCCGGTGAACGCCAGTCGTCGTTTCCTCCGATACGCCCTTGGTGTTCTGCACCGTCTTGGTCAGATAGCCGGGGCGCTCAGCCAGAAAGCGTTTCAGAACCGCGCAGAAGATCTCTTCTTCTTCGTTCGAAGGCGTGAACAGCGGCTCGCCCGCCTCGACACGCGCGCCCCACAGCGCGAACATGGTGGCATCGCCGCCATCGTCCAAAATCATGTTGCAGGTCTCGTCGGTGCCCCAATCGAAGATGCGCACGACATAATCCCAATAATCCTGCAGGCTCTCGCCCTTGATCGCAAACACCGGGATGCCGCGGGCTGCAATCGCCGCTGCCGCATGATCCTGGGTCGAGAAGATGTTGCACGTCGCCCAGCGCACATCCGCACCCAGATCCACCAGCGTCTCGATCAAAACCGCGGTCTGGATCGTCATGTGCAGCGACCCCGTGATCCGCGCACCGCGCAACGGCTTCGTGCCGCCGAACTCCGAGCGCAACGCCATCAGCCCCGGCATCTCGGTCTCGGCAATGTTGATCTCCGCACGACCAAAACCGGCCAACGACAGATCCTTGACCGCGTAGTCGGTGAACTCAGTTACAGGGGCAGTGGCCACGAACAATCTCCTCGATGAGCGGCCGCCCCTTAACGTGCGCGGATGCTCAAAGCAAATATAAAGATATCCTTATATGCTTGTTAAATGCGCGCATGACAACCTCGCGCCGGCTCCTGGCAGATCCGCGCAGTTGACGTTTACGTAAACGTCACATAATCTTTCGGCATGTTGGTAGCCGCTCTCGTTCACACCCCCGATGCGCGAAATCGCGAACGATTTACCATCAGCGAGCTCACGCAGGAGTTCGGCGTCACGGCGCGGGCCTTGCGCTTCTACGAGGACAAAGGGCTGATCGCTCCCGAACGGCACGGGCTCTCACGCATATACTCACGGCAAGATCGCGCGCGGCTTGCCTGGCTGTTGCGTGCTAAGCGGGTCGGCTTCAGCCTCGACGAAGCACGTGAGATGATCGATCTTTATAACATCAACGACAGCCGTGCCACGCAGCGCCGCGTCACGCTCGAAAAATGCAGCGCAAAGATCGATCAGCTTCGCCGTCAGCAGGAAGATATCGAAGCCCAGATAAACGAACTTGAAGAGTTCCTTGATCTCCTCCGTGCCGCCACCGCTGCCAAGCCTTGAATAGGAGAATCCGATGCCACTCTATCATCCGCCTGTTCGTGACACCCGCTACGTGCTGGATAGCGTGTTGGGGCTGGATCGCTACGCCAATCTGCCAGGCTTCGGAACGGCGACGCCGGATCTGGTAGACGCAGTGCTATCCGAAGGCGGCCGGTTTTGCGAAGAGGTGCTGTTTCCGCTCAACGCGGTCGGCGATCGCGAGGGCTGCACACGCAATTCTGACGGCAGCGTCACGACGCCGACCGGTTTCAAGGACGCCTATCAGCAGTTTGTGGCCGGCGGCTGGCCGACCTTGGCCGCACCGGAACAATATGGCGGCCAGGCTTTGCCGCACGTAATCGCCACGGCATTCGAGGAATATTTGATCTCCTCGAACATGGCGTTTTCGATGTACAACCTCCTGACCCAGGGCGCGATCTCGGCGCTGCTGGTCAAGGGCAGCGAGGAGCAAAAGGCGCTCTATCTGCCGAAAATGGTTTCCGGCGAATGGGCCGGCACGATGAACCTGACCGAGGCGCACGCCGGCACCGATCTCGGCATGATCCGCACGCGCGCCGAACCCAATGGCGACGGCACTTATGCCATCACGGGCAACAAGATCTTCATTTCCTCCGGTGAACATGACGTCGCATCCAACATCATCCACCTCGTGCTCGCCAAGGTTTCCGGCGCGCCGGATAATGTGAAGGGCATCTCGCTCTTTATCGTGCCCAAATTCATTCCCGATGCCGCAGGCAATCCGGGTGAGCGCAATAAGCTCCAGTGCGGCTCGATCGAAGAGAAGATGGGCATTCACGGCAATGCCACGTGCGTCATGAACTATGACGGCGCGAAAGGCTGGCTGGTAGGTGAGGAGAATAAGGGCCTCGCGGCCATGTTCATCATGATGAACGCCGCCCGTCTCGGCGTCGGCCTTCAAGGCCTTTCGCAGGGCGAGATCGCCTATCAGAACGCCGTCCAATATGCCAAGGATCGCCGCCAGGGCCGCGCGCTGACCGGCCCGGCCGAGCCGAACGAGAAAGCCGACACGCTCTTTGTTCATCCGGACGTTCGGCGGATGTTGATGGAATGCAAGGCCTATCTCGAAGGCGCGCGCGCGATCATCCTATGGGCCGCGCTGCAGGTCGATTTAACCCATTATGCCCAGGATGAGGCGGAGCGTCAGACGGCCGATGACCTCATCTCGCTGCTTACGCCCGTGATCAAGGGCTATGTCACCGATCTTGGCTATTATTGCGCGACCTTGGCGCAACAAGTCTATGGCGGCCACGGCTACATCCGCGAGTGGGGAATGGAGCAATATGTCCGCGATGCGCGGATCGCAATGATTTACGAGGGCACCAACGGCGTTCAGGCAATGGATCTGGTCGGACGCAAGCTGGCTAAGGATGGCGGCCGCGCCGTCCAGCTCTTCTTCAAGCTCGTCAATGAGGAGATCGAAGCAGCCTCCGCCGAACCCGCGGCAAAGGACTATGCCGCACAGCTTCAAAAGGCGCTCGGCCAACTGCAGGCCGCGACGATGTGGCTCGTCCAGAACGCAATGGCAGCCCCCAACAATGCCGGCGCCGCGGCTTACCCTTATATGCAGTGCATGGGCGTCGTCGCGCTTGGCTGGATGTGGCTCAAAATGCTGCGAGCCTCGTCGGCGGCGCTTGCGGCCGGCGAAGGCGACAAGGCTTTCCACGAGGCCAAGCAGATCACCGCCCGCTTTTACGCCGAGCGTATCCTACCTGAAGCCGGCGCCGCGCGCCGAAAGATCGAAGGCGGCGCGGAGAGCATCATGGCGATGCCGGTTGAAGGCTTTTGAAGCCGATCGCCTTGGGCAAGGCAGCAAAGCTGCGTTGCTCAGGGTTCTGTGATCGCAACCCGGCACACCCCGTCCTTGCGCGTTACCGTGATGCTTTCGCCGTTCTTGCCGCGGAAGCTGGCTGTCTTGCTGCTATCCTCCGGATGCGAAGCTGAAGCTGACGAATTGAACGCGACGGCCGGATCGGAGTCGTTCTGCACGGCGGATTCACCCGCACGGCCTACGGCCGCCTTATAGCCCTTGCCATCGTCCGGGACGGTCTGTTCGCTGATCGTGCCGTCCTTATGATAGGTCGTCTGCACACAGACGGCGGGCACTCCGGCCTGCCCCGCCCCTTGCATCGAGATCATCGGAATAGCGGCGGCAAGCATGATCAATGAGGTCATCGAACAATTCCTCGAACAAAAAAATTCAGGCCGCGCCGCGCCTCACAGTTCCGCTTTGGACGGAGCGAGAAAAGCCGCGACCGCATGTATCGCTCCTGAACCATGTACCCGAAGCCGTGCATAATCGTGTGAGACAGTTTCGGTTCCAATGCGGACTGGGTGTCGGCGGCAGCTTCATTGCTCCGGTGCGGTCAGGCGTACCACTTGTCCCGCATAGGGACGCCATATGTCAAAATAATTATGGCGGTAGCGTAACATTAGCACCATGCTGAAGCCATGGGGGCAAAGACGTTCTTGCGCGATACGAGCGCTGCATCGGCAGTCGAATATGCGCTGCTGCTGGCGCTATTCGGCGGCGGCATCGCATTCGCCACGGTCTCGGTAGGCAACGCGCTCCACAATGAGTTGCAGCGACAGGCCACGCTTATGGCCGATACTTCGTCGTCAGGCGGTTCAAGCAGCAGTTCGACGAGTGCGAGCAGCAGTTCCAATGGCAACGGAAACGGTTCCAGCAGCTCTAATGGAAACAGCTCAGGCAGCGGCACATCGTCGTCGTCGAGCAGTACGACATCCTCCACCAGCAGCGGCTCAACTGGAACAAGCTCGACGTCGACCGGAGGCGGCACTACCAGCACAGGATCCACGTCTAGTGGGGCCGGCAGCAGCTCAAGCGGTAACAATGGATCGAGTGGAAACGGCAATGGGTCGAGCGGTAACAATGGCTCGAGCGGAAACGGTAAGAATAAATAGCCCCTGCGTCGCTGCCCGCTGATCCATCACGCGCAAATGCGCGAAGTTCTTTGAGCCTCGCGGCGGTACCTCTGGTGCCGCCGCGTCGCAATTATTGGCA
>Ga0207702_10004492_pt1 | contig 12383 bp, 13 predicted proteins | sample KBSCornC62_FD_184302 | JGI IMG/M metagenome (GOLD analysis project Ga0207702, IMG submission 184302) | Corn rhizosphere microbial communities from Kellogg Biological Station, Michigan, USA - KBS Corn C6-2 (SPAdes) (version 2) | ecosystem: Host-associated > Plants > Roots > Rhizosphere > Soil ...
ACACATCCGAGTTCTCCTTCTCCGAAAGCCTCTACAAATGGGTTTCCACGGTAGATCACAAGCGCTTGGGTTTGATGTACGTGGTGGCAGCACTGTTGTTTTTGGTGGCGGCCGGCATCATGGCTCTGGTCATACGCTGGCAACTTGCGTTTGCAAGTGGTCATATTGTTGGGCCAGCCACGTTCAATCGCTTATTCACAATGCACGGAAGCACGATGGTGTTCTTCGTAGGCATGCCGATGATCGCTGGTTTTTCAAATTATCTGATCCCGTTGATGATTGGCGCGCGCGATATGGCGTTTCCACGATTGAATGCGTTCGGGTTTTGGATTTTTCTGTTTGGCGGACTGCTTTTTTATTTCAGCTACGTTGGCGGGGGCGGGCTATCCGGTGCCGGGTCCGCTCCGGATGTAGGCTGGTTTGCCTACGCTCCGCTCACCGAACGAGCTTTCTCACGCGGTGCAGGCACTGACTACTGGACGATCGGAATCTTCATCTCCGGATTCGGCAGTCTGGCCAGCGCCATCAATGTCATTGCGACCACATTCTGTTTAAGATGTCCGGGAATGACGCTCAGCAGAATGCCGCTATTTGTCTGGGTGATGCTCGTGGATGCTTGGATGGTCGTCATTGCACTCCCTTCGTTATCGGCAGCTCAAATCATGCTGTTTCTTGACCGCTTTCTGGGTGCGCATTTCTTTGACACGCAAGCGGGCGGATCTGCGGTTCTTTGGCAGCATTTGTTCTGGATCTTTGGACATCCGGAAGTTTACATCTTGATTTTTCCAGCGTTTGCAATCCTTTCTGAAGTTATTCCCGTCTTTTCTCGCAAACCACTTTTCGGTAGGGCGGCGATGGTCGCCGCAGTGGTTGCGATTGGGTTTATCAGCATGGGTGTATGGGCGCATCATATGTTCGCGGTTGGAATGAGCTCGTGGTCGAACACGTTCTTCGCAGCATCGAGCATGATGGTCGGAATTCCCACGGGTATCAAGATTTTCAACTGGACGGCGACGATGTATGGCGGCAGGATTCAATATTCGACCCCGATGCTCTTCTGCTTCGCATTCCTGTTGCAATTTCTCCTTGCCGGACTAACCGGCATCATGGTCGCGGTAGCACCATTTGATTGGCAGCTTCATGATTCACACTTTGTCGTCGCGCATTTTCACTACACGCTGGTAGGCGGTCTGGTAACGGGACTGCTTGCGGGGATGCACTATTGGTTTCCAAAGGTCACTGGAAAAATGTACAACGAAACGCTCGGGAAATGGTGTTTCTGGCTTTTTGTGATTGGCTTCAACATGACCTTTCTTCCACTACACGTTCTCGGTATATTGGGCATGCCACGCCGCATCTTTACTTATCCAGTTGGACGGGGGTGGGAAATCTGGAACCTGATCGCATCCATCGGTGCCGCCGTAATGGCGGCAGGTATTCTCTGTTTTATCTGGAATATCGTTCAATCGGCGAAGTCAGGCAAGGCTGCGGGCGACGATCCATGGGACGGGTGGACGCTGGAATGGGCCACCACCTCTCCCCCACCCGAATACAATTTCGAAAAGTTGCCCGTCGTGCGTAGTAGCCGGCCATTATGGGATCTAAAGCATCCACACGATCCCGACTGGAAATACGAGTAGGCGAGAAGGACACGGACTTCAGATCAGCTTAAGCGGAGGACGCGCCAGAACTAGCACCCGGCTGTCCCAAACGGCGCACCGCTGATCGTTTTCAGACACTGTCGGATTAAATCTCGCATTTCTTGCCCGCATTCCTGCGAAATCAGATACCGAAACGTTTGGCCGCTCTCGTGCTGTTCCAGAAAGTAAGTGCGAGAGCGTATCAAATTCTGGTTGCGAAGGGTGTCAGCCTCTTTGGTGATTTGGCGGCGGAGCGGGCGAAAGCTCAAGCCGCAAACGAGTGAGCTAGCGGATACCGTTGCCGATTTACCTTCTGAAGCGCCGGCTGAAAACGAATCAATCCTTGGAGCTGCAGTACTTACAGAAGTCTCGCTTGCGATCGAACACCTTCAAAGCATTCAGGTACTCCTCGATATCAGTCGGGTTCACCGGCAACCAGTTCCAGGCGCCGTATTTGGGAATCTGGACCTCGTCTGTAAGCGTCTGCGTCAAATACAAAATCGGTTGAGTCCCGATTTGTCGAAGCAATGTGAACGTGAGTGCGTTCTTACTTCAAGCGAATGTCCTGCGACCTCTCAGATTCCTCCTCATCCTCAAGGCCTTTCCTTGGAATACCGTGCTTTTCCATCCGATACCTGAGCGCTTTGCGGCTAATGTCCAGATACTTGGCGGCGTGCGTCTGATTACCATCGAACTTCTCCAGCGCTCGAATGATCAACTCTTTCTCGACACCTTCGAGGCTGATGCCTCTGGTCGGCAGTTCGAGTTGCAGCATATCGATGGCCAGCCGTTCTCGTTGCAGGAAATCCGGCAGATCGCGTAACGTGATTTCATCGCCACGGGCAAGGACGACGATACGCTCGATCACGTTCTCCAGTTCGCGGACATTCCCTGGCCAACGATAGTCCTGAAAATTTCGCAATAGCGCCGGCGGGAGCACGAGCGTGGCGCGTCCCTCCTTCTCTCTGGCTCTCAGAAAGAAGTGTTGGACAAGTTCGGGTATGTCCTCCGCCCGATCTCGCAATGGAGGCAGTTCCAGCGGGATTACCGCCAGCCGATAGTAAAGGTCTTCGCGGAATAGGCCATCCTCGATCAAGGCCTGCAAGTTACGGTGCGTAGCGGCGACAAAACGTACGTCCACCTTCACTTGCGATGTGGCGCCGACCTTCTCAAGTTCGCCTTGTTGAATCAGGCGCAAAAGCTTGACCTGAAGTTCACCTGGCATCTCCCCGATTTCGTCGAGAAACAGCGTTCCGCCGTCGGCCATTTGCACTTTCCCGGCTTTGTGAGCTACGGCGCCCGTGAATGAGCCCTTGACGTGGCCGAACAGTTCCGATTCCAGTAGTTCACGAGGAATAGCTCCGCAGTTGATCGTAATGAACGGTTTCTCACGTCGCCGGCTATTCAAGTGAATTGCTCGAGCCAGGAGTTCCTTGCCGGTGCCAGTTTCTGCATGAATCAAGATTGTGGAGTTGCTCTGCGCGGCACGCGCAGCAGTATCGAGCAAAGAGAGCAGAGCCTCCGAGTGTCCGATGATATTCTCGAACCCATATTTCCGATCCAGGCTTGCCCGGAGGCTGCGCACCTCGGCAATCAGCCGGAAATGGTCCAGCACGCGGCTGACAACCAAGGCCAGCTCATCGTAGTCGATTGGCTTGGTGAGATAGTCGTACGCACCCGCTCGCATGGCCTGAACTGCGTTCTGAATGGTGGCAAACGCGGTTATGATGACGACAGGCATCTCCGGGTAATCAGGTCGAATCCGATCCAGCAGTTCCAAGCCGGAAAGGCCTGGCATCTTCAAATCCGTCAGGATGAGGGCTGGCGGATCTTTCTCTATTGCCGCCAGCGCCTGCTCTCCGTCACTGGCGGTCGACACAGAGTAGCCCATTTCCGCTAGCTGAGTTTGGAGCACCCAGCGAAGATTTTCGTCGTCATCCACTACGAGAATCCGGGCTGGATTCATGCGTCTCCTTGCTTCACCGGCAAGATTACAGAAAACATCATTCCGGAACCGGGATTTTGCTGTGCCAGCAACGTCCCGCCCATCTGCATCACGATTTGGTGAGCCACCGGCAGCCCAAGACCAGTTCCATGTTCCTTTGTTGTGAAGAAAGGATCGAAGAGCCGGCCAATATGGGCCGGAGCAACCCCGTGACCACGATCCACTACTCGGACCGCAACTTTTCCGGCATCAGCCATGGCTGATAGCGTTACGGTCTCGCCGTTCGGACTGGCTTCGATCGCGTTGATCATCAGGTTCAACAATACCTGCTCTAGTTGCTCGGGATCACACTCCACTCGCGGCAGGTTTGGTTGCATCCGCTTTTCGCAATGGACCGTTTTGCCGTGGAGTCCATGACTCGCAACAGCTAAAACGTTGTCGAGAACGGAATCGAGCAGAACTGGTTGTAAGCGAGGTGGGCGCGGACGCGCGAAGTTGAGAAAATTCGTAAGGAGACCGTTCAAGCGCTCGCATTCATGCGTGATGATCTCGACACACTTGACGTACTTCGGATCCATGTTTTCATTCCGGCGCAATATTGCGTTTTCATTCCGGCGCAATATTGCGGCAGCCCCCGCGATGCTCGCCAGCGGGTTACGGATCTCGTGGGCCAAGCCCGCCGATAGTTGACCGATAGCCGAGAGCCTCTCGATGCGCTTCATGCCCTCGAAATTCGCCTGAACTTTTTCGTATGCAGAGCTGAGCTGTTCGGCATTCTTTTGCGCCTGGCCCTTCTGCCGGCGCTCTCGTTCAAATACGATCCCGAGCAGCGGGCCTAAGCACAGCAATGCAATGGAGCTCGTGGTCCGGTTGAGGAGGGTGATGTCGCCGAGGGCGGCAAAAATGGCAATCGAGGACAGGCCCGCCGCAACCAGACCGCCGCTCCAGCCGTAATAGAAAGCCCACAACGCCACGGGCACGCTATAAAACTGCGAAAGCGCTCCACGGGCGACCCACCGATCGAGCAAGCCGATGGCGATGAGAGAGATTACGGCGGCCGTACGCCCGCGCCAAGGACGGCTCCATATTCGAGTCAAATAGTGAACCATGAAATGCACCGGCCGGGCCGTAGTGAGCTACGCCATGGTCTCCATCCACAAGCGTACATTCAAAGTACTTGCGGCCAACGACCAACCGGCGGCGGCCGGCTGGTGCGCGTAAGTTTCTGCATCGTCCCCCGATCACGAGTGTGCGGCGCGCCGTCACGCCGCTCGCTCGTATACGCGGGTCCTCTGCGCGCCCGGGCGCTTCCAACGTCGAATGCCCCGTCCGATGCGATACCGCAGGCGGTCCACCGCGCTATTGACCGTTGGCACGATTTCGGAGCCTTTCTCGAGGATAAAAACACGGTCGCCGCTTCTAAGCGTTGCGGTCATTTGGCAGAGCTTGTCAGCGCCGCCTTTGGGGCCATTCAGGTCCACTAGGTACACCGAAACATGGTTCACATGCGTCTGATACCGGTCGACCGCAAACGCCACGCTCCGCTCCACCTCTTTATGGAGTTCGTCGGTCCATTCGATACCGCGCACCCGGATAGAAATCATCATTTGTAGCTTCCTCCCTGTGAATTGTTCTCATTAGTCATATAGGTAGGTAGCAATCGTTTCGCCATATCCGTCCCAGCATCGCGTCCACGTATATCGTCCTGGTTTCGCGAAAGCTGAGGAGACATCCAGATTCGGCCGCCTTCGTTTTCCCAACGAATAATCTCCATCATCTCCTCGCACGCAATAGCATCTATGCCGGAAGAGAAGAGCGGAAGCCCTTCTTTTGTCCGATTCGCAATCCCGTTCGACATGATGCTTTGTGTACTGCAATCCTCAAACCAACTTGAATTACTATCGCTCTCATCGGCACGCACGATCTCGCGCCAGAACGTTGCCCGAGTGGTGCCCGAAAAGGCGCAGTAAGGGCAATTTCAAGGCACATCGATTTAATAGTCAGTCTCTTCTGGAAGGCTTTTCAGGCTGTTTTCGGCTGAGATGAGTGGCCCACCGATTGCTTCGTATCGACAGGAGAGGACATTAAAATCGTGCCCCAACAACACGTCGATAGATCGCAACCGGCCACGACCGGATCCGCTGCACATATGGAGCGCCTGCTTTCGGAGAAGGTCAACCTAGAGTCCGAACTTGGCCGTAGACTCGAAGTGCTGCATACTGCTTTAGTAGCGGCAGAGGATCAACCCTCGATCGTCCACGACCAGTTCATTTCTCTCCGCCGGAACAATCTGGCGTACACGAGGCTCAGGGAAGTCGAGGCCTCAATGGATCGCGTTCGATCCGGCGATTATGGCGCATGTGAAGGATGCGAAACTCGCATCTCCGATCGACGCCTGAATGCGATTCCCTGGGCCCGATATTGCCTTACCTGTCAAGAGAACGTGAGTGCAGATCGCGACAAACAGAAAGAAGACGTTCGGCTTGTTGCGTAAGCGTATCGACGCCTTTGTATCAGGAGTCAGTATGAAAACAGATTACGACAATACCCTACCGCAGCCATTGGAAGACGAGATAGAGAAGCAATGGGTCCCCGAAGACGCTGCGGAATTATCAACGCATTCGCGATGGGATGATTTTTTCTTCACACTAAAATTGCTAGGTATTGCCTTGGCGGTTCTGGGTGCGATCTGGGGAATTACATATTTCCAGAGTGGCTAGGTGATTTTTCCTGATAGGCTGACCAGAACCGGTTTAACCAATGAGCCCGAACCGCGGTTAGACCGAGGTCACTTGTGATGCGCTATTTAGCTTTGGCAACGGATTATGACGGAACCATCGCTATCGATGGGCAAATGCCGGTAGAGGCGGTCGCGGGAATTGCGCGGCTCCGAAAGTCCGGCCGTCGGGCGATACTGGTGACCGGCCGGCGGCTGGATCAACTGCTGGCGGTCTGCCCGCAAATTGATTTGTTCGATTATGTTGTCGCGGAAAACGGAGCTTTAGTCTACGCGCCACGCACGCGAGTGGAAACCTTGCTCGGCAAACCGCCGCCCGCCGAGTTTATTGAGCGCCTCCGCAGTCTCGGCGTGGATGGGGTTGAAGTAGGGCGGGTGATCGTCTCGACTTGGCTGCCGAATCACATCGCGGTGCTCCAGGCGATTCAGGAGATGGGGCTGGAATTCCACGTAATCTTCAACAGAGCAGCCGTGATGGTGCTTCCCGCCGGCGTCAATAAGGTGACCGGGCTCGACTATGCGCTACGAAAGCTTGTTCTTTCGTTCCATGAGACCGTCGGCATCGGCGATGCCGAGAATGATTACTCATTTCTGGAACGTTGTGAATGTGCGGTAGCAGTTGCCAATGCCGTGCCTTCCATTCGCCAACTCGCTGCTTTCGTGACGCAGCGCGAAGCCGGGCAAGGCGTAGCAGAGTTGATAGACGAGTTGATTGCCGATGACCTGGCTAGGATAGAAGGAAACTCGAGCAGCACTTCATCACAGTCGGATTGCGTGCGGATGGGACGGCAGTCGCAGTCCCTCCGTATGGGGTGAATAGATCGCCGGCCCCTCCGGGAGCGGCAAGTCCACTGTGGCACCGGCATTGTGGAGCGCCTTATAGAGCAGAATTATCAGGTCTGCGTTATTGATCCCGAGGGCGATTACGGACCGTCAGAAGGAGTAATTACGCTGGGCGATCGCGATCACGCAGTTGGCATCAACAAGGTGCTTTCCATTCTCGAGGATCCCAAGATCAACTTGAATGTCAATCTCCTCGGCATTCCACTCGCGGATCGGCCGGCTTTTTTCGGTCAGTTCTTTCCCAGCCTTCGGATCCTGCGAGCTCGTACCGGGCGTCCGCATTGGGTCGTCCTTGATGAGGCCCATCACTTATTGCCGATCGAGTGGGCACTGTCTGAAGTCTTGCCCAGCGACCTTGGGGAGACGGTTTTGGTTACCGTGGAACCGGATCACCTCGCGCCCGCGATCTTGTCTTTGGTCGACGTAGTTATCGCCGTGGGACCGTCGCCGGATAAGACATTAAGTCGCTTTAGCAGAGTTAGCGGCCATGCGATTGTGTGGCCCGAAGGCCTGTCGTATAAGCCCGGGAAAGCTGTCCTCTGTTTTCCAGGTTCGGATCGCCCTCCGTTCTCAATGAGCATCATTCCTGGAAGCCGCGATCGCATCCGCCATCGCCGTAAATACGCAGAGGGTAATATGCGCTATAACAGCTTCTATTTTCGTGGACCTGATGGACGCCAGAACCTGAAGGCTCAAAATCTAACGGTATTTTCGCAGCTTGCCGAGGGTATCGATCAGGAAACGTGGCTGTTTCACCTGCATCGAGGTGACTGCTCACGCTGGTCCCGTGACGCAGTAAAGGATCCTTATCTGGCCGATCAGACGGAGCGAATCGAGCAGAGATCGAACCTCGACCCCGGAGAAACTCGAAACCTCATAAGCCACCTTATCGATATTCGCTATACGCTGCCCAAGTAGCGACGCAGCGCATCTACGTTTCGACTGCTCAAACGGCTTTTGCTCTGTTTGTGCGCGATCCGAGTCCCTAATGAGAGCCCTCGAATGGTCAGGATTACGGACGTCAGTGTGCCCGTGATGAACGGACTATTGTACGTTGAAGCCGACGGCTGCATACTGCAATTGACAGCAGTGAAAGTCCGGGGTCAGCCGTGAGAAGGAGAAAGATCACGCCGGGACCGCGCCGTTCTGAGTGTGTAAAGGAGGTGTGTTCGTATGCGTTCATTGGTCCTGCTCAGGCACGGCGAAAGCGAGTGGAGCAAAGAAAATAGGTTTACGGGTTGGACCGATGTGGACTTGTCTACCAAGGGTCGGAAGGAGGCGTCGGAAGCTGGACGGATTCTCCAAAAAACGGCGCTCCACTTCGATATCGCGTACACTTCCGTCCTCAAACGCGCGATCCGTACGTTATGGATGGTGCTCGACGAGATGGATCTCATGTGGATTCCTGTCCAAAAGTGTTGGCAGCTGAACGAGCGGCACTATGGATCCTTGCAAGGGCTGAACAAGGCCGGAGTAGGAGCCGAGTTTGGTCAGGAACAAGTCGAGTTGTGGCGTCGCAGCTACGCTGTTCGGCCACCGGAGCTTGAACCGGATGATGAGCGATACCCATACCACGATTCCCGCTATAGACAACTGCGTCCGGATCAAGTGCCGCTGAGCGAAAGTTTGAAAGACACTGCCTCGCGCCTCTGGCCCTGTTGGCAACACTCAATTGCACCGGCACTTCACCAGAATCAAACAGTTCTGGTCGTCGCTCATGGTGACAGCCTGCGGGCCCTCGTGAAGTATCTGGATAACATTTCGGATGTAGATATCGCGAAACTCGAATTACCCGCCGGCGTGCCCTTGATCTACGAATTTGACACGGACCTAAACCCGATATCGAAGCACTATCTCGCCCGACAATCGCTCGTGGCCCAGGCTGACCTCGACCTCGGCAGAAGTTCATCGCACGATGGCCCGCAGATTGCACAATAGGTAGCGCATGCCCCCCATTTCACGAATACTTATGCCGGTCGATTTTTCGCAACGTTGTTTAGGAATGATCCCCTACCTGAAGTACTTCGCGCGTCAGTACAGCGCCGAAATCCTACTGCTTCATGTTGTGAATCCTGTGTATGTCATTCCAGAGACGGGAATTTCCGCGTCGGCCATACTCTCCATACCAGAGTGGATTCTTACAACACAAAGAAAGAAAATGGAGGGATTCGCGGCTTCGGAGCTACGCGATTTCCAAGTGCGGCGCCTAGTTTACGAAGGCGATCCTGAGGCGCAGATTGTTGCTACTGCAGAGGCGGAGGACGTCCAGCTCGTGATCATGCCCACGCACGGGTACGGCGTGTTTCGAAGATTCTTGCTCGGCTCTGTGGCATCGAAAGTACTCCACGACGTTGACTGTCCCGTGCTAACTGGCGCACATTTAACGGAGCAAGGCGGAACCGGCAAGATCGCAATATCGAATATCGTTTCCGCAATCGATCGCGACGCGCAGAGCCTTGAAACACTGAAGTGGGCATCGAATCTCACAGCAGATTTTCAAGCGACGCTTAGTATCGTCCATGTCATACCTCGGCTCGACCCAAGCCTGGCCGTCTCTTCGGATTTGAAGGCAAAGAGGGAAGCCATCGCCAAAGAAGAAATAGGGAACCTTCAGAGTGCCGCTGCGGTCAAGAGCATGGCCGTCCGCATTGAGGAAGGCGACATTGCGGATGCCGTGTGCGGCTACGCCAAATCTGTAGGAGCCGACCTGGTGGTTATCGGGCGCGGGAAAGATCGACAGATTGGCCGATTGCGGACCAACGCGTACGGTATTATCCGGCAATCTCCCTGCCCGGTAGTGAGCATATAGCAGGTGATATTTATCCTACAACCGATGACGGTCGATTCATTGTGAAATCGTCTCTACCATGTCACTTTTGAAGTAGAGCAGCGCGCTGATTCGCGATGTCATTTCATACGTGATCGCGCAGGTGTTGATCAAGGCTAAACAGAGGAGCGACGACGTGAGGCTATTCAAACAGTTGGGACATTACGGCCAGTCCATTTGGCTGGATTATATTAGCAGGCAAATTATCTACGGCGGTGAACTAAAGCGCATGGTCGAGGAGGATGGACTGAGCGGCGTGACGACCAATCCGACTCTCTTCGAAAAGGCAATCGACGGAAGCCATGACTATGATCGTGCGTTTGAACGCTTGCTTACTGTCGACTCACACATCGATGCGCAAACTCTATACGAGCGACTGAGTGTTGAAGATGTTCAAATGGCTGCCGACGTGCTCCGGCCAGTATACGACCACACCAAAGGTCGTGACGGCTTTGTAAGCATTGAAGTCTCGCCTTACCTCGCGCACGATACTTCGGCGACTATCGTGGAAGCGCAACGGTTGTGGAATGAAGTAAGTCGCCCGAATCTTATGGTCAAGATTCCCGCGACTCAGGAGGGCATACCCGCGATTGATGTGCTTCTCGCCAGCGGCATCAACGTTAACATCACGCTCATCTTTTCTCGGAGGCAGTATGAGGCAGTGATGCGCGCCTTCCTGAGCGGCATCGAGAACGCTCCGGACCCAACACGAACTGTTTCTGTTGCGTCGGTATTTGTCGGCCGCATTGACACAATCGTGGATTCCTTGCTGGAACGGATGGGTAGCCCGGAAGCCTTAGGTCTGCGCGGCAAGATCGGAATCGCGAATGCCAAGCTGATTTATCGCGAATTCAAAAGTGTCTTCTACAGTGCACGCTTCGCTGGGTTACGATTTCGCCGAGTTCCAGTGCAACGCGTGCTCTGGGGCAGCACTGGCGCGAAAAATCCCGCATATTCCGACGTCCTGTACGTCGAAGAACTGATTGGGCCCGACACGATCAATGCTGTCCCACCCGCCACACTCCACGCCTTTAAGGACCACGGATACGTGCGGGGGCCCACACTGGAAGAAGAAGTCACAGAAGCCGAAGCGGCACTCAATCTTCTTTCAACACTGGGAATCGACCTGAATGCGGTCGCAGAAAAGCTGCAGGCTGATGGCGTTATGGCATTTGCTGCCTCAATGGACAAACTACTGGCCACCATTAATCAGAAATCGAAGGCAGCGTTCCCTAATTATTCGCTTTGCTGAACGAAGAAAAGAAAAGCGGCTAAGCAAGCGGCGCGGATGTTTTTTAGTCCACGCGATTAATGACTACTTAAATGCCCTCCTTTCGACTGGCACCCACATTGCCGTTCAGGCTCGACTTGACGAGTTGGGTTTTACGGAGGCGGCCAAACAACATGTGGGATTTCTGGGACGGTGAGACATACCGGCGAGTGTTGGTGATCGAAAGCAAGCCCGTGGAGGTCAGCACGCGGCAGCGCGGTGACGAATTAGAGGTGACACTCAGCGGCGTCCGGACATCTCCGCGGGTCAAGGAGCAAATAGGTAAGGCACTGAAAAGGCTACTCGGGCTGGAAGTGGATCTCTCTGGCTTCTATAAATTTGCACGATCTGACAAATGGCTGAAGCCGCTTGCCGAACGATTCCGCGGATTCAAACCACCACGTTTCTTGAGCCCTTTCGAAGCACTGGTTAACGGCATCACGTGCCAGCAACTCAGCCTTACGGTGGGGATCATCTTACTGAACCGGTTGGTAGAACACCATGGCCGCGAACTGAACGACCGGCACGCGTTTCCCGAGCCTGACGACATGAAGTCCCTCCGGCCGGAGGAACTGGCTCCACTTGGGTACAGTCACAACAAGGCTCGCGCATTGATTGAGCTCTCGCAGGCGATCATCGAACGACGATTCGACCCGATGGATTTGGAAAAAGCCAGCCGCCATGACGCGCTTGCGAAATTACAGCAGCTCCGCGGAATAGGGCGGTGGACCGCTGAGTACGTGCTGTTACGTGGCCTGGGTCGGACGAACATTTTCCCGGGCGATGACGTAGGCGCGCGCAACAATCTCGAACGGTGGCTGAACTTGCGCAACCCACTCACCTATGACAGCAGCCAGCGAGTACTCAAGAAATGGGCCCCATACGGCGGCCTCATCTACTTTCATCTGCTTCTGGATCAGCTCGAACATCTGGGATACGTAAATCAGCCAATAACAAACCAGACCACCACAGTCCCTATCGGGCATGGCACAGTGGTCCCCGTATAAGGCACCGGACTGAAGTTCCGCGTTCGCTCAAGTCCCCTCCCAACCGTGCACGTGAATTCTGTAGTACTATCGGCGAGAGGGCGAAGGATAGCCAGTTGATAGATCAGCGGGACT
>Ga0207702_10004493_pt1 | contig 12382 bp, 9 predicted proteins | sample KBSCornC62_FD_184302 | JGI IMG/M metagenome (GOLD analysis project Ga0207702, IMG submission 184302) | Corn rhizosphere microbial communities from Kellogg Biological Station, Michigan, USA - KBS Corn C6-2 (SPAdes) (version 2) | ecosystem: Host-associated > Plants > Roots > Rhizosphere > Soil ...
TCGACCGCCGCGAGGGGCTGTACTCGCTGCCGGCACGGTTCGGGATCGGCCCGGCCCTGATGGTCACCCGGATATGTCACCTGCTCGCCGTCTGCCTGCTGGTCGCCGTGGGCGTGTCGCTGGGCCTGGGCCCCTTCTACTACCTGGGGCTGGCCGCGGTGGCCGCGCTGCTCGGCTACGAGAACTCGATCGTCCACCCTGACGACCTGTCTCGCGTCAACGTCGCCTTCTTCACGCTGAACGGCGTCATCTCGGTCGTCTTTCTGGCCGGGGTGCTGGCCGATGTCCTCGCCTGAGCCTGCGCCGGCCGTCCGCTGCGACGGCCTCACCCGCCGCTACGGCGAGCGGGTGGCGCTGGACGCGGTCAGCCTGACGGTTGCGCCGGGCGAGCGGCTGCTCCTGACCGGAGGCAACGGCGCCGGCAAGACGACGCTGTTGCGCGTACTGGCAACGGTGCTGCGGCCACACGCCGGCGAGGTGGCGATCGACGGCCACGTGCTGCCGCGCGACGCCCGCAAGGTGCGACCCGCCATCGGCTACGTCGGGCACGAGCCGCTGGTCTATCCCGTGCTGACCGCGCGTGAGAACCTGGAGCTGTACGCGGCGCTGTACGGCGTGGGCCGCGAGCGGATCGAGCAGGTGCTCGATCTGGCCGGGCTGAACGGGCGCGGCGCGGACCCGGCCGGCGAGCTGTCGCGCGGCCTGCGCCAGCGGCTCGGCCTGGCGCGGGCGATGCTGCACTCACCCTCGCTGCTGCTGCTGGACGAGCCCACCACCGGACTCGACGAGGACGGTCGCGAGCGCCTGCGCGGCGTGCTCGCCGCCCATCGCGGCGCGGCCGTGATCGCCACGCACGAGCCGGACTGGTTTGCAGGGCTGGAGCACGGCCGGCTGCGGCTGGCGGCGGGCAGGGCGGCATGAGGGCCTACCGGGCGCTGCTTCGCAAGGACCTGTTGCTGGAGCTGCGCGGCCGCGAGCTGGTGCCGGCCATGGTGGTGTTCGTGGTGGGCGCGCTGGTGCTGGTGCGGCTGGGCCTGGGGGGCGAGCGGCTGGCCGGCGGCACCCGCGCCGCCACCGGCCTGCTGTGGGTGGTGGTGGTGTTCACGTCGATGCTGGCGCTTGTGCGCAGCTTCGCCCAGGAGCGCGAGCATGGCATCTGGGACGGCCTGCTGTCGGCTCCCGCCGACCGCTCCGCGATCTGGGCGGCGCGGGCCAGCGCCACCTTCCTGTTCCTGGGCGTGACGCAGGCGGTGGCGCTGCCGCTGTTCTGGTTGTTCTTCCTCCAGGACGGCCGGTCGCCGTCCTTGGCCGTGCTGGCGGCGGCGCTGGCGCTGGCCGACCTGGGTGTTGCCATGCTGGGCGCGCTGCTGGCCGGGCTGGTCTCCAACGTGCGCGCCCGCGAGGTGCTGCTGCCGGTGCTGTTCCTGCCCTTCGCGCTGCCGCTTGTGAGCGTCGCGGTGCGCATGACGGTGGACTCAATTCCCCCGCAAAATGGCGGTTTGGGCGCACTTCACGGGCTCGGGTTTCTGGCTCTCTATGATACGATCTTTGCGCTCTTGGGCTGGGCGCTTTTCGAGTACGTCGTGGAGGACTGAACGCTGGTGAACGGCTCGCACAGGGCCCGCCCGGACCGGGCCACTGCCGCCGCCACGGCGGCCGCGCTGCTGATGGCGCTGGCCCTGGCGATGATCTTTTTCTACGTCCCCACCGACGTCAGCGAGGGCTACTCGCAGCGCATCTTCTACTTCCACGTGCCGATCGCGCTGACCACGTACTTCCTGTTCACGTGGGGGGCCGTGAACGGCGCGCGCTTCCTCCTGAAGCGCGACATGTCGCTCGATCTGAAGAGCTACGTGCCGATGCACCTGGGCGTGATCTTCGGTTCGCTGACGCTCGTTACCGGCTCGATCTGGGCCAACATCGCCTGGGGTACCTGGTGGTTCTGGGGCGACACCCAGCTGACCACGTTCCTGATCATCTTCCTGTTCAACTGCGCCTACTTCATGCTCCGCTTCTCGATCGAGCCGGGCGAGCGGCGAGCCACCTTCTCGGCCGTCTACGCGGTGCTCGGGGTGGGCCTGATCCCGCTGTCGGTGATCGGCGTGCACGTCGCCCAGACCAACGACCTGATCCATCCAATCACCTTCAACGAGAACGGTGCCAACATGGACGGCAGCATGTTCCTGACGTTCCTCGTGGCGCTGGCGGCGATGATCTCGCTGTCGGTGACCATGTACCTGATCGAGCTGCGCGGCAAGCGGATCGACGATCGCCTGCGCGCCATCCGCCGGCTTGCCGGGGGCGAGGCGTGATCGACGAGTTCGCGGTCAAGTCGGTGGCGGCCGTGTACGGGCTGGCCTGGGTCGTGACGCTGGCCTACATCGGCATCCTCAACGCCAAGATGGGGCGGATGGAGCGGCAGCTGGACGAGATCGCGGCGCTGATGGAGCGCAGGGCGGCCAGCGATGCCTGACCAGGTGCACCTGCTGCTGGTCGGCACCAGCCACCGGCACGCCCCGATCGCCGTGCGCGAGCAGCTGGCGGCGCAGGCTCACGGGCAGCGGCTGATCGAGGCGGTGATCGCCGAGGACGCGGTGATCGAGGCGGTGGGGCTTTCCACCTGCAACCGCTGCGAGCTGTACATGGTGGGGTCGGATCCCGCGGCGATGCGCGAGGCCGCGCTGCGGCGGCTGGCCGACTACGCGCACCGCAGCGAGAGCGCGCTCGAGCCGCTGCTGTACGTGCGCGAGGGCGGCGATGCGGCCGAGCACCTGTTCGAGGTGGCCGGCGGCCTCGACTCGCTGGTGCCGGGAGAGGCCCAGATCCTGGCGCAGATCCGCGAGTCCTACCAGCACGCCCTGGAGATGGGGTCGACCGGCACGGTCTCCAACCGGCTGTTCCACGAGGCGCTCGAGGCCGGCAAGCGCGTCCGCAACGAGACCGCCATCGGCCGCTCGAACGCGTCGGTTGCCTCCGTCGCGGCCGAGTTGGTGCGCGACCGGCTGGGCGCCCTACGCGGCGCCCGCGTGCTGATCGTGGGGGCGGGCAAGGTGGCCGAGTTGGTCGCCCAGAACCTGGCCTCGCGGGGCGACGTCGAGATCGTGGTCGCCAATCGCAGCCGCGAGCGCGGCGCCGCCCTGGCCGAGCGGTTCAACGGCACCAGCGTCCCCCTCGACCGGCTGGCCGAGGCGGTGGCGGAGGCCGACGTCGTGGTCAGCTCGACCGTGTCGGATGGATACCTGATCGGCCCCGGCGACGTCCCTCCCGGCCGCCGCGTTCTGGTCGACCTGGCGCTGCCCCGGGACATCGATCCGGCCGTCGCCGAGGTCGACGGTGTCACGCTGGTCAACATCGACGACCTCGAGGAGACGGTGCTGCACAACATCGGCCTGCGTCAGGTCGAGGCCGCCCAGGCCTACGCGATCGTGGCCGTCCAGGCCAACGAGTTTCGCAGCTGGCTGGCCGCGCTCGAGGTGGTGCCTGCGATCACGCAGCTGCGGGCGCTGGCCGAGCAGATCCGGCGCGACGAGCTGGAGCGCATGGACGGCCGCTGGGAGTCGCTCTCCGAGGCTGACCGCGAGCGCGTCGACCAGCTCACCCGCAGCATGCTGAACAAGCTGCTGCACCGGCCCACCGTGCGGCTCAAGGAGCTTGCCGCCGAGCACGGCGACGCCGCGCACGTGGCCGCCATGAACGAGCTGTTCGGCCTCAGCTCACGGCCGTGATCCGGCTGGGCACGCGCGGCAGCGCGCTGGCCCGGGCCCAGGCCGGGTGGGTGGCCGACCGCCTGGACGAAGCCGAGCTGGTCGTGATCGAGACGGCCGGCGACCGCGATCGCGAGCGCCGCTACGACCAGATCGGCGACGGCCGGGCGGTGTTCACCCGCGAGATCGAGCAGGCGCTGCTGGACGGCCGCATCGACGTGGCGGTACACAGCGCCAAGGATCTGACCGGCGACATGCCGGCCGGCCTCGAGATCGCAGCCGTGCCCGAGCGCGAGGACCCGCGAGACGCGTGCTGCGGGCCGTACGGCTCGCTGGCCGAGATCCCCGCGGGCGCCCGCATCGGCACCTCGTCGGCGCGGCGGGCCGGGCTGCTGAGCGAGCTGCGGCCCGACCTCGAGGTGGTGCCGCTGCGCGGCAACGTGGACACGCGCCTGCGAAAGCTGGATGAGGGCGAGGCCGACGCGATCGTGCTGGCCGCGGCCGGGCTGGTGCGGCTGGGTCTGCTCAGCCGCATCGGCTTCCTGTTCGATCCGTCCGTGTTCGTGCCCGAGGCCGGGCAGGGCGCGCTGGCGCTGCAGGTGCGAAGCGGCGAGGCAGCGCTGGTGTCGTCGCTCGACCACTCGCCGTCGCACCGCCGCGTCGACGCCGAGCGGGCCCGGGTCGCGGAGCTGAGCGGCGGCTGTACCGTGCCGGTGGCGGCGCACGCCTGGTTCGAGCGGGGCGAGCTGCACGTGCAGTCGTGGGTGGCGTCGTGACCGTGTACCTGGTGGGTGCGGGACCGGGCGACCCCGGGCTGCTGACGGTGCGCGGGCGGGAGCTGCTGGGCCGTTGCGATGCGCTGGTCTACGACCGGCTGGCCGACCCCCGGATCGTGGCGCTCGCGCCGGCGTCTGCCAAGCGGGTCTACGCCGGCAAGGCGCCCGACCGCCACGCGCTTTCCCAGGATCAGATCAACGCGCTGCTGGTGGAGCTGGCCGGCCGGCATTCCTGCGTCGTGCGGCTGAAGGGCGGAGATCCGTTCGTCTTCGGCCGCGGCGGCGAGGAGGCGCAGGTGCTGGCGCAGGCGGGCATCGACTGGGAGGTGGTGCCCGGCGTCTCGTCGGCCTACGCGGTACCGGCTTACGCGGGTATCCCGGTCACCCAGCGCGGCGTTGCCGCCCAGTTCACGGTCGTCACCGGCCACGAGGATCCCACCAAGCCGGAGAGCGACCTGGACTGGGCCTCGCTCGCGTCCACGCCGGGCACGCTGGTGTTCCTGATGGGCGTGCGCGCGCTGCGGGCGAACGCGGCCCGCCTGATCGAGCAGGGTATGCCGAGGGATACGCCGGTCGCGGTGGTCTCCCACGGCACCCGCCCCGGCCAGCGCACGGTGGTGGCGCCGCTGTCGGAGATCGCTGAGGCGGCGGCCGACCTCTCGGCACCCGCGATAACGCTGGTCGGCGCCGTCGCGGCGCTCCGCGAGCAGCTGGCCTGGTATGAGCGGCGGCCGCTGTTCGGGCTGCGGGTGGTGGTGACGCGGGCGCGGGCACAGGCCAGCGGGCTAGCTGCGCGCCTGTCCGAGCTGGGGGCGCAGGTGGTGGAGGCACCCGCGATATCGATCGAGCCGCTCGAGTTCCAGCCGCCTGACCTGGCGTCGTACGACGTCGTCTGCCTGACCAGCGCCAACGGTGTGGGGCGGCTGCTGGCCGGTGACGTGCGGTCGCTGCAGGGGGTGACGGTGGCGGCCGTCGGCCGCGCCACGGCCGATGCGCTGGCGGCGCGTGGCATCGTCGCCGACGTGATGCCGCAGCAGGCCGTCTCGGACGCGCTGCCGGACGCGCTGGGCGACGTCGCAGGCAAGCGGGTGCTGGTGGCGACAGCGGAGGGGGCGCGCACGACCCTGCCCGACGAGCTGCGGGCGCGCGGCGCGACGGTGGAAGTGCTGCACCTCTACCGGACGCTGCGCGAGCCGGTCGATCGCGAGGCGGTGGCCGCGTCCGACCTGGTCACGTTCACGTCGTCATCGACCGTCGAGAACGTGCTGGGAGCGCTGACGCCGGCCGACCTGGCGGCGATCCGGGCGGTCTCGATCGGACCGGTCACGAGCGGGTCGCTGCGAGCGCATGGCGTCGAGCCGCTGGTCGAGGCCGATCCGCACGACGTCGAGGGTCTGGTCGCGGCGGTGCTGCGAGCGGCGGCGATAGAGTCAGACCCCAGATGAGCCGGCCGATCGTCACGTTTCTGTCGGACTTCGGATCGTCGGATCCGTTCGTCGGCGTCTGCCAGGGGGTGATCGTCCGCACCTGCCCGGAGGCCGAGGTGATCCACCTGGCGCACGGGATCGAGCCGCAGTCGGTCGGGCAGGGGTCGCGGGTGCTGGCGGCGTCGGTGCCCTACCTGCCCGTGGGTGTGCACATGGCGGTGGTCGACCCCGGCGTGGGATCCGAGCGGCGGGCGATCTGCCTGCGCAGCGCCGACGGACGGCTGTTCGTCGGGCCCGACAACGGGCTGCTGATCGCGGCCGCAGAGGCCAGCGGCGGCATCGAGCTGGCGGTCGAGATCACCAGCTCCGAGTACATGCTGGACTCGGTGTCGCGCACCTTCCACGGCCGCGACGTGTTCGCCCCCGTGAGCGGCCACCTGGCGGCCGGCCTCGACCCCGAGCGGCTCGGCCACGCGGTCGATCCGGACACGCTGGTGCGCGCGAGAGAGCTGGCCACGCGCGTGGAGGGGACGCTGCTGACGGCAACGGTTCAGCAGCTCGACCGGTTCGGGAACATCCAGCTGTCGGCGGCGCTGACCGACCTCGGCGAGCGGTTCGAGAGCGGTCGCAGAGTCGAGGTGACGCTCGGCAACGACAGCTACTTCGCGACCTGCGCGCGCACGTTCGCCGACGTCTCACGGGGCGATCTCGTCCTCTACGAGGACTCGGAGCGGCGGCTGTCGATCGCCATCAACCGCGGCAACGCCGGCGAGCTGATGGACGCCGCCACGCTGGACACGGTGCTGGTCGAGTTCGAGCCCGTGCTCAGCTGAACGAATCGGGCGACCCCCCTTGACGCGGGCGGCCGCGAGTGGTGGGATGGGAAGCACAGAGCGGCCTTCGCGGAGCGGTATCACCGTCCCGGAGGCCGCTCATCTGTGTTGCCGTCGGCCGCGGTGCCCGCGGTAGACTGACGCCCGCGGCGAGGTAGCTCAGTTGGTAGAGCACGCGACTGAAAATCGCGGTGTCGGCAGTTCGACTCTGCCCCTCGCCATCGGTCACTCCTCGGTTCGAATCACACCCCCTGCTGACCGTCAGGCGGTCTGCGCCATCAGCGCTTCAGCGATGGCCAGGTACCGAGTCGCTCGTACGCCGACCCAGAACTCCACCGCGCGCCGCAGTTCGACCTCGCCCTCAGCCCTGTTGCCGCTCCGGATGAGGGCACGCGCCGCCAGCAGCCTGGCCAGCGCCTGCTCTGGCTTTCCGCCGATCTCGCCCAGCTCGTCGCCGGCCTCGGCGTAGCGGCCCGCGGTGATCAGCCGTGCTGCCGTCGCCCATCGTGACGGACCCTGCGTGTCGAGCGTGGCAAGCCGTTCCGGCTGGTCGGTCAGCGCCAGCGCCAGCGCGAACACGGTCGACCAGTTACTCCACATCGCCGTTCCGGGAAGAGCTTCGACCAGCTCGTCGAACAGGTCCGCCACCCTCCGGCCGGCGTCGCCGTCGGCGCTGGTAGCAGCGATCAGTGCCGCATCAGCCAACGACGGTAACAGCACCTGCGGCTCGCCCGAACGACGGGCGAAGTCGAGCGCCTGATCGGAATCGGCTCGGGCACCGGCCTCGCCGCGGGCTGCCTGAATCTTCGCGCGCGTGATGTGCGCGGCTGCTTCCATGTAGTGCGGCCCCATCTGCTCGATCCACCGGTCAAGACGAGTGAACGCCTCGTCGGCAGCGTCCCAGTCGCCGTCCAGAAACGCCAGTATCCCCAGCTCGGTTTCGAACCACACCAGCTGGAACTCGATGCCGAAGCGTCGCGCCACCTCGACCCCACGCCGCTCCAGCTCGACCGCACGGCCCAGGTCGCCGAGCTCGGCCAGCGTGCTGGCCAGGTTCTTGCAGCCGCGGATCATTCCATCGACCGCGCTCAGCCGGTCGGCGATCTCTAGGGACGCCTCCATGTCAGCCAATCCACCCAGATCCCCCTGGTATACGACGCGGATCACGCCGCGGGTGTTCAGCACATGGAAGCGAATGTCCTCCAGGTCGAACTCGTCGGCGATGCCAAGGGCACGCTCACAGAGCGCCATCGTCTCGTCGACCTGCCCGCGCAGCATCGTGAAGATCACGAGCCGGCTGGCGACGTGCGCCACCGTCGGGGATGGCTGGGCCCGCTCGATCAGGCTGTATGCCTTGGAGTAGGAGGTCAGCGATTGCCGGCCCTGCCCGACGTTCCAGTAAAGGAACCCATTCAGCATCTCGGCCTTGGCGGCATTGCCGAGGTCGCCCGAGGCCTCGAGGCGGTCGCGCGCCTCGAGAAGCCACTCGGTGATCTGGTCGCGGTTCCCGCCGAGCCCCGCGTCGGCGGTCGCGACCACGAGCGCAGGCCATGCCGGATCATCCTTCGGCCACAGCGCTAGCGCCGCGCGGTAGTGCTGCTGGGCGGCCGTCAGTGAGCTGAGCGCGCCGGCTCGGTCGGCCGCGTCGCGCAACGCCAAACGGGTGCGGATCTCGAGATCCTCGGTGGGCTGCCCCGTATCGCGCGCGTACTCGAGAGCCCGCGCGTAGTGGTGCGCGAGCATGTCCGACGTATCGCCGCGGTCGGCCGAGAGCGACTCGATCCAGACCGCCGCCCGTTGATGCCTGTCGGCGCGCTGGCTGCGGGGAATCTGCCCGTATGCCACGTCACGCATCAGCACGTGCCGAAAGGCGTACTCGGTGTCCGACGCCACCGACGATCGCCGCTCCCGCCTTAGCATCTCGCGCCGCTCCAGAGCGTGCAGGTGGGTCTCAGCCTGATAGCGGTCGAGGCCGCTCATCGAGACCAGTGCTCCCAGCCAGACAACCTTTCCAAGCACCGCGGCGTCCTGCAGCAGCCGCTTCTGATCGACCGGCAGGTCATCCAGGCGCGCGGCGATCAGCCCTTGCACGGACTCCGGCACCGGCAGCTCCGTCGTCCCCGCAAGCCGCCAGCGGCCACCGTCGTGCTGGAGGTGGCCGCGGTCGATCAGCATGCGCACGTACTCCTCGGCATACAGCGGGTTGCCCTCGGCCGTCCGGAGCAGCATCAGCTGGGTGTCGGCCGGCAGCAGCGCCTGCTCCAGCAGGGTGCCGATCAGCCTCGCGATGTCCGTGTCGGCCAGAGGAGAGAGCGCCACCGTGAGCGCGTTTCGCTTGCCGCCGCCCCAACCGCGGCGCCGGTCGAGCAGCTCCGGCCGGGCGGTGCACACGACCAGCATCGGCACGTCGCTCGACCAGTCGGCCAGATGGTCGATGAAATCGAGCAGGGCGTCGTCCGCCCAGTGCAGATCCTCGAACACAAGCACGAGTGGTTGCCGATCGGCCAGCGCCTCCAGGAACCGGCGCCAGGCGGCGGCCGCCTCGCTGTGGCGGTTTCCGCCGACGGCGGCCGCCGCCTCCAGGCCCGCCAACGCTCGCACGTGCTCTTCGACCCAGGCCGCCTCCGTCGGGTCGTGGATCAGGTCGGCAACCGCGGCCTGCAGCTTGCCTCCGGCGTCGTCGGCGGCGTCGGTGTCGAGGATGCCTGCCTGAGCCTTGATCATCTCGCCCAGCGCCCAGTAGGTGACCCCGTCGCCATAGGGCAGCGAGCGTCCTTGGCGCCAGGTGATGAAGTCGGGATCGCGCTCGACCGCCTGCATCAATTCCCACACCAGGCGGCTCTTGCCGATTCCGGGCACGCCCACAAGGGTGACCAGCTGCACGGCCCGCTCGGAGCGGCAGCGGCGAAGCGCATCGAGCAGCAGGTCGACCTCCTCGCCGCGCCCGACCAGCGGTGTGGTCGGCCGCTGAACCACGTCAACGCCCAGCCGCGCCCGCGCCTCCACCGCCTCCCAGACGGCCAGCGGCTGCGACTTTCCCTTGGCCACGACCGGCTCGGCGCTGCGGTAGGTGATGGCGCGGTCGGTGGCGCGGTAGGTGGACTCGCCGACCAGGATGCCGTCGACCGGTGCGGCCGTCTGCAGGCGGGCTGCGGTGTTGACCACGTCGCCGGACGCCATGCCCTCGCCACGGGCAGCATCAGCGTCCAGCACCACCAGCGCCTCGCCGGTGTTCACTCCGACCCGGACGTGCAGGTCGAGCTCCGGCTCCTCGTCGTTCAGCCGATCGATCGCCGCCCGGATCGAGAGCGCAGCCCGCACCGCCCGCTCCGGGTCGTCCTCATGGGCGATCGGCGCGCCGAACAACGCCATCACGGCGTCGCCGATGAACTTCTCGACCGTCCCGCCGTAGTGCTCCAACTGCTCCCGTAACAGGGCGTGGTAGGGAGCGAGCGTGCCGCGCACATCCTCCACGTCCATCCGCTCGCTGCGGCTCGTGAAACCGACCAGGTCGGCGAACAGCACGGTCACGATCTTGCGTTCCTCACGCTGCCCCGTCTCGCCGGCTGCCAACGGCGCGGCACATGCTCCGCAGAAGCGGAACCCGTCCGGGTTCTCCTGACCACATGCGGTGCAGATCATCACCAGTCGAGTCTACGGCCTCGCCCGGCGACGCGGTCAGACATGAGCTACTGCGGTGTCACTCAGGTGTCACCCAGACCCACCGAGGACCACCGAAGAGCGCGCGGCCTGCCACCCGCCGGATCCCGCATCTCTCCAGCTCAGCCGAGACCAGCCGAGATCGCCTTCGGCATCTGAAAATCGCGGTGTCGGCAGTTCGACTCTGCCCCTCGCCACTAGCTTTGAAGCGCCTGGTGGAACCACATCGACCGCGCGCCAGACAATCGCCACCGGCTAGCCCTCGTCGAGCGGGCGTCGGGCCTGGCGGCGACGAAGCCGGTACATCCGCAGCTGTCCGTAGTCCTTCGCGGCCGGCACGTGGCCGACGTAGTCGCAGCCGAACCGATCGCCCTCCAGCACCAGCGCCGCGGCGAACGGCTCTGTGACGTACACCGCCCCTGGCGGCGTCACCGGTTCGATGCGTGCGGTGCGGCTGACGTGGGAACCCATGAACGCCCCCTGACCCACGACCGGATCGTCGACCGGATACACGGGGCCGGTGTGGGCGCCCAGCCTGAGCGCGAGGTGATCCGGCAGTCCACTCCGCGCCAGCGGGATCCGTTCCATCGCCTCCTGCAGATCGAGAGCACAGTCGGCCGCCGAGACCGTGTCTTCGAATACCACGTACAGGGCATCGCCCCAGGTGTTTCGGTAGCAAATTGCGTCGCCGTGACGGGCCAGCGCGGCGGCGAACTCGCCCAGCACGCGCCGAGCGAAGCGGGGAATCTGCTCGTCGGTCAGACGCGAGAAGCCGCTGACGTCGGCGAACAGCATGGAGCGCACCACCCGGCCGCCCGCGGCGCTGGCGGTCGGCGTGGGTGTCGCCGCCGGAGACGGCCCGGATCCAGGATCGATGATCGTGACCGGGCGGCCGCGGCTGGTCCACGTTCGGACGTCGATCGCGGTACCGGCGTCGCTCTGCCCGTCGAGGCTGTCCCACACGGCCAGCTGGCGCACCGGCGCATCCAGGAACCGTCCGCGCAGTAGCGCCAGCCCCATCGCGAACTCCGAGCCGTATCGGTACAGCACCTCGTCGTTCAGATAGGCGTCCTCGGTTGCGTAGCGCACGGAGGTGGCCGCCGCCGAACAGCGCCGGAACCGCTCCACCCACACCTCGCCACGGTCGGCGACGGAGCTGCGGACGAATTCGTCGGCGTCGAACGGCAGCACCACATGCAGCTCGGTGCCAGCAGCCAGCAGTGCCTCGGCAAACAGCAGGTCGGCGCCGTTCGCGAGCGCGCCGTAGGCGAATCCGGGCGGATCGCGCTCCACCTCTGCCGCAATCCGGGCGGCCACCGCCGATTCCGCAGCCGCCGGGAACCGTCCGCCGCCATCCGGCGGTCCGATGCGGTGGCCGCAGAAGTGGACGACGCCCGGTCCGGCGATCTCCTGCAGGAGCGCCGCGTCGCTGCCCGCCTCCTGGCAGACGAGCCGCAGCTGCCGGCGGGTTGTCGAGAGCGCGCCGTAGTCGCCGTCGGCCAATGCCGCGGCACGCTGCAGCGCGCGACGGGCTTCGGCCGTACGCCCGAGCACGAGGTTCGCTTCCGCCTCGCTGGCGGCGGCGTAGTACGAGTCGCCCGGCTCGTCTGCGACCGCCTCGAGCGCTCGAAGCGCCGTGCGGCGTGCCTCCTCGGGCCGGCCCGCGACGAGCAACATCGTCGCCGCATTGACGGCCGGGTAATGCCCTCCCGTCAGTTCGAAGACTGCTCGGTAGAGGTCGCCCGCGTGCCGCGCCCGCGATCGCCGCTCACGCCCGTGCGCCTGCAGTGCCACGTCCTTGGCCAGGCGCGCGCGCAGCGCCTGGACGTCCTCGTCCTCCACAGCGCCCAGGTGGTACCCCTGGAACCGCCGCAGTGCCTCGTCGGTCGATCCTGCCCGAGCCAGGGCCAGCACCGCTCGGTGGCGCAGCCAGAGGTCATCCGGGTAGTGGTCGAGCCCGCGCTCGGCGAGGTCGAACGCCG
>Ga0207702_10004498_pt1 | contig 12376 bp, 10 predicted proteins | sample KBSCornC62_FD_184302 | JGI IMG/M metagenome (GOLD analysis project Ga0207702, IMG submission 184302) | Corn rhizosphere microbial communities from Kellogg Biological Station, Michigan, USA - KBS Corn C6-2 (SPAdes) (version 2) | ecosystem: Host-associated > Plants > Roots > Rhizosphere > Soil ...
AGCACGAATCCGTATCGCGTGCTGTTCCTGTGCACCGGCAATTCGGCGCGCAGCATCATGGCCGAGGCATTGTTGAACGTCCTCGGCCATGGGCGCTTCGAAGCATTCAGCGCAGGCAGCCATCCCGTGGGGCGGGTGCAGCCCTTGGCGGCGGAGCTCGCGATCAATCTCGGTTATCCCGCCGCACGTCTCTCCAGCAAATCCTGGAACGAATTTGCCAAGGAAGGCGCGCCGGCCATGGACTTCGTGGTCACCGTCTGCGACAACGCCACCGGCGAAACCTGTCCGGTCTGGTTTGGCTCACCCGTGATGGCGCACTGGGGCGTGCCCGACCCCGCGCACGTGGCCGGGGATGAATCCATTCGACGCGCGGCATACCACGATGCATGGGAACGCCTGCGCGAACGCATCGAGGCGATGATGGCGCTTCCGTCCAACGTGCTTGCGGGTCCAGGAGCCCGCCATGCATTGCAGGAGATCGGACGGATGGGCGCGGAGCATCACGCATGAATGCACCGCTTGCGGAATCACCCGTTGCCACCGCTTCGAGCGGCACCTCCATTGGCCGCTTCGAGCGCTACCTGACCCTATGGGTGTTGTTGTGCATCGCCGCGGGCACGTTGCTCGGCCATCTGCTCCCAAATGTCTTCGCGACATTGGGCGGGATGGAGGTCGCACAGGTCAATCTGCCGGTCGCCGTGCTGATCTGGCTGATGATCGTGCCGATGCTGCTCAAGATCGACTTCCACGCCCTGACAGGCGTGCGCCGGCACTGGAAGGGCATTGGCGTCACCTTGTTCGTGAATTGGGCGGTGAAGCCGTTTTCGATGGCGCTGCTCGGCTGGATCTTCATCCGCCACGTATTCGTGGCGTACCTGCCGGCGGCGCAACTCGACTCCTACATCGCCGGGTTGATCCTGCTGGCAGCCGCGCCTTGCACGGCGATGGTGTTCGTGTGGAGCAACCTCTGCCATGGCGAACCGCACTTCACCTTGAGTCAGGTGGCCTTGAACGACGCCATCATGGTGGTTGCCTTTGCGCCCATCGTGGCGCTGCTGCTGGGCATCTCCTCGATAAGCGTGCCCTGGAACACGTTGCTCCTTTCGGTACTGTTGTACATCGTGGTGCCGGTGGCCGTCAGCCTGCTGTTGCGGCGTCGGCTGCTCGCGAAAGGCGGAATACGCCAGTTGCAGACTGCGTTGGACCGGTTGGGGCCGATTTCCCTGGCGGCATTGCTGGCGACGCTGGTGCTGTTGTTCGGTTTCCAGGGCAAACAGATCGTGGCCCAGCCTGCCGTGATCGGCATGCTCGCGGTGCCGATCCTGATCCAGGTTTACTTCAACTCCGGCTTGGCCTACTGGCTCAACCGCAGGCTGGGCGTACCGTACTGCGTCGCCGGCCCCTCCGCGCTGATCGGAGCCAGCAATTTCTTCGAGCTGGCGGTGGCGACCGCGGTAGGGCTGTTCGGCGTGCACTCGGGCGCAGCGCTGGCCACCGTGGTGGGCGTTCTGATCGAAGTACCGGTCATGCTGTCGGTAGTGCGGGTAGTCAATCGTTCCCGCGGCTGGTACGAGGCGCGTGCGTAACTATGCACCGCAAGAGGTCCGCTCAAGTCGTACCCGGCAGATGGCCGGCCTCGGCCACCTGCCGCCGATCACGCATGTCAGCGTTGGGTCACGCGGCTAGCTTTGCGCAACCGCATCATCACGCCGACCAGACCGATTCCGGCAAGCATGAGCAAGAGCGGATTGGGTTCCGGTACCGGATTGGACACCGATGTCGTCGTGTTGGTGAAGGAAAAGCTCAGGTCGTTGAACTCGAATGGGCCGTTGAACAAATCTTCGAAGCTGACCAGCGACGTGTCGGGTTCCCAGTCGCTCTGAACGCGCGCATGCGTATGTGAGTCAGGGTTTCTTGAAGCGGGTCCGGTGAAGAAGCTGTTGCCCGTGTTGTTCACGTAAAGCTCGAAAATGAGTTCGGTCCCGACGGCAAAGCTGCCCAAGTCAGCAGTCGTACCAACGGGAGTTGAATGATTATTGAAGATGAAAGTGCCATTCAACCGCAAGTCGTTGCTGTAAGCGGCCGAGTTTCCGAGGTACGTTGCGATCACATGATCCGTGCTGTTGACGATTACCTTCAGCCCCTCGGTTCCGGGTGCAGCAATGGGGAAAGCCTGGGCTGCCATTGCGAACAGCACCAGCGTGGTGCCGACAGCGACACGTCCAAGCCTATTGATGAGCTTCGTTGCCATGGTGTCCATGCTGCTACCTCCAGACTGGCGTGAGGGATGAATTCCGGCAACGATCAATGCCGCCCCGGAAAAGGCCTGATTGTCGCTGTCGATGCTCGTGAATCAAGTTTTATGCCAGTTTGCAAGTATTTGCTTTTGCGATGATTATCCTTTTTGAAAGATCTCGAATGTAAAGTTCTACGACCCGATCAAATGGAGGGGCATTGGCTTTTCAGCCCACAACCCTTGCCACGATTGATGTTGTGCCGCGATTTTGGAGTGTAAAGTTTTTCGTCGTGATTGCCGGGGCACCCGGGTGTTCGGGCGAGTCCCGGAAAGTGGCCCGGCTATTGGCGCGAACGTTCGAAAGGACATCGCGATAAATCGACCCCCAGCCCTGCGCATCGGCAACCAATCCGATACCAGCAACCTCACCGATCGTCAGTACTACAAACGATGTGTGGCATACCTGTCTCGGGCCACCCCTGACATTGGGTCGAGTTGAAGGTGTGAGGGCGGCGCGCGCGCAGCGGATTACACTCCGCGCGTAAGGTGCATCAACCCTTTGTCGTTGCAGTGAACAGGAGCGTCACATGAAACGATCAGCGATCGCCCTTTGCATTGCCTTGATGCCGGTCTGCGCACTGGCCGCTTCCACTGGCGGCTGGAACGTCGTGCAACGCGTGCCGCTCGGCGGCTCGGGCTTCTGGGACTACCTCGACATCGACCAACCTGCGCACCACTTGTATGTCAGCCATTCCGACCGCGTGATCGTGCTGGACGTGCGCGACGACAAGCGCGTCGGCGAAATCGACGGCCTTTCCGGCGTGCACGGCGCCGTGGTGGCCGACGACCTGCATCGCGGGTTCATCAGCAACGGGCATGCGAATACCGTGACGATCTTCGATCCCGCCACGCTGAAGGTCGAACAAACCATCGCGGTCGGCGGCAAGGACCCGGACAGCATCGTCTACGACCCATACTCGAAACGCGTCCTCACGTTCAACGGCGACAGCAACGATGCAAGCGTGATCGACGCGGCCAGCGGAAACTGCTGGGCCGCATTGGGTTGCCGGGGCCGGCCAGAATTTGCGGTCAGTGACGGGCACGGACACCTGTTCGACAACATCACCGACAAGGGCGAGCTTGCCGTGATCGATCCGATCGGCATGAAGGTGACCGCCACGTGGCCGCTGAAGGATTGCCGCCATCCCTCGGGCCTCGCGATCGACGTCGCGCACCATCGCCTGTTCTCGGTGTGCCAGAACAACGTCATGGCCGTCACCAATTCCGAAAACGGCAAGCCCATCGCCAGCGTGCCGATCGGCGACGGCCCCGATGGCACGCGTTACGACACGCGACGCGGCCTGGTGTTCAGCTCCAACGGCCGCAGCGGCACCTTGACCGTCGTGCGCGAGCAAACGCCCGACCATTACCAGGTGATCGCGAACGTGCCCACCCAGAAGAGCGCACGCACGATGGCGCTGGACGACGCCACCGGTCGCGTGTACCTCTCGGCGGCAGAACTCGGTCCGCGACCGGCGCCCACCAGCGCCGAGCCGCATCCACGGCCGACGATCAAACCCGGCAGCTTCGGGATTCTCGTGGTCGCGCGCGCAGCCGCGAAGTGATGCGCCAAAAGCAATCCATGAGCGAACCGCCAAAACGCTTTCCGAATGCGCGCGTGCACTGCCGCCGGCCGAGCGGCCGGAACCGATGGACGGCGAGCCGCGACGAATCCTTGGCGATCGAGCGTCGATCAAGCGTGCGCCGCGCTGGATTTGGCACACGACGAAAGATGCCCGGCTGAACCACCCGCTGGGCCAGGGCTTGTTGGCGATGTACGCTGCTCCGTGATGGAGTGCGTCCGCCTGCACATCGCATGGCCGAAACAGGCGCGACGCGATCAACGCTATTGCTGCACGCCAGCCGCCGAAGTCGTGACATGGGAACCGTGCACCGCAAATCCGCAAGAGACATGCGAAGCGTCACCCACCTGCCGACGACGCCCGTCGACGGCTCGGCCGCACGCTCCCGCGACCGAGCATCAACCGTGACCGCGATTGCCGGTTGGTCCGACGAAACCTTGCTGGAGAACCTCGAGCGCGCGGCGTTCGAATACTTTCCCCTCAATACCGATCCCCGCACCGGCCTGGTGGCGGATACTTCGCGCGAGCATTCGCCGTGCAGCATCGCGGTGGTCGGCTTTGCATTTGTCGCCTGGTCGGTGGCGGCAGCGCGGGGGTGGGTCGAGCGGTCCGGCGCGGTGCGGCACATCCTTGCAGCGCTGCGCTTCTTCCGCGATTCCGACCAGGGCGGCGGCACGCTGGCAACCGGCTTCAAGGGTTTCTACTACCACTTTCTCGACATGCGGACCGGCGCGCGCGTCTGGAGATCGGAACTGTCGATGGTCGACACCGCGCTGCTGATTGCCGGCGCACTCACCGCGCGCATGTATTTCGATGCGCCATCGCCCGACGAAACCGAACTGCGCGAATTGGCCGAAACACTGTACCGGCGCATCGACTGGCGCTGGGCGCAGGATCGGGCAGCGACGATCAGGATGGGCTGGAAACCGGAAAGCGGATTCCTGCACTATGGCTGGGAGGGCTACACCGAGGCGGTCGTGATGTACGCGCTCGCGCTGGGTTCACCGACGCATCCGATCAAGCAGGATTGTTACCAGGCCTGGACGTCCACCTATCAATGGGAAAACCTGTACGGGCGCGATTTTCTGTACGCAGGTCCCTTGTTCGAGCACCAGTTCTCGCACGCCTGGATCGACTTTCGCGGTATCCGCGACCACTTCATGCGCGAAAAGCGTTCCGACTATTTCGAAAACAGCCGGACTGCGGTCTACATCCAGCGTGAATACGCCCGGCGCAATCCGCACGAATTCGCAGGCTACGACGAGAACGGCTGGGGCCTGTCCGCGTGCGAGGGTCCGACGGGTTCGGTCGTCGGCGCCTCCGGCGCGGCATGGCAGGGCTTTGGCTACGCGGCGCGCGGCGTACCCTATGGTCCGGATGACGGGACGCTTTCCGTACCGGCGGTGCTGGCGTCGTTGCCGTTCGCGCCGGAGATCGTGCTGCCGGCGCTGCGCAATCTTCTCGCGCGTTATCCGGAGGTGCTGTCGGAGCATCGCCTGTCCACCGGGATCAACCCGACGTGGGCGGACCCGCATGGCCGCGCCTGGGTGTCGCCGGGTCACTACGGGCTCGACCAGGGCATCGTGCTGATGATGATCGAAAACCACCGCAACGAATCGATCTGGCGATGGATGCGCGCGTGTCCATACCTGCGCCGGGGCCTCGAGCGGGCCGGATTCGGCGGCGGCTGGCTGCGACGCGCGGCCGACGAGGAGGACCGCTGATGCCGCGCCCGAGCGACCGTCCGGCCACGCCGCAGGATGACCATGAGCGCAAGCGCATCGCCGAGCTGCGCCCGGCGACGTGGGCCAATCCGGAACCGGAAGGTCGCTATCCGCTGGTGGTCATCGGCGCCGGATTCGCGGGGCTTGCCGCCGCCGAACTGGCGGCCGCGCGCGGCATCAAGGTCGCCCTGATCGAACGCGACTTCCTGGGTGGAACCTGCGCCAACACGGGTTGCGTGCCGTCCAAGGCGATCATCCGCACTTCCCGGCTCTATGCCGAAATGCGCGACGCCGAACGCTACGGAGCGCAGGTGCCCGCCGGCATCCGGATGGATTTCGCGGCCACGATGGAACGCGTGCGCCGCATCCGCGCGCATCTCGGCCAACCCAATTCCGTTCGACACCTGGCCGCAGCCGGCATCGACGTCTTCTTCGGCGATGCGCGCTTCACCGGCCCGGATAGCCTCGCGATCGACGGAAGCACGCTGCGGTTCGACAAGGCCGTGATCGCGACGGGCGCGCGACCGAGCGCGCCGCCCATTCCCGGCCTTGCAGAATCCGGTTACGTGACCAACGAGAACGTGTTCGAGCTCACCCAACTGCCGCGTCGGCTGCTGGTGATCGGCGGCGGCCCGATCGGCTGCGAGCAGGCGCAGGCATTCTGCCGGCTCGGCGCGCAGACCACCATCGTCCAGATCAAGCCGCTCTTCCTGGAAAGGGAAGAACGCGACGCCGCGCAGCTCCTGTCGACAGCCCTCGCGCGCGATGGCGTGGTGGTGCGCCTGAACACGCGGGTCGTGGGCATCCGCGTGGCGAACGGCGAAAAGCTGGTCGACCTTGTGAGCGATGACTACCACAACACGATTGCCGTCGATGCAATCCTGGCCGGCGTCGGCAGGCTCCCCAACGTCGAAGGCCTGGGGCTTGAGTCGGCCGGGGTCGACTACGACCGCGAGCACGGCATCCGCGTGGATGATTTCCTGCGCACCAGCAATCGGCGCATCCACGCGGCCGGCGACGTTTGCCTCGAAGACAAATACGGCCACACCGCGATCACCTCGGCGCAGATGGCGGTGCGCAATGCGCTGTTTCGCGGCCGCGAGCGCTGGAGCAAATTGGTCATCCCCTGGTGCACCTTCACCGATCCGGAAATCGCCCACGTGGGCCTCTACGTCCGCGAGGCGAACCGACAAGGCATCCCGGTGAAGACGTTCACCGTGCTGATGCACGAAGTCGACCGTGCAGTCACCGACAGCGAGGAAGCGGGATTCGTCAAGATCCACGTCCGCGAGGGCAGCGACCGGATCCTCGGTGCCACGATCGTGGCGCGCCACGCCGGCGACATGATCAACGAAATCACGTTGGCCATGGTCGCAAACATCGGCCTCAGCAAACTCGCCAAGGTGGTGCACACCTACGACACCCAGGCAGAGGCGATCCAGAAAGCAGCCCAGGCATGCAGTCGCGCCCGCGCATCCGCGGCATCCTGAGGGTTATGCCAAGCATGGCCGATAATCGGCGATGCGGCATCTACCCGAAGCGGCGATTCTTGTGGTGGCGAGTACAGCCACGAAGTAATCACACGGCACCGGGGACTCCACCGATCGTGGTAAGACAGGACCGAATTCAGTCCGGAGACTGAACAATGCCTACCGAAGAAATCATCAGCCTGACGGAGTTCAAGAACGACGCCAGTGGCTGGATCGAACGTCTGCAACATCAACCGCCGGTCATCTTGACCCAGAACGGCAAGGGACGCGCGGTGGTCCAGAGTTATGAAGCCTGGCAGCAGTCGCAGAATGCGCTTGCGATGTTGCAGCTCATCGCGCGGGCCGATGCCGACGTGGCGGCAGGACGCACGTTCACCACGGAAGAAGTTTTTGCATCGGCGCAAGCGCGCTTGAACGAGCATCTCGAAAGCCGCAAGCGTGGCTGAGCGACGCGTCGAGTGGACCGCTGAAGCCCGCGACGACCTGCTGCAAGTCGTCGACTTCATCGCCCTCGATAATCCACTGACCGCCCGACCCATCCTGGACCGTCTGCGATCGCGCGCGCTGAGCCTCAATCGCCTCGCGGAGCGGGGACGCGTGGTGCCGGAACTGCGCGGCACAAGGTTCCGCAGCATCGCGAATTGATCGTGGCCCCTTGGCGATTGTTCTACACCATCGACACGACGTGGTGCGCGTGATCGCGCTTTTCGACCGTCGTCGCAACCTGCGCGAACTGCTGCATGATCGCTTCGCGCGGGCATCCATTCCGAAGTAGTGCTTGGTCGGCCGCGCAATACCGGCAGGCGGGTTCGAGTTGAAGATGTAATCGAAGGAAAGCTACCCGATCAGGACTTGCTGCGCCGGGGCTGTTCCTTCGGGTGCACCGCGCGATCAAGCGGGAACGTACGTCAATCGGATCACGTCCTCGACGATCACATTGCTCGCCACGAGGCGGAGCCGCGACCGGGGGCCCGCGAAGAACGGCTTGCCGCGACCCAGCACGACGGGATGAAGATAGATTCGATACTCGTCGATGAGACCAAGCTCGGTCAGGCTTTGCGCCAGACCCGGTCCGGCGACTTCGATCTCGCCGGCGAGTTCCGTCTTCAGTCCCCGCACCGCCGCTTCGAGATCATCGGCAATGAGACTGGCGTTCGGACCGACCGCCTTCAGCGAGCGCGACACCACCCACTTCGGCCGGCTCCGCCACACCGCCGCGTACTCGCGTTCGTCCGCGTCCCAGTCAGGCAAGTCCTCGTCCCAATAACGCATGACCTCGTACATGCCGCGACCGTACAGCATGCCCGTCAGGCCGCGCACCCTCTCCGTGAAATGACGAAACAGCGCCGGATCAGGCGGCCCGAATGCCTGGTGGTCGACGTAGCCATCCAGGGACTGGTTCAGTTCGAACACGAGCTTCGCCATGGAAAATCTCCCCTCCAAGGCAATCAAGATAGCTTGAGCTGCATCTATGCAGAAGCAGGACGCAATCGGCGCGCCGCGCTGTCAACACGCCGCCAACCAGCAGCGCTCTTTCGACCCGAACCGGTCATGGTCAAAGTGAACCTGACCCCGTTCCCTTGTTCCGGAAAGAGGCTACTCTTCTTGCTCTTCTGGATACTCAATCGGAGTTACGGCAGTCCACCCCTCCCGATCCGGCGCATTTTTACCAGTTCTAATATTTATCCCTTCCGTTGCGACAACCTTCGCTCCTCTGTGAATACAAGCCCGCACAACCGCTTTGCGTGGATGGTTCTCATCCTCCTTGGCAGAACTAATGAAAGCGGTGAATTTCTCACCACCTCTCTCTGCCTTCCTTGAAAGCCGAGGGCCAAGCCAGCGATCAAGAACCTCTGTCGATACATTGCGTCGTGACCCGTGATGAGGAACTTGGAATCGATCGATCCCAGGCAATGTGAGCCCAACATAGGGAGCAAAGTCCGCCGCTTCCGTTAGGCCCCCGCGCCCTGCATCGGCTGTCAAAAGTATGCGTTCACCACAAAGCTCTGCGTATTGGATGATGCTCATCTCGTTCTCGGCGCTGGTCTCGTCGGGCGAGAATACCTCTTCTCCCCACGCTGCTTTCAACAGTGCCGCAACCTTCGCCGCCGCTTTCTCGAACAGCGTTTTGAATTCATCACCGATGGTCTTGCTCGCTTCGGCTACAGATTCTGGCGTCCTCTCGGACTGGACGACAAGATCGAGGTATCGCTCCTTCGTCGGCGACAGAACTTTAAATTCCCCAATCAATTGTCCTTGAAATGGCTCATATATTGGAATCTCTCTCTTTTCCGCAATCTTCTCCAAAGCTGTGAGATTTGGGTAAATCTCCTTTAGACGACTCCTGAGATTTTCCACAGAAGAGAAACGTGAAAAACGTTCGATGAGCTCGTCCGCGTAAAGCCACGGTCTTAGCATCCATAAATGGCCCACCGCAAACGTCTCTAGAACCGTTCGTAAGCCACCAGCATGATCGCCATCCGGGTGACTGACTACCACATGGTCGATGTAGGCGGGATCGTCGTAGTATTTCCTGATGTGCTCTACGACCCTTTCCCCGGTACCTTGAAACCCTCCATCAACAACATGAATGTAACTGATATCGTTGAGCTGATAACGCAAGGGAATTGCGTCACCGCTCTTCTTTGATTTGATATCAAGAAAGTCGATCTCAAAAAAGTCGCTCATCTTCGCCCCCTAGTGCTCCGAACTCTTTATCGCGAGGACGGTGGATACAAATCTCCGTCCATGATTACGAGCTGCCTGCCCAGCAAGCAGCAACTGAAAAATCAAGCAGCCGACGTAAAGCAGCGCAATCTTTATAGAAGCCATTTGAACAAGTGCAATACTACCCAATACTAAAAGTACCATCAAAGCGATACAGCAGTAATCTCGCGCGAACAAGAAAGAGCGATGGGCCTGGACTACCGCAGGTTCAGACTCGATAGTTTTATAGAGTTTGTACCATGTGGCATTCTGTACTCGCGGCTCAGCAGGAAGTGGGCCGTACTGCTTTTCAAGTGCAGCAACATTTATGCGCGGATCTATGTGTGCGTATCGGGTGAAAGCATCGCATCCCGGCAGCGGATTTCTCCAGCGCATGAATACAATCCGTGATTTTGCATTAGGTGAAAGCTGCGCATTAAGAATTCCAGTCAGAATAAGGCCTACCCCCGCGGGTAGCACTTGACTTAGGTTGTGAATAGCCCCAATCCAGTCGCCTGCGAAGAGTGCACGCCCCTTGAGCACCGCGCAAAAAACAACCAAGTTGGCTGCCATTAAAGCGTAAAGCGCTACACCATTTTGGCTCTTAAGTGAGCTCGTCATCGCGAAGTCCCCCCTTGCTCGCGAAAATCGATCAGATGACTTTGTTACGGGTTGATCCCAAGTCGATCGGCTTCTTTCCCGCAGATTTCAACTCAGCATTCAACGCCGGAAGCTCGTTTGTCTTGAGCGCACTCCATTTCTGCAGCGACGCATCCAGCATGCCGCTGAGCTTGGTGTAGCCGTCGCGGGCGTCGGGGGACGGCGCGGCATCGGCACCGCCGTCGACGGCCTGCATCAGCGAGCGGAAGGCGCCGCCGAGGTAGCGGAAGTTCTGGACGTTGTTGGGCGGGAAGGTCCAGGCGTTGTACGGGTTGGGCGCCTCGGTGATGTCGGCCGCGGCCACCACTTTCGCATCCAGCGCGTCGATGGATTGCTTGAGGTCACCGTTGGCGTCCTTGCTGGCCTTTTGCAATGCCGCGTGCAACTTGTTCGCCTCGCCCGTCGCCGCCGCGAGTTTCGCGCCTTCGGCTTCGACCTTCTGTGCCAATTCGAACTGCTGCTGGTAGGCCGATTCCGGAATGGTGACGCGTGGATCGTGCACGACGGTCAGCGGTTCGCTGAATGTTTTGCCGTCGACGGTGAGTTTCACCGTGTACTGGCCGGGCGGCGCCCACACGCCGTCGGCGTAGGCATCGCCATGCGCCAGCGCCGCAGGCGGCGCGTATTGCAGCGGCCACACGAAACGGTTCAGGCCCGGCTTGGCTTCCAGCACCACCGGCTCGCGGAACCAGTCGGGCGTCATGTTGATCTTGGCGAGATCGGGCTTGGGTGCCTTGTCGGCGCTGGAATAACTCCGCACCAGTTTGCCGTCCGCGTCGTAGATCGACAGTTCGATCGGCTTCGCGGGCGTCGCGGACAGCGAGTAGTCGATGTACGCGCCCCACGGCGGGTTCTCGACCATGGGCTCGTCCTTGGGCAGCGGCGTGCCGGTGAATCCCGGCATACGCACGCGGTACGCGACCGCGGGTTTGTACAGGCGCGTGGCCCAGTTCGCCGGATAGGCCGCGAGCTGCCGGAGCGCCGAGACGTCGTCCATGATCCAGAAGCCGCGGCCGTGGGTCGCGATCACGAGATCATCGTTCTTGACGTCGATGTCGCGCACCGACACGGCCGGCAGGTTCTGCTGCAGCGAATGCCAGTGGTCGCCGTTGTCGAACGATACGAAGATGCCGAAATCGGTGCCGGCGTAGAGCAGCCCGCGTTTCATCGGATCCTCGCGCACCACGTCGACGAAATCGCCGTCGGGAATGCCGGCGACGATCGATTGCCAGCTCTTGCCGCCATCGGTGGTGCGATAGATGTACGGCTTGCGATCATCCAGCCGATGGCGATCGACCGATGCGAACGCGGTGTCCTGATCGAAATGCGAAGGCGAAATGCTCCCGACCTTGGACCACGCGCCGAGCTGCTTCGGCGTGACATTGCTCCAGTGCGCGCCGGCATCGTCGGTGCGCCAGATCAGGCCGTCGTCGGTACCGGCCCACAGCAATTTCGCGTTCAACGGCGACGAGCCGATCGAATACACCACGCCGCGGCGCGGGCCCTGGTGCAGGTTGTTGGCGACGGTCGGTGCGTCGAGATTGGAAGGCACCGCCGGATCGGGGCGCGAGAGGTCCGGGCTGATCGCGGTCCAGTGTTCGCCGCCGTCGCGCGTCTGCCACAGCCGCTGGTTGCCGAAATACAACGTGTCCTTGTCGACCGCGTTGAACGCCAGCGGCAGCGTCCAGGTGTGGCGATAGATGTCGGGATCGGCCAGCGTCGGATCGACGTCGCGCGTCTGCTCGGTCTTGAGGTCCAGTTTCTCGACCGTGCCGCCATACACGATGTCGGGATCGTCCGGGTCGGGGGCGATCATGCCGCTCTCGCCGCCCGCGGTGACCTCGTGGAACTGCTGCATGTTGATGGTCGCCTCGTAGGTCGAGCGGCTGGGCACGGCGGCCGCGCCGGAATCCTGCT
>Ga0207702_10004504_pt1 | contig 12363 bp, 11 predicted proteins | sample KBSCornC62_FD_184302 | JGI IMG/M metagenome (GOLD analysis project Ga0207702, IMG submission 184302) | Corn rhizosphere microbial communities from Kellogg Biological Station, Michigan, USA - KBS Corn C6-2 (SPAdes) (version 2) | ecosystem: Host-associated > Plants > Roots > Rhizosphere > Soil ...
TTGCATCGTCAACGGCCAGGGTCAGGCCCCCTACGACCCCGTCTGGTATGAGGTCGCGTCCTCACCCTGGGCCGACGCCTACTACGCACCCTCGTACGCCTTCTACAACAACGGTCAGACCTCGGGCACAGTGGTGCACGGCAGGATCTGGGATCCGGCCGTGCCGTTCTGCAACGCCGCGTGAGGGTGGCCGGGCCCTAGCGGAGCCAGCCCGGCAGGTCCCCGAGCTTCGGCTGGCGCTCGCGATCGATGCTGGTCAGCGTCGCCTCGAGCTCGGCCAGCCGGTCGGCTCCGACCTGGTCGGCCAGCTCGGCGCGGATCCGGCCGAAGATGCGCGCGCTCAGCGCGAGCATCTCCTCGCCGGCGGCCGAGCGCCTGATCAGCACCGCGCGCTGATCGAGCGGGTGAGCGACCCGCTCGACGTAGCCGACCTGCTCCAGGTTGGCCACGGTCTTGGCGGCAGCCTGCTTGCTGACCCCGAGTCGGCGCCCGAGCGCCGAGAGGGTGGCGCCGTCCGGGCCGAGCGCCTGCAGCGCGAAGCCGTGCAGCGGACGCGCCTGCGGATGCCCGGTGGCGGCCAGCTGCTCATGCAGGTCGTCCATGATCGCGCGGAAGGCGCCCGCCAGCAGCAGCGGCAGCTCCCAGGGACGTTCGCTCGGCACGGACCGGATCGTGACGGATTCGGCAGCGAATTTCGACAACCGGGTGTACGATATCGTCAACCCAGTTGTCTACATTCCGAGAGGCAGTGATGCAAAACCTGATCAGGCGCGGCGACGCGCGCACGACCGTCACCCCGAACGCCACGATGACGACGCTCGCCTCACCGACGCTCGGTGGCACCGACGGGCGCTCGCTTTGGCTGGCCGAGATGAGCGCCGGCGTGACCGGCCCGCTGCACATGTTCGACAGCGAACAGATCTGGACGGTGCTCGATGGGAGCGTCGCGGTCGCCATCGACGGAGAGAGCCACGTGCTCGACGCCGGTGACACCCTCGTGATCCCCGGCGCGGCCCAGCGCCAGGTCCACGCGACCACGGATTGCCGGATGCTGGTCTCCGGTGACGGCGCCGCGATAGCGACCGTCGTGGGTGAGGACGCGCCCCGTGGGACTCCCGCCTGGATCTCCTGAACGCCGCAATGAGCCGGAAACCTGTCCGACATGGGAAGGTCGGTGGTTGAGGCCTTCGGCGCATTCTGGACGGGTGTCTTAGCAGGCGCGTAGCCCTGTCCGCCATGCGTCCAAGGATCTGTCCAATGGGGGCAGGAGGACTGCGCGCGCGTCGATGCGAGGGGCATGCAAAAGGCATGGAAGCCTGCGCGACTCCTCCTCTCTCTCCTCTCCGCACTGGCAATCCCGGCCGCGGCTGCCGCCGCCGCGGCCGCTGCGCCGACCACGGTCGCCAGGAGCGCCTGCCCGGCCCCTACGCTCGGCCAGATCACCTGCGACGCGCGGATCCTCGTCAGGCGCGACGGCAAACCCGTGCACCCGAGGGTGAAGAAGGTCCGACCGCGGCACAACGTCGCAGGCGGCGGCCTCCCCGCGCCGGAGCAGATGACTCCCGCCTACCTGCAGCAGGCCTACGACCTCACCTATCTGTCCGCCACCCGCGGCAGCGGCGACACGGTCGCGGTCATCGGCGTGTACGACGACCCCGCTGCCGCCTCTGACCTCGCGACCTTCCGCGCCACCTATGGCCTGCCGGCCTGCACCGAGTCCAACGGGTGCTTCCAGCAGCTCAACGAGCAGGGACAGAGCTCGCCGCTGCCCGCGCAGGACACCAACTGGGCCGAGGAGGAGTCGATGGACGTCGAGGCCGTGTCCGCGCTGTGCCCCAATTGCAGGATCGACCTTGTCGAGGCAAGCGCCGCCGACGCCCAGGATCTGCAGGCGGCGGTCGGCGCCGCAATCGCGGCCGGTGCCAATCAGGTGTCGATCAGCGGTGATGGCATCTACAGCTCCAATCCATTCACCGACTTCAGCGCGCCGGGCGTCTCGATCGACGTCGCCACCGGCGACAACGGTGTGCTCCCCAGCACGGAGGACGCCTATCCGGCGGCGCTCCCGTACGTGACCGCGGTCGGTGGCACCACGCTCGACCCGGCCGCCGCGAGCGCGCCCAATCCGCGTGGCGTCAGCGAGACCGCCTGGAGCGGCGCCAGCGCTGGCTGCGACACACAGGAGGCCGCGCTCCCCTACCAACCGGCCGATGGCTGCAGCGGCCGCAGCTACGCCGACGTCTCGGCCGACGCGGATCCGTCAACCGGCCTGACCGTCTACGACTCGCCCGCAGGCGGCTGGTTCGACGGCGGCGGGACCAGCCTCGCCGCTCCGCTCGTGGCCGCCTTCCAGGCGGTGACGGGTGTCGACGGCTCGACGCCGCAGTGGGCCTATGCCGACGCCGCCAACCTCAACGACCCCGTCACCGGCACCACCGGTGACTGTCCCGGCCAGCTCTCGGTCCTGTGCGACGCCGCCTCTGGCTACGACGGGCCCACCGGTGCGGGCTCCATCTCCGGTCAGATCGTCCCGGGTGCCCCAGGCATCGGACTGCCATCGCTCGGCGCGAGCAACGACAAGACCTACACCCGCAGGGTTGCCAACGCCGGCGCCTGGCTGACGGGCGGCGTCTATCCCAACGGCGAAACGACCACCTTCTGGTGGCAGTACGGCACGACGACCTCCTACGGCTCGCGCACGACGCCCGTCAGTGTCGGCTCGGGAACCGCGCCCGTCCCGATCTCCTCGCACCTGGGGAGCCTGAAGCCCGGCACCCGGTACCACTACCGGTTGGTGGCCGTCAATGCGACCGGGACGGAATACGGGTACGACGCCACCTTCACCACCACCGGTCACGCGCGCGTGGCAACCGCACGCCGGTTGCACACCGGACGACCCAGGCGGAGTCATCAGACGCGGCGGTGAGTAGCGCGCAGCTGCACAGCGCCCGGTACGCCCTGCGAGCTGTGGCGCCGGCGTGACGGCGCGCCGGTACCCTTGGCGCAGCGAACTCCATGGCCGCGCTTGACCACATGACAGGTGCCGAGCAGCAGGATCCCGCACGCGCCGTGCTGAACCAGGCTCCGCCGCTGGAGCCGGCGAACCTGTTCGAGCTGGATGTGCCACTGCAGGAGGCGCTCTCGCGAGAGGGCGGCGGCTGGGGCCGCGAGCGGGTGGCCGAGGCCGGCGCGGTTGCCGGCAGCGTCGAGGCCCGTGAGCACGCTCGCCGGGCCGAGCGCAATGTGCCGGTGCTCCAGACCCACGACCGCTACGGCAACCGGGTGGACCAGGTCGAACTGGATCCGAGCTGGCACTGGCTGCTGGCGGGTGCGGTGCGTCGCGGCATCAGCGGCCTGCCGTGGCGTGAGGAGCGAGCCGGCGGGCACGTCGTTCGCGCCGCCATGTTCGCAGTGTGGGGCCAGCTCGACGACGGCGTGATGTGCCCCGTCTCCATGACCTATGCCGCCGTTCCGGCATTGCGCGACGGCTCACCTGAGCTGGCGGCTGAGTGGGAGCCGCGGTTGACCGCGACCGACTACGAGTCGGGCGCACTGGCGGGCATGGCGATGACCGAGCGGCAGGGCGGCTCGGACGTGCGCGCCAACATCACGCGGGCCGAGGAGGTGGGCGACGGCTGGTACGAGCTGCACGGCCACAAGTGGTTCTGCTCGTACCCGCCCTGCGACATCTTCCTGGTGCTTGCACAGACGCCGCCCGGCATCTCCTGCTTCCTGGTGCAGCGCGGCGCCGGGATGGAGTTCCAGCGACTCAAGGACAAGCTCGGCACACGCTCGCTGCCGAGCGCCGAGGTCGAGTTTCGCGGCGCCCGCGCGCGACTTCTGGGCGAGGAGGGGCGCGGCGTGCAGACGATCATCCGCATGGTCAACCACACGCGCCTGGACTGCATGCTCGGCTCGGCCAGCGTGTACCGGCGGGGATCGGTCGCGGCCATCCATCACGCGCGCCATCGCAGCGCCTTCGGAGCGCGGCTGGTCGAGCAGCCCGCGATGCAGAACGTACTGGCGGACCTTGCGCTCGACTCCGAGGCCGCGACCGTCGCGGCGATGCGGATCGCGCGCGCCTACGACGACGGCGAGGATGCACGCGCGTTCAGGCGCCTGGCCACCGCGGTCATGAAGTACTGGATCTGCAAGCGCGCCCCGGTTCACGCCGCCGAGGCGCTCGAATGCCTGGGCGGCAACGGCTTCGTCGAGGACTCGGGTCTTCCGGCCGTCTACCGCGGAGCGCCGATCAACTCGATCTGGGAGGGGTCGGGCAACGTCGCCGCACTCGACGTGCTGCGGGCAGTCGGACGGGAGCCCGACGCGATCGCCGCCTTCCGCACGGAATGTGACCTCGCTCGGGGAGCCGACCGCTACCTCGATGCGCACCTCGAGCGAGTGGCGGCGACCGGACTCGACGAGTACGGTGCGCGGCGCGTTGTCGAGGATCTGGCGCTGGCCCTGCAGGCCTCGCTGCTGGTGCGGTTTGCGCCCGCATTCGTGGCAGACGCATTCTGTGCGTCGCGGCTCGGTGGGCAGGCCGGTCGTGCCTACGGCACGCTGCCGGCCGGCGTGGATACGGGCGCGATCATCGCCCGGGCGCTGCCGGTGATCTGACCGGACTCGGCTAGGAGCGGGGCTGAACGCGCAGCTCGGCGAGTGCGGTCAGGAGAGTGGCGGCGATCGTCGCGGGGTCAGGGGGACAGCCGGGGATGCGGATGTCCACCGGCAGCACGTCCTCGAGCCGGCCGACGAACTGAGTGCGGTCGCCGAGCACGTTGCAGCCGAGCGCGCAGTCGCCGAGCGCGGCGACCAGGCGTGGGGTGGGCATCGCCTGGTAGGCCGTGCGCAGCGGCGTCGCCATGTGGTGCGTGACAGGGCCGGTGACCAGCAGGATGTCCGCGTGGCGCGGGGAGGCGACGATGTCCAGCCCATGGCGCTGGATGTCATGCAGAGGGGTCGTGAGTAGGCCGAGCTCGTGCTCACAGCCGTTGCAGGAGCCCGCGTCGACGTGGCGGATCGCCATCCAGCGTCGGCCGTCGCGCTGCAGCGCGGCCCCGCGGCGGAGCGTGTCGAGCTGCCTGAGCAGGGTGAACATCAGCGGTCGGCGCAGGCGTAGCAGAGCTCGAAGCTCTTGTTTATCAGGGGAAAGTCGGGCAGCTGATTGCCGGCTGCGGCCGCGGCCACGGCGGGCCAGTTGGCGTAGGAGCCGGTGCGCAGGTGCACGCGTGCGACGCGACCGCCGGCAAGCTCCACCGCGCACACGGATTCGCCGCGCGGGGACTCGGTACGTCCGATCCCGATCGCTGACGGCGCGCGGCTGGCGACCGTGCGGCAACGCTCGAGCGGCCGGCTGAGGAGCTCGTCGAGCAGGTCCCACGTAACGATCAACTCGGCGGCCCGGATCTTCAGGCGCGCGGCGACGTCGCCGTCGGGGTGCGAGAGCGCCGCCGGCTCGATCCCGGCGGTGGTTAGGTGCGGGTGCCCGACTCGCGCGTCGATCGCCACGCCGGCCGCGCGCGCGGCCGGGCCGACTACACCGAGCCGCAGAGCGGCGGTTCGGTCGAGCAGCCCGATGCCGTCCAGCCGCGCCTGCAGCGAGGCGGCGAACTCGAGGTCGCGCCAGGCAGCGGTGGCATCGGTTCGCAGCTCGCGCAGGCCTGCGCGCAGCGCCTCCAGCGAGAGCCCCTCCAGCGCGCACGGACCATCCCCGACGGCGACCGCGCCGAAGAGGAAGCGGTGGCCGAATGCGGCCCGGCACAGTTCCTGGGCGCGGTCCTTGAGCGCGGCAAACCCCATGGCCCCCGCGGCAAAGCCGACGCCGGCGCAGATCGCCCCGATGTCGTGCAGATGGTTGTAGGTGCGCTCGAGCTCGAGCAGCACGGTGCGCTGGCGCGCGAGCTCGCCGCCGGAGGTGAGCCCCAGCGCGTCCTCGGCGGCGAGCGCGTAGGCGACGGAGTTGGCGACGCTGCACGCCGCGCATGCGCGCGCGACGTGCGCGAGCGCGTCCTGCGGAGCGTGCCCCTCGGCGGCGCGTTCCAGCCCGCGATGCTTGTGGAAGAGACGCGTGTCAAGCGCCAGGATCTGGTCGCCGACGCAGTGGAAGCGGAAGTGCCCGGACTCGATCACGCCGGCGTGGATCGGGCCGACGGCGACCTGGTGGACGCCGTCGCCCCGGACGGGGGTGGTCCAGGCGCTGAGCTCCGCCGGATGACGGACGAGCGCGCGCAGCGGCTCATGCCCGGCGAACGGCAGTGCGTAGAGGTCGTGTGCCTCGCGCTCGTCCCAGACGGCCGCGCCGGCCAGCTCGATGATCGAGTCGACGACGCCATGCGGCGGAACCTTGCAACTGAGCACACGCGTCTGATGGCCGTCGCTGTTGAGGGCGATGCGCCAGCCGCGCTCGGCGGTCGCCCAGGCGCTGCTGAAGCGGGCGCCGTCGGCGAGCGCCGTGCTCACCGCCGCGCGCAGCCGATCGGGATCGATCTGCTCGACGATGGTCATGACGCCACCTCCGCGGCCGGTAGGACGCGGCCGGGGGCATCGTCGCCGACCACGCCCTCGAGCATCGCGTGCAACAGCCCGAGGAAGCCGAGCGCCAGCGCGGCAGCGACGACGATGCTGACGGCGGCGTGCCCGGTGGCGATCCCGCCGAGCACGATCAGCAGCTCGGAGACGAACAGCGGCGAGGGTGGGAGCCCCGCGAGGGTGCCGAGGCTGATCCCCATCCCGATCGCCGGCAGCCGGCGCCGCGCCAGCAGCCCGGGGCGAGGATGCCCGGGCGTGGGCTGCTCGTCGGGTCCCAGCGGCATCGCCGAGTAGAACCCGAGCGCCTTTCCGAATGCGTGGCCCGCGACGTGGATGGCCACGCCGGTGAGCGCCAGCCGCGAGCCGAAGCCGATGCCCACGGCGATGATCCCCATGTGCTCGAGCGTCGAGTACGCGAGCAGCCGCTTCCACGGCATCGTGCGCCACAGGAACGGGATCGCGATCAGGATGGAGGCCACGCCGAAGGCGATGAACACCGTTGCGGCGGTGCGCGCCCCGAGCGCCGGCGCGAGCGCGTCCTTCACACGCCAGGCCACCAGCGTGACGGTCGGCAGCAGCGCCGCGCTGAGCAGCGCGCTGACAGGTGCGGGCGCCTCACTGTGCGCGTCCGGCAGCCAGTTGTGGACCGGTGCCCAGCCGATCTTGACGGCGAGGCCGGCGATCAGCAGCACAAAGCCGGCGAGGATCGTGCCGTGCGGGAGCAGGTCTGCGTCGCGACGCAGCGCCCCGAAGCTGAGCGCACTCAGGTCGTGATGGTGGATGAGCGCCTGCGCGATCCCGATGACGATGATCCCGAGCAGCGCCAGCGACAGGCCGAGTGCGGTGAGGATCAGGTACTTCCAGCCGGCCTCGAGCGCCTCGCGCCGGCCGCTGAAGGCGACCAGCAGCGCAGAGCTGGCGGTCGTCGCGTCGATGATCAGCCATGCGAGCGCCAGGTTGGCGCAGAGCGGCACCGCAAGCAGCGCGAGCCAGAACGCGAACAGCACGCCGTAGTACCAGGCCTCCGAGCCGCGAGCGTGCGCGCCTTCGCGCCCGCGCAGGTACGCGGGGGAGAGCAGCACTCCGGCCAGCCCGACCATGGCGCTGACCGCAAGAAACAGGCCGCCGGTGTCATCGAGCAGCAGCCAGCTCCCGTCGTACAGCGGCCGGCTGCCGTGCGCAACCGCGAGCGCGGCCAGCGCCAGCGCGCCGGCGGCGACGGGCAGCGCCGCCCAGCGGGCCAGGCGGCCGGCGTCAGTCACGCAGTCCCCGCAGCAGCTCGGTGTTGCCGGTGCCGAGCAGCGTGTGGATTCGCTGCATGAACAGGGCCGCGACCGTGATCGCGAGCACGAGGTCGAAGAGGGCGCCAACCTCGATCAGGTAGGCGAGGCCCCCGGGCACCGCGACGGCCAGCAGCGAGCAGCCGTTCTCGGCCACGATCATGCCGAGCAGCTGGTGCAGCGCCGGGCGGCGGGTGGCGACGATCGCCATCCCGGTCAGCAGCAGTCCCACCGCGGCGTGCTCCACGTACGCGCCGGTGCCTGGGATCCGCGGGACGGTCACGGCCGCCAGCAGCACGAGCGCCGAGGCTGCAGCGAGGCGCGAGACGGGCCCGCGTGCGGCTGCCACCAGGTGCGGCTCGCGGGTGCGGCGCATGAGCGCGTAGAGCAGCACCGGCAGCACCAGCGCCTTCACGGCCAGCACGCCGCTCGCCACCAGGAAGGCGGCCGACCGCCCGCCGGTCAGCGTGAACGCGCCGACGCTGAGCGCCAGCGACTGGACAGCGAGCAGGGCGATCGCCACCGAGCGCCGGCGGGCAACGATCACCGCCAGGCCGCTGGCGAGAATGACCGTGACGAGCGCTGGGCTCACAGCGTCACGCCTGCCACGAAGGTTCCGACTCCGGTCAGCGCGACCAGCGCCCCCAGCCCGAGCAGCGCCGGCACGCGCAGCGTCCGCATCTTCGCCTGCGCGGTCTCGATCAGCGCCAGGCCGACGCACTGCGCGGCGAGCGCGATCGCGAACGCGACCAGCGCGCCGCCGAACCCTCCTGGATGGGGGAGGAACAGCTGCGCTCCGAGAGACAGCACGAGCAGCTGGCGCGCATGCGCGCTCCACTGCAGGAGCGCCAGGTCACGGCCGGCGTATTCGAGCAGCGGCCCCTCGTGGATCATCGTCAGCTCCAGGTGCGTGTCCGGGTTGTCGATCGGCTGGCGTCCGCTCTCGGTGAGCACGACGAGGATGAAGGCGGCTGCTCCGCACCAGTGCCACGGCTGCCCCCATACCCGCGAGCCCGATGCCGCCAGCGCCATCGCGCGCAGGTCGCTGCCGTGCGCTCCGAGCGCCCCGATCAGCAGCGTCAGCACGAGCAGCGCCTCGCCGAACACGGTCAGCATCAGGTCGCGAGCGACGCCCATCAGGCCAAAGCCGTTGCCGGTATCCCAGGCAGACGCCGCCAGGGCGAAGCGGGCGAGGGCGAGCACGCCGACGAGCGCGAGCGCATCGTGGCCGAGCCCGAGGTTGGCGGCACGGCCGGCGACAGGGACGATCAGCAACGCGATCAGCGCGCAGGCGGCGACCAGCGGTGGCGCCAGCGCGTAGGCGATCCCGGCACCGTTCGGAGCCACCGTGCTCTTGCTCCAGAGGCGTCGCAGCGTCAGGTAGGGCTGCAGCGGGGAAGGTCCGCGGCGCCCCTGCAGGCGCGCCTTGAGGGCCTGGATCGTTCCCGTGAACAGCGGAGCCAGCGCCAGTAAGAAGAACTGCAGAGCGGTCGCGATCGTGGTTGTCATCGCAGTATCCCGGTGCCCAGCAGGACCAGCGCGCAGGAGAGCAGCCCGATCAGATAGGTGGCGTAGGTGCGGACGTTGCCGGTCTGTGAGCGGCGGGCGAGCGCCGCGGCGCGCAGAGCGCAGCGCACAGCCGGCTCGTAGAGCACACGGTCGATGAGCGACGGGGTGTTGCTGCTGTAGCTGATCCGCTGAGTGAGACCGCCGGCCCGCACCACGTCGAGCTCGCGATCTGGCCGCATCAGCGGTGCCAGCACAAGGCGCAGCGGCTTGGTGAACGCCGCCGGCGTCCAGGCGAGCTCGGCGACGAGCGGCTGGCCGCAGGCCCAGCTCGGCGCCGGTTGCGGATCCTGGGCGCGGAAGCCCCGCGCCAGCCAGATCGTGAACGTGAGCAGCAGCAGCGCCATTGCGATCCCGACTGTCGGCAGCGAGCCGGTCCCCGGCAGCATCAGCCCGGCGTGCCGCAGCAGGCGAGCGCCGGTGGTGGCGGTGCCGGGCAGCAGCGAGGCGAGCGTCGGCAGCACCAGTCCGGGAGCCAGGCCCAGCAGCACGCACCCAGCGGCAAGCGCGCCCATGCCGGCGCGCATCGCGGCCGGGGCCTCGGTCGCCGCGGCGCTGCGTGCGCTGCGGGCGTTGCCGAGCAGGGCGAGGCCCGCGACCTTGACGAAGCAGAGCAGCGTCACCGCGGCGGTGGCGGCGAGACCGGCCAGTGCGAGGGCTCCGGAGAGCGCCACGGCCAGCGGGCCGTGGCGCACCACATGCAGCAGCGACTGCAACACGAGCCATTCGGAGCTGAAGCCGTTGAAAGGCGGCAGGCCGGAGATGGCGAGCGCGCCGACCATGAACGCGCCGCCGGTCCAGGGCATGCGACGCAGGAGTCCTCCGAGATGCGCGAGCTCGAGCGAGCCTGTGGCGCGCTCGAAGGCGCCCGCGCCCAGGAACAGCAGGGTCTTGAAGAAGGCGTGGTTGATCGTGTGCAGCAGCGCCGCCGCGAACGCGAGCGACGCCCCCAGGGGCTGGCCCGCGCGCAGCAACAGCAGTGCCGCGCCCAGCGCCATCGTGATGATCCCGACGTTCTCGACGGTGCTGAACGCCAGCAGGCGCTTGAGCTCGCGCTGGGCGCTCGCCCACAGCACACCACCGCAGGCTGAGATCAGGCCGATCGCGAGCAGCGTCAGCCCGAGCCACAGCGGGCGCCCGGGCATCGACTCGAACTCGACGCGGATCATGCCGTAGAGCGCGACCTTGACCATCATCCCCGACATCAGCGCCGACATCGGCGCGGGCGCGACCGGGTGTGCGCGCGGCAGCCAGGAGTGCAGCGGGATCAGGCCTGCCTTGGCGCCGAAGCCGATCAGTGCGGCGAGTGCGACGAGGGTCTGGGCACCGGCGCCGGCGTGCATCAGCGCGTGGGGATGGGCCAGGCCGCCGTGGTGTGAGAGCACCAGCACCGCAATCCAGACTCCGGTGCCCGCGACGTGCGTGATCGCAAGATAGGCGTACACGGCCGCGCGCACCGGGCCGTCGCGGCGCTGCACCAGGATCGCCGCCGCCGGGAGCATCGTCATCAGCTCCCAGCAGGCCAGAAAGCCCGTCGCGCTGCGCGCCGCGAGCACCCCGACCAGAGACAGCAGGAAGGCGGCCATCAGGGCGGCGCCGGCACGGCGGCGGGCGGCGCTCGCGATCCCAGCGAGGTAGGCGTCGGCGTAGATCAGGGTCGGCAGCGCGCTCAGCGCGAGCAGCGCCAGGAACAGGCCGCTCAGCGGGTCGAGCCCGAAGGCGGGCGCTATGCCCGCGCGGAACCCGGTGCCCGCGCCGCCCCGTGCAGCTGCGCTCGTTCCTCCCAGCAGTGCCACGAATCCGGCGATGCCGAGCAGCGCCAGCCCGGCGATCTGCGCGGCGAGGCCGGCACGGACACGCCCGCTCAGAGCCGGCACAGCGGCTCCGGTCGCCAGCGCGACCGCGCCCAGCTCCAGCATCGCGTTCACGCCGCGTGCGGCCGCGGCGGCGCGAAGCTCTCTGCGGTCAGCTCGTCGAGCAGGCGGCGGTTCTGCTCAAGGTTCGAGGAGATGATCTCCTTCGCCAGTTGCAGCAGCAGCAGCGTGCGGTCGTCGGTGACGGAGTAGTGGACGCTCGTGCCCTCCTTGCGGCTGCGGACCAGACCCTGCTTGCGCAGCGCAGCCAGGTGCTGAGAGGTGCCGCTCGAGTCGAGTTCCAGCTGGCTCTGCAGGGCGCCGACGGTCATCTCGCCATCGCGCAGGAGCTGCAGGATGCGCACCCGCACCGGGTGCCCGAGAGCGCGGAAGAACTCCGCCTTGAGCGCATAGATAGGGGCTTGAGAGCTGTTGGGCATTATGTTCTTCAAATCTTAGAAGATTTGGAGAGAAGCGTCAACGCGCGGCGACGTGGTGGCCGGCGGTGGCGAGACGCTCACGCGCCGACCACCCGATTCCTACGGGGTCCTTAGGCTCCGCTTACGCGACCGGTGCAAGCTCGATGGAGGAACGATCAACCGGCACGCGGAAAAAGTGTCCACCGACGTTCACGCCTCTCAAGCACGCGGCAGCGGATGCCGAAACTCCCGGTAACGAACCGGCAGACATTTGTCGGGGCGGCAGCGGGAAAACAAACAGACTCACGAGCCTCCTCTATGACTTTCTTTCTGGGCATCGGCCTGGCGCTCGCGTGCGCGCTCACGACCAACCTCGGCTTCCTCTTCAAGCATCGCGGCGCCCGCGCCGCTCCGGCCGTTGATTTCCTCCACCCGGCCCGCTCCGCGCGCCAGCTCTTCTCCTCGAAGCTGTTCGCGATCGGCATGCTCATCGCCTGCGGCTCCTGGATCTTCCATATCGGGGCGATGGCGATGATCCCGCTGTCGGTGGTGCAGATGGTGCTCGCCGGCGGCATCGTGCTGCTCGCCATCATGGCCGAGCGCTGCTACGGCGCCTGTGTCGGTGGCCGCCAGTGGGCGGGTCTCGCGATGACCGCGCTCGGGCTGATCCTGCTCGGGATCTCACTGCCGGTGGTGCACGGGGCGCACTCGCGC
>Ga0207702_10004508_pt1 | contig 12357 bp, 10 predicted proteins | sample KBSCornC62_FD_184302 | JGI IMG/M metagenome (GOLD analysis project Ga0207702, IMG submission 184302) | Corn rhizosphere microbial communities from Kellogg Biological Station, Michigan, USA - KBS Corn C6-2 (SPAdes) (version 2) | ecosystem: Host-associated > Plants > Roots > Rhizosphere > Soil ...
GCACGGGTAGCGCATCGGCGTCGACAGCACGCGATCCACGAAGATCGCGCCGGAGGCCTTGTCCACCTCGTACTTCACGGGCTCGGCATCCTTGGGGATTTCGATGACGACGTTGACGTCGTCCGGCACGTTGCGGCCGGCGGGGACGAGGTCCAGGCCCATGGGTAAAGTCCTTGCGAAAGCCGTACATTTTACGACAGCCCAGCGCGCGCCACCGCGCCATCCGACAAAAAGAAGCCCCGCGCAGGGCGGGGCTCCCAGGTACGCGTGTCTGGATCGAAGGCGCTGTCGGTGGGAAGTCAGGCCAGGGAAGACTGTTCTGGTGCCTGAAAACGCGGAGCGGTGCCGGTTGGACGCATGTTCGGGCACCCCGTGATCAGGGATGATCACATCAACTTGTCCCACAGGAAGTCGTAGGCCAACGCGTGCATGGTCGCCGACTGCTGGTTATCGGCGCCGGCGCCGTGGCCGCCTTCGGTGTTCTCGAAGAACCAAACATTCTTGTAGCCCATCGCTTCCATCCGCGCGGCCATCTTGCGCGCCTGCGCGGGGCCCACGCGATCGTCACTGGTCGTCGTGTAGAACAGCACGTCCGGATAATGCATGTCCGGCTTGACGTTCTGGTAAGGCGAAAAGGTCTTGATGAAGTCCCACTGCTTGGGATCGTCGGGGTTGCCGTACTCGGCGATCCACGAGGCGCCGGCCGACAGGTGCACGTAGCGCTTCATGTCGAGCAGCGGTACTTCGCAGGCGATCGCGCCGTAGAGTTGCGGATACTTGGTCAGCATGTTGCCCATCAACAGGCCGCCGTTGCTGCCGCCCTCGGCGCCGAGGTGTTGTGGCGAGGTGACGCCGCGCTTGATCAGGTCTTCCGCGACCGCGGCGAAGTCCTGGTACGCCTTCGGACGGTTGGCTTTCAACGCGGCCTTGTGCCACGCCGGGCCGTATTCGCCGCCGCCGCGGATGTTGGCGACCACGTACACGCCACCGCGTTCGAGCCATGCGCGGCCGATCGTGCCGGAGTAGTGCGGCGTCAGGGAAACCTCGAAACCGCCGTAGCCATATTCCAGCGTGCGATTGCTGCCATCAAGTTTCATGTCCTTCGGCGCGATCTGGAAGTACGGCACACGGGTGCCGTCTTTCGACGTCACGAAATGCTGGCTGACCTCGAACTTCGAGGCGTCGAAAAATGCCGGCTCCTGCTTGATCTTCTTCGCAGGTTCGGTGCCCAGCACGCCACGTTCCAGCGACGGCGGATCGAGGAAGCCGGTGACGGTGAGCCAGTATTCGTCGGAGTGATCCGGGTCGGTATCGACGACCGCGACGGTGCTGAACTTCGGCGCGCCCGGCAAAGCCTGGTGTTGCCAAGCGCCGGTGCCGGATGCCGGCGGCGTCAGCACGTCGAGGCGGCTTTTCACGTCATCCAGCACGTCGAGGATCAGGTGGTGCTGCGTCCACGAATAGCTCGCGAGCGCGGTGTGCGCATCCGGCGTGAACAGCGCGGTGAAGTCGCGCTTGCCGGCCATGAAATCATCGAAGTTCATCGCGATCAGCGCACCGGCGGGCCAGGTCTTGCCGCCGGTCGTCCATGGCGATTTGGTCAGCACCAGCAGCCACTGGCGGTGTACATCGGCGTTGGCGTCTTCCGGCACGTCGATCTTCGTGAGCTTGCCGCTCTTGCGCAGGTACATGTCGCCGTGGAAGAAGTCCTTCTGCACCGAAACGAAATCGCGCTCGTAACCCTTCGTGCGATCGTGATAGGCGCCGATCGCGAGATCGGTCGGCTTGCCTTCGTACACGACCTTCGCTGCCGAGAGCGGCGTGCCGCGCGTCCATTCCTTGACAATGCGCGGATAGGTCGATTTGGTCATCGAACCCGGCCCGAAATCGGTGCCGACATAGACGCGGTCGGCATCGATCCAGCCGATCTCGGTTTTCGCGACCGGCAGGAAAAAGCCGCCTTTCACGAAGGACTTCGACGGCAGGTCGAATTCGCGCACTTCCACCGCGTCGCCGCCGCCCGGCGACAGCGACACCAGGCAATGCACGTAATCGGGCTTCATGCATTCGGCGCCCTTGAACACCCACTTCTTGTCTTCGGCCTTGTTGAGCGCGTCGATGTCCAGCACCGTTTCCCATTTCGGGTCGGCTTTTCGATATTCGGCGAGTGTGGTGCGTCGCCAGATGCCGCGCGGGTGCGCCTTGTCCTGCCAGAAGTTGTAGAGGTAGTCGCCCATCCGCGACACGTACGGAATGCGTGCTTCGGAATCGAGCACCTCGAGGATCCGGCCGCGCGTCTTGTCGAATTCCGGCGATGCCATGAAGGCTTTCTTAGTGACGGCATTCTGTGCGTGCACCCATTCCAGTGCGCGCGCGTCATGGCTGGGTTCGAGCCACAGGTAAGGATCGTTCGACGATGCGGCCGTCGTCGCGCCGCTCGATGTCGCCGGTGGTTGTGCCAGTGCCATGCCTGAAATCGTGACGCCCAAGGCCAAAGTCGCGCAGAAGGTCTTCATGATTTGCCGTTCCCCGTGGGTCCCTCACGGGAGTGTCGCCCGGCCCGCGCCCGGGCGCGTGTGACGAAAGTCATGAGCCAAATGAAAAGCCCCGCGGGGCGGGGCTTTTCGTTCGATGCGGCAACAGCGATCAATGCACCATCAGCAGCGGGATGATCAGGAGCGCCACGATGTTGATGATCTTGATCAGCGGGTTCACCGCCGGGCCTGCGGTGTCCTTGTACGGATCGCCCACGGTGTCGCCGGTGACCGCGGCCTTGTGGGCCTCGGAACCCTTGCCGCCGAAGTTGCCGTCCTCGATGTACTTCTTGGCGTTGTCCCAGGCGCCGCCGCCGGTGGTCATCGAGATCGCGACGAAGAGGCCCGTGACGATCGTGCCGATCAGCACGCCGCCGAGCGCTTCCGGTCCCAGGATGAAGCCGACCAGGATCGGCACGACGACCGGCAGCAGCGACGGGATGATCATTTCCTTGATCGCGGATTTCGTCAGCAGGTCGACGGCGCGCGAATAATCCGGCTTGCCGGTGCCTTCCATGATGCCCTTGATCTCGCGGAACTGGCGGCGGACTTCTTCCACCACCGAGCCCGCCGCCCGGCCCACCGCTTCCATCGCCATCGCACCGAACAGGAACGGCACCATGCCGCCGATCAGGAGGCCGATGATCACCATGTGGTTGGAAAGCGAGAAGTCGAACGTGAAACCGGGATGCTGCAAGGACAGGTTGTGCGTGTAGTCGGCGAACAGCACCAGCGCGGCGAGGCCGGCCGAGCCGATCGCGTAACCCTTGGTCACGGCCTTGGTGGTGTTGCCGACCGCGTCCAGCGGATCGGTCACGCCGCGCACGTCGTCGGGCAGCCCCGCCATTTCGGCGATGCCGCCGGCGTTGTCGGTGATCGGGCCGTAGGCGTCCAGCGCCACGATCATGCCGGTCATCGACAGCATCGCGGTGGCCGCAATCGCGATGCCGTACAGGCCGGCCATCCAGTAGGAAGCGTAGATCGCCGCGCACACCGCGAGTACCGGCAGCGCGGTGGCTTTCATCGATACGCCGAGGCCCGCGATGATGTTGGTGGCATGGCCGGTGGTCGAGGCCTGCGCCACGTGCTTGACCGGCTTGTATTCGGTGGCGGTGTAGTACTCGGTGATCACCACCATCAGCGCGGTCAGGACGAGGCCCGTCAGCGCCGCGCCGAACAGGCTCGCGCTGGTGATGACCGTGGCGCCGTTCTCGATCGAGAAGCCGTTCGGGAACATCGCGCCGGTGATGAACCAGAACGCCAGCGCGGCCAGCACCGCCGACACGAACACGCCCTTGTACAGCGCGTTCATGATCTTGCCGCGGCCATTGGTACGCACGAAGTACGTGCCGATCACGGAAGCGATGATCGAGGCGCCGCCGAGGACCAGCGGATAAAGCGTGGCGGTGAGATTGCCCGCGGCCAGCACGCCGCCCATCAGCATGGTCGCGACCAGTGTCACCACGTAGGTTTCGAAGAGGTCGGCGGCCATGCCCGCGCAGTCGCCCACGTTGTCGCCTACGTTATCCGCGATCACCGCGGGGTTGCGCGGATCGTCTTCCGGGATGCCGGCTTCGACCTTGCCCACGAGATCTGCGCCGACGTCCGCGCCCTTGGTGAAGATGCCGCCGCCAAGACGCGCGAAGATCGAAATCAGCGAGGAACCGAAGGCGAGGCCGACCAACGCGTGGAGCGCAGTTTCCTGGGCGTAGCCAAAGCCGAGCGTCAGGACGATGTAATAAGCAGTGACGCCCAGCAGCGCCAGGCCCACCACCAGCATGCCGGTGATCGCGCCGCCGCGGAACGCCACGCCCAGTGCCTTGGAAATGCCGCCCCGTGCCGCTTCGGCGGTACGCACGTTGCTGCGCACCGACACGTTCATGCCGATGTAACCGGCCGCACCGGACAGGATCGCGCCGATTGCGAAGCCGACCGCCGCGGGCCAACTGATCAGGAAACCGATGAGCAGGAACAGCACGATGCCCGCGAGCGCGATGGTGCGGTATTGGCGGTTCAGGTAAGCCTTCGCGCCCTCCTGCACCGCCTGCGCGATCTCGCGCATGCGGTCGTTGCCGGCAGGCTGTTTCATGATCCAGCCGGTCGACACCACGCCATAAAGAATCGCGACGATCGCGCAACCCAGCGCGATCCATATTCCGTACTGTTCCAGCATTGGGACAACCCCTTATCAAGTTGGTAAATGGGAGTACGCGGTCATTTAGCTGACTTGCACGAGCCGTCCATGGCGCGCACATCCGGTCGGCATCCTGCCTCCCCGGTTCCGCTCACGCGACCGTCCACTGGACGGTCGCAACCGTTCGCGGAACCACCACAACGGGCATTCCCGCGAGTATAGCGCGGGTGCCGCGGCTGACCAGTGGGCGCTGGGCCGTTCCATCATGGCCATTCGACGAGCTTAGAATGCGGGGCTCCGGGCGCACGCCGCGGTTCCAAGGGACCAGCAAGAAATGACCGACCACCGTTATGCCGCGCGCCGCGCGGCCTTCCGCAAGCTGCACGAATCCGGCTGCTTCCTGATTCCGAATCCGTGGGATGTGGGCTCTGCCCGTGCGCTCGAGCGGTTGGGCTTCAAGGCGCTGGCGACCACCAGTTCCGGTTTTGCCTGGTCGCGCGCGCATCCCGACAACGCGATGGACGTGGAAGCGGTGCTGGCGCATTGCCACGCAATCGTCGAAGCCACCGGGTTGCCGGTCAACGCCGATTTCGAGGACGGCCACGCGCGGGACATTGACGGCTTGCAGAGGAACGTGCGCCGTTGCGTCGAGACCGGCGTGGCGGGATTGTCGATCGAGGATTCGACGGGCGACGCGTCACAGCCCTTGTACAACTTCGACGAGGCGGTCGCGCGCATGCGCGCGGCGCGCGCGGCGATCGACGCGTCGGGCGAGGACGTGATGCTGATCGGTCGCGCCGAATGTTTTCTCGTCGGGCATGCCGATCCTCTGAACGAATCGGTCAAGCGCTTGCGCGCGTATGCCGAAGCCGGCGCCGACTGCCTGTACGCGCCCGGCGCGGGCAAGCCGGAAGAAATTCGCGCGATCGTCGACGCCGTTGCACCGAGACCGGTCAACGTGCTGGTGGGACGGTCGGTGCCCGCGTCCCTGCAGGATTTTGCGAAGCTCGGCGTGCGCCGCGTCAGCGTAGGCGGCGCGCTGGCCGGTTCGGCGTGGGGCGGATTCCTGCGCACCGCGCGCGGTCTGGCGGAGGGCCGGTTCGACGGCTTCGCCGACAACGCCAGTCACGGTGAATTGAACGCGTTGTTCGAGGACGCGGTGTAATTTGGGCTGATCCCGAATTGGATCAGGCCAAGGCAGCTTGCTCGGTAGTGTCGGGCTTCGCCGATGAAGCCGGCTCAGCCCGACCTACCGTTCGCTCACGTAGGTTGGGCTGAATCCGCGTTCTTTGCGGATGAAGCCCAACATGGAATGTCTGGCACTCGTTGGGCCTCGCCCGGATGAACGGCTCAGCACCGACCTACACGTCGAACATCGGCAGCTTCCGTTTGACAGCGACGTTCTTCAGCGTGACGTATTCCGGCAGACCGTCCCTGCCGTAGGGCGGCGGCGCTTCGCCGCGGATCAAGGGCGAGAGATATTGGCGCGCGGCAGCCGTGATGTGGAAGCCGTCCTTCGAGATGAACGCGCGCGGCAGCTTTTTTTCGCGATTGGCGATCTTGTCGAGTTTCGCGGTTTCGATCTTCCAGCGGTAAGGTGCATCGGACGTGCGCGCGATCACCGGCATCACCGCATTTTCGCCGCCCATGGCCAGTTCCACGGCCGCCTTGCCCACCGCGAGGGCCTGGTCGAGGTCGGTTTTTGACGCAATATGGCGCGCCGAGCGTTGCAGGTAATCGGGCATAGCCCAGTGCGTTTTCAGTTTCAGCTTGTCGCGCACCATGCCAGCCAGCGCGGGCGCGACGCCGCCGAGTTGCGTGTGCCCGAATGCGTCGGTGCCGGCGTGCGCGTCGGCGACAAACTTGCCATCGGCGTACTTGATGCCTTCGCTGGCCGCGATCACGCAGCAACCCACGCGGTCGACGGTGTCACGCACGCGCGCGAGGAATTTCTCCGGATCGAATTCCAGTTCGGGAAACAGGATCATGTGCGGCGCGTCGTCGGGACCTTCGCCCGCAAGGCCGGCGGAGGCCGCAATCCAGCCAGCGTGGCGGCCCATCACCTCCATCACGAACACCTTGGTGGAGGTGTCCATCATCGACATCACGTCCAACGCGCATTCGCGCAAGGACACCGCCGTGTATTTCGCGACCGAGCCGAAGCCGGGGCAGCAATCGGTGACGGCCAGATCGTTGTCCACGGTTTTCGGCACGCCGATGCAGCGGATGTCGTAGCCCATCGCCTTGCCGAGCTTCGACAGCTTCAGCGCCGTGTCGGCCGAATCGTTGCCGCCGTTGTAGAGGAACCAGCGGATGTCGTGCGCGCGGAACACTTCGATCAGGCGCTCGTAACGCGCGCGATCGTCTTCCAGCGACTTCAGCTTCACCCGGCACGAGCCGAACGCGCCACCGGGTGTATGCGCGAGCGCGCGGATCGCGGCCGGCGATTCTTTCGTGGTGTCGATCAGGTCCTCGCGCAGCGCGCCGAGGATGCCGTTGCGCGCGGCATAGGCCGCGACCTTGCGCTTGCGGCAGGTTTCGATCACCGCTGCTGCGGTGGCGTTGATCACGGCCGTGACCCCGCCGGACTGCGCGTACAATAGCTTGCCCGGTGATGCCGGGCCTGTCGTTTTCGGGGTCGCGTGCATGCGGGGTTCCCTTCCTGGCGCGGCGTTGACGGGGTGGTTGCGCAGCCGTTAGCGTAACCCGCCAATCGGCAATTTTGTAATGAAGGCGCCGCAACTGCTGCGGGCCGACGAAGGAAAGGCATGCGCATCGTATTGCTCGGCGCGCCCGGTTCGGGCAAGGGCACCCAGGCCAAGCGGCTGAAGGTGGAACTCAGGCTGGCGCACATCTCCACCGGCGATCTGTTGCGCGCGGCCGTCAGGGCCGGCACCCCGCTGGGCTTGCAGGCGAAAGCCGTGATGGAAGCGGGGCAACTGGTTTCCGACGACATCGTGCTGGGCCTGCTGGAAGAGCGCCTCGCGCAACCCGATACCCAACCCGGTTTCATCCTGGATGGCTATCCCCGCAACGTCGCGCAGGCGAACGCGCTGGACGCCTTGCTGGGGCGCGTCGGCCAACCCCTGCATGCGGTAGTGAAGTTGAACGTGCCCGATGCGGCCATCATCAAGCGCTGCGAGATCCGCTTCGAGCAGGAACATCGCGCCGACGACAATCCGGAAACGGTGCGCAAGCGCCTGGCCGTGTATGCGGAACAGACCGCACCGGTGGCGGATTTCTATGCGCAGCGCGGACTGCTGACCGAAATCGACGGCGTCGGCACGATCGAGGCCATCGGCGATCGCGTGCTCGCCGCGTTGCGCGCGCGCGCACCCGCCAGCGCGTGAACTTGCACGAATTCCTCGCCAGCCTGCGCGACATCAGCCTGTTCCGGCGCGGTCCGGAGGACATGCCGTATTCGCCGCGGTTGCTGGTCGGGCTGCTGGTGGCGTGCGGCGCACTGCAGGTGGCGTTCAACCTGCATGACGGCGTCAAGCCGGCGCTGATCACCGGGGCGGTCGTCGGCGGGCTGGCGATGGTCTGGCTGGTGTTCCTGTTGTTGCGCGGTGCCAGCAAGTCGGAGCGTTTCGTGCAGACGGCCAGCGCGCTGGCGGCGGTGTACCTGCTGTTCGGGCTGGCCAAGAACCTGCTGACGCTGTTGCTTCCGGTGAAAGCGTGGCAGCAGCAGATGATGGCCGATCCGGCGCATTTGCCAGAGGTGACCGGCCACCAGGCGCCAGTGATGCTGGCGATCGCGGTGCTGGTGATCTGGCAGTTCTGCGCATGGGTCGGCGTGTTGCGCCGGGCGCTCGAAATTCCGGTGGCCGGCGGCGTGCTGGTGTTCCTGCTGCTGACCTTCGTCAACCTGATCGTCGCGGCGCTGATCGCCGGCGTGATCGGCGTGGCCTGAGGTTTCGCGGAAAGCCATGCGCATCCATATCCTCGGCATCTGCGGCACGTTCATGGGCGGCATCGCGGCGCTGGCACGCGAGCGGGGCATCGAGGTGGAAGGCTCCGACGCCAATGTCTATCCGCCGATGAGCGATCAATTGCGCGCGCTGGGCATCACGCTGCAGGAAGGCTGGTCCGCCGAACACCTGAAGCCGGCGCCGGACCTCGTCGTGGTCGGCAATGCGTTGTCGCGCGGCAATCCTTCGGTCGAGTACATGCTGGATGCCGGGTTGCCGTACATCTCCGGCCCGCAGTGGCTGGGCGAGAACGTGTTGCACGGTCGCGAAGTGCTGGCCGTGGCGGGCACCCACGGCAAGACCACTACTTCCAGTCTTCTTGCGCACCTGCTCGATGCGGCGGGCTTGGCGCCCGGGTTCCTGATCGGCGGCGTGCCGGGAAATTTCGGGGTGTCGGCAAGGATCGGGAAAAAGCCCCTCTCCCCTCGGGAGAGGGGTTGGGGTGAGGGTTCGGGTGCACAAAGTGCTGGCACGCGTGAATCCGAACCCTCATCCGGCGCTGCGCGCCATCTTCTCCCGGGGGGAGAAGGAAACAAGGAATCGCCTGCGGCGATCCCGTTCGTTCTGGAAGCGGACGAATACGACACCGCGTTCTTCGACAAGCGTTCGAAGTTCGTGCATTACCGGCCGCGCGTCGCGATCCTCAACAATCTCGAATACGACCATGCGGACATTTTCCCCGACGTCGCCGCGATCCAGCGCCAGTTCCACCACCTGGTGCGCACGGTGCCCGGCAACGGTCGATTGATCGTCAACGCGGAAGACGAACGTCTGAAGGAAGTGCTGGCGATGGGCTGCTGGACACCGGTGGAAACGTTCGGCATCGATGCGGGCGACTGGCGCGCGCGAATGATCGAAGCGGACGGTTCCGCATTCGCCGTGGTCCGCAAGGGTGAAACCCTGGGCGAGGTGCGCTGGAATCTTCTCGGTCGCCACAACGTGATGAACGCGCTCGCCGCACTCGCCGCGGCGAATGCGGCGGGCGTCGATCCGCGTGCGCTGCTGCCCGCTTTCGCGAGCTTCCAGGGCGTCAAGCGCCGGATGGAAACTTTGGGCCAGGTCAACGGCGTTCAGGTGTACGACGATTTCGCGCATCATCCGACCGCCATCGCCACGACGCTGGCGGGCCTGCGCGCGAAAGTCGGCAGCGCGCGCATCGTGGTGGCGCTGGAGCCGCGCTCCAACTCCATGCGCGCGGGCGCGCACGCCGCCGCCCTGGCGCCGTCATTGGCTGATGCCGACGTGGTGCTGCTGCTGCAGCGTCCCGAATTGCCATGGGATGCCGAGCAAGTGATCACCGCTCTGGGCGGGCGCGGGTCGGCCGCCGCGTCGGTCGACGCGTTGCTCGCTGCGCTGCGCCTCGATGTGCGTGCCGGCGACCACGTGTTGTTCATGTCGAACGGCGGTTTCGAGAATGCGCCGCGGCGGTTCCTGGAGGGCTTGCGCGCGGGCTAGACTCGGGGTGTGAAGCGCCACGAGATCCCGTTGTTTCCGCTCAACGCCGTGCTGTTCCCGGGCAGCACGCTCGGGCTGCGCATTTTCGAAGCGCGCTATCTCGACATGGTGCGCGAGTGCGCGCGCAGCGGGCGTGGCTTCGGCGTGTGCCTGATCATGCAGGGCCACGAAGCCGGCGAACCGGCGCTGCCGGCGGCGGTCGGCACGCTCGCCAGCATCGTCGACTTCGACACGTTGCCTGACGGATTGCTGGGCATCAGCGTTACCGGCGGCGCGCGCTTTCGGGTGCAGAAATCCCGCGTCCGCGGCAACGGGCTGGTGATCGGCGAAGTGCGCGAATGGCCGGACGAACCGATCATGCCGGTGCCCGTCGAGTTCTCGCTGCTGCCCGCGATCCTGGAACGCCTGGCCGAGCAGGCCGGATTGTCGTGGCGGAATGGCCCCCGCGAGCGTTACGAGGATGCCAGTTGGGTCGGCTTCCGGCTGGCCGAACTGTTGCCGCTGGGCGACGCCGAGCGCCAGCAGTTGCTGGAAGTCACCGACCCCGTGGAACGGCTGACCGCATTGCGGGACGCCATGCCTCGCTTCCAGAAATCGTAGGCCGCGCCTCGACCTGCCGGACCCGGTGCTTGGTGCGCCGCAATCGGGAGACGGGTGGCATCACGGGTTCGGAAGAGGCGCCAAGGTCGTTCGAGCACACTTTACACATATACATATTTACTATATGTCTGAAGGGCTGATGATGGCCAGGTCGCCATACCGACGACCACCACCTCAGGAGAATCTTCATGAAACAACTTTCGATCGCCTGTGCGCTCGCGTTGGGGCTCGCGCTGGTCGCCAGCGCACCCGCGGCTTTCGCCGAACCCGCTCAGGCTGCTTCGGCTGCCGCGCAGGCGCCGGCAGCCCCGCAGTTGCATCAAGCGTTGCGCTCGCTCTGGCACGGCCACATCGCGGCGACCCGCGATTACGCGCTGGCGGTGCACGCCGGCAACCAAGCCGACGCAAAGAAGGCCGCTGACGCCGTGGTCGCCAATGCCAAACAGCTCTCCGACGCGGTCGCGGGCTTCTACGGCAAGGCCGCGGGCGACGGCCTGCTGAAATTGCTGGCCGGTCACTGGATGGGCGTGAAGGCGCTGACCGACACCACCAAGGCCGGCGACAAGGCCGGCGAACAGAAGGCCATGAACGATCTGGCGACCAACGGCACGGCAATCGCGAAGTTCCTGGCCGGCGCCAATCCGAACTGGACCGAGGGCGCCCTGCAGGGTGCGCTCATGATGCACGTCAACGACCACAAGACCCAGATCGACGAGATGATGTCGAATGCGCCCGCCGCCCAGCAGGCGAAGTCCTGGACCGAAATGCAGCATCACATGGGCATGATTGCGGACGTGCTGGCGGATGGCATCGCCAAGCAGTTCCCGAACAAGGCACACTGACCGGATGAAGCGCGCGGCCGCCCTGCGTCAACTAGGCGACACCCAGCAGAAGCTGCTGCGCAAGCTGCTGCTTTCGCCGCAAGGTGCGACGGTGGAAGCGTTGTGCCAGGCGGTCGGCATTACCCACAACGCGGTCAGGCAGCACCTGACCGCGTTGATGGCGCAGGGCTTCGTCGCGCGCGGCGAGGCGATCCCGAGTGGCGGCCGGCCGCGCGCGTGTTTTGTCCTGATGCCGGCCGGGCGCGAACTGTTCCCGCGCAACTACGCGCTGATGGCAGGTGGCATGCTGGAGTATTTGTACGCGCACGGAGGCGTTGCGGCGGTGCAGGCGATGCTGGCCGACATGGGCGCGAAGCTCGGCAAGGACGCCGCCGAACGGGTCTCGGCCGCGGCCGATCCGGACGAAGCCGCACGCCTGTTGGCCGAGCAGATGGATGTGCTGGGTTATGAGGCGCAGGCGGTGGAGTCGGGTGGACACATCGAAGTCGAGGCGTGGAACTGCGTGTTCCATGCGCTGGCCCGGAAGCACCCCGACGTGTGCCGGTTCGACTTGGCGTTCATGAGCGCCGCGACCGGGCACCCGGTGCAACGCACGCAATGCATGCTGCATGGGGCGCCGACATGCCGGTTCAGGATTGGCGGATCGGCGAAACGGGATGACGTGAATCCACACGCCGGGCCTTGAGCCGCCCAACACCGGGCTTGGCCGCCGCAATCGGTCCGGCGGGATGAAAAAACCCGCCCTACGATGCCAGTGCCTCGCGTAGATCCGCAACCAGGTCATCGGCATCTTCCAGCCCCACCGACAGCCGCACCAGCCC
>Ga0207702_10004512_pt1 | contig 12345 bp, 10 predicted proteins | sample KBSCornC62_FD_184302 | JGI IMG/M metagenome (GOLD analysis project Ga0207702, IMG submission 184302) | Corn rhizosphere microbial communities from Kellogg Biological Station, Michigan, USA - KBS Corn C6-2 (SPAdes) (version 2) | ecosystem: Host-associated > Plants > Roots > Rhizosphere > Soil ...
TGTTCTCGAGGGCGTGAACGATCTCGGGATGTTCACGAAGGAAGGTAGTGTTACAGCCGCCGAACACCAGCAAGAGGTGCATCGGATAACCGCGGCATACGAACAGATCGTCACGCGAGCTCATGCGCATGCCATCCGTGTCCTTGGCGCAACCATCATGCCCTTCGTGGGCTCAGCTTTTTATCATCCCGGTCCCGACACCGAAGCCGATCGCCAGGCGGTGAACCAATGGATCCGATCGCCTGGGCGTTTCGATGCGGTGCTTGACTTCGACAAGATGGTTCGCGACCCCGAGCATCCTGATCGCCTGCTGGCGCAATACGACTCTGGCGATCACTTACATCCTTCGCCGGAGGGCTACGCGGCAATCGCCAGGGGAATTCCACTCTCGCTGTTTGTCCCGGCACCTTCTCCACAGATCGCGTTCACTTTCGACGATCTCCCGGCCCATGGTTCCTTGCCTCCGGGCGAGACACGTATGGATGTGGCGTCGAAAATCATCGCCGCCATGCGGAACGCACATATGCCGCCTGTCTATGGATTTGTCAATGGTGCAGACACGGAGAAGTTTCCGGCCGATATCAACGTTCTCAGCGCCTGGCATGCGGCTGGGAACCCGCTCGGCAATCACAGTTGGTCGCACATGAACCCCAATCAGCACACCCGCGAGGAGTTCCTGGCTGACGCATTGCGGAACGAGGCGTTACTCGAGTCTGTGATGGACGAGGCAGACTGGAGGTGGTTCCGGTATCCGTTCCTGGCCGAGGGCGAAACTCCCGAAAAACGGCAGGCCATCCGAACCATTCTCGGATCACACGGCTACCGAGTTGCCGCAGTGACGATGAGCTTCGGAGACTATCGATGGACCGAGCCCTACGCGCGCTGCGCTCGAAAGGGCAATGCGGCCGGGATTGCGACTTTGAAGCAGACCTATCTCGAAGCCGCAGACAAGAGCATCGATTTCTACCGCGAGCTCTCGCATAGGGTGTTGGGACGTGATGTCCCTTATGTGTTGCTGATGCACATCGGCGCGCTGGATGCGGAGATGCTGCCGCAATTGCTTGAACTGTACCGTTCGCGTGGATTTCAGTTCATTACGCTCGAGCAGGCGGAACGCGACGAGTTTTATCACGTGAGCACCGATTTACACATGCCTGCGTCACCGGACATGCTGGAAGGGGTCGCGGCTGAGCAGCACATTCCCCTCCCTCCCCAGCCGCAGCTGAGCGTAGAGCCCGAGTCGTTGTGCCAATGAACCGCTCGTGATTCTCAGAAGGGTCCGCTCGAAACTCGGGGCCTCTTCACCCGAGGGAGCGTTCCTGCGGCGGACTGGCCTCAATCCCGGAGTGCCATTTCGCGCGCGGCACGCAATTCCTCAACCGGATCGCCAATGGGCAGGAACTCCATGGCAACAACATGGTCGTACCTAAGATCGCGCAGTTTGCGAAAGATATTGGCGAAATTAATCTCGCCGGTTCCCGGTTTGTGGCGTCCGGGAACATCGGCGACGTGAATCAAGCCAACGTGCTGAATGTTCTTTTCAAGCTTCTCAATCAGGTTGCCTTCCGAAATCTGCTCGTGGAACAGGTCGTAGCAGAACCGCACCTGGGGATGGTTGACGGCTTTGATGATCTCGAACCCACGCGCGACGGAGGTCAGGAAGTACTTCGGGTTCTCTTCCGGGTCAATGTTTTCGAGCAACAAGCGAACAGGCTCGCCGGCGATCTTCTTTCCATTGACCACCCCAGCGAGAGCTTTGAGCCCTTCGACACAACTTTGCGCCTGCGCCTCAGGGGTCATCCCGGGGACGGTATTGCCCGAAAGAACGATCATCGCCGGACACTGCAGCCGTTCCATGGTGGGCAATGTCTCCCTGAACTCCGCCACCAGACCTTCGCGATCAGCGGGATTCGTGAGGCTGTGCTTCAATCCCGCCGTACAGTCGAAACGCATGCCGAGTTCCTTGCTCTTGGCGATGGCGCGCTTAAAGTCTTCCTCCTTCCACTTCGCGTATTCGCCCACAAGTTGCACATTGCGGTACCCAGCTCGAGCAACTTTTTCCAGCCGTTGCTCAAAGGGAAGGTCGCGCAGGATGGTCCACAGCATCACCGAAAGCTGGTAGGGAACATCAGCGGAATTGGGGTACATCTCAGGAGTAGCCAGCTGCGCCCCAATCGAATTGGTGACGGCCGGAGCGGCCAGCCCAATTCCCAATGTGTGTGCAAATTCGCGACGATTCATATTCACGACGATCGCCTATTGGTCCTCACTCGGGTGAGGGCCGGTAAACTCCGAGCAGCACGGCTTGTCGACTGGTTTGAACTCCATCAGTTCGATTCGAGTTTGATCGGGATCATAGACATTCAATTGCAGCTTGCCGTCTTTCCCGATCTGCGAGTGCTCGTTCGCGCTTGCCTGCCAGCCGCGTGACTCCAATTTTGATTGTGCCGCATTCATATCGTTTACGCCTAGGGAAATGTGGCTCATCACGCCAATTGTGTGCTGATCGGCATCGGACTTGATGTTCAGCATGTACTCTAGCCAGTCGGTGCCATCCGGAACCTGAAGGGCAACCCAGTCCGTACGCTCAGGACGCATCCCACCAAACCAGTAGGCGCGGAATCCGAGAATTTCCTTGTAGAAATGGTCTTCTGCGGCGCGGTCACGAACGATGAAACCAGCGTGAATCATGCGGCGGGAGACGGGGTCGCCCGACGTGCCTTGCAGTCTCTGAAAGGCGCTGGTCCGCTCCACAAACTCAATGCGGTGCCCCTCCGGATCCTTGGTGACAAAACTCTTTAACCCGTTTGATGAATTGACGGCGTTCGGAACAGCTACGCCCTTCGACGCGAGATAGGAGCGCATCGCCTCACAGTTTTCGGTCCTCAGCGCAACATGGTCCATTCGGTTTGTGGATCGCGGATCAGGCGCGGGACTATATCCAACCCACTGCTCGCCTATCATGAACCGCTGCACCTGGCCCGGTTCTATGGGCGTCGCAGCGTCGTTGGAAGATTGCAACCCAAGTACCGTCATATACAGCTTCTGGTTCTTGTCCTGATCCGTCGTATAAAAACTCACGTGATCGATGCCGGTAATCTTTGGGCGCTCATGGGAGTTTTGTGCCGAAGCGTAGGTCAGCAGAACGAGAACTACACAAGCCGTAGCGGCCTTTATCATGTTGCCTCCAAACCCGCGGTGAGTCGTGGAAATGATTGTAGCCGCAAGCGGATTTTCCCGCTGCTTGAATCTCCCCGGGGGCTTCGCCGTCGCCGCCAGAGGCCTTTCGTCTGATGAACTTTAGTTATGGCCCTTTGTGATCTTCGCGTCAACTCTGAATCCAGCTACTCTGCCTTGGGATGCTTTTTCGAAATCAGTTTTCCCCTGCGAGGAAGTCGACCCGCCAGTGGTGGAACAGCTCGGTTGACTTGTTCACAACTTCTGCGCACGTCAAAGCAATCGGCATGAACATTAGCGGGGGAGGCATGGGACTGTTTGCCGTGGCCAACCTGCCGGTGGGTTCTCAGATTGAAGTAGAGTTCCGCTCACCGGAATCGGGACTCAGGACGCGCCTTCCTGGGACGGTTCGTCATCGCGCCCTTTATCTTTACGGAATTGAGTTCCTTTCAGAAGCAGCGATCCCAGCACATAGCCGGGAAATGGCAGCCGACGTCTAGGCGCACTTTCTCATCCATGGATCTTCTCCTCGCTATTTACCAATCGGCTAAGCCGTGGTGGCTCAGCCAGTCATGAATGCGGCACTTCTTGCCTCGAGCTCGGTCACGGTTCGTTCAAAGACTTCCCGGGGTGAGCCAGTGGCCACGATCGCGACCAACAATCCGAGATTGCGGTAGAACTGAATGAGGGGAGCAGTGCTCTTCTCATAGGCATCCAGACGGACGGCGATCGACTCAGGATGGTCGTCCTCGCGCTGATACAAACCTCCGCCGCAATGGTCGCAAATATTTTGCAACCGCGATGGTTGCAGGATGAGGTGGAAAATAGCCTTGCATCGGCCACAGGTTCGACGTCCGCTCAGGCGCGCCACGATTTCTTCGGCAGGGAGAACAAAGTTAACTACAGCATCGAGCTTCAGTTTCTCCTGCTCCATCAATTTGCGCAGAGAGTCTGCCTGCGCGAGCGTTCGTGGGAAACCGTCAAGGACGAAGCCGCCAGGGCACCGCAAGCAACGGACGCGCTCACACACCATTTGCCATACGATCTCATCCGGCACCAGGCGTCCCTGGCACATGCACTCCAAGGCGTCTGCCATCACCGGAGACCGGGTTCTATCGTGCCACGCACGTGCCGCGCGGAAAACCTCGCCGGTAGACAGATTACACGCGCCAATGTACCGGCTGAGAAGTGTCGCCTGCGTGCCTTTTCCCACACCCGGAGGGCCGAGCAGCACAACCCGCCACGGCGCTGCCTTCGGTGCAAAAGCAGGCCTGCACTTCGCCCGAGGTCCATACAGCCACGCCGCCCGATCGTTCTCAGGGATATTCATGTTTGCCCCCTCGAAGGTTGCCGAACGCACCCGTTGCTGCAAACAGCTCGCTCTGAGGAGTACTGTACTGGCGCGAAGCTCTCGTGGATGTGACCCACATCACATGTCGCATTGATCGTGATGATGGCCCCCGGTGAGAATATCCATTCGATCTGGGAGCTCGGTAGTCGCCAAATCACCGCGCAACTCTGTATTCTCAGTACGGTGCAAGCGGAACAAACGCCAAAGCGCGTCACGATGGTTGGTGTGCTAGCAATTGGAGCCGCGGCCGCGGCGGCTCTTCTCCCCTGGATCCATTACGGAATTCCCTCTGGGCACGACTTCGAATTTCACCTCAACTCCTGGATTGAAGTGCGCGACCATTGGCAGCAAGGCGTCATTTACCCGCACTGGGCGGCTTGGGCACATTACGGATATGGCGAAGCCCGGTTCCTTTTCTATCCGCCAATCTCTTGGACAATCGGCGGCATTCTGGGTGCGATTCTTCCCTGGAAAATGGTTCCCGCGGCATTCGTCTGGCTGGCGTTGATGCTGGCTGGGCTTTCGATGTTGGTCTTGGCACGAAACTGGCTATCACCGTCCTCTGCCCTATTTGCAGCGGTCTTGTACACACTGAATCCCTACCACCTGCTCATTATTTACTGGCGCAGTGCCTTCGCCGAACTGCTTACCGCAGCCTATCTACCGCTACTTGTGCTCTGCCTGCTCCATCTGGAGGAATACGGCAAGCGGATCATCGCCCCACTTGCTCTGCTGCTCGCGGCTGGCTGGCTAACCAACATTCCTGGAGCCATCATGATGCATTACTCCTTGGGAATTCTTGTCGTTTGGCTAGCAATCTATCGCCGGCGAGGCCGCGTCCTCGGGTATGCAGGAATTGCGGTGTTTGCCGCTGCTGCCCTAGCCGCCGTGTATCTTTTGCCGGTGCTGCATCAGAAGGCATGGGTCAGCCTCGATCAGGTGCTCTCACCCGGAGTACGTCCGCAAGAAAACTTTCTGTTTGCCCACACGCAGGATGCCGACCACGACAAGTTCAATCATTTGGTGTCGATGATCGCCGCCTGGGAGTTCGCGTTATTCGCTTTTGTTCAGGTCCTCTGGCGCGGGAAGCAAGCAGCCAAGCTATGGTGGCCAGTGCTGGTTTTGGGGGTATCTTGCGCACTTCTTATGCTGCCGTTCACCACTCTGCTTTGGCGCTATCTGCCGCTACTGCGCTATGTGCAGTTCCCCTGGCGGTGGTTGGTGGTACTGAACCTTGTCCTCTCCCTCGCCATCGCCGCCGCGGTCCGGAGTTGGTGGCGCCGCATCCTCATATTCGGGCTCGCGTTGGCGCCGGTTGCGATCGGCGCCCATTGGATGCTGATGCCTTGGTGGGACACAGCGGCGGACGTTCGGGAACTGGTGGACAACCATAGCGACCAAGTCGGCGACGAAGGAGTCGACGAATACGCCCCTGCCGGCACTGACCCTTATGATGTGGACCACAATGTTCCGCTAGCGAGATTGGATGGCGCGGGACCGGCGAAGGTCACGATCCAACGCTGGGACGACGAACATCGCGTCATCGCAGCAACCTCGGGTTCTGGAGGGAAACTCGTGCTGCGGCTATTCAACTACCCTTTGTGGCGGGTCAGTGTTAGCGGCAGACCAACCACACCAGAGACGGGGCCGCATGGCGAAATGCTTGTTCCTCTTATTGCCGGCGACAGCCAAATCGAAATCGTTTTCAGGGAGGGCTGGGACAGGCTCGCTGGGGCAATCATTTCTTTGGCCTCGTTCGCCGCCCTTGGCCTCTGGCACAGTCGATGCAAACCTCGACATGCCTTTCATGAAAGCTCAAGACCATAGCAATGGCTCGCAAACACATTCTTGTCGCTACCTCGAATTCGGGCAAACTCCGGGATCTTGCAGGTGCTGCGTCGCCCTATGGAATTGAAGTCGCTCAGATCCCGAACTTCGATTCCGTGCCGCTAGTCATTGAAGACGGCCAGACTTTTGAAGCCAATGCGCGCAAGAAGGCTGAGGAGTACAGCCGCTACGCTCCCGCGGAGGTTGTCATTGCAGACGACTCCGGGCTGGAAGTAGACGCGCTGGGTGGAGCACCGGGAGTGCATTCGGCCAGGTACGCGGCCGACGTGCCGCGTCTCGCGGACGCGAATACCGATGACGAAGCGAATAACGGGAAACTGATTCGCGAGATCAAGCGAATCCCGCCGGACCAGCGCACCGGGCGCTTCGTTTGCTGGATTGCCGCCGCCCGTGACGGAAAAACTCTCGCAGTTTTCGAAGGGAAGGCGGAAGGCCTCATTCGCGAAGCCCCCAAAGGCTCAAACGGTTTTGGTTACGACCCACTCTTCTTTTTTCCACAAATCAACAAGACCTTCGCGGAACTTACCGCCATTGAGAAGGCACACTACAGTCATCGTGGCGAGGCCTTTCGCAAGTTCCTCGACTGGTACTCGCAATCTGACGTCTTCCTGTAGCTGCGTACCTGAGGATGCGCCGTGACTGCCAAACACGAAGGACACAGCGGCCCGCAATGCAACGAGCCCGGTATTTGACTTCCCTTTCCCGTCGCCAAGATAATGATGAGTTCGCTCTTCATTCCCGATTACGCAAGAGACTTCGTGGCAATCGCTCCAAGTGCGACAACTTCCGCGGTGAAAACTGGCGTTGCTCCCCTCAGGGCAGGCCAGGGACATTCGTTTCTGCTTCGCCGGTTGCATTCCCTGAGCGGGATTGTTCCGGTCGGTTTTTTCTTGATTGAGCACTTTGTCTCGAACGCATTTGCCACCCGGGGCCCGGAAGCGTACAGAAAGCAAGTGGAGCTGCTGAGCGGCTTCCCGTTCGTCTTCTTTCTTGAGCTGTTCGCGATTTGGTTGCCGATTGCGTTTCACGCGCTCTATGGGTTCTATATCTGGTACCGCGGGGAGAGTAATCTTGCGGAATACCCGTGGGCAGGCAATTGGATGTACAGCGCCCAGCGCTGGACCGGCGCCATCGCATTTTTCTACATGGCCTGGCATACCTGGCACCTACGTTTTACGGGTGTGCACCTCCTGATCTACCCAGAATCCGCCTTCGGCAAGGTGCAACACGAACTGTTCGTGACCTGGCAGTTCCTGTTTTACGTTGTAGGCATTGTTTGCGCGTCGTGGCACTTCGCCTATGGCCTGTGGTTATTCGCGGCCAAGTGGGGCATTACGCAGGGTGCAGTGGCACGCCGCCGGTTCGGATACGTGTGCGTGGCCATCGCTCTGCTGTTTATCAGCGTAGGTTTCGCTACCCTGGCTTCGTTCCGTTCGACACCACAACAGCCATTTCAGCCAAGCGCCAATCAAACGGATTCATACACGATGAAGTAACTGTTCACCACAAAGACACCGAAGTAAAGGAAAAGAAATCAGAGGTCACGTTTTCTCGACGCCTCTGTATTCCTTGGTGAAAATAGTCAATGGCAGCGAATCCCAAAATCATCGTCGTCGGTGGCGGACTCGCCGGACTGGCCGCAACCATCAAGATCGCCGAGATGGGGGGGCACGTAGACCTGTTCTCCATCGTACCCGTCAAGCGCTCTCACTCGGTTTGTGCGCAAGGCGGAATCAACGCGGCCAAAAACCTGAAGGGCGAAGGCGACTCGACCTGGCAGCACTTCGACGACACGGTGTACGGCGGTGACTTCCTTGGAAACCAGCCTCCGATCAAGGGCATGTGCGAAGCTGCGCCCGCAATTATCGACTTACTTGACCGGATGGGGGTACCGTTCAACCGCACGCCGGAGGGACTGCTCGACTTCCGCCGTTTTGGCGGCACGTTACACCATCGCACCGCTTTTGCCGGAGCTACTACCGGCCAGCAGCTTTTATACGCCCTAGACGAGCAGGTGCGGCGCTATGAGTCCGAAGGCAAAGTTACCAAGTTCGAGGGGTGGGAATTCCTTTCCGCCGTGCTCGACGGCAACCGCATTGCCCGCGGAATTTGCGCCATCGATCTGCGCTCCATGGAAGTACGCACGTTCCCTGCCGACGCCATGATCATGGCAACGGGCGGCATCGGTGCGATCTTTGGCAAGAGCACAAACTCGGTGGTCTGCACGGGATCGGCCCAGTCGGCGCTCTACCAGCAAGGCTGCTACTACGCGAACGGCGAGTTCATTCAGGTACATCCGACTTCCATCCCCGGGGAAGACAAGCTACGCCTGATGTCAGAATCGGCGCGCGGCGAGGGTGGGCGAGTGTGGGTACCGAAGAGCCCTGGCGACAAGCGCGATCCCAAGTCGATTCCCGAAAGCGAGCGCTGGTACTTCCTCGAGGAGTGGTATCCGAAGTACGGCAACTTAGTTCCGCGTGATGTCGCGACCCGCGCCATATTCAAGGTGGTTTTCGAACACAACCTCGGGATCGATGGTAAGCCGATGGTCTACCTTGACCTGACCCATATCGACCGCGCCACGCTCGACCGCAAGCTCGAAGGCATTCTGGAGATTTACGAGAAGTTCGTCGGTGACGATCCGCGGGAGACACCGATGAAGATCTTCCCCGGCATGCACTACACCATGGGCGGTCTCTGGGTGGATTACAACCAGGCTACCAACGTGCCGGGAATTTTCGCTGCCGGCGAGTGCGAATATCAGTATCATGGCGCAAATCGCCTGGGCGCGAACTCGCTGGTCTCCTGTATCTTCGGAGGCTTCGTAGCCGGGCCGAACGCCGTCCGGTACGCGCGTTCCCAGTCAGAAGCGGCGAGCAACGGCCATTTCGATTCTGAGCGCAAACACCAGGAGGAGATCAACGCCAACTTGATGAAGTCCGACGGCGTGGAGAATCCCTTCCGTCTCTGGCGCGAACTGGGCGAGTTGATGACCAAGGACTGCACCGTGATCCGCTACAACAACAACCTGGTGCAGACCGATGCCAAACTGGTGGAACTGCTCGAGCGTTATCGCCACATTAATTTGAGTGATCGTTCCATGTGGGCAAACACGTCTTTCGTCTTCACCCGCCAGCTTTACAACATGCTGCAGTTGTCGCGAGTCATTGCGCAAGGTGCCCGGATGCGCGATGAATCCCGGGGAGCACACTACAAGCCCGACTTCCCCGAGCGCAACGACAAGAACTGGCTCAAAACAACGAAGGCTTACTTCGCCCCCGATGGGGATGAACCGCGGTTCGAGTTCGAACCCGTGGACGTATCCTTGATTCCGCCGCGAGCAAGGAAGTACTAGGCTTCCGTCCTAGAGCCTCGGTTACCGCCGGGATCCACTCCCGCGCCTTGATTCGGTATATTGAAATCATGGCTCTTTACATGATCACTGGTATTGCGGGTTTTATCGGGTCTTCCATTGCGCGCGCGCTGCTCGCCCAAGGGGGCCAAGTACGCGGAATTGATAACTTCTCCACTGGGAAACGCGAGAACATCGCAGAAATCCTCGATACGATTGATTTCCGCGACGTCGATTTGGCGGACATCGACGGCGTAAACGATGCCTGCCGCGGTGTGGACTACATTTTCCACGAAGCCGCCATCCCCTCGGTTCCGAAATCAGTGCTGGATCCGCTGGGCAGCAATCGTGCCAATGTGGACGGCACCGTGCACCTCCTGCTCGCGGCGAGGGAAGCCAGGGTGAAACGCGTCGTGTATGCGGCCTCGTCTTCCGCCTATGGAGACACGCCCACACTGCCAAAACATGAGGGCATGCCGCCAAATCCGATCTCTCCCTATGCGGTTGCGAAACTGGCCAGCGAGTACTACATGACGTCGTTTTACCGCTGTTACGGCTTGGAGACGGTCTGTCTGCGATACTTCAACATATTTGGTCCGCGGCAGGATCCAACGTCACCATATTCCGGAGTTCTGGCAAAATTCATTACCCAGATGCTCGCGAATCAGCAGCCGACGATATTTGGGGATGGCGAGCAGAGCCGCGATTTCACTTACATTGACAATGTTGTTTCGGCGAACCTTCTGGCCATCAAGGCACCTAACGCGCAAGCCGCCGGAAACGTATTCAACGTCGCCACCGGAACCCGAGTTGATCTGAACGAGACGTTTCGATTGTTGAAGAAGATCATCGGCTACAAGGGCGAGGTGAACCATGGTCCGGAACGGTCAGGCGACGTGAAACACTCCCTCGCGGATTTGACTCGAACCGAAAAAGCTCTCGGATACAGGCCGCTGGTTAGTTTTGAGGAAGGCTTGCGCAAAACCGTGGATTGGTACCGGGGACAACAGAAGGCGGCCCAAGCCTAGCACCGGCGGCGTTCTGCAGGGTTGGCCAGCGCTAGCGGGTATGAACTTGCTCCGGGAACGCCTTCACTCCGCCGCGGCTGAACTCAAACAGCAAGTTCCATTCTGAGGAAACAGGCTGACCGTTGAGGGTGGGAGGTGTAAACGTCCACTGGTGCGCGGCTTCCATGGAATGACGCGCGAAGTACTGGCTCGGCCCGGCTGACACGAACCTCGCCTCGCTAACCTTACCACTCGCATCCACCTTCAGACGCAATCTGACCTTAACGTGTCCCTGAATGGTCCGCAGCGCTCCCGCCGAAACGTTCGGCTGCATCTGGTGAAGGACTGCGCCAGACTCGAGAGCCGCTCCCGGGGCAGCAGGAGCTTGAGCGGGAGTCTCAGCTGGCAGGGAGGAGATCGTGGCCGGTTCGGCCCCGGATGTGGACGGCGAGTTTTTCAACCCCGGCGAAGCCCGGTGTTGATTCAACAATTTTACCGTCAGGGTGATGGCGAGGATGGCAACCACGATCAGGAAAAAGATCAGCCCTGTGACACGTCTGGAGCCGCCGCTCCGTGAATCGTTTTCCAATGCAGGCTCTTCCCTCGGCTGCGTTTCTGGCTTCGGCGGCTTGCTGGTCAGGGCCTCAGGTAATTGCAACCGGATCGACCTTGCTATCTCGCGAACAGTCGAGCGCTTGAGAGGATCCTTCGCGAGAGCGTGCTCGACGATCTGGGCATAGGGCTGAGGGATTCCCCTGGGCACGATCTCGGGGCGGGGTGGATGCTGAGTCAATGATTCGACAAGCATCGCACCGAGCGACCAGACGTCCGCGGCGGGCGAAAGTTGTCCGGAGGACAACTCGGGAGCGCTGTATGCACCTTCTGGCAATTTCCTCGGCTTGGTTCCTGCAGCTTGAATGCCGTCACTGGAAAGCTTCAGCTGGTCGCCAATGGCCATCACATTAGCGGGACAAAGGTGCCCGTGAACCAGGTCTCGATCGTGGAGATAAGCCAAGGCCGCGATCGACGGCCGCAACATCGCCTCCGTTTCAGACCCTGTGAGCGCGCGTTGCGGCACTACCTGAGCCAGATTTTCATCGGCGTATTCGGTGACGACAAAGAGGAGTTCGTTTCCTGAAAGCCAGCATTGGCCGCCATCGAAAACGCGCAGTAGGTGCGGATGTGAGAGTTGTGCTACGCGCTTCCAATTCGAGAGTAGAGCCTCGGCTTGTTCCCCGCTGGAGCGAACGAGTTTAATCGCGGCCTTAGCTTTCGTATCAGCCGGCAAACTGGTAAGGAAAACGGCGGTGCTATCCGAGCCTCCGAGGTACTGCTCGAGAGGATAGCGGCCATCCACGGTTTGTCCCTGCCATTGTTTTCCGAAGTCCACGGATCGATCGGCGCGCACTGCTGCCCGCATGGGGAGCATTGTATGCTAATCGCGTACAAAGGAATGCTGTGAAAAAGACCCGGAAGTCCCTTTCCCCGCTGTCGAGGTCTTGGCAGAGGCAGACCGGAACGGACTGCTAAAATGACGTCAGACTATGTTTGAGAATCTGCAGGAACGGCTACAACGGACCTTCAAATCGCTGCGGGGTCAGGCGGTCCTG
>Ga0207702_10004515_pt1 | contig 12341 bp, 6 predicted proteins | sample KBSCornC62_FD_184302 | JGI IMG/M metagenome (GOLD analysis project Ga0207702, IMG submission 184302) | Corn rhizosphere microbial communities from Kellogg Biological Station, Michigan, USA - KBS Corn C6-2 (SPAdes) (version 2) | ecosystem: Host-associated > Plants > Roots > Rhizosphere > Soil ...
CGTCTTCCGAAAAACCGCGGACCATGTGCAGGCCCATGCGGATTGCGGGTTGCGTCGCGCCACGCGGCGTCTCCGGCACGCAATCCCACGCGCTTTGGCGCACGTCGACCGGCAGCACGCGGATGCCATGCCGGCGCGCGTCCTGCAGCAACTGGTCGGGTGAATAGAAACCCATCGGTGCGGAATTGATCAGTCCGCACGCGAACGCCGCCGGTTCGTGATATTTCAACCAGCAACTGACCCAGGTGATCAGCGCGAAACTCGCGGCGTGCGATTCGGGAAAACCGTAGCTGCCGAAGCCCTTGATCTGTTCGAACAGATGATCGGCGAAAGCTTGCGAATAGCCGTTGGCGAGCATGCCACGCGCAAGCCGTTCGCGGTGCGGTTCCAGCCCGCCGTGCCGCTTCCATGCCGCCATCGAACGGCGCAACTGGTCGGCTTCGCCGGGCGAATAACCGGCCGCGACGATCGCGATCTGCATCACCTGCTCCTGGAACAGCGGCACGCCCAGCGTGCGCTGCAGCACCTCCTGCAACTGCGCTGACGGATAGTCGACCGGTTCCTCGCCACGCCGGCGCCTGAGGTACGGATGCACCATGTCGCCCTGGATCGGCCCCGGCCGCACGATCGCGACCTCGATCACGAGGTCGTAGAAACATTTCGGCTGCAGGCGCGGCAGCATCGCCATCTGTGCGCGCGATTCGATCTGGAACACGCCGATGGTGTCGGCGCGGCCAACCATGTCATACACCGCCGGATCCTCGGACGGAACGTCCGCGAACCGCTTCATGTCGCGGCGGCCGGAAGCGCGCAGCAAATCGAACGTTTTGCGGATCGCGGTCAACATGCCAAGCGCGAGGCAATCGACCTTCAGCAGGCCCAGCACGTCGAGGTCGTCCTTGTCCCACTGGATCACGGTGCGGCCCTTCATCGCCGCGTTCTCCACCGGCACCAAGGTGCTCAGCGGACGTTCGGACATCACGAAACCGCCCGGGTGCTGTGAGAGATGCCGCGGCATGCCGATCAACTGCGCGGTCAATGTGATCACGCGACGCAGCAGCGGCGTATCCGGATCGAAGCCGCGTTCGCGCAGCACTTCATCCAATCCTTGCGTGCCGCCCCAGTGATCCATGCAGCGTGCCAAGCGATCGACCATGTCGGGCGGAAGGCCGAGCGCCTTGGCCACGTCGCGCATCGCGCCGCGGCCGCGGTAGGTGCTGGCCACCGCGGTGAGCGCCGCGCGCTCGCGCCCATAGCGACGGAACACGTACTGGATCACTTCCTCGCGACGCTCGTGCTCGAAATCGATATCGATGTCGGGCGGCTCGTTGCGCTCGCGCGACACGAAACGTTCGAACAACATGTTCATGCGCGCGGGATCGATCTCGGTGACGCCGAGCGCGTAGCACACCGCCGAGTTGGCGGCGGAGCCGCGGCCCTGGCACAGGATGTCCCGGCTGCGCGCGAAGCGCACCAGGTCGTGCACGGTGAGGAAATAGGGTTCGTAGTGCAACTCGGAAATCAGCGCCAGCTCGTGTTCGATCAGCGCGCGCGCCTTGTCCGGCACACCGTCCGGCCAGCGCGTGCGCGCACCGGCTTCGGTGAGTTCGCGCAGCCAGCTGGCGGCGGTGCGGCCTTGCGGCACCAGTTCGTGCGGGTATTCGTAGCGCAGTTCCTCCAGCGAGAAGGTACAGCGCTGCGCGATGTGGATGGTTTCTTCCAGAAGATCGGCGGGATAAACCGCGGCCAGGGCGGGGCGCGTGCGCAGGTGGCGCTCGCCATTGGGAAACAGCCTGAAACCGGCCTCATCGACGGTGGTCTTGTGGCGGATCGCGGTCAGTGTGTCCTGCAGCGCGCGCCGGCCGCGCACGTGCATGTGCACGTCGCCGGATGCAACCAGCGGCATGTCGAGTTGCGTACCGATGGCACGGAGCTGCGCAAGCCGCGCAGCGTCGTCCGGTCCGCGGTGCAATTCCACCGCGAGCCACGCGCGTTCGGGGAACATGCACTTGATCCACGCGCCATCCGCTGCTTCGATCGATGCCGGCGGAATCCACAGCGCCAGCAATCCATCGTTCGATGCGGCGGCGAGGTCATCGCGCTGCAATCGGTACTCGCCCTTCTCCGCGCGCCGCCGCGCCTGCGTCAGCAACTGGCAAAGTCGCGTGTAACCTCGCGCGGTCTCGACCAGCAGCACCAGTTTGGGACCATCGGCGAGCTGCACCTCGCTGCCTACGATCAGGCGCAATCCGGTTTTTCGCGACGCTTCCAGCGCACGCACGATGCCGGCCAGCGAGGCTTCGTCGGTGATCGCGAGCGCGGTGTATTTCAATTGGGCCGCGCGCTCGAACAATTCGTGCGCGACCGACGCGCCGCGCTGGAAACTGAAGGCCGAAAGACAGTGCAGCTCGGCGTAGGCCTCTTCCCCCTTCGTTCCGAAGGGCGGAGCGAATGCGAACGCGCGCGAAGCGCCGCGAGGGGGATGGCTTTTCGGCTTGGCTGCGGCCGACATCCCCCCGCCGGGCCTGCCATGGGCAGGCCCGGCGACCCCCTTCCTGCGGAAGGGGGTAAATGTTCCGCCACCCCCGATTCCCGACTCCCGATTCCCGGCTTTCACGCAAACCATCCCTGCAGCATGAAGGGACCCTCTTCCCCCGCGGGGCGGAAGGCCCATGCGCGCTGGTGCGAGGCGGTTTCGATGATGTAGTAGTCGCGGCGCATGTCGGCACCATCCCACCAGCCGCTTTCGATGCGTTCGGGCCCGGCGAGGATGCGCGCCACGCGTTCGCGCAAGGGGATGGGCCGCGTGAGCAACCAGGCGGGGCGCGGAGGCAGCGGTTCGATGGTGCCGCTGGAAGCGCGGGTGCCGCGCGAAGTGTCGGCGCCGGCATGGGCGCGCCATGCGCGCTCGGGCCGATGGTCGGGATGCATCGCCAATCCCTGCACGGCCTGTTCGCCCAATCGCGCGCGCAGGCGTTCGCGCAGGGCATCCCAGGTGACGGCTTGTTGCGGGCGTGTGTCGAACAGATCGCGGCGCGCCGGCGTGAACGGCGGCAGTTCGTCGGAAATCAGGCGCAGGCCGCAAACCGGTTCGCGGAGCCGGATGTGATCCAGGCGCGCGCGCGCGATCGCGAACAACAGTTCCGGATCGCGTTCCGGCGCCAGCAGGCCAACGGAAATTTCGGTCGGCGTGCCGCGTTCGTGTTCGAAAGCAAGCGTGAACCGCTGCGCACCGCCATCACGGCCGGCGAGGAACGCCGAGAAATCGCGCAGCAATCGGCGCAGCGGAAACAGCAGCGATTCGTGCGACGACGTATTGAATGGCAGCTCGATGCGCTGGTCGAACACGTCCGGTGGCTGATGGAAATCGAGCGCGATCGCCGCCGCGCCGCGCAGGTGATCGAGGTGCAACAACGCCTGCGCGCCGATGCGCTTGCCCAGTTCAGCGCGTGGCAACACGAACAGTTGCCGCAGCCGGCGCAAGCCCATCCGTTGCAGGCTTTCCGCGCACGCCGCGTCGAGTCCACTGCGTTCCACCGGCAGCGTGCCCAACGCACCCAGCAGGTGCGCCTCATCCTCGATCGCGCAACCGTCGCGGGCGGACGCCAGCACGAGCGCCGCGTGCGGATTCGGCGCCACGGCAATGCGATGTACGAATCCGAGCGCGGCCAGATCGCGGCGCAACCCAGCCTGCAACGCCGCCCAGCCGCCGAACAGGCGAAAACTCGCGCGTACTTCCAGCAGCAGGATTTGCGGAAACGTGCGACACACCTGCGAGCTGTAGCGATACGCCCACGCGGCCAGGAAATCGTGGCAGCGCTCGACCGCCGCCGCGTCATGTTCGATCGCGTTCACGCGCGGATACAGCGCGCGTGCAGCGGTCAGCGACTGACCGATGTGCAAGCCATGATGCCGCGCGGTGGCATTGGCGGCCAGCACCCGCGCACGCGAACCCGCGCCTTCGAACAACACCAGCGGCGAGGCGTGGTCGGCGCGGCGACGAAGCACATCATCGAGTGCCAATTGCGGAAAGGAAATACATGCCCACTGCATGGCGGCGTTCCATCACCAAGCGGCTTTGCCTTCCCCTTCGGCACGAAGGGCGGAGCGACTACGGCCGACTGGATCGGCCGTGAACGGCGTCAGCCGGCCTGAAGGGCGAGCGCCAAGGATGGCGCGAGTAAGCGAACGCGCGCGCAGCGCGACCGAGGGGGATGGTTTTTGGTCTGCAATGCCTGTATTGGCGCGCAACGACATCCCCCTGGCGCTGCGCGCCAGCGCTACGCGCTCGGCCCTCCGGGCCGCCCTTCCTGTGGAAGGGGGTGGAAAGGTGTGGGGTGCGCACGGCGGAAACCGAACCGCCTGCGCCGGTGGATTGCCACCCCGGCATTTCAGGACGCGCAGTCGCGACGGATTGGTTTCGACGCCGATGCGCACCGCCGCCATCGAAGCCTGCGCGGCCGCCGTGGAGGGGCGCAGCATGAAGCCGATCGTCTGCCCGGTTTCCGCGGCAAGCTGCAGGCGCCGCAGCGTCGCGGCATCGGCCTGCCGCGGCCAGCACAGCACCGCGGCGCACGCGGCCGAACGCAGGCATTGCTCGGCGGCCCACAACGCGTCGTGTTCGCTCGCCTGCACGATTTGCAGGTATCGCAAATCCACGCCGGCCGCGATCCATGCAGCGGGAAACGGCAGGTACGGCGGCGCAATCAAAACGATCGGGTGCGCCTCGCGACTCAGCGCCGCCAACGCCGGCAGCAGCAGGCGCAATTCGCCCACGCCATCGGCTGGAAACAGGATTTCGCTCAAGGCCGCGCGCGGCCAGCCGCCGCCAGGCAGCACGCGATCCAGTGCATCGAAACCCGTGGGCAAGGCATCGCGCCGTGGCGCCGTGCCCTGGCCGCGCCACAGGCGGCCGTTCTCGATGAGGGGTTGCAGGATCGCGCTCATGTCAACCCGCGCGGATCACGCCGACGTACAAGCCTTCGATCGCGAACGGCGTGCGCCGCGGATCCACTTCGATCGGTGCGTAGTCGGGATTGGCGGGTTCCAGCCGCAGCTTCGACGCCAGCACGCGCAGGCGCTTGACGGTGACTTCGTCCTCGATGCGCGCCACCACGATCTGGCCGTTGCGCGCCTCGCGCGTGCGGTGCACCGCAGCGAGGTCGCCATCGAGGATGCCGGCATCGCGCATTGAATCGCCCTTGACGCGCAACAGGTAATCCGCGCGCGGCTTGAACAGTGCCGGATCGACCGTGACGTGACGCTCGACGTGTTCGACGGCCAGGATCGGCACGCCCGCGGCCACGCGTCCGACCAGCGGCAGGCCGGCACTGCGCACACGCCCGGTGCGCTCGACCAGCCGGATGCCACGATTGCGGCCCGGCAGCAACTCGATGCAACCCTTCGCCTGCAACGCCTGCAAATGCTTGTACGCCGCGCGCGGCTGGTTGAAACCGAACGCCGCCGCGATCTCGGCCAGCGTTGGCGGCAAGCCTTCGTCGATGCGCGTGGCGATGAACCCCAGGATGTCGCGTTGGCGGTCGGTAAGCGGGATCATGATGGTACAAGTATAGGTACCTTTCCGGCGAGGCGCCAGCACCACGCTGCCGCCGCTTCCAGACACGGGTGGTTTGGGTACCTCGCCGCTCCGCCACGTCACGGGGAAACATTCGCATACCCGCCAAGCCGCAGACGGCCAAGCCGCCTGAAAAGCTGCATTTCATTTCCGGCCTGCCACGTTCGGGCAGCATGCTGCTTTCCGCGATCCTGAAGCCCGACGAATTCGATGCGCGGCTCGGCCTGCCCGGCCTGCACAGCGTGAAGTCGAAGGTGTCGGCGCCCAAGCGCGAATCGGTGCTGCCGCCGGACCTGTTCAACAGGTTCGCCAAGGATTCGTTCTGGCTGAACCCGAAGAACAACATCCGCAAGGTGCCGATTATCCGACGGTCGCGCGGTTCGCCGACCGCCACAGCGAAATCGCCGCCACCAACAACACCAGCGCGGCGGCGACCAGTGCGGCCGCGAAGCCATCGTGCAGGTGCGCGACCGCGCTGACCACGAGCGGTCCGATGATCTGCGCCACCGCGAACGCGGCGGTAATCGCGGCGATGAAGCCGGTCGCCTGGTCGCCCGCGACCGCGCGCGCTTCGCGCAGACCCAGCATGGTCACCACCATGAAGGTGCCGCCGACCAGCAGTGCCGCGATCAGGATCGCAGGCAACGCCGGCCACAGTGCCGGCAGCACGACGCCAATCGCCATCAGCACGTAGCTGATCGCCCAGAGCCTGCGGTTGTCCATCGCGTGCAACCAGCGCGACGCGGCCCACGTGGACAGCGCCGCCGCCGCGCCGAACACCGGCCACGCCCAGCCGAACACGGCCGGATTCGAAATGTAGCGATGTGCCATCGCGGGCAGGAATGTCGCGGGAATGATGTAGCCGAACCCGAGCGCGGCGTAGCACAGCGCAAGCCGTACGCGGTCGGCGTTCCAGTGCACGCGCTTTGAGCTCACGCTTGCCGGCGTGGACGCACTGCCGTCCCGGAATGCCGTCCAGATCATCGCGGTCAACAAGGCCGACACCACGCCGAACGTTTCCCACGTGCGCATCGAATCGATGCGCGCGCCCATCAGCACCATGCACAGCATTCCCGCGCCCGCGATACCGACACCGACGCCTGCGAACACCACGCCGTTCGCCTGCGGTTTCCCCAGCACCAGCAGCCGTTCCAGCGCCCACGCCGACACATGCACGAGCACCCACGCGCTGGCGATGCCGGCGAGCAACCGCAGCAGGAGTTGCAGTGCGAAAACGTGGGTGACGCCCATCGCGAAGGTCACCGCCGCGATCAGCAGCAACCCGCCGCGCACCGCCTGCGTGAGCGACAACCGGGCCGCGCACAATGCGCCGAGGAGATAGCCGAGATAGTTGGCGGCGGCGAGCCATCCCGCCGCGCGCAAGGTGAGCCCGGCATCGGCCTCCATCATCGGCAGGATTGGCGTGAACGCGAAGCGGCCGATGCCCATGGCCACCGCCAGGGCGACCAGGCCGGCGATGGCAACGCCCGCGGCGCTGCCGTTGCCACTGGATGATCGTTGCATCGCGCGATTATCGCGGCGCCTACGTGCGCCGGCCATCCGCCGCTTGCACCAATCAGAACAACAGCAGCAGCGCCGGTACCACCACGCCCGCGACCAGCGTCACACCGTAACGCCGACGATGGCGCGTGTAACGCCAGCCCATGCAGACGCCGGTGAGCGTGGACAACATCAGGCCGAGCGACACCAGCACGAAGAAGATCTTCATCGGCCACGGGTTGCGCTTGCCCGGCGCGGGCGAAGGTTTGTCGTTCGCGCGCGCCGGGGCGTGGGCGAGCGGCGCGCCCTCCGCATTCGCGACGGGCGCCTTCGGCGGCGGCGGCTTCGCCGGCACCTCGAGGCTCTGCTTCTTGTGCAGGTGCGCGATGCTGGCGATCCACGCCGGCGGCTTGTAATCGCTGCCGCGCGCGCCTTCGTGCAGGTTCACGCTTTGCAGCGCGCCAGTGAACGCGAAGAACAGCAACGCGGGCGCGGTGAACACGCCGAAGTACAGGTGCAACGTGCGCAACGGTTTCAACCAGCGGTGGGTAGCGGCCATGCGGCGGGTTCGACAGAAGGTGCCGCATGATTTAACAAATGCGAATCATTCGCAATAACAAGGCCAGCCAGCCCCTCTCCGTCTCAACCGGTGAGCACGCAGCAGGCATACTGGAGCGATCACGTTCGCCTGAAGCAAATGTTCAAGTTGCACACTTCCAACGATGCCGCCAGGTTGGCCGATGTGCTGGGCGAGCAACTGTGCGCGGCGCGCGGCGACCCGCTGGCGCCCGCGCGGGTGCTGGTGCCGCACGCGGGCCTCAAGCGCTGGCTGCAGGTGCACCTGGCCGAACGGCGCGGCGTGATCGCGAATGTCGAGTTCACGCTCCCCGCACAGTTCACGTGGGAGCTGTTGCGCGCCGCGCGACCGGACCTGCCGCAACGCTCGCCGTTCGAGGTGGAGGTGCTGCGCTGGCACTTGCATGCGTTGCTGGGCGAACGGCTGGACGGCGCGGCGCTGGCGCCGTTGCGCGAGTACCTCTCGGCCGATCGCGACCCGCTGCGCCGCTTTGCGTTGAGCCTCGAACTCGCACGCGTGTACGAGCGCATGCAGGGTTACCGGCGCGACCGGCTGCTTGCGTGGGAACGTGGTGGTGGCAACGACGACTGGCAAGCCGAACTGTGGCGTCGGCTGTTGCCGCGCGTGGGGGGTTCATCGCGCGCGGCGCGGGTGGACGAATGGCTGTGCGCGTTCGATCCGGACCATCCGCCCGGAGGCTCCTGCGAAACATCCACGCCGCCGGGCCTGCCCGATCGGCTTGCCTGTTTCGCCTGCGCCAACACGTCGCCCGACGTGCTGCGGGTGCTGGCGGTCGCGGGGCGCCATTGCGATGTGGATTTTTACTTGCCGTTGCCGTCGCTGGAATACCTCGGCGACCTGCCGCGCACGCGCACCGCGGTGCGCCAGCGGCTCGGCGAACGCGGCGACGAAAATCCGCTGGTGCTGTCGCTCGGCGGCGCGCTTTCGGAATTCGTCGGGTTGCTGTTCGGCTACGAACACGTGCAGCCCGACGTCGAGCATGACGACTACGACGACGCGATCCCGCGCACAACGCTGCTCGGCCGCGTCCGCGACGACATCCTGAATCATGCCGCGCCGCGCGACGACGATCGCATGGAACGGCCCGACGCGTCGCTGCAATTCCATGCCTGCCACACGCCGCTACGCGAGGTGCAGACGCTGCACGACGGGTTGCTGGCGATGCTGGACGACCCGCGCTTCGACCCGCCGCTGCAACCGCGCGACATCGCGGTGATGATGCCGGACGTCGCAGCGTACCGCGCCGCGATCGAAGCGGTGTTCGGCGCCGTCGCGCGCGAGGAACCGCGTTTCATCCCGTACAACCTCGGCGACCTCGGCGCCGCCGCCCAGCATCCTGCAGCGGCGCTGTTCCTGAAGCTGCTGGACGCCCCCACCTCGCGCTGGGAACTGGACGAACTCGCCGACGTGCTGGCCACACCCGGCGTGATGCGGCGCTTCGACCTGGATGCCGATGCGCTGAAGCGCCTGCGTGCGCGCCTGCGCGCCGCAGGCGCGCGTTGGGGCGAGGATGAAGACGCGCGCAAGCGCGCAGGCGCGGGCGAATACCGCGAGTTCAGCTGGGCGTTCGCGATCGACCGCATCGTCGCGGGCTTCGCGGCCGGCGAGGTCACGGACACGCTGGTCGGCGGCACCGCGCCGCTGGCCGGCGTCGAGGGCCAGGCCTTCGCGGAACTCGACGCCGCGCTGGCACTCACCGAAAGCTGGCGCCGCCTGCGCCGCGAGTCGCAGCGGCCGCGCCACCCCGCGGCGTGGCAGGCGACGCTGAACGCCGTCTTCGACGACCTCTACCAGCCGGATGCGCGCGACCTTGCCGAAACCCGCGCGCTCGAACGCCTGCGCGCGGCACTCGCGAAACTGGTGGACGACTGCCGCGCGGCCGACGCGGAACTGGAACTGCCGTGGTCCGACCTGCGTGCCCACTTGCGCGATGAGCTGGGCTCGGCCGATCCCGCGCAGCGTCTGTTTACCGGCGGCGTCACCTTTTGCGGCATGGTGCCGCTGCGGGTGGTGCCGTTCCGCGTGATCGGACTGCTCGGCATGCAGGCCGACGCGTTCCCGCGCCGCGATCCGGGCGCACTCGATCCGCTGGTCGCCGATCGCCACGCGGGCCGGGCGTGCAAGGGCGATCGCGACGTGCGCGCCGACGATCGCCTGCTGTTCCTGCAGCTGCTGGCCGCCGCGCGCGACGCGTTCTATGTCAGCTGGATCGGGCAGGACATTCGCAGCAACAAGCCGCTGCCGCCCTCGGTGGTGGTGGATGAATTGATGCGCGAAGTGCGCGAACACTACCTCGCGCGCGGCGCGGATGCGGACGCGTTGCCGGTGCGCGAACCGCTGCATCCATTCGCCGCGAAACTGTTCGACGGCACGCGCGCACGCAGCCACGCCGGGGGGTGGCTTCCGGCCGCCGCCACGCGGATGGGCTCGACAGCCGAGCCGCGCTTCGCCGACACGGCCTTGCCCGATCCCCCCACGCCTTCGGGCGAGATCGCGCTGGATGACCTGAAGCGCTTCTTCGACAATCCCTCGCGCGGGTTCCTCGAACGCGGCTTGCGGATGCGCCTGCAGCGCGCTGCCGAAATCGACGCCGATGTCGAACCCCTGCAACCGGACGAGCCGCGCCTGCGCTACGCGCTCACCCGCGAAATGCTGCTGCGCGGCGAGGCCGCCGCACACCAGCAGCAGGCGCAACTCCGGGCCGAGGGCCGCCTGCCGCCGGGCGCGCTGGGCGATGCGGCCTTCGCGATTGCGCGCGGGCGCACCGATGTGCTGCTGGATGAAGCGCGCGCATTCACCGGCGGCGCAGCGGCGCAGGCCATCGAAGGCCGGATCGAAGTGGGCGAAGGCTCGTGGATCAACGGCCGCGTCGAAGGCAAGTATCCACGAGGTCTGCTGCGCGCCGATCCGGGCAAGCTGGACGGGCGGCGCGCGTTGCGCGCATGGATCGACACGTTGTTTGCCGCCGCGGCCGGCGACGCCGCCACGGGCTGCCTGCTGCTGACGCTCTTGACCCGCGAGGGCGAACTCCGGACCTGCACGTTGTGGTACAGGCCGATCGACCCCGAGTTGGCACGTGCGCTGCTCAGACAACTGGTCGAACACATGCTCGCCGGCACGCGCGCACCGCTGCCGTTCCTGCCAAAGCTCGCCTGGGACGGCCTGAAGTGCGAACGCGCGAGCGGACGCGCGGACGAATTCGAGTTCTGCTGGAACGTCGCCGAAACTGCCGGCAAGGCGTCCGCGGACTTCGGCGGCCGCTTCGAGCTGGACGACGAGGCGGTGGCCATCGCCTGGCGCGGCTTCGACTTCACCGATCGCGCCCTGCTGGAACCCTGGCACGCGATGGCCGAAGCCATGCTGCCGGCGGCCGAAGGCATCGGCGGCGACTGGCGTGGAGGTGCGCCGTGAATGCGCCGCATGATGCCCTGGACCTGCCGCTGGACGGCATTCGCGCCGTGCAAGCCAATGCCGGTACAGGCAAAACCTTCACGATCGCGACACTGTACCTGCGCCTGATCCTTTCGCACGGCTTGATGCCCGCCGAGATCGTGGTGGCCACCTTCACGCGCGCGGCGACCGCGGAACTCGCCGAACGGCTGCGCGCGTGGCTGGCGCTGGTCGACGAGTTGTTGCGCGGGGCCGATCCCGCAAGCCCGCGCGACGGCGAAGACGGCGAGCGCGCGGTGCTGCGCCGGGTGATCGGGCAAGCCCTGCAAACGCGCACCGACAACGGATCACCCGCGTCACTGGACACACTTCGCAAGCGCATCGACGAAGCGCGGCTGGCGCTCGACACCGCGCAGATTTCGACCCTGCACGGCTTCTGCTTCCGGGTGCTGGCCGAGCTCGGTTTCGAGGCCAGGCAATCGCTGCGCCCGCGCGAAGCCATCGACGACCTGCGCGCGCTGGATCTGGAAATCATCCGCGATTTCTGGCGGCGCGCCAGCGCCGACGAGGCCACCGCGCGGTTGCTGGCGAACACCTGGGGCACCCCCGAAAAGCTGGCCCGGCAGGCGGGCGATCCGCGTTGGGAAAACCTGCCGGAAGGTTTCGATGCGCGCGCTGTCGCGCCCGACCCGGCCGCGCTCGCGGCGGCATTCGACGCCGCGCGACGACGCATCGCGGCATGGGGTGACAACGACCGCGCGGCGTTCGTGGCCGAGCTCGAACGCTGCGTGAGTACCGCGCGGACCCGCACGCAGCGGACCCAGACACGCGACGACCTGCACGCCTGGGCGCGGGCCGCCGACGGCGAGGGCGCGTGGAACACTTTCGATGCCAAGGCCGCGAACGGCATCCATGCCGATGCCATCGCATCGCTGACGCCGAAGGGCGTACGGCCAGCCGGCAAGGTGTTCGACGATCTCGCCGCGCTCAAGGATGCATGGCTCGCGCTCGAACAACGTTCCACGCACGAAACCGAAGTCCGCGCCGCCAACCTGCTGTGCGACGCCCGCACGACGCTGGCGGACGAGCGTGCCGAACGGCTCGCCGCGCGCGACCTCGCAAGCCATGACCAAACCGTGCGCGCGCTGCGAGAGGCGTTGCAAGGCCCGCGGGGCAAGGCGCTGATTGCCGGCGCGCGGGAGCGCTGGCGGGCGGCACTGGTGGACGAATTCCAGGACACCGACCGCGCGCAATGGGAGATCGTCCGCACGCTGTTCG
>Ga0207702_10004516_pt1 | contig 12339 bp, 17 predicted proteins | sample KBSCornC62_FD_184302 | JGI IMG/M metagenome (GOLD analysis project Ga0207702, IMG submission 184302) | Corn rhizosphere microbial communities from Kellogg Biological Station, Michigan, USA - KBS Corn C6-2 (SPAdes) (version 2) | ecosystem: Host-associated > Plants > Roots > Rhizosphere > Soil ...
CGCGGCGCCTGCGGCTTCGTTCTCACCGCTAGCCTACATCGGAAACGTCTCGCGCAGGACTTCGACACGAGGGTGAGATTTGTTTTCGAGACGTTTTCGATTAGGAGGTAAGAAGGAAGCGGCAGGCGCCGTGGTCGCGGTGATATTGATTGGGATTATGGCTATTGAATAGCGTTTGGTATTTGGTTGAGATGTTTTGTGAGTTGATTTTTCTCCGCCGGTGATGGAAATCCATCAGCCGATGGCTTCGCGAGCAGGAAGGAGTCGATTTCAGGATGCTGTTGAAGGTGTTGCTGGAGCTGTTCTGTGGTCTGAGGGCAGACGTGGGTGAAGACGTGCGGGGAGCAAGCCGGCAGCGCGGGTTGGCGGCGGCGGTCATGAAGAATCTACGTTTGCGAAATAGAGTTCTGCTCGGGTGAAGCGTTCAACGACGCGCATGGGTGCGCCGCAACGCGGACAATGCCAGAGATCGCAGTCCGGGGGTTGTGGCAGAGGCAATGGCTCGCAGCCCTGTTGGGCGAGCAGGGTGCGGGCCAGGGGCAGCAGCTGTTTTCGGAAACGGTTCGACAGTAGGCCATAGTGGCGGATGCGCACGAAACCCCTGGGAAGCACATGCAGGAAGAAGCGGCGCAGGAACTCGACGGCGCTGAGGGGCATGACACGCTGGATTCCGCCGTGGTGATAATCGCGCCAGCGGAAGCTGACTTCTTCGCCGTCGAAAGCGGTAATGCGGTGGTTGGATATAGCCATGCGGTGGGTGTAACGGCCGAGATAACGGAGCACATGTTGCGGTCCGCCGAAGGGATGCTTGGCGTAGACGTACCAGTCCTTCTTGGCCAGCTTCTGGATCAGTTGTTCGAACAAGGCTGGATCATCGAAATCGGCGGCGGGACCGCGGCGGTCGAGCAGGTTCTTGCGGTAGAGATGGCGAACTCCGGCAAGGAACTTCTCGCGGAAGACGTTGTGCAGTACCGCAACGGGCAGAAGGAATCGTGGGTGGTTGGTTGAAATCCAGCGCTGATGATCTGGCGACAGCCCACCGCCGGGGACCACGCAATGGATGTGGTAGTGTCCCAGCAAAGTCTGACTCCAGGTGTGCAGGATAGAGAGAAATCCAATCTCAGCGCCGAGCCATTTAGGGTTCCGGGCGACTTCGAGCAGGGCCTGGGAACTCGCTTCGAAAAGCAAGTCGAGAAATGGCCTGGGAGATGTCAGTGCCAGCGGGTTCAGTTCGTGCGCCACGGTGAACACGACGTGGAAGTAGTTGGTGTTGAGTAGATCCTGCTGCTGTGCCTGGAGCCATCGCCGGCGTTCCTGCGCCTGGCACTTGGGACAGCATCGTGAACGGCAGGAGTTGTAAGAGTGGGGTGCCTCGTATGCGCAGCCCACACACTTGTCCTTATGTCCGCCAAGAGCCGCGGTGCGACAGCGCTCTACAGCCCGATATGCCTTCAGTTGCTGATAGCTGACACTCGCCTGGTAATGTTCGAGATACTGCCGGCCCTTGGCGCGGACGATGTCGGCCACTTCGACGGTGGGTCGCGTCATAGGCGCGAATGCCTCCCCGTGGCAAACAATTTACACCGGCTGAATAGCTACTCGAAAGCCAAAACCGTAGCGTCCGCGGCGCCTGCGGCTTCGTTCAAACCGCCTATCCTGACATAACCCATTTCTAGTGCATCTTCCCGTGAGGGAACGACTACCTATCATCAGATCAGAACCCAAGACGGCCGGGAAGCTTTTCCTGAACTGAGTTCGCGGCTCGCAAACACACGCAAAGAGTATTGCCTGGGGCGGCTGAACACTCGCCAAAAAGGGAAATTAGTTTGACGACACTGGTCCGCGGTGTAGAAAATGCCAGTCGGGTCAGGAGCAGTCGTTTTCGCATCCTCATTTCGAGGAGGTCCCCGATGCGAGTCCTCAGATTGTTAAGCTTTGCGCTGCTTGCCTTCGCGATCGTTCTCACCGTTGCGCGCTTTCCTTTGCACGCGCAGAGCGGAGAACCGCAGGTCGAACCACAGATCGATGCCGACGATATCGGCGGAGTCGTCACCAGCTCCAACGGGCCGGAAACAGGAGTCTGGGTCATTGCGGAAACCACCGATCTGCCGACGCGCTTCATCAAGGAAGTTGTTACCGACGATCGTGGCCGCTACCTGATTCCCGATCTGCCCAAAGCGAATTACTCCGTGTGGGCGCGCGGTTACGGCCTGATTGATTCCGCGAAAGTGCAGAGCCGGCCGGGCAAGATCGTTGATCTCAAGCCGACGGTCGCGCCTGATCGAGCTACTGCCGCGCAATATTATCCGGCTAACTACTGGTATGCGCTGCTCAAGGTGCCGGAAAGAAAAGAATTTCCAGGCACGGGACCAGACGGCAACGGCATCTCTGCGAACGTCAAGAGCCAGGATGAGTGGATTCACCTTATCAAGACCGACAGCTGTGAATCCTGTCATCAGCTTGGCAACAAGTACACGCGCACCATACCGCCGGCTTTCGCGAACTTCACCACTCCGGCCGAGTCGTGGCTGCGCCGCGTGCAATCAGGGCAGGCGGGCTCGGCCATGATTGGGGGGCTCACGCAACTCGGACAGCAACGGGCCGCCGATCTCTTCGGAGACTGGACCAATCGCATTGCTCACGGCGAGTTGCCGTCTGAGACGCCGCCGCGTCCCCAGGGCGTGGAACGGAACGTGGTGATCACGCAGTGGGATTGGGCTGAGCCAACGGCGTATCTTCATGACGAAATCTCGACGGACAAGCGCGATCCACGTGTGAACGCGAATGGGCTGATCTACGGCTCACCGGAGGAAAGCCGCGACTATTTGCCGTTGCTCGATCCCGTTCACAACACCATCAGCCAGGTGAAGACTCCATACCGCGACGCGAACACGCCCGGACAACCTTCTCCGTTGCAGGCCTCCAATTTCTGGGGGGATGAGCCCATATGGAACAGCCACACGACGGTCCACAATCCCATGTTCGACGCGCACGGACGGGTGTGGTACACGTCGCGAATCCGCGCCAACAGCAATCCGGCGTTGCTCACCAGTGATTACTACACGTCCTCTTACGAATACGTGCAGACTTTGAATTGGGTTAGGATGTTCCCCTTTTGGGTTATTACCTGCGTCATTTTTTCTAACCACAATCTAAGGCTAAACTTGTGAGATATCTATGTCCGCGAGCGGCCTTAACTTTTGCCAATTCGATGGACAACCGGAGGTCACGCGATGCGAATGAAGTATCTACTTCTGATTTCGATAAGCACCACAGCGACGTTGTACGCTAGAGAACCGAAACACTATCAAACAGGCACCTTGCTTCGTATGGACGCGGTCCCGTGCGGCACGTCCGAAAAGGACGCGAAGTCTCTCACAGGCGAACTGCTTGGGACTGACTCAGGAAACAAAAAGTCGGAGCAGGTTCTGTGTCAGGAGTATGTATTGCAAACCGATACTCTTGTATATCATCTGCGGCCGCGCGATGAAAAACACCCTGCACTCTTACCAATCGGCGAACATGCCCAGTTCCGACTCGATAAAGACAAAATGATTCTGCGGGTTGAGGACTTGGATAGCAAAGACCGGGATTACACCGTTACTTCAATTGCACCGAGGACCGAAATCTCCAGTGCAGGGTCGGAAAACCAACAGCCCCGCGCGAGTCTCATCGCAGGGAAATAGAGCTACTGAGGGTGTCACGATCGCATCCGCAAACGGGCAGGGCTTCGGACTTGCCCTTTTCTATTTTTTCAGCTACTCCGCATTTGTGAAGAAGCGGTCATGAAATGGACACGAAAGGCCACAATACTTTGTCTCACAATTAGTGTTACCTCATTCGCCAGAGCGCAGACAATCGCGTCCTCAGAAGCCAAGAATCACATCGAAGGGAAAGCCGCCAGTTGTGGAAAGGTCGCGAGCGAACGGCCTGCAACGAGTAGCAGAGGAACTCCCACATATGTCGATCTGGACCAACCTTGTGACCAAGGATTGTGGCCAAGAGCTGGGAACAGGGGGTTGGGTGCAGGTTTGTTTACCGGTTTGTTACTGCCGAATATGCGACTTCACGACCGGAACCCAACTAAAGTATTGCGAAGGAGCATGAATTTGAAAACGAGGCCGAGTGTCAACTAGCCCGGCAGTCAGGACCACCGAATACAACCCACAAATTCGATTTTGCATCTCAACCAGCCTCACGGCCTATTGGGGTCCAAGTTGCCTTCACCATCCATAGTCTTCGACATTCCAATTGATCTGGAATCGCGCATCCTCCTTCTCGAGAACCGCCTCCGAGAACTAGTTGCCATTCGCCAAAACCCGCTTGATGGTCCCGCCAAATTGGCGAGAGTTTACTCAGAAGCAGAACTCATAAACGTCATGATTTCGCACTATCGCACTGCTGTAGCCCTTGAGCAGCGGTTCAAAGAAGGTTCTACCGACTCCTAACAAGGTGCTGCTCCTCGCTTCTCTCGTCGATCATGCTTCTTGCGGCGCATGCGCCGCAATCCTGCACATTCACGGTAACCGACATGCCACTTGAGTTCTGCCCTCGCAGTAGCGGTTCTGCCCCAAAAACTGCATATCGGGACCTTTGACGCATTTTCGGTGCGCCAGGATAAGCCCGGCGCTTTCAACGGGTGAGATTCCCGCCTCGGCAAGGGGAAGAGCCGCCCCACCGAGAATCGAGTCTTGGGCTCATTGAGGTAACGAGATGAGTTAAGCGTACACAGAGCGATGCTCAGGCCGTAACGCAAGTGAAGCGATAGAGCCCCGTGAGTCATTCATCCAGAGGCCGACAGGGTCGAAATCCTGGAAGGCTATAGTAGGCGACCGCAAGAGGCGAGGGCGCTGGAGACTCCGGCGGGGTCGGAGAGCACGGCATGAGCACAGATGTGTCTGCTTCACCAATCAGTACTCCCGGTCAGAGAGGCAACCTGCTTCAGTTGAGGGTTGAGGGAGAGTGTGAGCTCTATACAGGTGCCACCACCCAGCTTGGTCCAAGCGGCTGGGTGCGGAGCTTGGTTGAGGCCTGGAGGATAGTGTCCTCGAAACGTCGATCCGTCATCGGAGACCCTACCGACAAACAGGTGGGAGCAGCAGAGGGCCCGGTACGCTCCGAATTCCACGGAAATCTCTCCATTGTTTTCGAGATGAACCTTCGCGAGTTCGCCATAGCTACGGTAAAGGCGATGTGGCACAGGGTAGTTGCGCGAAAAATCAATCTGACCTGGAACTTCACGCGAGTCCGCCCAACCGAGGTAAGTTCCGGATCCGGTTTCAAAGATGTGGACACAGCCGCCAAACCCGTTAGACCACGTGCCGACAATCTGGTGTACGGCTGCCCCTCGGGCAGGGACCGGTCGGCAAAGGTGAAGAACGGAATCGAATTTGCCACGATGAAAACGCCCAAGCCAGCAACCGTCACGTTGTCGAGTCAAGTCCAAATCAACAGCCGGCTCTTCAATCCCTGCGGCGCGAAGGGATTCAATTTGGGCTTGAGAGCGATTCGATTGTGGCGCTACGAAGTGGAGTTCGAGGCGATCATCGACGAGCTTGACTGAACCGGCGCGAAGACTGTCACCAAAATAATTCACTTCGCCGACTACCAATTCAGCCCCCTTGCGTTCGAAAACACCCAAGCCGAGATGTTCCCAAGACTCAGTGCCCGAACCGGGAAGGTCGGCGTCGATCGAAGTCGAAAGTGTCAGATGTATTCCGACCACGCCTCCATGACCATTCGAAGTCTCCCACACACCAGACAACTCTTCTGGATTATGAACGGGCTGGCCTAGGTAGAAACTGCGGTCGAAGGGAGGTATATCAGGTGGAGTGGTGACACTGGATTGCTGAGATACCGCGGGGGCAAGGAAGCTGAGAGCAAATAAATTGATCAGCGCGAATCTTGGGTGCATTATCGATGGACGTTCCAGCACCTGGGAGGTCTCCTGCGAAACTGAACCCATCCGTTCTCGTCGCCAATGTAACGTTCGACAATCAAGAATACACCTGCAATTAAAAACACACGCTGCGCTCGAATTGGTTTGGGTTGAATCACCGCATATGGGGAACTTTGACCGTTGTTCCTCAAGCGGGTTCGTGAAATCGCCGGGGAATCTGGCGTGAGTGCGACTTCGCCGCGTGTGTTTTTAATTCAAAAGGCGTGGATGTCGGCACGACTGATGTTGAGCCCTTTTTCACAAGACCATTTTGGGAACTAATAACCGGTTGACCGAATTTTGCTCAGTTCCAAACTGGCCGACTATACGATAGCTTGAAGAATCTGCGTTAAGATTCTCTGTTGCTATTACATTGCGGAAGAGCGAATAGTGATGGGAAGAGTATATGCGGCCCGTGACCGGAGCCGGCGTGGAGAAGGAAAACCGGAGACTTTCAACTTCTTGGGGTTTACCCATTTCTGTGGGTAACGCCACAAGACCGAGACCTTCACGGTCTGGCGAATCACTGCGAAGAAGCGCATGGTTGCGAAGCTCAAAGCCATCAAGGCCGAGCTTCAACGCCGTAAGCATGATCGCACGAGTCAGACGGGTACATGGCTTCGGAGTGTGGTCACCGGGTACTACCAATACCACGCTGTACCCGGCAACATCGATCAACTGCGCCTCTTCCGTCAACGCGTCAATCGACTGTGGCGTGGCGTACTGATCCGACGCAGTCAACGCGCGCGGAAGAAGTGGAAGAAGTTCGTTCCGGTCTTCGACAAATGGATACCAGCACCCCGCGTTCTGCACCCTTATCCCGAAGTTCGCTTTTACGCCATCCATCCTTCATAGAACCGTATGCGTAGACGCACACGTACCGGTCTGTCCGGGGGGCTCGCGAGAGTCGTCCCTACCGGGTCAGTTGCTCCCCACCATTGTCATCACGCTCATCCGTTCACATCACGGATTACACGTTCTGTGATTTCCTGGAGATTCTCGATATCCACTTCGTTGGATGCCCCAAAGGTCTGGACCTCAATATGCCCATCCGCGAAGAATTCAATCTCATAGTAGGTGCTTGGGCTTCGGACAGCTACCATAATGGCCTCGCGAACGCACTTCAGGTCGAATTGAATTCTGCAATCCTGTAGCTGAGAAATAAAGTGGAGCAGTGTCTCTAAACTGTTCAATTGTGGCCCCCTCTATCAGACGACAAAGTATATCAACGCATGCGTCATCTGACTCGTTGCGCCCGATTAACCGCATATGGGGACATAACCCAATTCTGGCGCATTTCGGGTTGGGCATGAATTGCCGATCACAAGATGAACGCGTACGAAGGGCTCGCTGAGTACATCTACACGGAAGAGCGCAAAATCAGGGCTGCGTTTCAGGCACATACCAAGCACCATGCTCGGACATTTCACCGCATTGCGGGCATCCCGTCATTTCCCACTGGAAGTGGCATTCGGGGCAATTTCCTTTTGTCCAGAACGTATTCCATACGTGACCGCATTTGCAGACCCAGCGGACATCTTGCAAAGGCTGGAATCGGCATTCGGGCAACGGATCAGGCTGCCATCGGGCTTCGCATCGGTGGACCACGACGCGCTTCCGCCGAACAGCTTGCAGATATGATCCTGGCATTACTCCTCTGCGGACCTAGCGGGTACGGTTGTTTCATGCTGCTGATTGTGCATGCCGGTGATCCGGACAGAACTGCTGCAAACTCGATCAACGCAGAGAGGCGAAGATCATCATCTGGAATTTGATCTAAAAATCTGCTCGCGCTAGCTCCTAAGCGCTTTCCAGCCTGATAGAGCGTGGAACGGAAAGCGCCAGTAGACGGCCAGTATTCTTTAGGCGCGTAGTTCGGCGTCTCAGGTGACGTGTCTTGCCGGTACTTCTCGAGCGCGTCTTCAATCGCAGGCTCGAAGACTCCATTTCGGCCGGCGTCGAGCATGCGGCGTTGACGGTCGAAATCTTTCGAATTGCCCGACAGAACATAGCCACCTCGTTCGCACGACTCGCCCTTGTAGGATGCGCGTTCAGCCTTGCGGCGCTCTGACTTCGCGTTCGCCTCTTCGTTCATCGTCTCAAGTCCGTGTGGATATCGGCGAACGGCAATCGCTAGCTGATCCTCCGTAGTGAGGAGCGATTCGGCCATTGCTGAAGAAAGGAAAACCCTCAAATGTCGCAGGCCTGGTTCGGAACGCAACCTTCGAGTGCAGGGTCGATAACTACGGGCGAATCACGCTTCCGAAGACGATGCGTGAGCGCATGCATTGGGGGCCGGGCGATCGGATAAAGTTCACGACTCGTCTATAGGCATAACGATTGTGAATTCTGGAGTTCCGGATGAGTACTACTTTGTACTGAAGCGCTTGCGGGGAAAGATCCCCAGCGATATCAATCTCGGGTTCTGATTATGAAGCAACGACTCGTTCAAAAGAGCTACCGTGTAGATCCGCACAGGCTTAGTAAGGCCAAGAAGGCGCTCGGAGCAGCCTCGGAGGCTGAAGCTGTAAGGATGGCATCGAAAGGGTCATCGATCATGCAGAGACAATGGCTGTGGCCCGCAAGGTCATGAAACGGCATGGTAAGGTTCTCCGAAAGCTGGCGGAAATGGATCGGGAACCCGAATTAGATCAAGATAGCTCGGAGCGGAAACTGGCGATGCCGCGATCCCGCGACGAGACAGAAAGTATCGCTGACCTGATCAGTCAGGAGCGATCAGAACGGGAAGAAGCGCTGGTGGCAGGTCTTGAGCGAGGGAAGGTGAAGAATGCCGGCAAAAGAAATAATCAGTAGCGCGAGTGTGCGGCTTTTCGAGGGCACGGCAGATCAGCTTGTCTCAAAAGCCAAACTGCTGTCCGACATGCACGGGTTCGCAATTCTGGTGCCTACCGCTGAAGAACATGAGTGGATACTTGACCTCATTTGTCGAATCGCAATTCTATATGCGGCCCAGCCACGCATACTCAAGAGCACGGCGAAAGTGACCAAGATCGCCGAGGCAGTGATGGCAGCAGCCAGGCGGCCGAGTGATAAGTCCGAAGAGACTACCGAGTCTCCCGCGAAAGCGAGACCGCGCTGGAATGCACTGCACAAATCGGCAAGACGAACGCTGTGATTAACACTGAGCCACCATTTAGACGCGTAGGTTCGGACAAAGATTGCCCGTGGAGAACATGGAACCTAGCTCGATTCAGCGGCGGATGTTCGAGGATGCAAGGAATTATGTGTGCGCCATTCCGGCCAGTTTAAATCTGCGCAGGATTTAGCTAGACTCTTCAGGCTCAATCTCGACGATCTTCAATCAAAACTCGAAGCATGGAAGAACCGAGGCGAAATCTTCTCGTCGAAGATGAGGATTCCGGTGAACTGTTCCCAGTCTTCGCATTTGACCAGGCCGGCGACTTACGTCCGCATGAAGCAATGTCCCGGCTGCTGGAAATACTAGATTTCCAACTCTCTCGCGCAGTTGCGGATCGAGTACGCGAATGCGCACACCTTTCGGAGGAATGCGCAGACCAAGGTCGTCGAGCTCCGCGGAGGACACAAGCATGGATCTTTTCGAACTCCAGAGGAAATGACACAGGATTGTTTTCACTTCTTCACTTGAAAACTTAAGTTTCACTTTCTCTCCTTGGACCCGGAAATCACTATCGATCGAGAGTCCACATTTCCCTATCGGCAGATGCACGATAAACACTTAGTCGTGAATTGAACCTGGCCGTAGATCAAAGCTTGGACTGCGGGCGTGAATACCGGCTCTGTATCATGTCTTCGAATTTCACACTCCGCCCTGGCATCTGCCGGATTGGCGTTGCCTGGCTCGGATGGCCCGGGAGGGCAGGGAACAGCAACGTGAAACTGCTTTAACTACACAATCAATCTGGTGAACGGGCAATTGAAGGTGCAATACGCAGGGATTGGAATCTGCGCAGGTGATATCGGGCACCAGATCCTGCAGCCGATCAATGCAGCCGGCTCAAGTGTATTCAATTCCAAGAGCACGACACCGGCAAAATTCCGCGTATGTGACGTGAATGGTGTCTCTATAGGAATGCAGGCGTTATCAAAGGCTTCGCGGTTGCCCAAGTGTTTAACGGCACAGTGAGCGATCAGAATGAGGCTGTTGATTCCACAACGCCTGACTCAACTTTCAGATGGGACCCAATGGCCCAGCAGTGGGTCTTCAACATCAGCAACAAGAATCTCTCGAGTTCCACAACCTACGGCTTCGTCATCGCGTTGAATGATGGCTCGTCGATCCCGTTCCAATATGGGATCAAGTGAATCCGTTCCTGCCATTGTTTGCAGTCGATTCAGGTGGAGCTCGCGCCCGGCATTCATGATTGCGCATTTTAGGCATCATAGACCGGCGAACTCATTCCATTAGCTCAGAACGTTTCGGAGTGAAATAGGTTCGTTCTCGGACAAAGATCGCCGTCACAGCAGTCTGATTCGCCAGCGATCGTGCACGTACCGATGCCCGTGCATGCTCCCGTCCACCCAGTAAAGATCGAGTTAGAGCCTGGACTTGCCGTCAGGGTGACGGACGTCCCAACAGTGAAACTCGCACTGCACGTTAGCCCGAAATTTATACCCGCGGGCGCGCTCGTAACTGTTCCGGTCCCATCACCTGCTGGGCATCGCAGTTTCGCGCTTGTTCTTATTTCTGACTGCGCTCAGAAAGATTCATATGGTCGATGATCCGGAATAGCCATTCAGAATTCTTCTGCCGCCAGTTTTGCTGAACAGGGCAGGAGAAGTAGATCTCCCGGCTCAAGCGCATTAGGATTTCGAGCGCTTCTCTCTGCGGCTCATTCAAGGTATAAGTCGCGCCATTGTGCTGGTATTCGTCGATCAGGTATTCAATTGCATGTCCCAGCTTTTCTAGAGCGCGACCTGCTTCCGGCGATATACGCCGTTTCCGCCGTTGCACAAATGGACCCACTTACTAATCCTCGCTGTATTTAGCGTCTGGGGAATTAAGAGATCGAACCGTTTCGCTCGCAAGTTTCAGCCTCTGGTGTGCCGAGATATGATTATCGGTTATTCGGTTCGAGAACGCAATCTGTTGAATGGGGACATGCATGGGGGTACCGAATGAATTAACAACGGTTCGATCTGAGCTCGTCCACGCTCGCTGTCTCGGTATAACCCATTTTGAGGCTTAAGTAACGAACTGCTTGAACGGCGCGTCTGGTATCGCCGGCTTCGTTTGCGCTGGGCCGATTTGAACTTTGCTGCGATTGGCCGGGAGAGTAATAGTGGGCTCAGGCAGGCAATCAGTTGTGCTGCATTGCTTGAACTAAATTCTTCTGTCCGCATCTTGGCGTGAGCCTGCAGGCCAGTTCGACGATGACCCTGTCAGCGACTGTCGGTGGCAGATTCTCGGGACGAGAGGTAGTTAGGAAACTAATTTAAATCCGGGTTCAACGTGGATTTAAGCAGTCCCCTCGAATTGCAATGCCTCCTGAAGCACTTCATCCGACATGCGACCGGCGTTACTCAAACAGCGCAGCTGTGTTCGGTCGTAATATTCATTACGACCCTGCCCTAAAGGGCGATAAGCCGATGCCAAAGTAAAATCCGCTGGGCTCTCCATCGGAATCGAGATCTTTCCGTCATTGAAAGATATGGCTTTCGCAGGCTCGAGCTGAAACAGTTCTGTCCGAACTTCCGGTCTTCATAACTCACTCTCCAAAGATATGGCGTCGCTTTTCGCCATATGAGACCACACTCTCTCCGGGCAGTGCCCTGCCGTCTGCAGCTAACCTGGAGTAAGCTGGCCCCTGAGCCGATCAAACGCATAGGCATGCTGCAATGCGCCTTGTAAGTCCCTGAATTGATCGTGCGGCAAGTATGCTGCTGATTTGATTTACTCACTCGTCCATCCATGCCCGGATAAGTGCGAATGAGGCAGAGCAAATTTAGAAGTCAAGGGGTGTAGCCTCTGGAGGGAGTGGGAATTTCCTTACTTCTGCCTATCACTGAAGCCGGAGGTCCAATGAACTAATGATCAAGGAGACCTTCAGTCCTCGTTCAATCTCAGTTTTCCGGCTCTCATTTGCAATCGTACCAGAGACTCGGATATTCCCTCGATTCGACGTCAAGGAAATGCGACTTGGATTAATGAGCAATTCCGCATTCCAGTGTTCATAAGAACACCGACCTGCCCTGTCAGCAGATCTGACTAAAATTGATGCAGGAAATTTTCGGCACGCGACCAATCTCGGCTTCTCCGGTACGTACTAACATGTTCTCCGCCTTATTGAGTCTGAGTTGATCTATCAGGCATGTCTCCACAAGTAATGAGTTCGGCCAAAGTAGTTCGGGCTGTGGGGAGGTGATAGCTCTAATCTAATATCCATGGATCGATTGATGTT
>Ga0207702_10004518_pt1 | contig 12338 bp, 10 predicted proteins | sample KBSCornC62_FD_184302 | JGI IMG/M metagenome (GOLD analysis project Ga0207702, IMG submission 184302) | Corn rhizosphere microbial communities from Kellogg Biological Station, Michigan, USA - KBS Corn C6-2 (SPAdes) (version 2) | ecosystem: Host-associated > Plants > Roots > Rhizosphere > Soil ...
GTCACCGGCCCGGCTCGCCGCGCTGACCGCCCGGGAGCGTGAGGTGCTCCTCCGGCTGGCCCGCGGCGGCAGCAATACCGAGATCGCGGCCGCCCTGTTCGTCAGCGAGGCCACGGTCAAGACGCACGTGGGCAACCTGCTGGCCAAGCTCGGCCTGCGGGACCGGGTGCAGGCCGTGATCCTGGCCTACGAGACGGGCATCGTCGTCCCCGGGGATCCCTCGCCCTGAGCGCCGGGGCGCTTGAGCGCGGGTTCTAGGCCAGGCTGGCGGCCCAGCTCGCGTGCAGCGCGGCGTACTCGCCGTCCCCGGACATAAGCTCGCCGGGCGTGCCGTCCTCGGTGATCCGTCCGTGGTCCAGGACCAGGACCCGGTCCGCGATCGCGACCGTGGACAGCCGGTGCGCGATGATCACCGCGGTCCGGCCGGCCAGCACGGTGCGCAGCGCGGCCTGCACCTGCCGCTCGCTCGGGATGTCGAGCAGCGACGTGGCCTCGTCCAGGACGAGCACGGCCGGGGCGGCCAGGAACGCCCGCGCGAACGAGACCAGCTGGCGCTGCCCGGCCGACAGGCGGCCGCCGCGCTTGCCGACCGACGTGTCGTAGCCCTCGGGCAGCGCCGCGATGAAGTCGTGCGCGCCGATCATCCGGGAGGCCTTCTCCACGTCCGCGGCGGGCGCGTCCGGGCGGCCGAGCCTGATGTTGTCCGCGACCGACCCCTCGAACAGGAAGTTCTCCTGGGTGATCACGATGATCTCGGACCGGAGCACCGAGTCGGGCAGCTGCCGCAGGTCGACCCCGTCCAGGGCGACCCGGCCCGAGCGGGGGTCGTAGAACCGGCCGAGCAGCCGCGCGATCGTGGTCTTGCCCGCGCCGGTCTCGCCGACCAGGGCGACCGTCTGCCCGGCCGGTATATCCAGGTCCAGCCCGGGCAGCACGAGGTTGTCCCGGTAGCCGAACGTCACCGACTCGAACCGCACCTGCCGTCCGGCCCGGGCCTCCCGGGGCGGCAGCGCCTCGGGCACGGCCGGCTCGGGCACCGCGGCGTCCTGCTCGAGCACGCCGGAGATCTTCTCCAGGCCGGAGGCCGCCGACTGGAAGATGTTGTAGAACTGCGATACGTCCTGGAGCGGATCGAAGAAGCGCTGCAGGTACAGCAGGAACGTCGCCAGCACGCCGACCTTGAGGTTTCCGTCGATCACGAGCAGGCCGCCGTAGCCGAGCACGATGCCGGTGGTGATGTTGCCGACCAGCGAGATGGACGGGCCGTAGATGGCGGTGAGCCGGGACGCGTGCGTGCTCGCGTCGGCGTAGTCCCGGCCCAGGCCGGAGAAGATCTCGGAATTCCGCTTCTCCCGGCGGAACGCCTGCACCGCCCTGATCCCGCCGAACGTCTCGACGAAATGCACGATGACCAGTGCGATGGTCTCCCTGGTACGCCGGTAGGCGCGGGCGGACTCGCGCCGGAACCAGACGGTCAGCCACGTCAGCGGGATGAATCCGGCCAGCACCACTAGCCCGAGTTGCCAGTCGAGCAGGAGCATCCCGGTACCGACCAGCAGCAGCGTCAGCACGGCCGCGACCAGCGAGTCGAGGCCCTCCTCGAACAGGTCGGAGATCGCCTCCATGTCGGAGGTCTGCCGGGAGATCACCCGCCCGGAGGTGTAGTCCTCGTGGAACGCGACGTCCAGCCGGAGGAAGTGGGCGAACAGGCGGCGGCGCAGCTCGAGCACCACCTTCTGGCCGACGCGCCCGGTCATCGTGACGAACATCCGGGTGGTGACGGCCTGCACCGCGACCGCGACCGCGAACGCGGCCGCGATGCCGAGCAGGGGCAGCGCGTTCCGGTTGTCCAGCAGCGGCGGCAGGCCGCTGTCGATGGCGATGCCGACCAGCCACGGGCCGGCCAGCGCGGCCAGGCTCTCCACCACGATCAGCGAGATCGTGGTGATGACCTGGCGCCGGTACGGGCGCAGCAGGTCGCCGAGCAGCCGCCTGCTCCGCTCGCGCAGCAGCGCGGCCAGCCCGGCGCTGACATCGTCGGCCTTCTCGGCGGCTACTCCCCGCCAGGCGCCGGTGTCCGCGGTCACGCGCTTGCCTCCAGATCCTCGACGTCCATCAGCGCGGCGTACTCCGGGTTGGTCGCCAGCAGCCGCCGGTGGCTGCCGCTGGCCGCGATCACCCCGCCGGACAGCAGCGCCACCGTGTCGGCCAGCGCCACGGTGGACGGGCGGTGCGCCACCACCAGCGCCGTCGATCCGGCCAGGATCCGGTGCAGCGCCCGGGTCACCCGCTCCTCGGTGTGCACGTCCAGCGCGGACAGCGGGTCGTCGAGGATCAGCACGTCCGGCCGGGCCAGGATGGCCCGGGCCAAGGCGATCCGCTGACGCTGGCCGCCGGACAGGGCCATGCCCTGCTCGCCGATCCTGGTGTCCAGGCCCCACGGCAGGTCGAAGGCGAACCTGGCCTGCGCCGCGGTCAGCGCGGCCTCCACCGCGTCTTCATCCGCGTCCGGCGCGCCGAACATCACGTTCTCCCTGACGCTGGCGGAGAACAGCGTGGCGTCCTCGAAAGCGCAGCCGACCGCCTGGCGCAGCCGCTCCAGCGGGAGGTCCCGTACGTCCGCCCCGTCCAGCCGGACCGACCCCGAGGTCGCGTCGGCGAGCCGCGGCACGAGCTGTAGCAGCGTCGACTTGCCCGAGCCGGTCGCCCCGGTGAGCACGAGCGTCTGGCCTGGCGTCAGGTCGAGCACGATGTCGCGGAGCACCGGCTCGGCCGCCCCTGGATAGGAGAAGGAGACGTGGTCGAACACCAGGTGACCGCGGGTGGCCGGCACCGCCAGGCGCGGCCCCCGGCCCGGCGCCAGGGCGTGTACCCCGGCCCGTTCGGGAGAATTCTTGTCGGTGATCTCCGGCTCGGCGTCGAAGATCTCCAGCACGCGCTGGGCCGCGGTCGCCGCCTCCTGGCCCGACGCGATGATGTAGCCCATGGCCTCGACCGGCCAGACGAGCTGCAGCGCCAGCGTGATGAACGCCACCAGGCCGCCGAGGGTCAGCGAATGGGTGCTGACCGCGACCGCGCCGAGCACGATGATCAGGCCGATGACGGCGTTCGGGATCAGGTCGAGCAGCGCCCAGAACGAGCCGAGCAGGCCCGCCTTCTCCACCTGGGTCCGGCAGACCTCGGCGGCCTGAGTATCGTGCCTGGCCGCGGCCTGCCGTCCCCGGCCGAGCGCCTTCAGCACCCGGACGCCGGTGGCCGCCTCCTCGATCACCGTGGCCAGGTCGCCCTGCTGGTCCTGGACCCGGCGGGACAGCACCCGGTAGCGCTTCTCGAACCGGAAGCAGACCGGCAGCACCGGCGCGAACACCACGCCGGTGATCAGGCCCAGCCACCAGTTGAGGTGGATCAGCAGCGCCACCACCGCGAGGAACGTCATGATGTTCGTGACCAGGAAGATCAGGCCGAAGCCTGCGAACCTGCGGATCGCGGACAGGTCGGTCGTGGCCCGCGACAGGAGCTGGCCCGACTGCCAGTCGTCGTGGAAGGACGCCTGCAGCCGTTGCAGGTGGGCGTACAGGTCGTCCCTGATTGACTTCTCAATGTTCGAGACCGCGCCGGCCTGGATCCAGCGGCGGATCATGTTCAGCAGCCCCTCGGACGCGCCGAGGCCGACCGCCGCCAGGGACAGCGGGATCAGCAGGCTCTTGTCGTGGTGCGCGATCGCGCCGTCGACGACGGCCTTGGTCAGCAGCGGGATGACGATCTCGGCGGTGACTGCGCCGCACGCGGCGGCGAACATCACGATCATCTGCGTGCGGTACGGCTTCAGATAGCCGCGTAGCCGCCACAGCGCCCCGACTGGCCGGACCCTGGCGAAGGCGTGCGTGACCAGCGAAGGGGTAACAGAGGGCATTACTTGTGACGTTAACCGCGCGGCTCGGAGGTTGTCACCTCATTTTTCCTCCGGCGTACGGCTTGTTTGCGGGCCGCAACTCTGGCACGCTGGCTGACCCGGAGGCTTCGCGAACGGGTTGCCGGATGGCCGGCAGGGGGAGGAACCGTGCGGCGCAGCGGGAGCAGTACCAGTCGCCCCAGGCGCAGATGAGCCGGGTATCCCGCGCGGGGGTGCTGGCCGCCTACCGCGACGGGGTCACGGTGATCTGCGAGCTGGCGGCTCAGTTCAGCGACGCGACCTGGCTCGCGGCGACGCCGTGCGGCGAATGGCGGGCCGTGGACCTCGCCGGTCACCTGCGCTGCGTCGCCGACGACTATCACGAGTACCTCGACGACGCCCCGGGCAGCAGGCTCGCCCGGCTGATGGCGGCCAACGCGCCCGCCGACTCGCTCGTCCGCAAGCTGGCCCGGCAGAACGCCGCCGAGCTCGCTGCGCTGCCGGACGCGCCCGGACCCGAGCACATCACGGCGTTCGCCGATTCGGCGCGGGCCTACGGCCGGCGGCTGCCGCAGTCCTGGGACCTGATCCACCACAGCTACCGGGAAATCGACGTCACTGTGGGCGCGATGGCGGGTGCGGCGTGCGCCGAATGGCATCTGCATGCCTGGGACCTGGCCAGGTCGCTGGGCAAGGACTACCGCCCGGCCGATCCCGGGCTCGTGCTGGCCGCGTGGCGCGGCGGCATGCCGCAGCTGTGGCCGGAACTGACCGGGTGGGACGGCGACGATCCCTGGGATTACCTGCTGCTGGCATCGAGCCGGGATCCGGGGTGGGTTCAGATGTAAGAACGGTGTGCCGGAGTAGAGTGTTCTGTTCGTGAGCTTTGATGTGAAGCGCGTCCGGGCGGCGTACCCGGCGCTGAACGACGGATTCGCCTACCTGGACGGCGCGGCCGGCACCCAGGTCCCCGCGACGGTCATCGACGCGATCACCGACGCCTACCGGGCCGGCCTCGGCAACGTCGGCGGCGCCTTCCCGGCCAGCGGCCGCTCCGGCTCCATCGTGGCCGAATGCCGTCAGGCCCTGGCCGACCTGACCGGAGCCAGCCCGGACGGGGTCATCCTGGGCCCGAACATGACCACCCTCACCTACCGGCTCGCCGAGGCGCTGTCCCGGCGCTGGGAGCGGGGGGACGAGATCGTGGTATCCCGGCTCGACCACGACGCCAACGTCAGGCCGTGGGTGCAGGCGGCCGCGCGGCGCGGCGCCACGGTGCGGTGGGCCGAGGTCGACCTGGCGACCACCGAACTGCCCGCCGGACAGTACAGCGAGCTGCTCTCCGAGCGCACCCAGCTGGTCGCGGTCACCGCGGCCAGCAACGTCGTCGGCACCCGGCCCGACCTGGCCGCCATCGCCGCGGCCGCGCACGCGGTCGGCGCGCTGGTCTACGTGGACGGCGTGCACGCAACCCCGCACGTGCCGGTGGACGTCGCGGCACTCGGCGCCGACTTCTACGCCACCAGCGCCTACAAATGGTCCGGCCCGCACATCGGCACCGTGGTCGCCGATCCGGCCCTGCTCGACAGCCTGCACCCGGACAAGCTCGCGCCGGCGCCCGCCGAGGTGCCCGGCCGGTTCGAGCGCGGCACCGCCGCCTTCGCCGACCTCGCCGGGGTCGTCGCCGCGGTGGAGCACCTGGCCTCGCTCGGCCACGGCCCGGACCTGGTCGTTGCGACCAGGCGGCAGCGGGTGCTGGCCTCGATGGCGACCGTCGAGGACTACGAGACCCAGCTGTTCGCCGGGCTGCTCGGCGGGCTGGACGCGATGGGGCACGTGACGCTGTACGGCCGGGCCGCCCGGCGGGCGCCGACCGCGTTCTTCACTGTGGCCGGCCGGACGCCCCGTGAGGTCGCCGAGCACCTGGCCGCGCGGCAGGTCAACGTCTGGAGCGGCGACAACTACGCCTGGGAGCTGGCCGGCGCGCTCGGGCTGCGGGACTCGGGCGGCGCCGTCCGGGCCGGCGTGGTGCACTACAACGACCAGGCCGACGTCGACCGCCTGCTGGCGGCGGTCGCGGAGCTTGCCTGACGGCGTACGCTGAAAGCAGGTTCGGCTCTCCAGAACCTTCAGGACGGGAAGGCGATGACGGTGCTCGGCGGCGTGCTGGCAGTGCTAGCCATGCTGGCCGGGCTGCTGCACGACGTTACCCAGCTCGCGACCAGCCCCTCCGGCCTGACCGCGCTGGCTCTCGGGGGCGCAGCCGTCCTGGCCGGGGCCGTGCTCGCCGCTGCGGTACTGGCCCTGCTCACCTCGGCGGCCAGCCTCTCCCGGACGACCGCCGCGCTCCCGATGATCCGCCGCACGTCGGCCCTGCGGGAGAAGTCCTGGCGCGCGGCGTTCTTGCGCCAGCGCGATCCCGACGCCGCGGGCCGGTCCAGGCCCAGAGCACCTTCGGCGGCCCTGGCGGCCGCCCGCTCCCGGTAACAGTCCCGCGGACCTCGCGGCCGCCTCCAGCCCACATTCCCTCGTAGCTGGAAGGCCGTTTCCTCATGTCGAGTTTCCTTGGCGTCCCGGTGGACGCCGCGTACTACCTTGTCTCCGGGCTGACCGGTATCCTCACGCCCGCCCTCGGCGGGCTGGCCGCCGTCGCCGCGATCGTCGTCTTCACGATGGCGGTCCGCCTCCTGCTCATGCCGCTCAGCCTGCGCGCGCTGCGCGGGCAGGCCGCCCAGGCCCGGCTGGCTCCGCAGCTGGTGGCGTTGCGCCAGCGGTACGGCAAGCAGCCAGAGCGACTGCAGCGCGAGATGGCCGCGCTGTACAAGCGGGAGGGCACCAGCATGTTCGCTGGCTTCGCCCCGCTCCTGCTCCAGTGGCCGTTCCTGTCGGTCATGTACCTGCTGTTCCGTTCGCCGACGGTCGGCGGGACGGCCAACACGCTGCTCACCCACGACCTGCTCGGCGTGCCGCTCGGCGCGCACTGGCTGAGCGGCGCGGGACCCCTGGACCTGGCCAGCGCGCACGGCGCGGTCTTCGTCGGCCTGTTCGCCCTGCTGGCGGGCCTGTGCTGGCTCTCCGCCCGGCTCGGCAGGCTGATGACGGCCCAGGCGACCGGGGCCAAGCCCGCTCCGGGCACCACGGCCGCCGCCGCGACCGCTGGGGGCAGCCCCGGGCTGCTGGTCAGGGCACTGCCGTACGTGACCGTGGTCATCGCCGCGTTCGCGCCGCTGGCGGCCGGGATCTACCTGCTCACCACGCTGGCCTGGTCCCTGGCCGAGCGGATGCTCTACTCGCGGCCGAAAGGCTGGACCGCTCTCAGCACCGGCCACGGATCCCGCGGCCGGAGGTTCCCTCCTGAGCGGCCCAGCTTGACCCAGTCTGACCCCAGGCGCCGCCGGACCGCGTCGGTCGAATAACCCATATCCGTACCTAGATCGGGATCCTGACGCCGGAGCCCGATCTAGGTACGTGCGGCGCTCACACCGCGATCAGGGTACGCAGCAGCCGGACCGGCGGCGAGCCGTGCGCCAGCATCCGGTCGTGCAGCTGCTGGTCGGTCAGGCCGGGGTGGGCCGCCCTGAGGTCGGCCGCCAGATCAGAGATCTCGCTGTACCCGACGTAGTACGTGGACAGCTGGGCCGAAGTGAGCTGGGCCCGGCGCCACTTGCCCGCCGCCTCGCCCTCCTCCTGGTAGCCGCGGCCGGCCATCAGCGCCATGGCCTCGGCTTCGGTCATGCCGTGCGCGTGGATCCTGGCGTCCAGGATCGCGTTGAGGGTCATCCGCAGCTGCATCTTGAGCTGCTGCATCCGCACCGCGCGCGGATCGCCCTCACCCGGGTACTCCTGCTCCGCCATGACCCGTTCGGCGTAAACCGCCCAGCCCTCGGTGAACGCGCCCGACCGCAGCGCCGCGCGGATCGCGGTGTCCGAGCCGGAGAACCGGCGGGAGTGCTGCAGCTGGAGGTAGTGGCCGGGCATGGCCTCGTGCACCATCAGGTCGTGCACCATGTGCCGGTTGTACTCGCGGTAGAACGAGGCCACCCGCTCGGCCGTCCAGTCGGCGGGTGTCGGCGACACCGCGATGAACGTGGGCTGTGGCACCGGCTCGAGCGGGCCGGGGGAGTCGCAGTAGGCCACCGCGACCCCGCGGTCGATCTCCGGCATCGGGATCAGCTCGATCGGGTCGTCGTACACCGTGATCAGGCGGCGGTCGGTCACGAACGCGGTCTGCGCGGCCAGGGCGGCCCGGCAGAACTCCAGGATCGTGGCATCGTCGGGCACGTCTTCGGCCAGCCGGCCGAGCACCTGCGGAACCACGCCGGGTCCGGCCGCGCCGCTGATCTGCCCGGTGATCCGCGCCGCCAGCTCCGTGATCTGCTCGCTCACCCGGTCCAGGTCGGCCTCGGCCCGGGCCAGGATGGCGTCCGCGTCCGCCGCCGCGCTCAGCGTGAGCGACAGCTTGCGGGCGAACCGCTCCGGCCCGATCCGCGGATCGGCGAAACCGCCGTTCCCGTCCGCCTCGGCGAGCCGCGCGGACAGCCAGGCCCGGTGCCCGGTCAGCGCCTCCAATGCGGCCGGGCGGACCTGGGCGAGCCGGGCCGCGCCCTGCGGCGCTGCTTCGAGGGCGACGTCTATCTGGTTGCTGATCAGCGCGATCGTGCCGTCGAACTGCCCGATCGCGGTTTCCAGGTGTACCCGGGGCATCCGCCCGAGCTCCCGCCTGGCCTGGGCCAGCACTCCCGGAATCTCCGCCAGCCTTCCGGCGACCGAATCCAGCCGGTCGGGCAGCGGCGCGAAATCCCTGGCCAGCAGCTGGTAAATGGCCTTGCCCGGGTTGGCGACCAGCGGATTCCACGTATGCTCGCGCAGTTCGTCGATCTCGAACACCCGCCGGGCGATGCCGTCTGCCATCATCGCGGCGTCCACCTGGTGCTCCGCGGACAGGGCGCCGCGGTCGAGCGCGGCGAGCCGGGCGGCCCAGCCGTCAAGCGCGCGGCGCTCGTCGGCCCGGGCCTGCGCCGACGGGTCCGGCAGCCGGGCGTCGAACCGGTGGTCACCAAGCCCGGTGGCGGCATCCGGGTGCCGTTCGGCCCGGTCGTCCAGGTAGTCCTGGGCCAGCCGGGCGAACTCAGCATCGGCTTCGCTCATCGCACCCCGTTTCAAGAGCTGCGGACGGTGACGGCGGCGGAGGGGTAGCCGGAGGCGCCGTTCGGCGCGGGCTGCGCCTGCACCGCGGTCTGGGTGTACCCGGTCTTGTCGGTGGCGCGGGCCTCGATCATGTGGTCGCCCGGGGTGGCCTGCCACTGGAACACCCACTGCCGCCAGGTGTCGATGCCGGGGACCGCGGCCAGCCGCGCCTCGTGCCACGCGCCGCGGTCGACCCGGACCTCGACGGCGGCGACGCCCTTGTGCTGGGCCCAGGCCACCCCGGCCACCTGCGTCGGCCCCGGACGCAGCGTCGAGCCGGTCGCGGGCACGTCGATCCTGGACTCGGTCTTGATTGGCGCCTGCTGCGACCAGCCGCGCGTCGCCCAGTAGGCCGTGGCGTCCGCGAACGTGGTGACCTCGATGTCGGTGACCCACTTGGTCGCCGACACGTAGCCGTACAGGCCGGGGACCACCATCCGCGCCGGGAAGCCGTGCTCCACGGGCAGCGCCGTGCCGTTCATCGCGACGGCAAGCAGCGCGTCCCGCCCGTCCAGGACGACCTGCAGCGGCGTGCCCGAGGTGAACCCGTCGACCGACGTGCAGAGCAGCTGGCTGGCGCCTGCCCGCGGGCGGGCCTGCCTGATCAGGTCGGCCAGGCGGGCGCCGAGCCACTTCGCGTTGCCCACGTAGGGGCCGCCCACCGGGTCGGACACGCAGGTGAGCGTGACGTAAGCCTCGATAAGCGGACGCCTGAGCAACTCGGCGAAGGTGATGGTGACCTCCCGCTGCACCATCCCGTGGATCCGGAGCTGCCAGGTCGACGGGTCCACCTGGGGCAGCAGCAGGGCGGTGTCGACCCGGTAGAAGGTGTTGTTCGGCGTGATGAACGAGCTGAGGCCGGGAATGTGCAGGTCGCTGCCTGCGGGGAGCGGTGGCGCCGCCACGGCCGGCCGGGGGAAACGCAGCGCTCCCCGCGCCAGGGTGACACTGCGCCGGGTGGCCAGCTCGCGTCCGGCGACCGTGCCGGCCACCGCGGCGGCCGCGGCTATCCCGCTGCCGACCAGGAACCGCCGCCGTGCGGGCCCGCGGGGCGGCCCCTGGTCGTCAGGGTCGGGAAGAAAGGTGAAGGAGGAGCCCGTCCCGGGTTCGGAAGCGGCCGGGGGAACCGGCAGGTCTGGCGGGGTCAGCGTTTCCGGCGCGGGCCGGTCCGTGCTAGGGCCCGGCTGGGGCCGGGGGCGGGCCGGGGGCGCGCTCAGCCGTCGCGCCGCGTCGGTCAGCCGGGCCAGCGTGAACGCCCCGGCCGCCGCGCCGGCCAGGGTCGGCCAGAGGTAATCCGCCGTGGAGCCGGGCCTGGTCAGGGCGGCCCACAGGCCGATGAAGGCGAACAGCCCGAGCCCCCACATGCCGAACGCGAGCCGGCGCACCGCCACGATGCCGATCACCGCGGCGTACAGGGCGAGTACCACCAGGATGCCGCCGAGCAGCACGGTCTTGTCCGCCGTGCCGAACGTGGAGATGGCGAAGTTCTTGACCGGCAGCGGAGTGAGGTCGATGGCGGCCTGGCCGACCGCGAGCACCGGCGAGCTGGCCGGCGCGGTGAGCCCGGCGACGAGTTGCGCCACGCCGATCGCTACGGCCGCCGCGAGCACGCCTGCCACGGCTCCGGGCAGGGCACGCGGAGCCCGGGGCTGGTCACCTGCGGGGACGGACGCTTGTCTCATGGCGGAATTACGCGGGTAGGCGCCCTACCACGCTACCCGCCCCGCGGAGTTTCGTTAGCTTCGCGAAGCTTGCGCTCTTATTACCCTTCGTCCTCGAAGGTCCAGCGTGTGGGCGAGCCGGCGAAGTCGCCAGCCCGCATGCTGAACACCCGCTGCGGGCGGACCCCGATGGTGGCATTCTTGGCCGGATCGAGGAAGTCGACCCGGTAGTCGGTCCGGTACTTGGCGTTCATCAGGTCGACCACCCGGCGCAGCACCGGCAGCTCGGTCGAGATGTGCGCGGTGCCCTCGATGATCACCGGGTCCGAGGCGTCCTCGGTGGTGATGCAGCAGCGCGGGTCGGTGGTCAGGTTACGGACCTTCCGGGAGCCGGCGCTGCTGGTGAACCACAGCGTGCTGTCGTCCCACATCCCCCAGACCGGCATGATGTGCGGCCGCCCGTCGGGCCAGACCGTGGCGACCCAGTAGTTGCGCGCAGCGGTGAGCCGCTCCGCCGCCCACGACCAGTGCAGGAGCCCGCTGCCTTCGCTCGGTCCTGCGATGCCGTAACCCGGCATGTAGGGCCGGCTCACGCGAGGGATCTCCATGGCGCCAGGTCTACCACGCGACACAGTCGTCCGGGGCGACTAACGTTGGGACCCGTGAAGGCATCACCGCAGATCCAGCTCCGCCTGCTCGAACTGGCCGACCTGGACGCCGAGCTCGCCCGTCTCGACCACCGCAGGCGCGGCCTCCCCGAAGTCGCCCAACTGGCCGCCCTGGAAACCAGGGCCGGCGCGCTCAAGGACGCCCTGGTGGCGACCGAAACCGAGCTCGGCGACCTCAGCCGGGAGCAGACCCGGGCCGAACGCGACGTGGAGCAGGTCCGGGCCAGGATCGACCGGGACCGGACCCGGCTGGACGCCGGACAGGTCTCGGCCGCGCGCGAGCTCGCCAGCCTGCAGTCGGAAATCGAGAACCTGCACCGCAGGCAGGGCGACCTGGAAGAGGTGGTGCTCGAGCTGATGGAGCGCCGGGAGACGCTCGAGAGCCAGCGAGACGAGCTGACCACCGGCCGGGACAACCTCGGCGGGGAGATGGCCGAGGTGGCGGCGCGGCGGGACGCGGCCTTCTCCGAGATCGACGAGCAGACGGCCAAGGCCTCCGACCAGCGCGCCAGCGTCGCGGCCGAGGTGCCCGCCGACCTGCTCGCGCTCTACGACCAGATCCGCAAGACCAAGGGCGTCGGCGCGGCCATGCTGCGGGCCGGCCGGTGCGAGGGATGCCATCTGAGCCTGAACGCGGCTGACCTCAACGTCATCCGGGCGTCGGCCCCCGACGAGGTGGTCCGGTGCGAGGAGTGCAGGCGGATCCTGGTCCGGACCCCGGAGTCTGGCATCTAGGTGCGCGCCAGGACCACCTGGATCTCCGCCCAGGGCGAGCCCACGGCTACCCTGCTGCTCCGGCACGGGCAGACGCCGATGTCGGTGCAGAAACGGTACGCCGGCCTGACCGACGCGCCGCTCACCGACACCGGAGTCCGGCAGGCCGTCGCCGCCGCCAAGCGGCTGGCGTCGGCGGGCATCGACGCGATCGTG
>Ga0207702_10004520_pt1 | contig 12333 bp, 10 predicted proteins | sample KBSCornC62_FD_184302 | JGI IMG/M metagenome (GOLD analysis project Ga0207702, IMG submission 184302) | Corn rhizosphere microbial communities from Kellogg Biological Station, Michigan, USA - KBS Corn C6-2 (SPAdes) (version 2) | ecosystem: Host-associated > Plants > Roots > Rhizosphere > Soil ...
CGATCCACAGAACCAGCTCGGCGATGGCGGCGGCGCGCGGGTTCACCTCCAAGCCGAGGAGCTGGTGTGGATCGACGGTGAAGCCGGCCATTTCCAGCGCGGCCTGCTCGTTGCCAAGCCGGTCGAGGGCGTTGAAGACTTCACCTTCGAGACGCTTGAGGTGCTCGAGGGTGACGTAGAGGAAATTGCCGGAGCCGCACGCCGGGTCGAGGACGCGCACTTCGCAGAGGCGGCGGTGGAAGCGCTGCACTTCGGCGGCGGCTTCTTTAGTTTTGCCCTGGCGGTTGAGGGTGACGGCGGCGGCTTTGGTGGCATCCCACTCGGCGCGCAAGGGCTCGACGACGGTGGGCATGACGAGGCGTTCGACGTAGGCGCGCGGGGTGTAGTGCGCGCCGAGCTTGTGGCGCTCGATGGGATTCAGCGCGCGCTCCAGCAGCGTGCCGAAGATGGCGGGTTCGACATCGCGCCAGTCGGCGCGCGACGCCTCGATGAGCAGCTCGAATTGGTCATCGGTGAGCGGGAGCGCGGTGGCGTGCTCGAAGAGGCCGCCGTTGAAGTGGCGCACTTTTTCGCGAAGCACGGTGGAGAAGCCGCCGGTCTTCATACGGCCCCACAGTTCCTCGATCATCGGGACGAACTGGTCGGTGTGGCCATGGAGGCTCTTGAGCAGGTCCGCAAAGCTGTCCTTCGGCAGCAGCTCAACGTCTTCCGCGAACATCGTGAAGAGCGCGCGCATGAGGAAGGTGGCGACGGCTTCCGCGCTGTGGCCACTCTTTTCAAGCGAAGCGGCGAGGCGTCCGAGACTCTGCGCGATCTCGCGGGTGACGCGGGCGCTCCTGCGTGCGGGATCGAGAGCCTGTGGGTCGGTCCACGCGAGGCGGAGAGTTTTACGCACGTCGGCTTCGCTCAGCCGGGCGAGCAGAATGCGATGGCTATGGGGATCGGGGAACGGGACGTAGGTGCCGCCGGTGCGGGTGAACTCCGAATAGAGTTCGATGCTGTGGCCGACATCGACGACGATGAGCAACGGCGGGCGGCCTTCGCTGGCGGGCAACGCGCGGGCGTATTGTTCAGCCTGGCCGCGGGCCTTGAGCATAGCCTCATCCCACGCCGCGCTGCCGCGCTGGGCGTGGCCTTTCTTCGCAGCCTTGGCCTTCGCCTTCGTGGCTTCGGCGAGAGCCTCGGCGGCCTCGCGTTTCTCGACGCCCTGTTTGGCTTCGAGCACGAAGCAGCCGCGCTTGTAGAGGTCGATGCGACCTGTGCTCGTCGTGCCGTCGGGGTGATGGAAAGTGACGCTACGCTCGAAGACGTAGGAGTTGTCGGCGTCGTCGGGCGTGGAGGGATCGGGCCGCGCGACGCCGAGCAAATCGCACAGCTCGGAGAGGAAGATCTGGTAATTCGCGCGCTCCGCCGCGCCGGAGGAGGCCCAACGAGCAATGAACCTGGCTGTGTCGCAATCAGATACCACGGCAATTTCTATATCCTACCGTCCGCGAGGGTAAAGCGATTCAAGCTGCACGCGCCCATGCGATGGCGACCGATTTGCCCACCATCGTGACGAAGGAAGGAAAAACCTGCTCCCGGACGGGAGCAGGTCCCGAAAATTTCTATGCAACTTTGGGCGCATGAAATTTCCAGCTGCCCTCTCATTCTTCCTGCTGCCATTGGAGCTTTACGCCGGCCCAATCACCCAAAAGCCGCTCGATGAATTCGTCATCTACGACATTCCGGTGGCCTTCAAATCGGGAACGACGACCGTCATGTTCCCGTCGCAAATCTCCGGGCTTTACGCCAAGTCCGTTGCGACGCAGGAGCAGGAAAATGCGGGGTTCCTCATCTCGTTCACGCCGGGGAATTTCTATTTCGCGATCCGGGCGCTGAAACCCAATGCCGAGGACCACCTGACGGTCATATTCAACCGGAAGGCGTACGTCCTCCATCTGACGGCCTCCGAGAAGCCCTGCTACGACGTCACGTTCTTCCAGGATGACCGGCGGGGGAAGGACGGAAAAATGGCGATTGTTCCCGAGCGGTTGCTTTCGCTCATGGACAAGGCGAAGGCTTATCCGCTCTTCGCCGCGAGTCAACCGGATGCCCTGGCGGGCGTGCTCCACGCCGCGCCGGACATAACGAACTATTACGACGGCTTTACCGTCCACCTTCGCGATGTGTGGCGCTTCGAGGAAGAGGACACGCTGATTTTCCGGATCGAACTCGAGAACACGTCCAACAGAGCCATCTACTACAAGTCCCAGGACCTGGCCATGCAACTCGATGAGCGGATTTACACCCAATCGATCGCGGACGCTTCCGGCGTGATGCCGCCCAAGTCGATCACACCCGCATTTTTCGCGATCACTGGAGACGGGGAGGGAGGACGCAACCATCTCGCTCCCGACAACAAGTGGAATGTCCTCGTCGTCCGTGCCGACTCTCAACCCCTGACTTCCAACGGAAAATGAACCTCCGCAAATTCTGGACCGAACTCGTTCAAAAGCCGGCAGGCAGGCTCGTCCTCTTTCTGCTCGCAGGCGCAATCGTCCTTGCCTTCATCCTCATGCAGCGGGGGCCGGCGCCGAAGCCGGTGGCCGCTACGGTGCCCGCGGAGGCGACCATGGCAAAAGGATATTCCTTCGATCAGGACATACCCGCCCTTCCGCGCGTCGCTCCGTCTCCCAGCGCGATGCCGACGCCGACCGCTATGCGGCAAGAGTCCGCGCCGAAGCCGCCTCCTCCGATCCCGCAGGCCATCTTCGCCACGAAAGAGTCATCCTTGAGCGAGGCTTATCTCCCGTATGGACGCCTGCTCAAATGCGAGTTGGTCAATACGGTGGACTCGACCAACCTCGACACTCCAATCATCGGCCTCGTCACCGAGGATGTCTTTCACGATGGGCTCCTGATAATCCCGGCGGGCACGGAAGTTCATGGTATAGCCCAAAAGGCCGCCGCCCGCGAGCGGATCGGCTCGGAAAGGCGATGGATTCTCGTGTTCCAGGACGGCCGGGAAATGCCGGTTTCCGGCACCGTGCTCGACTACGCTCCCGATGGAACCAATCCCGACAAGTGGGGCGAGACGGATGGCTCCGCAGGACTGCGAGGTTATGTGGTCGCTTCGGACAAGTACGCCGAGGCGAAGGCCGTGCTCGCGGCCATGATTTCCTCCGGAGCGGGTGCGTTTCCCGAGACGACGAATCTGATTTCACCACTCACTGGCGGGGCGACCCAGATCCAGGGTGGGGGATGGACGGACGCCATCTCCACCGGAATCCAAGCCGGAGGGAAACTCTATTCCCAGCGCCTGTTGGAGAGCCTGCAAAAGGATCCCTATTTCATCCGCGTTCCGGCAGGGACGCCGTTTTACCTCTACGTCACCCAAACCGTGGATTTGGCGAACGCCAGACCCGGTCTTTCCGCTGGCACCTCAACCAACCCCGCCGAATGAAACTGCTCTCCATTGTTCTCGCAATGTGCCTGTGTTCTGGCTGCGCCACGCTGAGGAAGCCGGTTCCGAAGAAGAAGCCTGTCGCCGAAAAGACGACCAGCTCGTCAAGGAGGAGGCTCGGAAGGGTGCGCACGGACGAACTCGTCAAAGCCTATCCCGTGGGCCGGTACTCCGATCCGGATGATCCGGATATCATGCACGAGCGGCATACGATCTATCGTGTCGAGCGATCGTCGGATTGGAGCTATTTACCCGACGCACCATATTCGTTGCCCATAGGGCCGACCGCGGCCGACTCGGCTCCATCAGCGTCGTATTACGCCAAGGCCGACGCCGAGCTGATGAACGGAGAGCAGCGAGCCCAGGTCGAAGCGTTGCGGGAGGAGAATCTCGCGCTCCAAAAGCGCATTGACGCGCTGAAACAGGGCGAATCCAGGAATCAGCAGCTCCAGGCCGAGATCGACCGCCTGAAAAAGGAACGCAACTCGTTGCCGTCCCCGCCTCCTTCGCCGGCGCCCTCGGCATCGCCGGAACCCGCCGCCCAGCCGTGGAACGACTTTTCAAACTGAATACACCATGAACACCGCCAAATCATCCAACGTCACAGTCACTCTCGACGAGGACACCTTTGCCACCTTTCGGGAGGCGTCGGAAATCGTCGAGAAAGCGGGAATTCGCGTTCCGACGAGCCAGCTCGTGCAGACCATGCTCAATGCCGAAATGCAGCGGCTCAGCTCGCGCAAGATCGCCCAGCGATTTCTGAGATCCGTCATTCAGCAGATCGGCGGATTGCGGGGCGGCATGCTCGACGACGAGGACGAGATTCAGCCTCCCGAATTCAAGCCTGCCGTCAGGGCCTGACCTTCCAAGCGAACCCGTTAACCAGCACGACTACGGGGCCGAGTGGCCGAAACGCCGTGCGCCACAAACGCAATACCAATGGCAATCGCATCACCGAAAAAGAAACAGGAACTGGCCGGGCAGTTCAAAGTCAACCCCGACATCAATGCGAGACTGGACGCCTTCATGAAGGAGGAGCCCGGTCTGGTCGAATACGTGAAGGAACTCCCACGTGAGCAACTGGAACGAAAGTTCATCCTGCGGAAAATGCAGGATCGGGACCAGAGACAGAGCTACACCGCGAAGGTCAAATCCTGGCTGGAAAAGCCCGAGCAGGCCGATCTGGTGAGGAGCATCAAGGCGACCATCAGCCCCAACATGAAGCCGGAGAGACAGGAGCAGGCTGTCGTCACCCAGGCAAAGAACTTCATCCGCAATCAGGGGATCAAGCTCGGCTGACCGTAATGCGCGTCGGTCGCATTACGGCCGACGCGCTTTCGGATTACGTGATCCATGCACTCCCATTCCAATCAATGGCGATTCAGCAAAGATCCGAGGGCATTCTTGAGCGCGGCTCGCTTCAGGTATGCCGATACCATGGAGGCTGCTAGGAAAGAAATGCACGCCTTCGACGATCAGGGGTTTATGGGCGCGAAGGAGGCTGCGGCGTTTTTGGGAATTCCTTTGCGCTCCCTTTACCAATATGTCCGGCAGGGATTGCTTCCGAGCTACAAACTGGGCCGGCATCGGCTTTTCCGGCGTCTGGAATTGCTCAATACCCTCAGGGGCGCCGCGAGGGCAACTCGGGACGAAATCTTGCGGTAGCTTCGTTTGCCTGAACCTCGATTAGCTCGGATCCATTGATAAAGCCGACTTTCGCGGGTGAGTATTCCCAGGGATCATGGAAGAATGGTTCATTCCAAATCGTCGGATATCGTTCACTTTACCCGATAAAAGGAAAATCCATTTCAGGAATCTTGGTCAGATGTGAAGATTTTATCTTCATCCGAAAATATCGCCAAAGGCTTTTTCTAACTCTTCGGCTTCGTCGGAAGTGAGCTGAGAAAACTCCTTTTCAAGTGCACGTTTGGAAAACTTTCCGTTCCCTTGCCTTAAAAAGGTAATTAAAAGCTCTATCATGCGGTCAGGCATATCGAACCGACCTTCGATCCATCCTTTCATCCTGTCGTGTCGGGCGAGATATTCGACTTCTTCGGGCAAACTTTTCTCGACGGTGTCTCGCACGCAGTCATAGAGAAATTCCGCCTGTAGGGTCGCGTCAAAAAATCTGTATAAATCGAATGTTTCATTAAGAACCGAAACATTTCCTCGCTCCGTTGGCTCCCACTCAATCAAGGAAAGCCGGGCTTTGGAATAATTCTCCAAAGCGGTTTGATATTCTTCAATGCGATCCAGGATGACCGCCGACACGGGAAAAACAATTCCTCTGGGGGTAAAGTTCTTTTCCGCAAGGACATGATGGATCAAATAGCGGTGAATCCGCCCGTTCCCGTCTTCGAACGGATGAATGAAGACGAAGCCGAAAGCAATCAACGCTGCAGACAAGACGGGATTGTAAGAACTTGCAGCCAGCCTTTTATTCGCCGAAATTAGGCCGTCCATCAGACGAGGAATGTCCTGCCAACGCGCCGATATATGATCTGGTATCGGCGCGCCGGTTGACCGATCGTGGATACCAACAAATCCCCCTTGGTTGCGCCACCCCATGTGAATGAAGCGCGCATCCTCGATCACGATAGTTTGCAGCCGCAAAAACTCCTCTAAAGTGAGCTCTTCCCTGCCGGCTTCGCCAATGGCGCGTCCCCAGCGTTCGGCCCGATTGTGAGGCGGTCGCTCGCCTTCAATCGCATAAGACGCTTTTGAATCTTTCAGCAATAAGAAGGCTGCCGCCCGTGCGATAATATCGGGATGAACTTTCCCCAACTCATTCCGGGCTTGCGCGGACAAGTCCATAGCCATGAGCCTGTCCAACTTCTCCGTGCGGCGTATCAGCGGGCAAAAATCCGGAACTCCGGGAAGATTGTTCCTTACGCGGTGGCGTTTGGACATGCTAAGAGGGCCGGGATATTGGAGATCTGCATTCAGAGCGTCAATGTAGTCGCCTGCCTTCGCATCTGGGATATTTAACGTCTGGCTGGTCAGCCATTCATAGAAGAACCAGATACGGCGGCTATATTGCCCGGTCGGTTCGTTCTGGACGATAGCGGCAATGTCTTCCGGTTTTACGGCTGAAAACACGGCGTTCAGCACAGCCAGATCAACCGGCTCATATTTGAGGGCAAAAGTGAGATGTCCGAGAAGGGTATCGGCAGGGCGGTGTTTGGGCGTGAACACCCGCCACTCGGCGGTTTCGTATTTCCGATGCTTGGAACTGGTTGCCGCTAAGCGCAACGGCAGGGCAACCCGCAGCCGATAAGCGGAGATCAATGCTGCATACCCTGCCAATTTCATCTTTTCCTCTGGAAGGGGTATTCCATGAAAAACACTGACTGGTTCTGAAAAGCTGTGATATTCCATGCTCTTTCGTGAAATCCCTGTATAGATGGAAAAATATGATGACGGCTTTCACCATAACATGAAAAATCATGATGGCTCGTTAAAAATCATGATTTTTAATGGAATTCACGAAAAACAATGATCCTCAAAGCCGCCGTTTCTACAGCACCGGCCTTTTCGGAACGCCCCGCGAAGCGTGCGGGACTTGGCGGGATTCTCGTGATCTGGCCTTCCTGCACGCCGAAGTTCAGGACAGCGGAAATACGGAGGAAGAAGCTCCTCAAAGTCCGGAGACTGAGGCGGCTTTCCAGCTTGCCGCGAATGGCGCGCTCGGCTGCCTGGCGAAGTGTGCGAGGCCACGGTAGAGCTTGGTGCGGGAACAGCTCCATTAGAGCAGTGATTTTCTCGAGGCCGAGATCCAGCAGGCATTGCAAAAGTCTCGCTCATAGGGCTGCCGCAGCCGCCGGCGCCGTTGTCGGGACCTTCTCTGTCGCCCTTTTCAGGTCTTCCAACCTCTCCTTGGTCGCTCGAATTCCGAACCACGCTTCGGCCTCGGCTCCGGTCGCCAATTCACGGTAGTGCTCGAAGATCATGCGTGGGCTGTTTCCGGCTTCCAAGGCGACCTCTGCTGCGTTCTTCAAAATCGCCATGCGGTAGGTTATGAAGGAATGCCGCAGGCCGTTGTGCACGATCTTTACCAACGGTTTGCCGTGCTTGTCGGTAATTGCGTCCACCGCCTTCTTGAACTGCGTAGCAATGGCAAACTCATCTTGCACGCCGACCAGCACGCGACCTGTCTCCCGGCGCAGGGGGGCCAGCCATTCGGCCAGGACAGGCAAAATTGGGGCGAGGCGGCGGCTTGCCGTCTTGGACTTGGCCGCTTTGATCTCGATGACATTCTGGCCGAAACGAACCTCAGGCCATTCCAAACGTACAATTTCCGCTGTCCGTAGGCCTGCAAATGCCCCGATCGCTACTACCGGCAGAAGTCGGGGCTCGATATTGAACAGCAGGGTCTCAAGCGCCTTGGGCGTGTAAATCCCAATCTCGCCGCCCTTGCCGTCGTATCGCTTGGAAAACTCGGCTTCGGTCGGCACGCCGCGTGGTAAATAGCCTTCCTGGCGCGCAAAGGAGAGTAGGGTGGACAACGCGGCCCGGTAATTATTCCTCGTCCTACCGCTGGCATGCTTCATGTCCTGGAGCCACCGGTTGATGTCGGTCGCGTGAATGTCAGCCACATTTCCCGTGAAGCTCTCGGCGGCTTTATGCAAGCGGGCTTGCATATCCAGTGTGTAGCGGCGGGATTTCTTCTGGTCTTTGATGCTCTTCAAAAACTGTTCCACCAAGGCTGCCACTTTGATCGCGGGAAGCTGCGCCTTCTGGCGTTCCGCCAGGAAGTATCTCACCGCCTCGTCGATGGTTCCCCGACCATCCAAAAGCATATATGCCTCCGCAAACTGGCGAGCAGCCTCCGTCAGCGTCACACGGGTAGGCTGCAAAATTTCGATCGCCTCGTTGATCGCCGCGGTCTGCCGTACCGTGAAGCTTTCGACATGGGCGTTGCCGGTGGCTAGTTCCCCGATGATTTCTTTGGCCCTCGCTCTGCCAGCTTGAAGGGACTGGCATTTCACCAATTTCCGCTTTCCTTCCGCGTAATACGTCAGAATGACCTTCCCGTCCCCGGCGTCGTAAATCGGAATTCTGGCGTTCTTCCCCTCGACGATTTCCACCGGCCCCCTGCCTTTCCCTCGGGTCTTCGGAAGTGCTCTCATGGGGAAATTGTTACCTTTTTGTTACCTTTGGGTCAATTTCATTGATTTACTCTGTTAAATTTACGTTTTCGAGTCCCGTCGGTCACCCCATTTAACGCCGTAGGCGTCTCACACCTGAGTTCCGACGGGACGAGAACGCAGTTCGACTGCAGTGCGCGAAGCGCAACTTCTTTAAGTCCGAAGGCAAATGGCAGGTCCAGCGCAGGCTGGACGATCCCGTCGGTCACCCCACCAAGCGCCTGCCGCGCTGGCGCTCAAAAAATTACTCCGACGGGACGAGCATGCAGTTCGACTGCCCTGCGCGAAGCGCAAAAGCCCGAGGGCCGAAGGCCAATTGGCAGATCCAGCGTAGGCTGGACGATCCCATCGGTCACCCTACCAAAGCGCCAGCCGTGCTTCATGGATGGCGAGTCCTCTCTCCGGCCATCCTAGAGTCCCCGGTGAAGGAGGATTTCTTGCGACAGAGATTTCCTCCTGATACATAAAAACAATGATCCTTTCGTCCCCTCGGAAGAGCCGCGACCAAGGGCGGCAGCCTTTCCAGAATCGCGCGGCCTTCTGAGCGGTCGAGTAAGCCCACGAAAATAGGTTATCCATACGCTTGTTAGAGTATTCACATAAATGAATCCGAAACAACGCGACTTCGGGGATAATCGATTTCTCGCATATGTCAGGAATCCCGAGCTTTGCAAAAAGCGCATTTCCAAGCAAATGACTGCCCGGAGAACCTGCTATCAATTGAATATTATCGTGGGTATTATACTCATGCTGGCACTCATTGGAAGTGAACTTGGGCATAAGCCAGTTTCTATTTCTTTATTGTTTCTGCTTTCCATTCTGGGGCTCTCGATAATTCGGTTTTATGCGGCAGATTTCGAAATAAAAATATTGAAGGCGATTTATATCCTTCATTTGAAAGACGGAGATGCTTCAAATAGGCCAGGTTCGGATATCTGACCCGAAAATTCGGCGCGGCTTCCCTACCGCAGCAAAACGAACCCGGCAGATGCCGGGTATCCAGGCGAGAGCCTTCTTTGGATGGGAGGGGGCGAGGCTCCGTCCGAGCCGTGGACTCCATTTTCATTATCTGCGTCATGCAGATCTCTTGCGGCTGTTCGGCTTTCAAGCCCTTCTCCTCTCATCATCTCTCAAAAATCCCCTATAGCATTGTCCGAATTATATCCCATGTGCGGCGCCATCTGGCGAGTTCGTCGCATATGAAGACGGCACCACCACGGTGAGGGAATATACGATCGCTAAACGTCACACCCTCCCGAGAACAAAAAATGCCCGGCTTCGCTGTGAGACGAAGCCGGGCATTGAAGTAAATATTTAAAGCGCGATTACGCTACAGGCGCATCAACCGGAGCACGATAGGCATAGGATCCTCGTTCCACTCGGACGATTCCTTCGACCTTCTTGCCGGTTGTGGCGAACCAAACACCGAGATTCTTTTCTCCTGTTTTGGCTTCCAGCTCGGAGATGCTCAAGCCATTGGGAGATACCTCCTTAAGCGCAGCAATCACTCGGTCTTTTTTTCCGCTGGAACGGGTTCCGGCAGGCCTGTCGCCCGATTGCGAAGCCGTTTTGCGAGATTTCTTACCGAGCGCCTTATCGATCTGAGCAACAAGATCGTCATGCTTCTTTTGGGCGGCCTTCAGGGCTTCCTTGGCTGCGGCTAGCTCTTTAACTGCCTTATCTTTTTCGGCCAGGAGCGATTGTGATTCCTGTACCTTTGTGACCTCAGCTTCGTATTCTTCCTTTAGTCTCTGGAGACGAGCTTCGAGTTCTTCGTGTAAAAATGCCATACCCCGCCATTAAAAATATATATTTCGAAGTGTCCAGTACCTTTTTCAATAGGAATGCGAGGAAGTCCATGAGGGCAACGCGGAACTTGGCACTGGAACATAGACCTTCGCGTGGGAAATGGTAGTATCGACACAGTCAGATGACTTAATATTCGAATCGATATGACCGAGCATGCATTAATTCCCCTCATCGTAAGCGGCGTTGCTGCCGCCTATCTGATTCTTGCGTCGGCTCGATCTCGGAAGTCGCTTCGGCTGCAACAAGAGGCCGCAGAACGGCAAAAGAAGTTGATTGAAACGGCTTCTGAAACGCCAGAGGAGCGAGAGGAATATATGAGACTCTCTCGCGAACAGGTCCAACTGACCAGGGATCTGATTGCGGAAATCAGGCTCTCCGCAACGATCTTAATTCCAACTCTGCCGACCAGAGTACGGCCGCCGGCCCCTAGACCCGCCATGTCGGCTCTTATGACCATGTGCCCTCCTACAAGATAGCCGGCGAGAAATACGTCGAAGGTTCCTGCGAGCCGATCATTTTCAGATTTCATCGTGTTTGACATTGTTTGGGCACTCGGTCACTGCCAGACAATTCCCTGCCGAATCTATATTCAAAGATCGCCGGCATGAAAAGTTGGCCCGTAGTCAGGGAAAAATTATAAATTAATATCAGCGGGCACAGTGACCGGCGACGGGCCCTCTGCTTCGGATTAACCGCTCACGCAAAATGCCCGCCGGTGAGGGCGAGGTATTTTGATTTCTGGACTCATTTGAGAAGCGTCAGACAGGGCGTTGCCCAGCGACGCGCGAAGTATGGAACCTTGGGCAGTCGGAGGCCAGACGACTGAAGGCTTGCGCCGGAGCTCGAAAATATGCGCCCGCGGACGGGGTCGCTATAAATGACGAAGCGCCGCGGTCGGACCGCGGCGCTTCAGACGTGTTCATAGATCGCGCAGCGCCGCTCGTGGAGGCGCTGCGGAATCCGATGGCGGGGTTATTGTGCGGTGGTGAACATCCAGAGCTGGTTCGTCGCGCCGCTGTACGGCCATTGAATGACGGTCGCGCCATCGGCAGTGCTGCCGCCGCTGACATCCGCCACCTTGCCACTGTGGACTGCGGTGAGCCTGAAGCTGCCATTGCCGACAGGGATGGCGGTCCACTTCTGGTTGTTCTGATTGAGCCAATCCCAGAGCTGGATTTGCGCATTGTCTGCGGTACTTCCTCCCGAGACGTCCATCACCCGACCGCTGGCGACGCCAGTGACTTTATATTGGCCATTGCCCTGATCGGTGAGCGTCCACTTCTGGTTGCCCGCTCCGGAGTAGGTCCACTGAATGAGCGGGGTACCATTGGCGGTGGCACCATTCTGGGCGTCGAGCGCCTTGAGGCTGCGACGGTTCAACACATTGTAGGTGCCATTCGGAATCGTATGGCCCACGTCAGTGTAGAGCCCGAACTCGGAGAGCTGTGTGCTGCTGGTATCACCGTTGTTGGCAGTAATATTCAGACGATAGTAGCGGTACGCGCCGGGGCTCGCGATGACGTAGGTGTTCATCTGGAAACGATTGGCGAAGCTCTGGTTGCTCTGGATATCGAGCGTAGTCCAGGCTGAGCCATCATTGGAGCCCTGGAACTGCCAGTTCTTCGGGTCGCGTCCGGGCACATCATTCGCGCTGGTGATGCTGTAGCGCTTGATCGTCTGCGCCGATCCCGAGCCGAAGTCGTACTGTAGCCAGCTCACCACCGAGCCAAGCCATTTCGTGCTGACATTGAAGTCGAACGCTTTCGCGGCGCCCTCACTGCCATTCGGGTTATTGCCATTGTCATTGGCCGCTCCATCGAAGGCGATGTTCACCATCGGGCTGACCGGTGTCGCCGTGTCCTCGGGGGAATTGCCACTCGTGCCGGCGGAGTTGCTCGCCGTGACGACGTAGTAATAGGGGACCCCGTTCGT
>Ga0207702_10004524_pt1 | contig 12330 bp, 7 predicted proteins | sample KBSCornC62_FD_184302 | JGI IMG/M metagenome (GOLD analysis project Ga0207702, IMG submission 184302) | Corn rhizosphere microbial communities from Kellogg Biological Station, Michigan, USA - KBS Corn C6-2 (SPAdes) (version 2) | ecosystem: Host-associated > Plants > Roots > Rhizosphere > Soil ...
GCCGCGACGGCTGCAGCGCGCGGTGCTGGTCCTGGTCGCCGTCGTTTTCATGCTGGTATTCCTGCTGCTGCCGCTGGCGGTGGTGTTCACCGAAGCGCTTGCCGAGGGCGTGCGAACGTTTTTCGCAGCGATCACGCAGTCCGAGGCGCAGTCGTCGATCCGCCTGACCCTGCTGGTCGCCGCGATGGTGGTGCCCATGAACATCGTGTTCGGCGTTGCCGCGGCCTGGGCCATGGCGCGTTTCGAGTTCCGCGGCAAGGCCCTGCTCGGCGCGCTGATCGACTTGCCCTTTTCGGTATCGCCAGTGATCGCGGGCTTGATTTACGTGCTGCTCTTCGGCGCGCAGGGCTGGTTCGGACCGTGGCTGGACGCGCACGGCATCCGGATCATTTTCGCCGTGCCGGGGTTGGTGCTGGCTTCGATATTCGTCACGCTGCCGTTCGTCGCGCGCGAATTGATCCCGCTGATGCAGGCGCAAGGCAGTGAGGACGAGGAAGCGGCGCGGGTGCTCGGTGCCAACGGCTGGCAGATGTTCTTCCGCGTGACGCTGCCGAACATCCGCTGGGCGTTGTTGTACGGGGTGCTGTTGTGCAATGCCCGTGCGATGGGTGAATTCGGCGCGGTGTCGGTGGTATCCGGCCACATTCGCGGGCTCACCACCACGATGCCGCTGGAGGTGGAGATGCGCTACAACGAATACGACTACGTCGGCGCGTTCGCCGTGGCTTCGCTGCTGGCGTTGCTCGGGTTGCTGACGCTGGCGATCAAGACATTGCTCGAATGGCGCTACGGCGCCGAGCTCGCCGCGCATGCACCGGGCGGGCGATGAGGATGCGCGCATGACGCTCGAATTGTCGCATCTCACCCGCCGCTTCACGGATTATCCGGCATTGGACGATGTCAGCCTGGAAATCCCGCCCGGTGAATTCCTCGCGCTGCTCGGGCCGTCCGGTTCCGGCAAGACCACGCTGTTGCGCATCCTCGCGGGTCTCGATTACCCCGAATCCGGCAGCGTGCGCCGGGAGGGCCGCGACCTGCTGGCGCTCGACGCGCGGCGTCGCAAGGTGGGGCTGGTGTTCCAGCACTACGCCTTGTTCCGGCACCTGACCGTCGCCGACAACGTGGCGTTCGGATTGCGCGTGCGGCCCTGGCGGACACGTCCGAAGCGCGTCGACATCGCGGCGCGCGTCGAGCGCCTGCTGCAACGCGTGCAACTGCAGGACATGGCCAAACGCTATCCGGCGCAGCTTTCCGGTGGCCAGCGCCAGCGGGTGGCGTTGGCACGCGCCTTGGCGGTGGAGCCCGATCTGTTGTTGCTCGACGAACCCTTCGGTGCGCTCGATGCGCAGGTCCGCGTGAGCCTGCGCCGCTGGCTGCGCGAGTTGCACGATGAGTTCGGCCTGACCACGGTGTTCGTCACCCACGACCAGGAAGAAGCACTGGAGTTGGCTGACCGTGTCGTGGTCATGAACCGCGGCCGCATCGAACAGGTCGGCACGCCCGAGGCGATCTACCGCGATCCAGCCACGCCGTTCGTTTGCGAATTCGTGGGCAAGGTCAACCGGATCACCGCGCGTTGCGAAGGCGGAAAGCTCGTGGCCGGTGGCTTGGTGCTGGGTGCCGATCCCTGGGATGGGGGCCACGACATGGCCATCGTTTACGTCCGACCCGAACAATTCATCGTTGCCGCGCCGGACGATGGCGAAGGATGGTGCGTGCGCGTCCGCCATGCATTTCGCACCGGTGGCACGGTGCATGTGACACTGGATGCAACGGCGCTGGGGATGGTCCTGGAAATGGACGTTTTCGGCGAAGAACGATCGCGCGACACGTGGCAGCCAGGCGCTTGCTTGCGGGTTCGTCCGCGCCATGTCACCGTCTTTCCCGATGGCATCCCCGCTGCGGCGGCGCAAGCCTGCGGGCCTGGCATCGTTGCGCCGGCCGCACGGCCGATGCCCGTCGGGCCGTGATCGACCACATGGAGTGACCCGTGCGACAGTCGAGAATCTGGTTGATCCTGCTGCTGTCGGTGATCGCGATCACTGCGCGCGCCAGCGATGACTGGCCGACGCGCTACACGTTCGGGAATGGCGTCGAGGGCGGCCTCAAGGGACTGCTGCAGTACGACGGCAACGATTTCGGCAACGACCGGCTGCCGGATGGCACGCCCGTTTTCGATGATGCGCATGCGTGGCGACGCAAGGAGTTCAATCTGTACGTGAGCAAAAAGGGCGTGTTCGAAATCAATGCAGGTTACGATTTCCAGGCCCGTGCGTGGTTGGACAATTACCTTGCCGTGGAGACGCCGGCCGGGCGCTTTCGCGCCGGCCAGTTCAAGACGCCGGTCGGTTGGGAGGACGGCAACACCTCGACCGGCGCGACGCTGTTCCTCGAACGCGCGCTGCCGGAACAGGCGGTGCACGAGGGACGCCGCGTAGGTCTGGAATGGCAGCGGGGCATCGCTTCGAAGTGGCTGCTGCAGGCGGTGTGGTTCGCACACGGCGACCTCAACGCCGATGCCGACGGCACCACCATCGCCGGGCGCGCGGTGTTCACGCCGGTGCGCCGCGACGACACCGTCGTGCACTTGGGCGTATCCGCGTCGCGCGAGGAAAGAGACGGCGGGACTGCACGCGTGCGGGCGCGGCCCGAAGTGGCGCTGACGCCGGTGCGCCTGATCGACACGGGAACCTTGCAGGGTGTCGATCACATCGACCGTGTGGGTGTGGAGGCCGGCTGGCTGCGCGGTCCGCTGTTGGTGCAAGCCGAATACCTGACGTTGCGCGCGCAGCGTCCGGCGACGTCGGACTTCAGGAGCGAGGGTGGCTATGTCACGGCGGCGTGGCTCTTGACCGGCGAAGCGCATGGTTACAAGGGCAGCGGTTTTTCCAATCCGGTGCCTGCACACCGTTGGGGCGCCGTGGAACTTGCGCTGCGCTTTTCCACCCTGGATCTCGACGACGGCAGCGTCACCGGCGGCCGCGAACACGACTGGACGCTGGGCCTGAACTGGTATCTCGGGCAGCACTTCAAGTTGCAGGCCAATTACATCCGCGCCTTCAGCGATCGCGGCGACCTGCACATCGATCCCCGCATCCTCGCGCTGCGCGCGCAAATCGCCTTCTGAAACCGCGCCATCGTTCCTTGCAGGAGCGCGCCTTGCGCGACGTGAATCCGACGTTTGCGGCCGGCACGTTGCCGCGGCAAGGCGCTCCGCAAACACACCCGCGCGCCATGTGGCGCTACTTCTTCTTCGGAATGTACAAATCCGTGATGGTGCCTTCGGCCACTTCCGCCGCCATGCCCACGGACTCGCCGAGCGTCGGATGGGGATGGATGGTGAGCGCGATGTCACCGATCTCGGCGCCCATTTCGATCGCCAGCGCGACTTCGGAGATCAAATCGCCCGCGTGCACGCCGACGATGCCGCCGCCGATCACGCGGTGGGTCGCCTTGTCATAGATCAGCTTGGTGAAACCTTCGGCGCGATCCATGCCCAGCGCGCGCCCGGCGGCCGACCACGGGAACTTGCCGACACCGAAATCGAGTTTCTTGTCTTTCGCTTCGCGTTCGGTCACGCCGACCCAAGCCACTTCGGGGTCGGTGAATGCGACCGACGGCACCACGCGCGCATCGAAGTGACGCTTCTGGCCGGCCGCGGCTTCCGCTGCCGCGTGACCTTCATGGACCGCCTTGTGCGCCAGCATCGGCTGGCCGACCAGGTCGCCGATCGCGAAGATGTGTTCGACGTTGGTGTGCATCTGCGTGTCGACCGGGATCAGGCCGCGCTCGGTGACGATGACGCCGGCCTTGTCGGCGCCGATCTTGTTGCCGTTGGCGCTGCGGCCGACGGCCACCAGCACGCGATCGAAGATCTTCTTTTCGGGAATGCTGTCGCCTTCGAACTCGCAAGCGATGCCGTTCTTCTGCGCCTTTGCGGCGGTAACTTTCGTCTTGAGGTGCGTCGCGACGCCTTGCTTCTTGAGTTGCGCGGCGAGCGGGCGCACCAGGTCGGCGTCCGCGCCCGGCATCAACTGATCCATGAATTCGACCACCGTGACGGCGCTGCCGAGCGCGCGGTACACCGTCGCCATCTCGAGCCCGATGATGCCGCCGCCGACCACCAGCAGGTTCTTCGGCACGTCGCGCAGTTGCAGCGCGCCGGTGGAATCCATCACGCGCTCGTCGTCCCAGGGAAACATCGGCAGATGCACCGCTTCGGAACCGGCCGCAATGATGGCCTGCTCGAAGCGGATCAGCTTCTTGTCCTCGCCATGGACGACCTCCATCTCGTGCGGCGACACGAACGTGCCGACGCCCTGCACCGCGCGCACCTTGCGCTGCTTGGCCATCGAGGCGAGGCCGCCCGTGAGCTTGCCGACGGTCTTGTCCTTGAAGTCGCGCAATTTGTCGAGGTCGATTTTCGGTTTGCCGAACGTGATGCCGTGTGCGCCCATCAATTCGGCCGCGTCGATCACCTCGGCCGCGTGCAGCAGCGCCTTGGATGGAATGCAGCCGACGTTGAGGCATACGCCGCCGAGCGTGCCGTAGCGTTCGACCAGCACCGTGTCGAGCCCCAGATCCGCCGCGCGGAACGCCGCGCTGTAACCGCCGGGGCCGGAGCCCAGCACCAGCATCCGGCATTGCATGTCGGGCTCGCGGCCGGTTTCGCGCGCGTGGACAGGCGCGGGTGCTTTTTCGCTTCCCCCGCTTGCGGGGGAAGCGGCGCGAAGATCTGATGGGGACTTCGTCTCGGCGCTGCCCCCTTCCGCCTTCGGCACCTCCCGCGCAGCGGGGGGAGGTGATTTACTTTGCGATGCCGCGTCGGTTTGCGAACCTTCCGCTTCGGCAACCGCAATCACTGCGCCCTGTTCGACGTTGTCGCCGACCTTGACCTTCACTTCCTTGATCACGCCGGCCGCACTGGCCGGCACCTCCATCGTGGCCTTGGCCGATTCCAATGTGACGAGGCTCTGGTCCTTCTCGACGCGGTCGCCTGCCTTCACCAGCACCTCGATCACCGGCACGTCGTGGAAGTCGCCGATGTCGGGCACCTTGAGTTCGATTGTGTTCGCCATGTCGATCTCCCCGCTCAAAGCAGCGCCCGGCGCATGTCGCCGAGGAGCTGTGCGAGGTGGGTCGCGAAGCGCGCGGCGGCGGCGCCGTCGATCACGCGGTGATCGTAGGAAAGCGACAGCGGCAGGATCAGGCGCGGCGCGAATTCCTTGCCGTTCCAGACCGGCTTTGTGGACGATTTCGAGACGCCCAGGATCGCGACTTCCGGCGCGTTGATGATCGGCGTGAACATGGTGCCGCCAATGCCGCCCAGCGAGGAAATCGAGAAGCAGCCGCCCGACATTTCGCTTGGGCTCAATTTGCCGTCGCGCGCCTTTTTCGCCAGCGCGGACATTTCCTGCGCGATGTCGAGAACGCCCTTCTTGTCGCAATCGCGGATCACCGGCACGACGAGTCCGTTCGGGGTATCCGCGGCAAACCCAATATGGAAATATTTCTTCAGCACCAGGTTCTCGCCCGATGCATCCAGCGAGGCGTTGAAGTCCGGGAATTTCTGCAGGCAGGCGACGCAGGCCTTGATCAGAAACGCGAGCAGGGTGACCTTGATCCCCGCTTTCTCGTTTTCCTTATTCAAGGCCACGCGCAACGCTTCGAGATCGGTGATGTCGGCGTCCTCGAATTGCGTGACGTGCGGGATCATCGTCCAGTTGCGCGCAAGATTGGCGCCGGAGAGTTTCTTGATCCGAGACAATGGTTGTGTTTCGGTGTCGCCGAATTTCGAGAAATCGATCTGCGGCCACGGCAGCAGGTTCAAGCCAGCGCCGCCGGCGCCCGCTCCGGCCTGCTGCGGCAAGGCGCCGCCGGTCATCGCGGATTTCACGAACTGCTGCACGTCTTCGCGGGTGATGCGGCCGCCGCGCTCGCTGCCGCTGACGCGCGAAAGATCCACACCGAGGTCGCGCGCGAATGCGCGCACCGCAGGGCTTGCGTAAGGCACCTTGTCGGGCATGATCGAGTCGGCATCGAACGGTACCGGTGGGGCGCGGCGCTCGGTGGTGCTGTCGCTTGCCGCGCTTGCGGGGGAAACTGCCCGAAGGGCTGATGGGGGTTGCTTCGTATCGCCCCCCTCCGCCTTCGGCACCTCCCCCCGCGATGCGGGGGGAGGAACGGCTTGGCTCCCGCTTTCCGGAGAGGATTGGGGTGGCGCGGGCGGTTGCGAGTTGGTTTGTTCCGGCTTTGCGGATTCGCCGCCCTCGGCTTCGATCGTCGCGATCACGTTGCCCTCGGAAACCTCGTCGCCTTCCTTGACCCGCATTTCCTTCACCGTGCCCGCGAACGGCGCCGGCACTTCCATCGTGGCCTTGGCCGATTCCAGCGTCACGAGGCCCTGGTCCTTTTCCACGTGGTCGCCCGGCTTGACCATCACCTCGATCACGGGCACGCCGTGGAAATCGCCGATGTCCGGCACCTTCGCCTCGCGCACGTCTGCCATGTCAGGTTCCTTCGATTCCAAGAGAGCGGCAAGACGCCCAGTTTCGCGCATTTGCGCCGTCGCGTCATGTCCTCGGGCCGTTGATGGCCGAAAGTCACCGTGACCTGTGGCGGATGGCAGCGGGAGCCGCGGGCGGGCAGACTCCGATCACGTCCGGAAGACTGCCGCCAGGAAATGCCGAGATGCTGACGATCCGCAACTTGTCCAAGACCTACCCGAATGGCGTGCGCGCGCTCAGCGGCGTGTCGCTGGACATTCCGAACGGCATGTTCGGTCTGCTGGGTCCGAACGGCGCGGGCAAATCCACCTTGATGCGGACGATCGCGACGCTGCAGGACCCGGACGAGGGCAGCATCAAGCTGGGCGACATCGACGTCTTGGCCGACAAGCCGGCCACCCGGCGCGTGCTCGGTTACCTGCCGCAGGAATTTGGCGTTTATCCCAAGGTCAGCGCGGAGGCGATGCTGGACCATTTTGCGGTGCTGAAGGGCGTCACCCGCCGTGGCGAACGCCGCGATCTGGTCGATGCGCTGCTGAAGCAGGTGAACCTGTGGGACGTGCGCAAGCGCAAGCTGGGCGGATTTTCGGGCGGCATGCGCCAGCGCTTCGGGATCGCGCAGGCGCTGATCGGTGACCCAAGGCTGGTGATCGTGGATGAGCCCACCGCGGGTCTCGATCCCGAGGAGCGCCAGCGTTTCTTGAACCTGCTCGCCGAAATCGGCGAACGCGTGGTGGTGATCCTGTCCACCCACATCGTCGAGGACGTGACCGAACTCTGCCCGCGCATGGCGATCATCGCGCAAGGCCAGGTGCGCCTGACCGGCGAGCCGCGCGAGACGATCCGCGCGCTGGAGGGCAAGGTGTGGCGGCGCGCGATCGACAAGGCTTCGGTGGCGCAATACCGCGAGCGGATGACGGTGCTGTCCACGCGGCTCGCCGGCGGCGCGACCCTGATCCACGTGCTGGCCGATGCGAAACCCGAGGACGGTTTCGAGAGCGTGCCGCCCGATCTGGAAGACGTCTACTTCGGGCAGTTGCACCACGCCACGTCGAACAAGGCAGCCTGACGTGCTGCGCGAAATCTTCCGGTTCGAGTTGCGCCAGCAACTCAGGAGCCCGCTGTTCTGGCTGATCGCGTTCGCGCTTGCGGCGCTGGCGTTCGCGGCGGCGTGCTCCGACAGCATCACCATCGGCGGCGGCGTCGGCAACGTCCACCGCAATGCGCCGGTGGTCGTGATCTCGATGCTGGGATTCTTCTCGGTGCTCGGATTGTTCCTGATCACGATCTTCGTGGCCGGTGCGGCGCTGCGCGATTTCGGCCACAACACGGCCGAACTCGTGTTCGCGACGCCGATGTCACGCTCCGCTTATCTGGGCGGACGCTTCGCGGCCGGCTGGCTGGTCAGCGTGCTGGTGCTGGTCGCGATTGCGTTCGGCATGTGGCTGGGTTCGCTGATGCCGTGGCTGGACCCGGCGCGGCTGGGCCCGACCTCGTGGCATGCGTACGGCTGGGCCTTCGCGATCGTGGTGCTGCCGAACCTGTTCTTCATCGGCGCACTGCTGTTCCTGCTGGCGACGCTGACGCGGTCCATGCTGGGCACCTACATCGGCGTGATCGCGTTCTTCGTGCTGTGGCAGGTCGCGCTGGTGACGCTGGGCAATGGCAACATCGAACACCAGACGTTGGGCGCGATCATCGATCCGTTCGGGCTGGGTGCGCTGGAACTGGTGACGCGCTACTGGACGCCCTCCGACCAGAACGTCCGCATCCCGGAACTGGCCGGCATGCTGCTGGGCAACCGCGGCTTGTGGCTGGCGATCGGGGTCGCGCTGCTCGCCGCGACCTTCGTGCTGTTCAAGCCCGACCGCGAGGGCTTGCGGTGGTTCCGGCGCAAGCGTGCGCCGGTGCCCGAAGCGCCCGCCGCCATGCGCGCGGCGCCGATCGTGTTGCCGATGGTGACGTTGCGCAGCGATGCCGGCGCGCGCGCCCGGCAGTTCCTCAAGCTCGCGTGGTTCGACACCCGCGGCGTGCTGCGTGGCGTGCCATTTTTGGTGATGCTCGCGTTCGGGCTCGCGAACCTGGCTGGCAACCTTGCCTTCAGCGACCAGATCTACGGCACCAGCGTGTGGCCGGTCACGCACTTGATGGCGCAGGCGATGAGCAGCAGTTACACGTGGCTGCTGTTGTTCGTGCTGGCCTTCTACGCCGGCGAACTGGTGTGGCGCGAACGCGACTGGCGGGTCGGCGAGGTGATCGATGCATTCCCGACGCCGGACTGGATTCCGCTGCTGTCGAAGGTTTTCGCACTCGCGGTAGTGACGGTGCTGTTCCTCGCGGCGGGTTCGCTGTTCTGCATGGCGTACCAGCTGCTGCGTGGATATTCCGATCTGCAGCCGCTGCTGTATCTGCAGTACATCGGCCTCGACCTGCTTTCGTTCATGCTGTTCGCCATCCTCGCGGTGGTGCTGCAGGTATGGTCCAACAACAAGTTCGTCGGCTACGCGCTGATCGTGGCGTTCTTCGTGGCGATGATCGCGCTGGTGCAGTTCCATCTGTCCGATCACCTGTACCGCTACGGCAGCGCGCCGGAGACACCGTATTCGGACATGAACGGGTTCGGATCGTTCTGGATCGGCAACCTGTGGTTCCGTGCGTACTGGTATTGCCTTGCCGTCGCGCTGCTGGTGAGCGCCGCGCTTTACTGGGTGCGCGGCACGACCCGCGGCTGGCGGGCGCGCGGGCGGATCGCGCTGCAACGATTCCGCGCACCCGCAAGGGTCGTGCTGGCGCTTTCACTGATCGGCTTCGCCGCGATTGGGGTGTTCCTGTTCCACAACACCCACGGGTTGCATCGCTACCAGACCCACGACCAGCAGCAACGCCTTCAGGCGCAGTACGAAAAGGATTATCGGAAGTACAGGGGGCTCGCCCAGCCGCGGATCACGGACGTCAACGTGGACGTGGCGATGCATCCGGCCGAACGGCGCGTCGACGTTAATGGCCATTACGTGCTGGTCAACAAGCACGACAAGCCCATCGACGAACTGTTGGTGCAATTGCCGACGTTCCCGACCCGCGATTACACGGTCGATCTGGATTTCCCGGCGCATATCGTCGCGCTCGCGGACAGGCAGCAGGGCTTCTACCTCTACAAGCTCGCGCAGCCGCTGGCGCCGGGGGCGTCGATGGATTTCGGCTTCCGGATGCACGTGGCCTACAAGGGCTTTGCCAACGGACCGGTCGGCGAGCAGATCGTCCACAACGGCACCTTCATCAACAGCTTCGCGTTTCCGCACTTCTGCTACGACGAAAACCGCCAGCTCACCGACAACAACGATCGTCGCAAGTACGGCCTGGGTCCGGCGCAGCGGTTGCCGAAGCGCGATGACGCCGCGGCGCACGGCAACAACCTGATTTCCTGCGATGCCGACTGGGTGCACTTCCAGGCCACGCTTTCCACCAGTGCCGACCAGATCGCGCTGGCGCCGGGCTATCTGCAGAAGGAGTGGGTCAAGGATGGCCGCCGCTATTTCCATTACGTGCAGGACACGCCGATCCTGGATTTCTTCTCGTTCCAGTCGGCGCGCTACAAGGTGGCGCGCGACAAGTGGCATGACGTGAATCTCGAGACCTATTACGACCCGCAACATCCGTACAACATCGAACGGATGTTCAAGGCGATGAAGTTGTCGCTGGACTATTACGACAAGCACTTCGGACCGTACCAGTTCCGGCAGTTGCGCATCCTGGAATTCCCCGACTACGCCTCGTTCGCGCAATCGTTCGCCAACACGGTGCCGTTCTCGGAGGCGATCGGCTTCATCGCGGACCTGCGCAAACCCTCCGACATCGATTACGTCACCTACGTGACCGCGCACGAGATCGGCCATCAGTGGTGGGCGCACCAGGCCATCGGCGCGAACGTGCAGGGCGTGACGATGCTGGACGAATCGCTGGCGCAGTATTCGGCGCTGATGGTGATGAAACACCTGTACGGCCCGACCAGGATGCGGAAGTTCCTGAAGTACGAACTGGACCGCTATCTGCGCGGGCGCGCGGGCGAACGTGTCGAGGAAATGCCGCTGGCGCTGGTCGAAAACCAACCCTACATCCACTATCGCAAGGCTTCGGTGATCTTCTACGCGCTGGCCGACTACATCGGTGAGGACAAGGTCAACGCCGCGCTGCGCACGTGGCTGGACAAGGTGAAGTTCCAGCAGCCGCCTTACACCGACACGCGCGCATTGATCGCGGATCTCCGCGCGCAGGCAGGCCCCCAATACCAGGACCTGATCACCGACTTCTTCGACAAGATCACCCTGTTCGACAGCCGCATGGTTTCGGCGACCGCGAAGAAACTTGGCGACGGCAAATACCAAGTCACCCTGCACGTGCACGCGGGCAAGTATTACGCCGACGGCAAGGGCAAGGAGACGCGCGCGAAGCTCGACATCCCGATCGAGATCGGCGTGTTCGCGCAGGCGAAAGACGGCGAGGAGCAGGACGAGAAGCCGCTGTACCTCGCGAAGATGCCGGTCAAGGACGGCGACAGCACCCTCACCGTGACAGTGGACGGCGTGCCTTACGAGGCCGGCATCGATCCGTTCAACGAATTGGTCGACCGCGTGTCTGATGACAACCGTGCGCAGGTGACGATCGAGTGACTTCGCTCAGGCCGTCAAAAAAAGCGGCGCCGGAATGGCGCCGCTTTCATGTGCAGACAACGCCGTTGCGAGTTACTTGTGGGTTTCGTGTGCCCGGCCCGCGCGGCTGATGGTGAACTTGGAGCCGGAGATGCCGAGATTGATGCCTTGGCCGACGCCGCTCAGGGCCAGCGATACCGTGCCCTTGCTCAGCACCTGTGCCGTGCCGGACTTCACCGCGCCGATATCCGCGGAAGCCGCCGCGTAATCGCCCAGCACATCGCTGATTTTGTAGACGTCGGTGAACGTGCCTTGGCCGTCGTTGATCCGCCACTTGCCGGCGGTCAGGCCGCCGCCGCGTATGCGGATGTGCACCGGCATCGATTCGCCGTTGGCGCAGGTGACCCGGCCGCTGCCGTCGGCATGCTGGTAGATGGCCGACCAACCTTTCAGCGAGAACGTCAGTTTGCAGTCGAGATCGGGCTGCGCGGCCGAAACCGTTCCCGCCGTGGCCAAACCCATTGCGCCGAGCAGGCCCGCACTCATCAGCACCGCCAGTTTGCGATTCCGAATCTGCTTGCCGCGATAAAGCGTAATCATGGTGTGTCTCCTTGTCATGGCCGACCTTGGCAATCTGCCACGGCAAACATGAACGCTGCGTCGAGAGGATCTGCTGTGGGCTGAACGGACCGCAGACGGACATGAGCCGTCATCCGGGCATCGGAACGTGCCCGCCATGCGACGGGGATTGCCCCGCTGGTCGACGCCGGCAGCGGCCGACATCGCGAGTACCCCGGAATCGTGCACGACTCTGCCGACCACCACGGTCACGACGCTGGTCGTGCCAGGCAGCGCGCGAGTGTCCACCGTGGCGCGGCACGAAGGCTTTCTCCTCGGGTTTCCCACCCGGCGCACCCCGCGCGTCAGGCGGGATGCTTTTTCGACAGCTTGTCGATCAGCTTCACCACGATCGTGCCGCCGGGCACCACCATGCCCGCGAAATCCGCGCCGAGGTCGAACAGGGCATCGCGATTGCCGAGCGCGCGGACCGCACCGCCCAGCATGTCGCCTTCCTTGTTGACGCGGCCGGTCAGGCCGTCGATTTCGATCACGCCGGCCTTGTCCTTCCACGCGAATTGGAATGCGTACACCGGACGGTAGAACAGCGTCAGCGATTC
>Ga0207702_10004528_pt1 | contig 12323 bp, 8 predicted proteins | sample KBSCornC62_FD_184302 | JGI IMG/M metagenome (GOLD analysis project Ga0207702, IMG submission 184302) | Corn rhizosphere microbial communities from Kellogg Biological Station, Michigan, USA - KBS Corn C6-2 (SPAdes) (version 2) | ecosystem: Host-associated > Plants > Roots > Rhizosphere > Soil ...
GGTGCTCGGCGACAGCTCGCGCGATCTGGTGGCCCACGCCGCGCATCTGCAGTCCTCGTTCGAGTCGCTGGCGCAGTACGTGGAGGACTTCGGCACGCGCCTTGACCGGCGCATGGATCACGCCGAGACCCGGCTGGACGGGGCGGTCGCGCACCGGGCGCTGGTGCGCTACGACGCCTACGGCGAGATGTCCGGACGCCAGTCGACCTCGATCGCGCTGCTCGATGCCACGCGGTCCGGGGTCGTGCTGTCCTCGATCCACCACCGCGACACCGCCCGCCTCTACGCCAAGCAGATCCACAGGGGCCAGCCGGAGCTCGAGCTGTCCCCCGAGGAGAACGAGGCCGTGCGGCTCGCACTCGAGACGGGCGCGAGCGCGACGGGCCCCGAGCAGACTCCGACTGCGAGCTGACCGCCGATGCGCGTCGGATACCTGGGTCCCGAAGGGACCTTCAGCCAGGCGGCGGTGTTGAGCGCTCCCGACGCGCAGCGGTTGGAGCTGCTGCCGCAGGAGACGATCCACGACACCGTGCTCGCGGTGCGTGACGGCCAGGTCGAGCGCGCGGTGGTCCCGATCGAGAACTCGCTCGAGGGCTCCGTCAACATCACGCTCGACGCGCTGGTGTTCGACGCCGAGCGGGTGCGGATCGTCGGCGAGACCGTGCTCGGCGTCGAGCAGTGCCTGATCGCGCAGGAGCAGCTCCCGCTCGAGCAGATCGAGGTCGTGATCTCGCATCCACAGGCGACCGCGCAGTGCCGCGACTATCTGCGCGCCAACCTGCCCGAGGCGCGGGTGATGACCGCCAGCTCGACCGCCGAGGCGGTGCGGATCGTGACCGAGCGGATCCGCCACCGCTGGGCCGCGATCGGCACCCGGCTGGCGGCGGAGCTCTACGACTGCGTCGTGCTGGCGCCCGGGATAGAGGATGTCAGCGGCAATCAGACGCGCTTCGTGTGGCTGGCGGCCGAGGGCACCGAGGCCGGCGTGCCCGGTCTCGCGATCCCGGACGGCGCCCCCTGGAAGACCGCGATCGTCTTCTGGGGCGAGGGAACCGAGTCACCCGGCTGGCTCGTCAGCTGCCTGTCGGAGCTTGCCTTCCGCGGCGTGAACCTGACCCGGATCGAATCGCGTCCGCTGCGCGAGGGCCTGGGCCGTTACATGTTCTTCGCGGACCTGGACGGTCGCGAGGACGATGCTCAGGTGATCGACGCGCTGGGCGGCCTGCGCTCCCGCGTCAACGTTCTGCGGACGCTGGGCTCATTCCCGGTGGCGTAGTCCCCGTCCACTGCTCCACGAACTCGCGGCACGCGTCGGCCTCCATCGGCCGCGCGAAGAGGAAGCCCTGCCCGATGTCGCATTGCTCCGCCTGCAGCCGCGAGAGCTGCCCCTGATCCTCGATGCCCTCGGCGATCGTCTCGATCCTGAGTGAGCGACCGAGCTGCACGAACGTGCGGATCAGAGCGTCGCGCTGGGTCGTGCTCTCGAGCTGCGAGATGAACGACCGGTCGATCTTGAGCTCATCGACGGGGAAGCGCTGCAGGTAGGCCAGCGACGAGTAGCCGGTGCCGAAGTCGTCGATCGAGAGGCGCACGCCCAGCCCCTTGACGGTTCGCAGCCGCTCGGCGGTCTTGTCGGCGTCGCGCATCAGCGCGGTCTCGGTGATCTCGATCGTGAGCGATCCCGGGTCGATTCCGCTCTCGGCCAGCGCATCGCTCACGTCCTGCACGAAGCGATCGTGCTCGAGCTGCACCGCCGAGACGTTGACGGCGACGCCGATCTCGAGCCCCTCACGGGCCCATCTGGCGCAACACTCGCACGCCTCCCGCAGCACCCAGCGCCCGACCTCGGCGATCAGGCCCGACTCCTCGAGCAGCGGTACGAACTGATCGGGCCCAGCAGGCCGTGCGTGCGGACGACGCCAGCGCAGCAGCGCCTCCATGCGGATCGGCGCGAGCTCCTCGAGGTTGAACATCGGCTGGTAGACGACATAGAACTCGTTCTTGGTGAGCGCCTCGCGCAGGTCCATCTCGAGCTCCATGCGGGAGTGCACCTGGTCCTGCATCCCCGTCTCGTAAACCATGTAGCGGTTCTTGCCGGCGAGCTTGGCCCGGTACATGGCGATATCGGCCTCACGCAGCAGGTCGGCGGCGCCATGGCCGTCCGCCATCGCGATGCCGATGCTCGCGGTGATCGCGACACGTCCGTTGTGTGCGGCGTCGATCTCGAACGGTTCCTTGAGGGCATCGAGGATCCGCTCCGCGACGAGCTCCGGTCCGGCCGCCAGGGCGATGCCGTCGGCCAGGATCACGAACTCGTCGCCGCCCAGGCGGCCAAGCGTGTCGGCCTCGCGGATCGTGCTCTCGAGCCGCGCCGCCACCGACCGCAGCAACTCGTCGCCGGCGCGGTGGCCGAGGCCGTCGTTGACGCCCTTGAAGCCATCCAGGTCGACGAACAGGGCCGCGCAGAGCTGGTGCTCGCGACGGGCGCGCGCGATCAGCTGCTCGGTGCGGTCGAGGATCAGGGTGCGGTTGGGAAGGCCTGTGAGGGCGTCGTGCGTGGCCATGAACACGAGCTCCTGCTGGCGGCGGGCGAGCTCGTCGTCGATCAGTCCACGCTCGTTCTCAAAGGCCTCGCACAGCCGCACCAGGGTGACGTCGGCGGAGCGCTGCAGCATGCGGTGGGCCTCGCGGCGGCTCTCCAGGGAGGCATCGAGCTCATCGGCGAGCTCGTCCAGCACCTCGCGCGCGGCGTCGCGCCAGCGCAGCGTGCGCTTGGTGATCTCGTTGAGCGGCGCCTCGCGCTGGATCGCGAGCTGACCGAAGATCGTGGCGGCCTCGCGGCCGACGTCGCGGGCGGTGTGCGTGCCCTCGCCGGCCATCCAGCGGGCAAACGCCTCGGTCGAGACCTCGATCACGCGCGCGACGCTCGCGTGGGCAGCGGGATCGAGTTGAAGGCCGGCGCTGCGGTTGAGCGCTTCGCTGCGGTTGACGACCTCGGCGCGACGCGCGTACAGCGCGCTGCCGAGCCGCACCACCTCCGCTGCCGGAACCGCGTCGGCTCCGGGCAGATGGCTTCCGTATTCGAGTTTGCCTTGCAGCCGGCTGTCATCCATCGGATGCCAACCTCCTTCCTTGCACTCCCTGTGCTGGGGCCGTCCCGAGCCGCCCATCGGTCGCCATATCCGGTTGCTTGACAACTGCAACGGAATTCCCCGGAGATGGGTCGAAGGCGCCGTGGCTGCTCGCCTCCCGCAATGCACCGTTTTTGGCTGCATCTTCACGCGTTCTTGACTTCAATTGTCCGGGAGCCGAGTAGACTCTTCGCTTGAGATGGGCTCTCCAATACCAGTCCCGCCACGGTCCGCGTCGCTCCCCGAGCACCATCGACGCGGACCTGATGGTGGTCGGGTGCTCGTCCTCAACGCAACGTACGAACCGATCAATGTCTGCACGGTTCGACGCGCCGTGGTGCTGCTGCTCAAGGAGAAGGCGGAGGTGGTCGAGCAGACCGAGCGCCAGCTTCACTCGGCCAACTCCACGCTGACACGGCCGGCCGTGATCCGCCTGGTGACCTACGTCAAGGTCCCGCGCGACACCCACCGGCGCAAGATCACGCGCCGCGCGGTGTTTGCCCGCGACGACTGGACCTGCCAGTACTGCGGCTCGCGCCAGCAGCTCACGGTCGACCACGTCGTCCCCCGCTCCAAGGGCGGCGGGTCCACGTGGGACAACATCGTCGCCGCCTGCGCGCCCTGCAACCGCCGCAAGGGAGACTCGCTGCCGCGGCAGGCGGGCATGATCCTCGCGCGGTCGCCGCGCACACCGAATCCCGACATCTTCATCCAGGTCGCAAGCCCCCGGATTCCGTCGACCTGGAAGCAGTACCTGTCGGCGCCGGCAGCCGACTCGCTGGCCGCCTGAGCCGCTGCCTCGCGGGCCACTCGCGTCGTGCTCGTGCGTGCTTAAAGAATTGGCCAGGACGGCACCGCTCTGGTCGAGGTCTGCCGCACAGCGTTGTAAGGTGTAGATCACCAGAGAAAGGAGGTGGTCCACCTGTCTGACAGTACTTACGGGACCCTGGAGGTGTCCGGCCGCTAGGTCGGATGGCTGACCGCCCTAGGCGGAGTCCCACCGTGACACCACTGCTCCTGGTGCCGATTTGGTCCCTTCGGCGAGGACGTGCCAGCAGCAGCGATGCCAGCCAGTAGTGGCGGAGGGCGCCGTGTCGACGGCGCCCTCCGTGTTTCTGTCGGGGTTGCTGGGGGTTGCTGGTCCAGGGGGTTGCTGGTGGGAGGGTCTGGCGGCCGTCCTTGAGGGACGAGAACTTCGGCGGACTCTTCGCCCCGCTCGAAGTGAGGCCTCAGCGTCGTGAAGCGCCTCGGGACTGGGCCTTTGGGGGGCCTTCGGAAGGGAGTCTGCACGCCCCGGCCATCAACCCAGATCTCGACAATGTTCTCCTCCCTGGAGAAGGCCCCCCAAAGGCCCAGTCGACAGGAACGCGCCCCACGACAGGTGTAGGCTGAGCGCATGTGCAGGAACATCCGAACCCTCTACAACTTCGACCCGCCGGCGACAACCGACGAGATCGAGGCAGCCGCCCTGCAGTATGTGCGCAAGATCAGCGGCTTCACCAAGCCCTCCAAGGCCAACGAGGAGGCGTTTCACCGCGCCGTCCACGAGATCGCCCATATCTCCGCGCACCTGCTGGCCGACCTCGAGACCACGGCGCCGCCGCGCGACCGTGAGGTCGTGGCGGCTCGCGCACGGGCTCGCGCCCAGCAGCGTTACGCGGCCTGATCGAGCCTCGGAGGCCTGGCAGGCCTCGCGGCCCGCTAGCCGGTCGGGGCGCCCGTCGGGGCGCCCGTCGGGGCGCCCCGGTTCAGCTGCGGCTACTCCTCGTCCTCGCCTGAGGCGTCGTCGACGGACTCGTCCTCGGCGGCGTCCGGCTCGAACTCGGACTCGTCGTCGCCGACGGCGATCACGCCAGGTGATTCGCCCTCGGCCAGATCCTCGGCGGAGAGCGCGGCCCCCTCGGGGTGGACCGCCTCGATCGCCTCGATCTCGACGTCTGCGTCGGAGTCGCCCTCGACCACCAGCGCGATCGCGCTGACCTGGTCGTCGTCGCGGATGTTCATCACGCGGACGCCCTGGGAGGCGCGGCCGTAGCGGCTGATGCCGCGCACCGAGGTGCGCTGGACCATGCCGTTCTGGGAGATGAAGACGAGCTCCTGGTGCTCGCGCACGACCAGGGCGCCGGCGAGGGCACCCTTGTTCTCGGTGAGCTGGATCGTCTTGACGCCCATCGTGTCGCGGTTCTTGGCCGGGTACTCCGAGATCAGCGTGCGCTTGCCGTAGCCGTTCTCGGTCACGACCAGCAGCTCCTGGTCGTCGCGGGCGACATCCATCGCCAGGACCGCATTGCCGGGCTGGCCCACGTTCATGCCACGCACCCCAGAGGTGTCGCGGCCCATCGAGCGGACCCTGTCCTCGCTGAAGCGGGCAGCCTGCCCGGAGCGCGAGACCATGATGATGTCGTCATCACCGCTGGTCTTGCGCACGGCGATCAGCTCGTCGTCGTCGCGGATGTTGATCGCGATGATGCCGTCGGCCTTGATCGGCGTGTTGTACGCGAGGAACTCGGTCTTCTTGATCATGCCCTTGCGGGTCGCGAAGACCAGGTACTTGCCCTCGGTGAAGTCGCGCGTGTTCAGTACCGACTGGACCCGTTCACCCTCGCGCAGCGGCAGGAGGTTGACGAGCGCGCGACCGCGCGCGGTGCGCGACTGCTCGGGCAGGTCGTAGACCTTGGTGCGGTAGATCTTGCCGCGGTTGGTGAAGAACAGCAGGAAGTCGTGCGTCGAGGTCACGAACAGGTGCTCGATGTAGTCGTCTTCCTTGGTGTCCATCCCGTTGACGCCGACACCGCCGCGGTGCTGCTGGCGGTAGGTGGAGAGCGGCAGCGACTTGATGTAGCCCGAGTTCGTGATCGAGATGACCATCTGCTGGTCCGCGATCAGGTCCTCGATGTCGATCTCGCCCTCGGCGTGGGTGATGAGCGTGCGCCGGTCGTCCCCGTAGGTGTCGGCGATCTCGGTCAGCTCGTCCTTGATCAGCCCGTAGACCTTGGCCTCGTCACCGAGGATCTCCCGCAGCTCCCTGATGCGCTCGACCAGGTCGGCGTGCTCCTGCTTGATCTTGTCGGCCTCCAGCGCGGTCAGGCGACGAAGTGTCAGCTGCAGGATCGCCTCCGCCTGCACGACGGTGAAGTCGAAGCGCTCGACCAGGCCGATGCGCGCATGCTCGGGATCGCGCGATCCGCGGATCAGGGCGATCACCTCGTCCAGGTTGTCCTGGGCAATCAGCAGGCCCTCGAGGATGTGCGCGCGCTGCTCGGCGTGGCGCAGCTCGTACTTGGAGCGACGCACGATCACCTCGCGCTGGTGGTCGACGTAGTGGCCGAGCACCTCGCGCAGGGACAGGGTGCGTGGCACGTTGTCCACGAGCGCGACCATGTTCACGCCGAACGTGGTCTGCAGCGGCGTGTGCTTGTAGAGCTTGTTGAGCACGACCTTCGGGATCGCTTCGCGCTTGAGCTCGATCACGATCCGCATGCCCCGGCGATCCGATTCGTCACGGAGGTCGCTGATCTCGGGGATCTTCTTCTCCTCGACCAGGCTGCTGAGCTTCTCGATCAGGCCTCCGTCGCCGCCCTTGCGCACCTGGAAGGGCAGCTCGGTGACGATGATCGCCTCCTTGCCCTGGCCGATCGGCTCGATGTGCGCCTTGCCCTGCACGCGGACGCGCCCGCGCCCGGTCGCGTACGCGTCGCGGATGCCGTCGCGTCCGAGAATCGTCCCGGCTGTCGGAAAATCTGGGCCCTTGATGTGCTGCATCAGGCCCTCGAGGTCGATCTGCGGGTCGTCGATGTAGGCGATCGTCGCGGCGATCACCTCGCGCAGGTTGTGCGGCGGGATGTTGGTCGCCATGCCGACGGCGATGCCGGAGCTGCCGTTGACGAGCAGGTTGGGGTAGCGCGCCGGCAGCACCAGCGGCTCGCGCGTGTTGCCGTCGTAGGTGGGGACGAAGTCGACCGTGTCCTGATCGATGTCCCGCAGCATCTCGGTGGCGAGCTTCTCGAGGCGCGCCTCGGTGTAGCGCATCGCGGCCGCGGGCCAGCCGTCGATGTTGCCGAAGTTGCCGTGCCCGTCGACGAGCTTGTAGCGCATCGAGAAGCTCTGGGCGAGCCGCACGAGCGTGTCGTAGATGGCGCTGTCCCCGTGCGGGTGGTACTTGCCCATCACGTCACCGACGATCTGCGCGCACTTGACGTGCTTGCGCGACGGCTGCAGGCCGTTCTCGTTCATGACGTGCAGGACGCGGCGATGTACGGGCTTCAGCCCGTCGCGGACGTCGGGCAGCGCGCGCCCGACGATGACCGACATCGCGTAGTCGAGATACGCAGAGCGCATCTCCTCCTCGAGCCCGCGTGGCTCGATGTTTCCGCCGCCGAGGGTGTCAATCGTGGCCATCTAGTGATTCCTTCCTACGCAGGATGCGCGCCGAGGGTGGCGCATCACACGTCCAGGTTGCTGACGAGGCGGGCGTTCTCCTCGATGAACTGCCGGCGCGGCTCCACCTGGTCTCCCATCAGCATCGAGAACACGCGGTCCGCGGCGCTGGCATCCTCCATCGTCACCTGCACGAGCGTGCGCGAGGCGGGATCCATCGTGGTTTCGCGCAATTCCTCCGGGTCCATCTCGCCAAGTCCCTTGAAGCGGTAGTACGAGACCCCCTTCTGAGCGACCTCGAGGACCCCCTCGCGCAGTTCCTCGAACGAGACGGCGTCGAACGCGTTGTCGCCGAGCTTGATGTGGAACGGCGGGCTGCCGACCAGTCCGGCCAGATCCTCGTGCACGTGCGCGAGCCGGCTGTACTCATTGGCGTCGAGGACCGCTCGGCGTACGCGGTGCGTGGTCGCCATGCCGGTCTTGGTCTCAATCGTCTTGACGACGATCTCGAAGGGATCCTCGGAGAGCAGCTCGGTCGTGTAGGCGTGCCCGTTCGGTGTCGCGTTCGCGGCCAGATGCGTTCGCAGCGCGTCGACGCTGGTCACACCGGCCTCGAGCAGGCGGGCCTGCTGCATGAACGAGACGACGCCGTGACCGTGGGCGGTGCGCAGTGCCGCAGCCCAGCCCTGGTACTGCTTGAGCAGGCGTGTGAATCGCTGCCAGCGCGCCTCTGTGAGCTTGAACTGCTTGCCATCGTGATCGGTCACGTCGATCTTCTCGAACTTGTCGCCGAGCAGGATCTCCTCGAGCTCGGAGTCGCGCTCGATGTAGCGGTGCTTCTGTCCGCGGGTCAGGCGGTAGAGCGGCGGCTTGGCGATGTAGACGTAGCCGGCCTCGATCAGCGGCTGCATCTCGCGGAACAGCAGGGTCAGCGCGAGCGTGCGGATGTGCGCACCGTCGACGTCGGCGTCGGTCAGCAGCACGATCTTGTGGTAGCGCGCCTTCTCGATGTCGAACTCGTCGCGCACACCGGTTCCGATCGCGGTTATGAGCGCCTGGATCTCCGTATTGCCGAGAACCTTGTCGATGCGGCTCTTCTCGACGTTCAGGATCTTGCCGCGCAGCGGCAGGATCGCCTGCGTGTTGCGATCGCGGGCGTCGACGGCGGAGCCACCGGCGGAGTCGCCCTCGACGATGAAGATCTCGGCCAGGGAGGGATCCTTGACCGAGCAGTCGGAGAGCTTGCCCGGCAGCGTCGAGTTGCCGAGCACGGTCTTGCGGCGGGTCAGGTCGCGGGCCTTGCGTGCCGCCGCGCGCGCTTGCGCGGCGGACACGGCCTTGCGGATGACACGCCTCGCGTCCTGGGGGTTCTCCTCGAGCCATTCGGCCAGGCGCGCGTTGACGATCGACTGCACGAAGCCGGCCATGCCGGGATTGCCGAGCTTGGTCTTGGTCTGGCCCTCGAACTGCGGCTCCGAGAGCTTTGCGGAGATGACGGCGGTCAGGCCCTCGCGGACATCCTCGCCGCTCAGATTCTCATCCTTCTCCTTGAGCTCGCCGATGTCGCGCGCGTACTTGTTGATGACGCCGGTCAGCGCCGCGCGGAAGCCACTGAGATGCGAGCCGCCCTCGTGCGTGTTGATGTTGTTGGCGAACGAGAACACGGACTCCTGATAGGAGCCGTTCCACTGCATGGCGACCTCGACTGAGCCCTCGCCGGATTCGCCCTCGAAGCTGATGACCTTGGAGTGGATCGGTTCCTTGTTCTCGTTCAGGTAGGCGACGAAGTCGGTGATGCCGCCCTCGTAGTGGAAGGCCGCGCTGGCGCCCTCCCCGCGCTCGTCGACGATCGAGATGCGCAGGTCCCTGGTCAGGAAGGCCGTCTCACGCAGACGCTCCTCCAGCACCTTGAAGTCGAACTCGAGCGTCTCGAAGATGTCGGCGTCCGGTAGGAAGGTGATGGTCGTGCCGTGGTCCTTGGTCGGCTCGCCCCGCTGAATAGGCGCGAGCGGCGTGCCGCGCTCGTAGGACTGGGTCCAGACGTAGCCATCGCGGCGGACCTCGGCGTCGAGGCGTTCCGAGAGGGCGTTGACGACGGACACGCCGACGCCGTGGAGGCCGCCGGAGACCTTGTAGCCGCCGCCCTCGCCGAACTTGCCACCGGCGTGGAGAACGGTCAGGACGACCTCGAGGGCCGACTTGCCCTCCTTCTCCATGTTCGAAACCGGAATGCCGGCGCCCTTGTCGACAACGGTGACTGAGTTGTCGGGGTGGATGACCACCTCGACGGTGTCGTTACGTCCGGCGAGCGCCTCATCCACAGAGTTGTCAACAACCTCGTAAACGAGGTGGTGCAGGCCGCGTGGGCCGGTCGAGCCGATGTACATGCCGGGGCGCTTGCGGACCGCTTCCAGTCCCTCGAGCACCTGGATGTTCTCGGCGTCGTAGCTCTGCTCGGTATTGGGGCGCGCGGCGCCGTCGTCGTTCGTCAACGATCCTCCGATTGACGTTGAGACGCCCCGATCACGCGAAGGCTGAGTGCGTGCCGGGGCGTCGAAGCTTGGTGTACAGAAGAATAGCACACGGCGGCCCTGGAGAGCCCCCTCAGTGACCTCAGTTTTGCCTGCAAATACGCGATTTTGTGGGCGTCGCTCATCGGCTTCCCGTAACACATTTCAGGCGTCTGATCGGATCACCCTCGAGTTGCCGGTTGAGGCTCTCCAGAACGCGCTCGGATTCGAGCTGCAGCGTGTCGGCGACGACCGCCTCCGAACAGCGCACCGTGAGCACGCCGGCCCTGAGATCGACGATGCTGGTGCGCTCCACGATGTAGGGCCCATGCGCCCCGATCACCTCTGCCCAGACTCGCCCGATCTCATCCCAGGCGGTCTGTGCGCGACCGAGCGGCGAGGGCGGCTGCCAGCCCCCACGAGCGCGCTCGAGCGCGCCGGCAATTGGTCGCGGAGAGCGGCGCCGGGGGCTCATCGTGAGACCGGGTGGACCGTTACGTCCTCGGCCAGCTCGCCGTGCGCGACCGCGATCCGCGCGACGCCGGGGGCGAGCACTCCCGGAACGTGGTCCAGGTCGGTCGTGGTGATCAGCGCCTGGCCGCCGCCCTCGGCCAGCAGTTCGACCAGCGCCGCCCGGCGCTCGCGATCAAGCTCGCTCATGACGTCGTCGAGCAGCATCAGCGGTACGGCAGGGCGCAAGGCGCCGAGCACGCGACGCTCGGCCAGCAGCAGCGCCAGCAGCCCGAGCCGCTGCTGCCCCTGCGAACCGTAGGTGCGCAGCGAGCGGCCGGCGCGGGTCAGCACCAGGTCGTCACGGTGCGGCCCGTGATCGGTGAACCCTCGCTCGATATCGGCCTCCAGGCGCGCGCGCAGTTCCTCCACGAGCTCCGAGGCCACCGTTGCGCGGGAGCGTGGGCGGTATGAGAGCTCAGGCTCGCCGTCGAGGCCGAGCCGCTCACATACCTCGCTGAAGCTCTCGCGGGTGATGGCCACGGCCTCGCGGCGGTCGGCCATCAACACCAGGCCCGCCTCGGCCAGTTGGGCGTCCCAGGCATCGATCGTCGAGTGTGAGCCGTGCCCGGCTCGCAGCCGGGTGATCAGCGCGTTGCGTTGCGCCAGGGCCTGTGCGTAGGCGCGGCGCGTCGCAGCCCGCGCGGGCCACAGCGCGGTGACGAACTGGTCCAGGTGGGCGCGGCGCAGCGCCGGAACGCCCTTGACGAGCTCGAGGCGATCCGGCAGGAAGACACTCACCAGCGGGCGCTGCGGGGCGTCCAGCAGGCGCTCGACCGGGGCGCCGTCGACGGTCATGCGCTTCGGCTCGCCAGGGGTGAAACCGACGGTCAGCTCATGGTGGCCGAGCTCGTCCTCCGCGGCCACGGCGACGCGGGTCGTGTCCGCACCGAAGCGCACGAGCTCGCGATCGTTGCCGGTGCGGCACGAGCGCCCGGTGCAGCCGAAGTAGATGCCCTCGAGCAGATTCGTCTTGCCGGCACCATTGGGGCCCCAGACCACGGTCAAGCCGCCGCCCAGCGGGGCGGCGGCCGCTTCATAGGTGCGGAAGTTGCGCAGGCTGACGGAGACGACGCGCATCGTCCGGCGGATGCGGACCTAGACGTTCAGCCTGATCGGCATGATCAGGTAGACGAAGCCGCTGGCGTCGCCGCTCTCGAGCAGCCCTGGGCGCAGCGGGCTGATCAGCTTGACGAGCACGTCCGCCTCCTCGATCGCCTCGAGGCCGTCACGTAGGAACTCCGGGTTGAAGCCGATGTCGAGCGGCTCACCCTGGAAGTTCACGGGCAGTGACTCGCGTGCCTCGCCGATGTCGGGCGTCTGCGCCGAGACCGTGAGCTCGCCCGGGGTGAAGGAGAGGCGCAGCGGTGCGTTCTTCTGCGCTAGCAGGCTGACGCGCCGCACGACGTCACGCAGCTCGGGACCGGAGATCCGCAGCTCGTGCTCGAACGACTCGGGCAGCAGCTGACGGTAGTTGGGGAACTGGCCGTCGATCAGGCGCGATGAGAGGACGACATCACCGAGCGCGAAGACGACCTGGTTCTGACGGACGCTGACCGTGAGCTGCTCATCCTCGGCGTGGGCGGCGAGCCGCGCCAGCTCCTGCAGCGCGCGAGCCGGCACGTTGACCTCGAATCCGGTGGCCAGGGGCGTCTCGAGCCGGGTCTCCTTGACGCTCAGCCGGTAGGAGTCGGTCGCGACCATCCGCACCTCGCTCCCCGAGGCCGAGACGAGAATGCCGGTCAGGACGGGACGGGTTTCGTCACGTGAAGCCGAGCCGGAGACCTTGGTCGCG
>Ga0207702_10004530_pt1 | contig 12323 bp, 14 predicted proteins | sample KBSCornC62_FD_184302 | JGI IMG/M metagenome (GOLD analysis project Ga0207702, IMG submission 184302) | Corn rhizosphere microbial communities from Kellogg Biological Station, Michigan, USA - KBS Corn C6-2 (SPAdes) (version 2) | ecosystem: Host-associated > Plants > Roots > Rhizosphere > Soil ...
CGTTGGACAGCGGGGTGTTGAGGTCAGTCATTGGCGACTCGTTTGCGCAGCAGGACGGCGCGCGAAGTAAGCGACAGCAGCAGCACGAACAGCGTGACGATGAACGCGCCCGCCCAGGCCAGTGCGTGCCAGGAATCGTACGGACTCATGGCGTACTGGAAGATCACCACCGGCACGCTCGCCAGCGGCTGGCTCAGGTCGGCGCTCCAGTACTGGTTGTTGAGCGCGGTGAACAGCAGCGGCGCGGTTTCGCCGCTGATGCGCGCCAGCGCGAGCAGCACGCCGGTGACGATGCCGGAGAGCGCAGCGCGATACAGCACCTGCAGCGTCATCTTCCACTGCGGGATGCCGAGCGACAGCGCCGCCTCGCGCATGGCGCTCGGCACAAGTTGCAGCATCTCGTCGGTCGTGCGCACCACGACCGGGATCACGATCAGGGCCAGCGCGAGCGCGCCGGCGAAGCCGGAGAAATGTCCCAGCGGCCCGACCACGATCGTGTAGACGAACAGACCGAGCACGATCGACGGCGCCGAAAGCAGAATGTCGTTGACGAAGCGGATCGTTTCGCCGAGCGCGTTCTTGCGCGCGTATTCGGCCAAGTACGTGCCGGCGGCGACGCCAATCGGCGCGCCGATCGCTATCGCCATCGCGGACATCACGAGGCTGCCGAAAAACGCGTTCAGCAAGCCGCCGGATTCTCCCGGCGCCGGCGTCATCTGCGTGAATAGCGCGCCGTTGATGGCGCTCAGGCCGTTGCTGAGCGCGGTCCACAGGATCCAGACCAGCCAGAACAGGCCGAAGACGGTCGCAACCACGGCGAGTGCGAGCGCGATGCCGTTCTTGACCCGGCGCAGGCGGTACAGGCGTTCGGAGGCGTCGGCCACGGCGCTCATCTCAGGTGCCCTCGCGCTTGGCCATCTGGCGCAACATCAGTTTCGCCACCGCGAGCACGGCGAACGTGACCACGAACAGCAGGAAGCCGAGTGCGATCAGGGCGGAGCGGTAGATGTCGGAATCCGCTTCGGTGAATTCGTTCGCCAGGGTGGCGGCGATCGAGTTGCCCGGCATCAGCAGCGACGCGGTCAGCTGGTGCGCGTTGCCGAGCACGAAGGTGACCGCCATGGTTTCGCCGAGCGCGCGACCGAGCCCCAGGAACACGCCGCCGATCACCGCCGAGCGCGTGTACGGCAGAACCACGTCCCAGGCGACTTCCCACGTGGTCGAGCCGAGCGCGTACGCCGATTCCTTGAGCCGCGTCGGCACGGTCAGGAACACGTCGCGCATGACGGCGGAAATGAATGGGATCACCATGATCGCGAGCACGATGCCCGCGGTCAGCATGCCGATGCCCAACGGCGGACCGGTGAACAGGGCACCGAGCAAGGGCAACTTGCCGAGGTGCGCGTTCAGCCAGGGCACCACGTGCACCGACATGAACGGCACGAACACGAACAGGCCCCACATGCCGTAGATGATGGAAGGAATACCCGCGAGCAATTCGATCGCCGATGCGATCGGCCCGCGCAGCCAGTTCGGCGCGACTTCCGTCAGGAACAGGGCGATGCCGAAACTGACCGGCACCGCGATCAGCATCGCGATCAGCGCGGTGACCAGCGTGCCATAGATCGGCACCAGTGCGCCGAACTTGTGGTTGACCGCGTCCCAGTCGGGACTGATCAGGAATTTCCAGCCGAAGCTGCCGAACGCCTCGCGTCCGCCCCACAGCATGGAGACGGCGGCCGCGATCAGGGTGATCAGCACGAACCAGCCGGCGGTGGCGAAGATGCCGCGGAACAGCCGGTCGACGAACGCGTCGCGCGCCGCGCGCGCAGCCATGTCCACGCCCGCTGCGCGCAGTCCGGCGATCGGCGTGGACTTGTCCAGGGTCATGCTGGCGGGTTCGCTGCTCATCGTAAACGCTGCCGTAAAACGCGCGCGCACCGTTGCGGTGCGCGCGCCAAAGCCAACCGAGGAGAGATCGGTTCGGCGACGTGAAGCGTCAGATCACTTGAAGTCCGAGGTCCAGTAGGCTTCGATGCGCTTGACCAGCGCGTCGGGCAGCGGCACGTAGTCGAGCGCCTCGGCGTCTTTCTGGCCCTGCTCCAGCGACCACTTGAAGAACGCGAACGCCGTCTTGCTGTGGTCCGCGTTCTTGGTCTGCTTGTACATGATCGCCCAGGTGGTGGCGGTGATCGGCCACGCGGCGTCGCCCGGGGCGTCGGTCATGACGAGGTTGAAGTCTTTCGCGCTGCTCCAGTCGGCGGTCGCGGCGGCGGCCTGGAAGCTCGCCTTTTCCGGCTTGACGAACTTGCCGGCGTGGTTCTGCATCTGCGTGAACGTGAGCTTGTTCTGCAGCGCGTAGGCGTATTCGACGTAGCCGATCGAGTTCGGAAATTGCTTCACGTATGCCGCGACACCTTCATTGCCCTTGCCGCCGACGCCGTTCGGCCAGGAGACGGTCGTGCCTTCGCCGACCTTTTCCTTCCACTCCGGGCTGACCTTGGACAGATAATTGGTCACGTTGAACGACGTGCCCGAGCCGTCCGAGCGGTGCACGACCATGATCAGCGTGTCCGGCAGCTTCACGCCCGGGTTGATGTCCGCGATCGCCTTGTCGTTCCACTTCAGCACTTTGCCGAGGAAGATGTCGGCGAGCAGCGGGCCGGTCAGTTTCAGTTCGCCCGCGTTGATGCCTTCCACGTTCACCACCGGCACGATGCCGCCCATCACGACCGGGAACTGGCCCAGACCGGCGTCGGCGAGGTCTTTCGTGTCCAGCGGCTTGTCGGACGCGCCGAAATCGACGGTCGCGGCCTTGATCTGCGCGATGCCGCCGCCGGAGCCGATCGACTGGTAATTGACCTTGTCGTTGGTCTTCGCGGTGAACGCCGCGGACCACTTGGCCAGCACCGGGTACACGAACGAAGAACCGGCACCGGTGATATCGGTAGCGTGCGCGCTGCCGGCCGCAAACGCGAGCGCGGTGGCGGCGGCAAACGCCGTCAGCGACTGACGGAACTGTTTCAACATGGGAAAACCTCCGTGGACGATAAGGTCGGAGGCTGCGGCTGCGTGGTTCCCCCAGCGACGCCGGCAGCCCTGGCTTGGGACTGCGCGCAGGCTACGCGGCGGATTTGAAAGTTTTATGACAGTCGGCGCGTGCGGCAGGTCGCCGGAAACTCGGAAAAGGGTATCGAAGGAGGGGGCCGGGCAGGTCGTGCGAGCCTCAGTGCCGGTGTTTCGTGTCCGGCAAGACTGCAATAAAAATCCCAATCGGAACAGTTGTTTGTCGCCCGCCGCGGTCGCCGCGAACAAAGCCGCGCAGCGAAGCGGGCTCGAGTGGCCCGGGATCGCTCGTTCCCCATTCCCGGGCTCTGTCACAAACCGGTAAACTTCGCCCCTTTGCTGAATCCCCGGGGACGCCCATGTTTTCTCTGCAGACCATTTTCGGAAAGGGCGACCGTTTCTACGGACTGCTCGAGTCCAGCGCCGACGCCGCGCGCCAGAGCACGCGCGCGCTGATCGCCATGCTCGGCCAGAAATCGTCCAGCCCGTCGCTGGAGGAATTCCGCCTCGCTCGCCGACGCGAGAAAGAGGTCATGGCGCAGATCAGCCAGGCGCTGGTCAACACGTTCGTGACCGCGCTCGACCGCGAGGACATCGAGCAGCTTTCCGCCGCGCTGTACAAGATTCCGAAGACGGTCGAGAAATTCGCCGAACGCTATGCGCTGTTCGCCGCCCAGCTGATGGACGTCGACTACGCCGCCCGCGCCGCACTGCTGGAAAAAGCCGCCGGCATCATCGTCGAGATGGTCGCGCAGCTGCGCCGCGGCATGAAGCTCGAGGAAATGAAAGCGCTCAACGACCGCATGCAGGCGATCGAAAGCGAAGCAGACCGGCTGCTGCTGGATCTCTACCGCGACCTGTTCACGAACGAAACCAATCCGGCGCGCCTGATCCTGCGCAAGGACCTGTTCGAACTCTTGGAGAAAGCCATCGACCGCTGCCGCGACGCGGGCAACGTGATCTACGCCATCGTGCTCAAGAACTCGTGAGTGCGGCGATCGGGGATTCGGGATTGCGGATTCGAAACAGCGGAGGCAGCGTGAGCGCAGCGGCAAGCGGAAAACCTGGCGGCTACGGCAAACGGCGGCAACGGCGTTTTTTCCGTATCGCGCATCCTGAATCCCGTAACGCGGCGCTGCGTCCATGAGCCTCACGCTTGTACTGCTGGTGCTCCTGGTCGCGCTGATCTTCGAGTACATCAACGGCTTCCACGACACCGCGAATTCGATCGCGACCGTGGTGGCGACCAAGGTGCTGACGCCCGGGCAGGCGGTGCTGCTCGCGGCGGTGACGAACTTCCTGGGTGCGATGGTCGGCAACCAGGTCGCGAAGACAATTTCCTCCGGGCTGGTCGATGCCTCGGCGGTGACGATCACGCCGGAGCTCCTGATCTGCGCCCTGCTCGGCGCGACGATCTGGGATTTGATCACGTGGTGGTGGGGCCTGCCGTCGAGTTCCTCGCACGCGCTCGTCGGCGGCCTGTGCGGTGCGGCGCTCGCAGCGGCCGGCGGCAACTGGCACGCCATCATCTGGTCGGTGCCGGCAGAACACTGGTGGCTGGGCAAGGGCCTGCTCAACAAGGTGATCCTGCCCATGGTGGTGTCGCCGCTGGCGGGGTTCATCCTCGGTTTCGTGATCATGGGACTGTTGTTCGCGCTGCTGTCGTTCTTCGGCAGTCTTGGCGGGCGCATGCAGCGCGCCTCGCGACCGGCCGTGGTCAACACGGTATTCGGCAAGTTCCAGATGCTGTCGTCGAGTTTCATGGGTTTCTCCCACGGCTTGAACGACGCGCAGAAGACCATGGGCATCATCGCGCTTGCGCTCGCGGCGGCGACGCAATCGGGTTCGCTGGAACACCTGCCGAACTGGCTCGCCTTCCTGCGCATCGAAGCGGATCCGAAAGGCAATTTCGAGATCGCGACCTGGATCAAGGCCACCTGCGCTGTCGTCATGGCCGCGGGCACCATGGCCGGCGGCTGGCGCATCATCCGCACGCTCGGCCACAAGATGGTCAAGCTGCACCCGATCAACGGCGTGGCCGCGGACACGGCATCGTCGACCGTGATCATCACCGCCTCCTTGCTCGGCATCCCGGTCTCGACCACGCACAACGTCTCCGCCGCAATCATGGGCGTCGGCACTGCGAAACGCAGCAACGCGATTCGCTGGACTGTGGTCGAGCGCATGGTGTGGGCGTGGATCCTGACGATCCCGATCGCCGGCGGTCTGGCTTACGGACTGGTGCTGCTGCTCAAGCTGCTCGGCTGGTCCTGAGCGCCGCTCACGCGTCGAAGCGCCGCTGCTGCGGCCAGTCGCGGTAGTTGAACACCTGGCCGCTGCGCCGCACGCTGGCGATGCGCGCCGAATCGATCTCGGCGTAGATCCACTGCGCGGCGTTCAAATCGCCGGCGACCAGCACGCCATCGTCCGGAAAGCCGCGGTCGATGGGCATATACACGCCGGCGGCGCCGATGTTGACGTCGATCGCCGGCGACCACGGCGCTTCGCCGACCGTCGCGGCGTGCACGACGTAGCACTGGTTTTCGAGCGCGCGCGCCTGGCAGCCGACGCGCACGCGCCAATAACCGGCGAGCGTGTCGGTGCAGCTCGGTACCAGGATCAGGTCCGCGCCTTGTTCGACCATGCGCCGCGCCAGCAGCGGAAATTCGCTGTCGTAGCAGATCGCGATGCCTATGCGGCCCAGCGCCGTGTTGAACGTGCACAATTGCTGGCCCGCGTCGATGCGCCACTGTTCGGTCTCGAAGCGCGTCATCACCAGTTTTTCCTGCCACTCGACGCGGCCGTCGGGGTGGATGAGGTGCGCGCGGTTGCGGTAGCTGCCGTCGTCCTGGCGCACCGGAAAACTGCCGGCGCAGATCGTCACGGCGTGTGCCCGAGCCTGTGCCGCGAACAGGTCCAGCCACGCCGGCAGCAAGGTCTGCAGCGCCGCGATCTGCGCATCGAGCGACGCCTGCACGTCCGGCGCGAACTGCGCCGCCAGCTCCAGGCTGAAATATTCGGGGAACACGAGCAGGCGCGCACCGTTGCCGGCGGCGTCGGCGACCCAGCGCGCGATTTTCGCCGCATAGGCGTCCCAATCGGGCAACGCATCGATCGGATACTGCGCAGCGGCAATGCGGAACGGCGCGGTCATGCCGCGCGCTCCGCGCCGAGCGCCTTGAGCCAGAAACGCATCGGCTTCGCCGTCGGCGCGGCGCAGTCGACGTCCTGCCAGGTGAACGTGGTTTCCAGCGCCGGCTGTTCGGTGTAGCCGAAATGCTGCCAGACCGCGTTCAGCGGCTGGTAGCCCGGCGGACGCAGCGGATGATCCGGCGCGCGCTGCACGGCACAGAACGCGCACCAGTCGAAGCCGCCGAGCGTTCGCGCATGCGCCTCGCGTGCCGCGAACAGGTGTTTGTACACGCCGCGGCCGCGGTAGCGCGGATCGAGCACCGATTCGCCGCAATAGAACACGCGTTCCAACACGTAACCGCTGCGCAGGAATTGCCGCTGGAATTCCTCGGTCTCGTCCGCCAGCGGCAGGCCGGTGGTGGCGCCGACCAGCACATCGGCGTCGTGCACCAGCACGACCAGGCTGCGCGGCGAATCGACGTACGTCTGCAGATAACGGCGCTCGTAGTCCTCGCTGCCGTCGTACAGGTACGGGAATTCGCGGAACACCGCAATGCGCAGGCGTGCGAGATCGCCCACGCGCGCGGCGATCGCGCTGCCGGAGAGCGGCGTGAATCGGAAAGTATTCGACGGAGCGTGCGACGTGATCATTGAGTCGGTTACCGCAGATTGCTCACTTTCGACCCAAACCGTCCTTGGCGCGTTCGCCATTCGACATCCTGTCTCACCCTCGCACGGCCTTGTGATGCGCTTCAACGCGTCACGGGCGCGCGCCGCGCTCGACCTGCGCGATCCAATCCTGCAGGTTGTAGTAATTCGTCACGCGCGCCACCTTGCCGCCGCGGATCTCGAAAAACGCGCCGGCCGGCAACACGTAGCGCTGGCCGTGCGCGGGCGGCAGGCCGGGCTCGCCGCGCAGGTATTCGCCGTGCACGATGAATTCGGCCGCGGCGCGCGTCCCGGCGTCGTCGGCGAGCACGTGGATGTCGGCCAGGCGTTCCCGGTAAGCGCCGTTCATGCGCTGCATGAACGCACCGAACGCGGCCTTGCCGTGTTCGCGCGTGCCCTGGTTGATGTCGTGCGCGACGTCGTCCGCGAGCAGCGCGAGGAAGCGCGGCATGTCGGCGGCGTTGAACGCGGCGTAGTAGTCCTCGATCAGGCCGATCGCCGCGGCGCGTGCGTCCGCCATCAGAACGCGTCGCCGCCGGCGGAGATCGCTTTCTCGAGCTCGTCGCCGAGCGGGCCGATTTCCTGGATCAGGCGATCGAGCTCGCCTTCGTTCAGCAGCTCGTACGGCCGGTTCTCGCACAGGTGCAGGTAGGGCGAGCCGTCCAGATCGCTGACCGCCAGATACCCGACGCGCTGCTCCCAGTTGAAACGCAGGCAGCGTTTGGCATCCATGCCCGTGAGCGGGCCGATCGGCGTCGAGATGCGCACGTATTTGCGCCCGTCTTCGCCTTCGAGCTCGGTCAGGTACAGGCCCTGGTGGCGCTTGCCGCCGGCCGTGGCCAGATCGAAGCTCATCAGGTACGGATCGTTGATCCGCAACGTGTAGCGCGAGTTGATATGCGAGCGGACTTCTTCGAAAGAATGCACGACGGTCTCCGATTCTCCTGGCGCGTATGCTAACGTGCCGCGGGCGTTAAGTCTCCGATCCATGAAACTGCCTGCCGACCTGCCGCCCGAACACGCCGCCATCCTGCGTACGATTGCAGCCATTCCGCGCGGCCGCGTGGCCAGCTACGGCGAAATCGCCGCGCGCGCCGGCCTGCCGCGGCGGGCCCGCCTGGTCGGGCGCCTGCTGGGCGAATACGATCGCCTGAAACTGCCCTGGCAGCGCGTGCTGCGCAGCGACGGCCGCATCGCATTTCCGGCCGGAAGCCGCGGCCAGCGCGAACAACGCGCACGCCTGATCGCGGAAGGGGTGGAAGTGTCCGGCGGGCGCGTGGACTTGAAGCGTTTTGGCTGGCAGCGCGATCTCGACACCGAGCTGTGGGCGCCGCGCTGAGCGCAGTCAGAATTCCGCGCCGAGCCGCACGTCTTCCAGTTCGCGTTGCAGCGCGCGCTGGAACAGGACCGGCGCGACCCAGCTGTAGACGCAGAAACCGAGCCAGGCGTACGACAGCAGCGTCGCCGCCGGCGCATAGCCGAAATCCTGCAGCAACAGCGTGGCGACCCGGATCGCGAGATACACGCCGAGCAGCGACACGATCGTGCGCCGGCTGCTGCCGCTGGCGAGCCACGCGTTCAAGCGCCAGACCCAGCCGGTGAGCGGATTCTGGCGCATCTTTACCGCCAGCATCAGTGCGATCGCCGCGCGCGACGTCGGTGCGTTGCGCACCGCCCAGAGCGCGGTATCGCGCGCTTCGCCGATGCGATTCTGGCGCAGCAGCGCGTGGCCGAGCACCGTCAACGCCTCGCTGTGCGCGGGATCCTGCCGCAGCACCTCGCGCGCCGCGCGTTCGGCGTCGGCCACCTCGCCAAGATCGAGCGCGATGTGCGCGGCGAGCGCGCGGTTGTCGCTGTCGGGATCGAGCGCGAGCGCCCGCTCGACGAATTCGCGCGCCTGCTGCGGCTTGCCCCAGTAGAGGTACACCCAGGCGATCTGGCGCAGCGGCACATCCCACTCCGGCGCCAGCGCCTGCGCGCTTTCGAAATGCGCGAGCGCGGCGCGCGGCTTGCGCTGCGATTGCGCGACCTGGCCGCAGGCGACGTGCGCGAAAGCATCGTTCGCGTCCAGGGCCAGCGCGGCGCGCGCTTCGTGTTCCGCCGCGGTCAGGCGGCGGCGATCGTGCAGGCACATCGCCATCAGCGCATGCGCACGCGCGTCCTGCGGGTTTTCGCCGAGATAGGCGCTCAGGTTGTCGATCGCGCCGTCCATCTGGCCGATCTGCATCTGGCGACGTGCCAATTCGAGCAAGGGACGCGTCGAGCTCATTGCAGCACCACGCCGAGCAGACCGCGGCCGAGCAGCGGCGCGAGCGTCGGCTTGACGATCACCATCGCCAGCACCAGCAGCGTCGCGCCGGTGCGCGCGCCGCCGCCGAAATACGCGTGCAGTTCGAACACGCGGCTTTGCAGCACGCTCAGCGCGTAGGCGCAGCCCATGCGCAAGCAGGTGAGACTGAGTACGGCGTAGCGTACGCTGTGCTCGTCCAGCCAGCCGCGCGCGAGCGCGTCGTTGAGCGCGAGCACGAGTGCCGCGCTGCCGATCAGGGCAAGCGCGATCAGGGCGAGTTCGCGCAGCCGCGTGGGGCTGCCGAGCGCGAACGAATTGAAGGCGAACCAGGCCAGCCCGAACCAGGTGCCGACCAGCATCATGCCGAGGAACGGCCACAGCGGATCGCTCGCGTTCGCCGCGAGCAAGCCCGGCCGCGGTTCGTCCGGCAGGCGATAGCGCGGGCGCGCGCTCACGCGTCGCGTCCGTGCCGTTTCAGGAATTCGAGCACGTCGTCGTACTGCCCGCCTTCGTTCGCATAGCGCGCGTAGTTGCGCGCGGTGGTGAGCCACTCGAGCGTGGTCGGCTTGGTTTCCTTCAGCGCCGCTTCCAGATGCTGCGGCGTCAGCGGCTGCTCGCTGTTCGCGGCGAGCGACGCATCGATCGCTTCGTCGATCGCGCTCTCGACCAGGTGCCGCAGGTCCGCACCGGAGAAACCGCCGGTGCGGCGCGCGATCGACGCGGTGTCGATAGGCTGCGCCAGCGGGCGCTCGTGCAGCAGCTTGTCCAGGATGTCCTGGCGCGCCGGCCGGTCCGGCGGCGGCACGAACAGCACGCGATCGAAGCGTCCCGGGCGGCGAAAGGCGGAATCGATCGCCCACGGCACGTTGGTCGCGCCGAGGATCAGCACGCCCTGGTTGTTCTGCGCGAAACCGTCGAGCTCCGACAGGAACTGGCTGACCAGCTTGGACGACGTCGCCTCGCGCGTGTATTCGCGCTTGCCGCCGAGCGCCTCGATCTCGTCGAAGAACAGCACCGCCGGCGCCTGGCGCCGCGCCTCGGCGAAGATGGCGTGCAGCTTGCGCTCGGATTCGCCGATGTACATGTCGAGGATGTCGTCGATCGCGACATTGAAGAACTTCGCACCGCATTCGCCCGCAGTGGCGCGCGCGAGCAGCGTCTTGCCGCAGCCGGGCGGGCCGTACATCAGGATTCCGCCACCGGCACGGCGGCGGAAGCGGTCGAACAGCGACGGTTTCTGGAACGGCGTGATGATGCGGCGGCGGATCAGTTTCTTGACTTCGTCGAGGCCGCCGACATCGTCGAAACGCACCCGCTCCAACTCCGGCTTGAGCAGGCGCACGGTTTCGGTCGCGTCGGTGTCGTCGTTCGCGACCACGCGTTCGAGCCCGCGCCGTGCCGCGTCGAGCGACACCACCTTGCCGCGAAACTGCGCTTCGAGCACTGCGTCCTGCAGGGTCGAATTCGCAGCGACCGCGGCGCTGTAGGCTTTTTGCGCCTCGTCGGGACGGCCGAGTGCGAGCAGCGCGTGCGCGCGTTCCAGGCCGTCCTCCGGCGCGTCGCCCGACAGCCATTCCAGCGCCTGCGCCGGCTCGCCCTGTTCGCGCGCGCAACGCGCCAGGCGCCGACGCCGCGCCGGATCCGGCGGCGCGCCCGCCGCCGTCGCGGCCTGCGCAACGTGCGACGCGGCGGCATAGTTGCCGGCTGCGGTGTGCGTGTCGATCAGCAGTGCGGCGAGATGGAGGTTCCCCGGCGTCGCTTGAAATGCACGTTGCAGGGACGCAATCTGGTCCTGGTCCATTGACGCGGCTTCTCCGAGGGACATGGCTTTGCCCGGCGCGGCGGCCAGATTGCCAACATGGCGGGTCCCTTGCAAGGGACGCGCAATTCAAGGAACGGTATGTCGATGCAGCTGCGTTTTCCACCCGCCACCAGCGCGATCACCGCGGCGCTGCTCATCGCGTTCGCGCTGCAAAACCTGCTCGGCGAGATCCGCGCACTGCCGTTCGCGCTGTGGCCGCCCGGCCACGAGGTGATCGGCGTCGACGACGACGGCCTGCCGATCGTGGCGGGCTTCGCGCCGGTGCAGATGCTGACGTACGGCTTCCTGCACGGGAACCTTACGCACCTGCTGCTGAATCTTGCCGGCCTGCTGATTTTCGCGCCGGACGTCGAACGGACGCTCGGTTCGCTGCGCTTCGTGCTGCTGTACGCGGCCTGCCTCGCCGCGGCTGCGCTGGCGCAACTCGTCACCGCGCACCTGGAAGCGGCGTTCTATCCGACCGTCGGTGCGTCGGGTGCAATCTACGGCATCATCGTCGCAGCGGCAATGCTGTTCCCGAAGCGCGAAATATTTCTCTTTTTCCCGCCGGTGCATCTCGCCGCGCGCAACGCCGCGCTGATCATGGTCGTGGCCGAAGTGGTGCACGGCGTGCTCGGCACGCAGGCCGGCGTGGCGCATTTCGCGCATCTGGGCGGCGCCGTGGTGGGGTTTCTCCTGATCCTGCTGTGGCGCCCGAGGGTCCGGTAGCTCCGTCATTCCAGCGCAGGCCGGAATCCGCTTCTTCGCCCCAACAGCTGAACTGGCCATCCAGTTCTTATTTGGGAATGCGTCGCGCGCATCCTGCGCGGGTTCCGTCGGCCATCCGGCCGCCGGGTCACCTTTCTTTGCGTGCCCAAAGAAAGGTAACCCAAAGAAAGGGCACCCCGGATCCGCGCCCTGCGGGCATCCTGCCCTCCGGGTCCGCGAGCGGGCTACGGAGGTTTTCCGAGCGCACATCCGTGTACGCCGGAAAACGCGCGCGCATCGTGCGTGCGCCCCTTCGGGCTTGATCCTCCGCCCGCTCGCCGCGGCTCAGGGGCCCCGGGGTAGAGCGGCGCACATTCCATGTGCGCAGAAGCCGCTCAAGAGCCGGCTTCCGCCATTGAACTTTTTGATCAGTCCCGCGCTCAGGGCGATTTGTATACAACGCCGCCTTTCATCACGAACGCCACGCGCGTCAGTGCGCCGACGTCCGCCAGCGGATCGCCGTCGACCGCGATCACGTCTGCGAAATAACCCGGAGCGAGGCGGCCGATTTCGTGCTCCCAGCCGAGAAGCTTCGCGCCATTGATCGTACCGGCGCGGATCGCGGCCAGCGGCGTCATGCCGTGTTCGACCAGCAGC
>Ga0207702_10004532_pt1 | contig 12318 bp, 9 predicted proteins | sample KBSCornC62_FD_184302 | JGI IMG/M metagenome (GOLD analysis project Ga0207702, IMG submission 184302) | Corn rhizosphere microbial communities from Kellogg Biological Station, Michigan, USA - KBS Corn C6-2 (SPAdes) (version 2) | ecosystem: Host-associated > Plants > Roots > Rhizosphere > Soil ...
GAACACCACCACCGGCTGAGTCGAATTCGATATACGCGCCAAGTCGCCACATAGATCAATCAGTCTGCCTACATAATCCCAGCTGTAGCGGCGCTGCGCCTCATCCCGTGCGGTGATGTGTATACCTGGGGGTGCAGTCAGCAGCCAATGCAAACCTACGAAACGCAGTCCCGCGTCAGCAATCTGCGCTCCTACTTCTGTCCGCTGCGCTTCCGATATTCCTGCCGGGTCTTCACCCAACGTAAAAGGAGCTAGCTCGATCCCCTCATAGCCGAGGGCGCGCAGCCTGCGGCAGACCTCCGCAAAGGGCCGCTTCTCGAACAACTCGTTGCAAGTTGCAAAGCGATACGGGACCGGCATTTCTTCAGTGTAGCGAGCAGCTCGCCCACAGACTAGAAGGTGAGTGAAATGACGGAACTGAGATCGCCGCACCCATACTTTCCGGCAGCAAGGTCATACCGACCGGCCTTTTACGCTACGATAAAAGCCGGTGCAGTCTCTGGTATGCATCCTGGTGAACTTGTCGCTGGCGCTGGCTTTCGTCAAGGCGCCGCTTGCACACGTTCATCGGCATGAAAGTACCAAGAGGCACTCAGGTACGTTTTTTCATTCTCATTTCAAACACGTCGAGACATTTCACTCCACTCAACTCGAGTTCCGTGATTTTGACCCCGACGATGACGCTCAATTCCAAACGTGGTTCTCTCTGACCACAAGCGATTCGAGATTAGCTCCGGCAACCCTGCCTTCACTTTTTTTCGTACCGGCTCCTCAAATCGTCGATTGGCGCCCCCCCGCCATTGAACCGAGTGCTCATAGTCCTCCGCTCCTAAACGCAGCTACTCCCCGAGCACCTCCCGCCTAACTTTCTCCCTCTTGTTCACGCACCCGCGTGTTCCTTTCTATTTGTGTTTTGGTTGAGGTGAATATGCGTTTATCTAGGCGGATCTTCACATCCGCACTGCTTTTTGTGCCTGGCCTTTTTGCACAAGGGAAGTTGACGCTGGCGGATGCCGTTTCACAGGCTCTCGCCGGCAACCCTCAAATAAAAACGGCGGACGCTCGCGTCGGTGTGGCAGAAGGACTGCGCCGCCAGGCTGGGCTGGCTCCCAATCCTCGCCTCACTCTGCAGTCCGAGAATGGCCGTTTTTGGGGCAGTCCGCCATTTTCTTATTCACCCGATGCCGATAGCCTTGCGTTGCTCTCCCAAACGTTCGAAACCGGAGGAAAGCGGAAACGCCGGGTGGAGTCCGCAACCGCGAATGTACAGCGCAGCCAACTCGAGCAGGAACTGCTTCGGCAACAAATCGTCAGTCGTGTCAGCAGCGCTTACTGGGCGGCCGCCGGAGCGGCGAAAGCAAGAGAGTTGCTTCAACAGGAACTGGGAAATTTTGAGCGCGTGGTCGAATACAACCGAAATCGCGTAAAGGAGGGAGCTGCCCCGGAAATCGATTTGCTTCGGATTGAACTGGAAAGAGATCGGCTTACGAGTTCGGTGAAGATTGCTCAGCAAGACGCGGAGCGAACCACAATTGCGCTGTTTCGCGAAATGGGAAAAACCGAATTCCCGCCCGTGGAATTTGCGGATTCCGTGGAACAGATCCAGCCGGTGCCGATCATCCCGCTGGCGCAGATATTGCAACGGCGGCCGGCGATGCAGATTGCTCGTAAAGCAATCGAGCAGGCTCGGGCCGACCTGCGGCTGCAGCAGGCGAATGCTAAGCCTGACCCCGATGTGGAAGTCGGGTATAAGCGCACGGCGGCAGTCGGCGTCTACCCCGCTGCAGCCATCGCCGTGAACACACTCTATGGATCGATCCAAATACCGCTTCCGATCCGCAACCGCAACCAGGGCCAAATTGTCGCTGCCGTGTCAGAGGTTAGAGCAGCAGAGTCTTCCCTCGCTTCAACCGAAGCATTGGTTCGTTCCGAACTAGCCATCGCCCAGAAGGATTACGAGTCGCGCAGGCGTCTTCTAGATGAGACGTTACGGCCAATGCGCGATCGGGCGCAGGAGGTATACAACATCTCGGATGCCGCCTATCGGGAAGGCGGTACAGACATACTGCGGCTCCTCGACGCGGAGAGGGCGAGAATTGACACGCAATTGCTATACATACGAACCCTTACCGACTATCAACTCAGTGCAGTGGCTTTGCATACTGCGGAAGGAACGCTGCCATGAAGACGCTGTTATTCGTTGTTGCCCTGACTCTCGGCTTTTGGTCTTGCCGGCCCACGACCGGCCCGCAATCGCAGCAAACCGCTGCGGAGCCTGATACGGCCCAACCTGATTCCGCTCAAAGCGCAAAGCAGGAGCCCGGCCTGATCGCTCTCGACAGCGCGCAGCAGGACGCGGCCCACATTGTTATCGAGATGATCCAGCCGAAGGATGTGGCCCAGCGTATTACCGCCCCTGGCAAGTTGGTGGTCAATGAGGATCGGACCTGGCGTGTGGGAGCAATCGCACCCGGCAAAGTCGATGAACTGTTCGTCAAAGTGGGAGATTCGGTGCGAGCCGGCCAGATACTCGCCAAAATCCATAGTCACGATGTCCACGAAGCGCGGGCGGCCTATCGTGAAGCCACAGTAGAGCTGGCCCGCGCCAGGTCGGGTGCGGCATACGCGACACAGCGTAGAGACCGAGCCAAGCGGCTATTGGAACTAAAAGCCGCTTCCCGGCAAGATCTGGAAGCTGCCGAAAACGGATTGGCCGATGCGGAAGCTCAAGTTTCAAAAGCACTGGCCGAGGTGCGGAAAGAACAAATCCATTTAACGGATATTCTGCATGTTCCACTTGAAGATTCCAACGAGGATGGTCGGGGCAAACAGCAGCCGGATGACAGCGAAGGCGTTCCTGTTTTCGCTCCAGCTTCAGCTCTGGTATTCGAGCGTAAGGCCACCGTGGGAAGCGTTGTCAATCCAGGCGATGTTTTGTTCTCCTTAACCGACCCAAACAGTCTGTGGATGATCGCGGCCGCTAACGAAACTGATTTATCGCTGCTGCGCCCCGGACAAACCGCTGAGATTAGCGTGCGCGCTTATCCCGACAAGAAATTCGATGGGCGCATTCTCAAATTGGGTGAGCAATTGGACCCTGCGATGCGAACGCTGGAAGTTCGCATTCTTGTCCCCAATCCACTCGGTCTGCTGAAGCCGGAAATGTACGCCTCTGCCGGGATCGAACAGCCTAAACGGCGGCCAGCGATCTTCTTGCCAGAATCTGCCATTCAGGATATCGATGGTCTGTCGGCCGTCTTCGTGCGCCACGCCGACAAACAGTTTGAGCCTCGAACCATAAAAACGGGCCAGAAAATAAATGGAGAGATGGAAGTTTTGAACGGCCTTCACGCGGGCGAGGCTGTGGTCGTGAAGGGCAGTTTTGTACTCAAATCTCAATTGCTGAAGAGCGCGATTCGGGAGGATTAGCCCTTGTTAGCCCGCATCATCGACCTTGCTCTGAACAATCGCTGGCTCGTGCTCGTGGCTCTCGCCACTCTTCTACTGGGAGGTGGATATGTGCTTTTCAACCTGCCTATTGACGCCTTTCCGGATCTAACCAATAACCAGGTCGTCGTTATCACCGAAGCGCCATCGATGTCATCAACCGAAGTAGACGAGCTGATTACTTATCCGATCGAGACCTCCTTGAGCGGAATGCCGCGTATTGAAACAGTCCGCTCGATCTCCAAACTTGGCTTGTCGATGATCACTCTGATATTCGACGACTCTCTCAATTCCTATTTAGCCCGCCAACTCGTGGCGGAACGGCTGCAAGACGTACGTTCGCGGCTGCCGCAAAATGTCCAACCAGTACTGGGCCCGATGGCTACCGCATTCGGAGAGGTCTATCAATATACTCTTGAAAATAGAAATGCATCTCTGATGGATGTGAAAACATACCAGGATTGGACGCTTCGCAACGCGTTGCGCAGCGTGCCTGGCGTGAGCGAGGTGAATGCCTGGGGCGGGCAATCGAAACAATATTCAATTGACATTGACCCCGCGGCCCTGATGCGGTATGGACTGACGGTACACGACACGATCCATCGGGTCGCTGAGAATAACTCCAACTTCGGCGGCGGCTACATCGAACATGCCGGTGAGCAATACACGGTACGTGGACTAGGTCGTACGGAGGACCTCTCGGATTTGGACAACGTTGTCGTGTTGGCGAAGGGCAGCGTACCTGTTCTCGTCAAGAACATAGCCGTCGTGAAAGAAGCTCCCCTCCTGCGTTACGGAGCGACTCTCCGAGAAACACACGAAGCTGTCTCCGCCACAGTAATTACACTCAAGGGCGAAAACGGTAGAGCCGCAATCCAGCGCATCAAAGCTCGCCTCGCCCAGATCCATATGCCGGCAGGATACGACCTTCGAGCCTTTTACGACCAATCTCAAATCATCAACGGCACCATCCACACGGTGCGGCGGAATCTGTTGGAAGCTGGCGTACTGGTGACAGTTGTGCTGTTGCTCTTCTTAGGCGACCTGCGCGCGGCGCTCATTGTCGCGGCAATGATCCCCGTATCCATGCTCTTCGGCTTTATCGGCATGGCATTGTTCGGCATTTCCGCCAATCTGATGAGTTTGGGTGCGATTGATTTCGGGATGATCGTGGATGGCTCGGTCGTCATGATCGAGAACTCCGTGCACCGCTTGGAGAGCGCACACGTGGCGATGTCGCGAAATGAGAACGGAATTCTCGAGTCGGTTCGTGCCGCATCTCATGAAGTGGCCCGTCCCATTCTTTTCGGTGTCGCGATTATCATCGCGGTCTACTTACCCATCCTTACGCTGCAAGGGCTGGAAGGCCGGATGTTCCGGCCCATGGCCATTACCGTGTGCTCGGCCCTGTTGGGCTCACTCATTTTGGCGTTGATGGTTGTGCCGACCCTATCGAGTTATTTTCTGAGGACGCGAGTGGCTCACTACGAAAACATCAGCGAAAAATGGTTTAGAAAGTTGCGGCGGGCGTATGGGCGATCGCTGGATGTTGCCTTGCATCACAAAGCGAGGCTGGTAGTGCTGGCGATCCTTCTCGTCAGTACGGCTCTGATCTCCCTGAACTTCATTGGGACAGAATTCATGCCAAAGCTGGACGAGGGATCTATTCTCATTACTTCACGCAAGCTGCCGGGGATCTCTCTAACCCAATCGATCGACATCAGTAAGGAGATCGCGGCTACGGTACGAAAATTTCCTGAAGTAACAGATATTGTGACCAAGCTGGGTAGGCCCGATGTCGCAACGGAAGCCATGGGTATTTACGAGTCGGACTCTTACCTGCAGCTCGCCCCAAAAAATCGCTGGAAATGCTGTCGGAGCAAAGACGAGTTGATTGAGAAGCTTTCGAATGCGCTCGAAAAGATCCCTGGAGTGACATACACATTTACGCAGCCCATGGAAATGCGAATGGACGAGACGGTGACCGGCATCCGTGGAGACGTGGCCATCAAGATATTTGGCGACGATCTGAAGATTTTAGACAATTTGGGCAAGCGCACGCTGGCAATCATTTCTTCCATACCCGGCGCCGCCGAGCCGCAGATGGAAGTGACCTCCGGCGTGGCCGAATTGCAGATTGATCTGGATCGCCCGGCACTGGTGCGGTATGGCTTAAACGTATCGGATGTCCAGGAAATTGTCGAAAACCTCGTTGCAGGCAAGCCCGTTTCGGAGATGATCCAGGGCCGGGCGCGATTCCCTATCTCTGTGCGGCTTTCGGAGAACCTGCGAAATGATCCCGACACCCTGAAAAAGCTTTTGCTTCGCGCGCCGCGCGGCGAACTTGTGCCGCTGGATCAGATTGCCAGCATCAGAACCGTTCGCGGTCCGGAGGTGATCTCTCGCGAGAATACGCAACGGCGTATAGCCATTCAGACCAATGTGCGCGGTACGGATCTCGGAAGCTTCGTCAGACTGGCTCAAGAGAAAGTGAATCGTTCTCTGAGACTCCCGCCCGGTTATGAAATCGAGTGGGGTGGACAGTTTGAGAATCAGTCACGGGCCAATCGCCGATTGATGATCGTGCTGCCTGTGTCTATCGCCGTAATCTTTGCGCTGCTATTCGCAAATTTCCATTCATTGAAGCAGGCGAGCCTGATCCTTCTGAACGTTCCCTTTGCTCTGGTAGGCGGTATTGCCGCTCTCTGGCTGCGCGGACTAAATCTGAACCTATCGGCATCGATCGGCTTTATCGCACTTTTCGGAGTAGCGGTCCTCAACGGAATCGTTCTGGTGAGCCATATCAATTTCTTGCGGCGCCGAAAATTGGAAATGTCTTCGGCCGTCCGTGAGGGAGCTACCGACCGGCTGCGGCCGGTTCTGATCACGGCGCTTGTGGCCAGCCTTGGTTTCATACCTATGGCCGTCTCAACCGCAACAGGAGCTGAAATTCAACGGCCCCTGGCAACGGTTGTCATCGGAGGGCTAATGACCTCGACATTATTGACGCTCTATCTTCTTCCGGTTCTCTATCCGTGGTTTAGCCCCAAGGAGATCGGCCCGGCTTATGCATGGCAGCCGGAAGGCGATTCTGCCGCAAAAAATGCACAACCATAGGGACCGGCATTCTTCGGTGCAGAGGGCCGGTCCCGTGGCAATTCCCCGTTACTTTATGCCTGCGCCGGCCGAGCGCGCTTCGTCGTCCCAGGTATAGGAAGCCTTAGTCGCCCAGTCCTCTGCCTCTTTCACAGCCTGTTCGCGGGTATAACCGTAGCGCTCTTGCAGCTTGCCGATAAACTCGTCCTTCTTGCCGCTCAATACGGTCAAATCGTCATCGGTCAGTTTGCCCCAACGCTGCTTTACGGAGCCTTTCATCTGTTTCCACTTTCCTTGCATCGTGTCGGTGTTCATATATGATGGAACTCCTTCTCACAACTGGAAAGCACGTCGCCAGCCAGATCGGATTTTAGCCGCGATAGCCATATTCGGCTGCCGTTTTGCCGGAAAATAATACCTCCCGCCGCCCAAAATTTCCCTTATTTTCAAGTAAAAACAGCCCTCTTTGGGATACTCATGTTGTATGTGTCAGGATGAGGTCCTGTTGAAGTCGAAGCTGTCCCTTCCCTTGGCCGGGCGAGGCAAGGTGCGAGACATCTATGACCTGGGAGACAGCCTTCTGTTCGTCGCTACGGATCGCATCTCGGCCTTTGATTGCGTGCTCGCGAGCGGCATCCCCTGCAAAGGACGTGTCCTTACCCAATTATCGCTATTTTGGTTCGATTTCCTGAAAGATGTCGTACCATCGCATCTGATCACGGCTAACGTCGAAAAATATCCCCGGCGCGCTTCCCGCCACCCTTCCGTACGCGGCCGCTCCATGCTGGTCAGAAAGGCACAGATGCTGCCGGTCGAATGCGTCGCCCGGGGCTATCTGGCTGGGTCCGCCTTTAAGGAGTATCAGACCAACGGGCAAGTTTGCGGCATTCCGCTCCCGCCGGGATTGCGCGATGGCGATCGCCTCCCCGAGCCAATTTTCACCCCCGCTACCAAAGCGGTCACCGGACATGACGTGAACGTGCCGTTTCGCTATATCGCTAACTCCCTCGGCGTCGACGTGGCTGGACAGCTTCGCGATCTCACGCTCGAAATTTACTCTCGCGCCGCTGCCTACGCGCTGGAAAAAGGGATTATATTAGCGGATACGAAGTTCGAATTTGGCGTCGTGGAAGGCAAACTGATCCTGGCCGACGAAGTGCTCACCCCGGACTCTTCTCGCTTCTGGCCGGCCGATAGCTACTCGCCCGGGAGCCCACAGCTTTCCTTCGACAAACAATTCGTGCGCGATCATTTGGAGCGCACCGGATGGAACAAGCGTCCTCCGGCGCCCGCTCTTCCCGAAGACGTGGTCCGCAAAACCAGCGAGAAGTACATCGACGCCTATACGCGTCTCACCGGCCTTGAGCTTTTACCGGTCGCCGCGCCCGGCAAGGAGAATCGCGCCTCTTGACGCTTCCATTCAACTGGTTCGATATCGTTCTGGCCATTGTCATTCTCGCTTCGGCCGCCGCCGGGCTGCGCACTGGCTTTGCTCGCGTGGTCGTCGGATTCGCCGCCACCGTCTTCGGTCTTCTCGCTGGCTTCTGGTGTTACCGGCTCGTCGCAGTCAAATTGCAACCCTGGATTTCATCACCTGCCGTCGCCAATGTTGTGGGCTTTCTCATTATTTTCATCGGTATATCAATTGCCGGCGCGTTGCTTGCCGCGCTCCTCTCACGCCTGTTGAAGTGGGTAGGCCTTTCCTGGTTCAATCATCTGCTCGGCGGTCTCGCCGGCTTTCTGCGCGGCGTTTTTCTGGTTGCGGTCCTCGCCAGTATCCTTGTAGCCTTCGCGCCTTCGCCTACGCCTCAATATCTGAGAACCTCGCGAGTCCTGCCCTATGCCAACGATGTTGCCGTAATCCTGGCCGAGTTGGCGCCGCGCCAATTGAAAGATTCTTTCTCTCAGCAAATGCAAAATCTGAAACAGTCTCACGCCGCGCGTGGACCCGTCCACGACATTTGACCGCTCCTCTGCTGCTGATTTTCGATCTCGATGGCACGCTTGTCGACTCCGCCAAAGATCTCGCCATCACGATGAACGCGACGCGCGCTCATTTCGATTTGCCTCCGCTCGACCCCACTCTCATCTACTCCTACGTCGGTAATGGAGCCGGTGTGTTGGTGCGCAAAGCGCTTGGCCCCGACGTGAGCGACGCGACTGCCAAGGAGGGCTTGCGGTTCTTTCTGCGCTACTACCGCGCACATGCCCTCGAACATACTCAGCCTTACCCGGGTGTGAGAGAAATGATCGAGCAGTTGTCTGCCAATGGACATCGCCTTGCAGTGCTGACCAATAAACCGGTGCGGATCAGCCGCGATATCATTACCGCTCTCTCCCTCGACCACCATTTCGGCTGGGTGTACGGAGGCGACAGCTTTGCGCAAAAGAAACCGGACCCCATTGGCATCGCTACGTTGCTAAACGATAGTGGCTCGCAGCCCACCGCCACCTGGATGATCGGTGATAGCGCCGTCGATATCCAAACGGCCCACAACGCCGGCGTCCGTAGTTGCGGCGTGGCTTGGGGTTTTCAACCCGAGGGATTTCTGGCAAATCCGCCGGATATGCTGATTAGTCATCCGGGCGAATTGGCTGCCCGGCTCGGATCGTATGTCAATTAGTGGGGCAGGCGCTTTCGCATGCCTTCTCGCCATCTTTGAAGTCACCACTCCCAGCGGCCTCACCTTTCATCACCAGAACTCGCCGACTCCCGACAAATATCTGATTGAGACCATGGGAGGCGGCATTGCTCTCCTCGATTACGACCATGATGGACTACTGGACGTATTCCTTGTAAATAGCGGAAGAATAGCCGGTTCCGAAACATTCTTGCGCCGCGACCCACGCTATTGGAATCGCCTCTACAAACAGAACCGCGATGGCACCTTCCGCGACGTAACGGAAGCTGCCGGCCTTGCCAATGCCGGCGAGGAAAATTACGGCATGGGAGCCGCCGCCGCCGACTACGATAACGATGGCTTCACCGACCTCTACGTGACCAGCTATGGCCGCAACGTGCTCTATCACAACAACGGCAACGGAACGTTTACCGACGTCACCAGGCGCGCGGGCGTCGCCGCTGGCGGCTGGTCCGTCTCGGCCGGTTTTTTCGACTACGACAACGACGGCCGCCTCGATCTCTTCGTCACACGCTACATGAAATGGGACCTGCAACATAGCAAGGTTTGCCAGAAGCAGACCTACTGCCCACCGGGTGATTTCCCGGCCACGACTAACAAGCTGTATCGCAACCGCGGCGATGGAATGTTTGAGGACGTGAGCGAATCTTCCGGAATCGCCGCAAAAAAAGGCCGCGCTTTAGGCGTCGCGTTCAACGATTACGATGGCGATGGCCGCCCGGACATTTTCGTGGCGAATGATGGCATGGAGCAGTTTCTATTTCACAACCTCGGCGGCGGCCGCTTCGAGGAGCGCGCGCTGGATGCCGACGTCGCGCTCTCCGACGATGGCAAGCCGTACGCCGGCATGGGTATCGATTTTCGCGATTACGATAACGATGGAAAACCCGATATCGTCGTAACCAACCTCGCCCGCCAGGTCTACGCCGTGTATCACAATGATGGCAACGGTTCCTTCAGCTATCGCAGCTTGCCCACCGGTCTGGGCAGTCTCTCCGCCGGCAGCTCTGGTTGGGGCATGCGGCTTGAAGACTTTAATAATGATGGCTGGAAGGATCTCTTCGTAGCTCAGAGCCACGTCATGGATAATGTCGAGCAGGTGGATCCGTCGCTGCACTATCTGGAGCCGCCGCTCCTCGCGCTGAATCATAACGGCCGCTTTGAACGTGCGGATTCGGGTTACGCGCAAGCAGTCGCCGGGCGCGGCGCAGCTTTTGGCGATCTCAATAACGATGGATGGCCGGATATCGTAATGAGCGTTTTAGGCGCGCGTCCACTCGTATTCCGCAATCGCGGCGGTGCTGGACATTGGCTCACGCTTTATCTACGCGGAACGCGCAGCAATCGCGATGGCCTCGGAGCGAAAATTCGCGTCAACACTCAAACCCAGTACGCGCAGTCCGGCGGCAGCTATCTTTCGGCAAACGATAAGCGCATCCATTTCGGCTTGGGCGACGAGAAGCAGGCCAATGTCGAAATCTGGTGGCCCTCCGGTGCTCATCAACAATTAAAGGGCGTGCAAGCAGATCGGTTCCTGAACGTGGAGGAACCCAAGTGATTTTCCCCCTCCTTGCATTCTTAGCATTGCAAGCCGTGTCTCCCGAGGTGGCGCAACACGCACAAGCCGGCCTTGCCGCCAAGCAGCAAGGCAAACTTGCCGACGCGATTGTCGAGTTTCGAAAGGTAACCGAACTGGCGCCCCAGCTTCCTGCCGGTTTCGTGAATCTGGGAGCCGCCTATCTGGAAGCGCATCAATATGCAGAAGCCATCGCGCCTCTTAAAAAGGCGCTGGAATTGAATCATCAACTCCCCGGCGCTGATCAGATGCTCGGCTTGGCGCTGTTGTCTTCCGGCCACGCGGCTGAAGCCATTCCCCACCTCCAACAAACGCAAGGCGCTCTGGGCATCGCTCAACTGAAAACAGGAAATCTGACTGATGCGATCGCCAACCTGAGCGCCGCTCTCAAGCAGCAGCCAAACGATCCCGATCTCTTGTACTATCTGGGCCGCGCCAGCGGTTTATTCTCCAAACAGATTCTGGATTCGCTTGATGCCAGGTATCCCGATTCCGCTCGCGCCCATCAGGCGCTCGCCGAGAACTATGCCGTCTTGCGGCAGGTTCCCGAAGCCGAAAAAGAGTATCGCGAAGCGCTGCGCCTGCGCCCCGACACTCCCGATATTCACCTCGCTCTCGGCCGGCTCTACGCCGCCGCCTCCCAATGGGCGAAAGCGGAAGAAGAGTTTCGTGCCGAAATCCATATCCAGCCCGGCAGCGCCGAAACCGCCTACCGCCTCGGAACCGCCTGCTTGGAGCAAGGCAAACTGGCCGAAGCACGTAAGGAGCTGGAGCGTTCCGACAAGTTGCAGCCCGGCATGCCGGAAACGCTTTACTCACTGGGCAAAGCCGCCTTATTGCAAAACGAACCCAATGCCGCGCAAACAGCCTGGAAACACCTGCTCGCTATCGAAAAGGATTCCGCCCTGGCCGCCCAGGCCCATTTCGGCTTGGCTGGAATCTATCGCAAGCAAGGAAAGGCAGCCGATGCCCAGCGGGAGATGTCCGAGTTCCACCGTCTGCAGCCAAAATAACCCGTATTGTCAATTACTTCCAGAAAATTGGCTTCGAACGGCAGGAGCACGATGGTTTAATCGTTTGCATTCTTAGCTGACATTTCGTTTCGTAAAAGCGCTGTTTCTTCGCCTTTTTAGAAATTTACGCGCAGCGCAAACTGCACCAGTCGCGGCTCATTTTGCTGGCTTGTGACTTGGCCGAAAGCCGAGTTGCCCTGGGTTTGATTTGGAAAGCCGAATTGAACCCGGTTGAACATATTAAAAAATTCCGCTCGGAATTGGACATATGCACCACCCTCGGGACTGATCGGAAAGTTTTTCACCGCCGCGATATCCCAATTGGCAATCCCAGCCGAGCGCAAATTGGGGTCGGTTCGGCTCTCGTTTCCGAACGTGAACGCCGGGGGCGCCACAAAGCAGGAGGTATTGAACCACGTGTTAAGACGCGATTGCGCCGAGCCATCGACGGATTTATCGCAGCCGGCGATGACGTTCGGCCGCGAGCCGCCGCCTTGTGAATTAGTCTGGTTGGCATTCGTTCCGAAATGGAGCGGAAATCCGG
>Ga0207702_10004533_pt1 | contig 12314 bp, 9 predicted proteins | sample KBSCornC62_FD_184302 | JGI IMG/M metagenome (GOLD analysis project Ga0207702, IMG submission 184302) | Corn rhizosphere microbial communities from Kellogg Biological Station, Michigan, USA - KBS Corn C6-2 (SPAdes) (version 2) | ecosystem: Host-associated > Plants > Roots > Rhizosphere > Soil ...
GCCCCATCGGAATTGGTGCGCGCACGGTCTCCGTCAGCGGCGCGTGGAGCACGCGGCGGCGGTAGACGACGTAGAAGACGAAGCCGACGAGGAGCCAGCCGATGCCCGCGTAGCGGATCGACGGCGTCTGGATCACGATCACGAGGAACGAGAGGCCGGTCCCGAGCCCGCCGATGATCGCGAACAGCGGCCAGTCGACGCCTCGGACCCGCAGGTTGAAGCGCGAGCGGTACGGAATCTCGACGCCGCCTCGCGCCTGCTGCATGCGCATCCGCACGATCGCGGCGTGGGCGACCGTGAACGAGAAGGTCGCGCCGAACGCGTAGATCGCGCCGAGGAAGGAGGTCTTCCCCGAGAGCGTGAGGAGGATCGGGATCGCGCCGGCGAAGACGACCAGCGCGAGCCACGGGGTCTTGAAGCGCGGGTGGATCTTCCGGAAGGCCAGCGGCAGCTGGCGGTAGCCCGACATCGCATACGTGATGCGCGAGGCCCCGATCACGCCGGCGTTGGCGCCGATGAACAGGATCGTCGACGCGAGGATGCCGAGGTAGACCTGCAGCGCGTGCGTGAGGGCGTGGCTCAGCCCGAGGTTGTTGACGAGCCCGAGCACCGGGTCGTTCTGGTAGCCGTGCTGGCCGTGGAGGTGCTCGGTCGGCGGGAGCGCGAGGAGCGTCTTGTACCCGCCGGCGACGTGCTCGACGGGCATCGCCGAGAGCGCGACCCACGGCAGTGTGAAGTAGATCGCGAAGACGGCAATCGCGACGAACAGCACCGAGCGCGGGATCGTGCGCAGCGGGTCGCGCGCCTCCTCGCTCAGGTTCGAGACGGTCTCGATGCCGGTGTACGCGAGCATCGCGATCGGGATCGAGAGGAAGAACGAGCTCCAGGTCGGCGCGATGCCGAGGTGGACGTTCGCCTTCAGCACGTGCGGCGAGAAGACGAGCACGAAGCCGAGCAGCACGAGCAGCAGCTGCGTGGCGAAGTCCGCGACGGCGAGGAAGATGTTGACGCGCGCCGACTCCTCGATGCCGACGATGTTCAGCAGCACCAGCAGCGCGATCACGACGATCCCGAAGACGATGTCCCAGGGGTTCTGCCGGAGCGGCGCCCAGAAGACGGACAGGTAGTGCGGCACGAAGAACGCCGAGACGGCGATCGTGGCGATGTAGTTCAGCATCTGCGCCCACGCGGCCTCGAACGAGACGAGCTCGTTGAACGCGTGCCGCGCGAAGCTCGAGGAGCCGCCGGCCTCGGGGTAGTGAACCGTTCCTTCGGTGTAGGTCGCCGCGGTGCAGGCGAAGATCAGGCCGGCGATGATGAAGACGACCGGCGTCAGCCCGAGCGCGTAGACCGCGACGACGCCGAGCGCGTAGTAGATCGACGAGCCGACGTTGCCGTACGCGGTGGCGAACAGGGCCGGCGTGCCGAGAACCCGCTCGAGCCGCTGCTGCCGACGCCGCCTGGACACGAGCCGGGACTCTAGTGCGGGGGCTCACGGGGGAACCAGGGGTTCCCCCGTGCTCCTCAGCCGTGTACCGAAACGATGAGCGGGATGATCAGGATCGCGACCAGGTTGGTGATCTTGATCATCGGGTTGATCGCAGGCCCCGCGGTGTCCTTGTACGGATCGCCGACCGTGTCGCCCGTGACCGCGGCCGCGTGCGCCTCCGAGCCCTTGCCGCCGAACGCGCCGTCCTCGATCAGCTTCTTCGCGTTGTCCCAGGCGCCGCCGCCCGAGGTCATCGAGATCGCGAGGAAGAGCCCGGTGACGATCGTGCCGATCAGCAGACCGCCGAGCATCTTCGCGCTGATCAGGCCGACGACGATCGGGAACGCGATCGGGATCAGCGCCGGCAGGAGCATGCTCTTGATCGCCGAGCCGGTGACGATGTCGATCGCGCGGCCGTACTCGGGCCTGGCCGTTCCCTCCATGATCCCGGGGATCTCGCGGAACTGCCGGCGCACCTCGGTGACGACCTGGCCGCCGACGCGGCCTACGGCCTCCATCGCGAGCGAGGCGAAGAGGAACGGCATCAGGCCGCCGATGAAGAGGCCCGCGATCACCCACGCGTCGTCGAGCGAGAACGAGGTCTGGAAGTTCCGCACGGACAGCCCGTTCGTGTAGCTGTCGAACAGGATCAGGGCGGCGAGCGCGGCCGACCCGATCGCGTAGCCCTTCGTGACGGCCTTGGTCGTGTTGCCGACGGCGTCGAGCGGATCGGTGATCGCGCGGACGGACTCGGGGAGGTCCGCCATCTCGGCGATGCCGCCCGCGTTGTCGGTCACGGGCCCGTACGCGTCGAGCGCCACGATCAGCCCCGTCATCGAGAGCTGCGCCATCACGGCGACGCCGATCCCGTAGAGGCCGGCGAAGTGGTGTGCGACGAGGATTCCGGCCGCGATCACGATCACCGGCGCAGCGGTCGCCTGCATGCCGACGGCGAGGCCTTCGATGATGTTCGTGGCGTGCCCGGTGCGGGAGGAGGACGCGATCTGCTTCACCGGCCGCCAGCGGGTGCCCGTGTAGAACTCGGTGATCGCGACGAGCAGGAACGTGACGATCAGGCCGACGAGCGCGGAGATGTAGAGGTCCCAGAAGCTGAAGCGGCCCGAGTCGTACGCCAGCACGACCGGGATGAACCCGATCGCCGAGAGCACGGTCGCGACGAGCACGGCCCGGTAGAGCGCGTTCATGATCGAGCCGTTCCGGCCGACGCGGGCGAAGAAGGTGCCGATCACCGAGGCGAGGATCGAGACGCCGCCGATCGCGAGCGGGAACAGCTCGAGGTGCAGGCCCGGGAACGTCTGGGACGCAAGCAGCATCACGGCGACCGCGGTGACCGCGTACGTCTCGAACAGGTCGGCCGCCATCCCGGCGCAGTCGCCGACGTTGTCGCCCACGTTGTCGGCGATCACGGCCGGGTTGCGCGGGTCGTCCTCGGGGATCCCGGCCTCGATCTTGCCGACGAGGTCGGCGCCGACGTCCGCGGCCTTCGTGTAGATGCCGCCGCCCAGGCGCGCGAAGACGGAGATCAGGGAGCCTCCGAACGCGAGGCCCACGAGGTCGTTGATCGCGGAGCTGCTCGAATGGCCGAGCCAGCCCGTCAGTACCCAGTAATAGCCGGCGACGCCGAGCAGGCCGAGGCCGACCACGAGCATGCCCGTGACCGAGCCGGCGCGGAACGCGACGTTCAGCGCCGGCGCCAGGCCGCGCTTCGCCGCCTCGGCGGTGCGCACGTTCGAACGGACGGCGACGTTCATGCCGATGAAACCCGCCGTCGCCGAGAGCACCGCGCCGATCAGGAAGCCGACGGCCGTCCCCCAGCCGAGCTTGTTGTAGAAGCCCAGCAGCAGGAACGGGACGATCGCCACGATCGCGATCGTCTGGTACTGGCGGCGCAGGTACGCGGCGGCGCCTTCCTGCACGGCGCGCGCGATCTCCTGCATCCGCTCGCTGCCCGCCGGCTGGCGCAGCAGCCAGTACGTCAACCCGATGCCGTACGCGATCGCGACGCCCGAGCAGAGCAGGGCGAAGAGCACCGCGTGGTCACTGAAGAAATCGATCAAGAAGCCTCCCTGACGTGACGCGCGCCGAGATACCCCGGCGCGGGCCGGTTTCTATCACACGAATCAGACGCGCGCGCCGCGCAGCGCCGTCGCGCAGAGGTGCTCGTCCGGCTGCGGCGGGATCCTCGGCACGACCTCGAAGAGCAGCTCCCGCAGGCGCTCGTTGTTCTCGTTGAAGACAGTCACGACCTGCTCGTGCGACACCGGTTCCGCCCCCTCGACGCCAACGTCGTGGTCGGTCACCATCGAGATGTTCGCGTAGCAGAGCTCGAGCTCGCGGGCGAGGTAGCCCTCCGGGTACGCGGTCATGTTGATCACGTCCCAACCCGCGTCCTGGAACCACTTCGACTCGGCGCGCGTCGAGAAGCGCGGGCCCTGGATCGTGACGACCGTGCCGCCGTCTCGCACGGGGATCTCGAGCTCGCGCGCCGTCTCGACGAGCAGGGTTCGGAGGTCGGGGCAGTACGGGTCGGCCGACGAGACGTGCGTCGTCTCGGGGCCGTCGTAGAAGGTGTCCGCGCGGCCGCTCGTGCGGTCGACGAACTGGTCGCAGACGACGAACTCGCCCAGCCGGAGCTCCGCCTTCAGCGCGCCCGAGGCATTCGGGCCGATGATGCGCCGCACGCCGAGCTCCTTCATGCCCCAGACGTTCGCTCGGTACGGGATCGCGTGCGGCGGCAGCTCGTGCTCGCGGCCGTGCCGCGGGAGGAAGGCGACGCTGGTGCCCTCGATCTCGCCGACCACGTACGGCGCCGAGGGCTTGCCGTAGGGCGTGTCGAGCTCGACCTCCTCCACGTCTTCGAGGAACGAGTAGAAGCCCGAGCCGCCGAAGATCCCGACCTGCGCGTCCGCCATCGCGGCGCGGAGCCTAGCGGCCGCGGCCGAGCCGGAAGCGGACCTTCTCCGCGTTCGCCGGGCGGACGTGCCTGACGGGACTGAGCCGGCATTGCCGCTCGACGCACGGCGGCCTGAACGCGGTCGTGCAGCCGACGGCGCGGCACGCGTCGAGGCGTCCGCCGCTCGCGACCTTGCCTGCCAGCGAGCGAAGCGGAACGACGCCGCCGAGGATCGCCGCCTTCACCTGCGCGACCGTGTACGCGGGATGCGCCGCCTCGATGAGCGCCGCGACGCCGGCCACGTGCGGCGTCGCCATCGAGGTGCCGCTGATCGTGGCGTAGGCCTCGCCCGCCGGGCGCAGGCACGCGAGCGAGAGGTCGTCGACGCTGCCGCCGTCGGCCACGATCGCGTCGCCGTCGGAGACGAGGCGCAAAGCGGGCACGAAGGTCGGCGAGCCGTCGAGCGCGGAGACGTCGGTCGAGAGCCGGATGAAGATCCCGCCGGTCGTCCCCGTCCACGGGCTCCCAGCGAAGTGCGTGCCGTCGGTGGAGCCGATCACGTAAAGGTAGTCGTGGTTCGTCTGGGTGTCGAGCCGGAGGTCGTACGAGAGGCGGCAGCCGACGCGGCCGGCGAGGCTCGCCATCGACGAGCTGCGTACGAGCCACGTGTCGCTCCCCGGCCGGTAGGGCCCCGACGGCGAGTCGGAGGCGCTGAACGACCCGCTCACGTGAAGCGGCGAGAGGCCGAAGGGCAGGCCGGCGGCCGCCGTCGCCGTCCAGCCGCCGAGGTCGTCGAAGCCGTCGCTCGCGAGCGCGTCGTACGCCGGCCACGTGCTGGTGACGCCGACGCCGGGCGCGGCGAGGTCGACGCTCTTGCCGTAGTTCGAGAAGCTCGCGAGCGTGTCGCTCGTGTCGGTCGCGCCGACGCAGATCACGTTCGGCAGGTCGTCCGGCGCGGCGCCGTAGTTGCATGGGTAGTGCGGGTAGCGGTCGTCGCTGACGCCGTCGTTTCCGGCCGCGACGACGAAGAGGGTCTTCGCGCAGGCCGGCGACGCGATCGCATCGCGCATCGCGTGCGAGTAGCTCGTGCCGCCGAGGCTGGCGTTGACGACGTCCGCCCCGTGCGCGCAGGCGTAGGCGAAGCCCGCGGCAACGTTCGCGTTCGAGCCGGTGCCGGAGCCGTCGAGCACACGTACCGGCATCAGCGAGACGCGCCAGCTCACGCCTGCCACGCCGAGGCCGTTGTCGCCGCGCGCGCCGATTGTGCCGGCGACGTGCGTCCCGTGGCCGTTGAAGTCGCGCGGGTCGCCGTCGTTCTGCACGAAGTCCCAGCCGGGCACCATGTTCGGCGCGAGGTCGGGATGGTCGCTCGCAACGCCCGTGTCGACGACGGCGACGGTCACCGCGCTGCTGCCCGTCGTCACGTCCCAGGCCGCGGGCGCGGAGATCCGGGCGAGCCCCCAAAGGTCCGGCAGGCGCGGGTCGTCCGGCAGCGCGAGCGCATGGTAGGTCCAGTTCGGCTCCGCGTACTCGACCGCCGGGTCGGCCGCCAGCGCCGCGACCGCCTCGGGCACCGGACCGGTCACGTGCACGAGCTGCAGGCCGGCGAGTCCGAGCGGCCTGATCGTCTTCGCCGACTCGCTCGAGAGCGCCTCGAAGCGCTTCTGCCGCCCCGCGCCCGGTCGAAAGCGGACGACGACCTGGCCGGCCACGTACTTCGGGCTCGCGAGCACGAGCCTCGGCGCAGGACGGGCAGCGCCGGCTGCGCCCACGGCGACTACCGCCGCGAACGCGAGCAACGCCGCAAGCGCGGCCACCCTTCCTCTGGCCAAATGAGCATCCCCTGTCCGCAGGCCCGTCCCTACGCGGTATAGGTCGCTAGCCGGACGGATTCAAGGGCTCGGAGCCCTCGGCGACCGCGGCCGCGTACGCGAGCTGCAGGTTCGCGAGCACCTGCTGGAAATCACGCAGCGCCTCCTCCGGCGCCGACCCCTCGAGCACCGGCACGAGCACGCGCAGCGCCTCGATCGCGAGCTTCGCCTGTTCGAGGTCGCGGCCCTCGGGGCCGAGCCGGTGGTACGCGAGCGACGAGACCGAGTACAGCGTCTGCAGGAGCAGGTCCGAGACCTTCAGCTTGGCGAGCTCCGACTGGAGCTCCTCGATCAGCTTCCGCTCGTCCTCGCCCACGACGCCTCCAGCTGCTCGGTGTAGATCTCGCTCAGGCTCGCCCCCTCCTCGTGCCGTGCGCGCTGCCGCTCGGCGGCGTTCTGCGCCGGGATCGCGAGGTGCTCCGCGCAGCCGAGCTCCTCGGCCACCGGCAGCACCCACTCGACCAGCCGCTCGAGGTGGGCGCGCGCGGGCCGCACCTCGCCGCTCGCGAGGTCGATCAGCTCGCCGGAGAGCCCGTAGCGGATCGCCCGCCAGAGGTTCTCCTCGATCAGCCGGTGCGGGAAGTCTCGCAGCGGCTCGCGCTCGTCGACCGCGCGCGCGATCCGCACGGTGAGCGCGTAGACGAGCGCCGAGAGGGCGCGCGCCTCGTCGAGGTCCGGCTGGGCGTCGCAGATGCGGACCTCGACCGTCGGGAACGCGAGGTGCGGGCGGACGCTCCACCAGAGCTGCGTGTGCTCGTCGATCGAGCGCGTCTCGTAGAGGAAGCGGACGTAGCGCTCGAAGCCGTCCCAGCCGGCGTAGGCGTCCGGCACGCCGCAGCGCGGGAACATGCGCGTGAAGATCTGCGTGCGCGCGGAGTGGAGGCCGCTGTTCACGCCCTCCACGAACGGCGAGCTGGCGCTGAGCGCGAGCAGCTCCGGCAGGTAGTTGCGCAGGCCGTTGCACACGGCGATCGCGCGGTCCGGCCCGTTGATCGCGACGTGGACGTGCAGCCCGAAGCTGTTGTTGCGCCAGACGACGTAGCGGAGGATCTCGTCGTTGCGGCGGTAGTGGGGCGTGTCGATGATCCGCTGGTCCTGCCAGGGGCTCCACGGGTGCGTGCCGGTCGCGGCGAGCGCGACGCCGATCCCGCCCGCCAGCTCGTGGAGCTGCGAGCGCCGCTCGCCCAGCCGCGCGGCGGCCTCGTCGAAGTCGGCGCACAGGCCGGTGCGGATTTCGACCTCCGACGCGATCAGCTCGCCGACGAGGTGCTCCTCGAGCGCCGTCCCCCGTGACGCCGCCTGCAGCTCCTCGAAGCGGTTGCTGAGCTCGAGCGTCTCGGGGTCGAGGATCGCGAACTCCTCCTCGACGGCGACCGTGAAGTCCTGTGTGGCCTCGAACTGCTCGCGCGCGAGGGCAATCTGCTCGTCCGGGCTGAGACGCTGGGAGTCACCCAAGGTCGCGCTACCTTAATTGAAGGGTTGCAGCAGCCTGTCCGCGACGCCCGCCCAGCTCCAGCGCTGCACGACGGCCCTGCGCGCGGCGACGGCGACGCGGTCGTGCTCCTCGGCCGGCAGCTCGAGCAGCTCTCGCAGCTTGCGCGTGAGATCGGCGACGTCGCCGTTCGCGAAGCTCGTCAGCCGGCGGCGCTCGGGCGGGTACTCGGCCTCGAGCCCTTCGGCGATCTCCTCCAAGCCGGAATGGCGCGCCACGAGCGGCGGCGAGCCGGCGGCGGCGGCCTCGGCGGCGACCATCCCGAACGCTTCCGGGAAGATCGACGGCACGACGGTCGCGTCGGCGAGCGGGAGCAGGTGGACGAGGTGCCGGTGCTCGAGCGGCCCCGTGAAGAGCGCGCGCGGCGGCGCCATCCGCTCGAGCTCCTCACGGTAGTCGCCGAAGCCGACGATCACGGCGCGGGCGTCCAGCTCGTGCAACGCCTGCAGCAGCAGGTGGACGCCTTTGTTGTAGAGCAGCTTCCCGAAGTAGACGACCGTCGGCGCGGGCGTGGCGAGAAAGGCGGCGAGCCGGTCGGCATTGCCGCCGTCGGGCAGCCGCTCGTTCGCGTTCCCGGGGTTCGGCGGGTCGAGCCGGGCCTGCTCGAGCAGCTCGGCGAGCGCCTCGTCGCGCGGCTGCGGCCGGAAGGCGTCGACGTCGACGCCCGGCGGCACCTCGTGCACGCGCTCGACGTGGCCGACGACGTCCTCGAGCACCTCACGGATGTGCTCCGAGCCGACGAAGACGGCGTCGGCTCTCGCCAGGCTCTCGCGCGCCCACGCCTGCAGCTCGGGGTTCCCGCGCAGTGCGTACTCGAGCTCGGAGCCGTGCGCCTTGACCGCGTAGCGGACGCCGCTCGCGGATCCGACCGGCCCGCCTAGCAGGACGTGGTTCGCGAAGACGAGGTCGGCCGGGAGCTCCGCGCGCACGGCCTCCGCGTTCAGCGCGACGTAGCGCTCGCGCTCCTCGCGCGTCAGCTCGGGCAGCAGGCGCGCCTCGAGGCCCTCGTAGCGGTCGAGCACGAAGACCGGTAGGACGCCGCCGATCTCCGGCCGCACGTGCCCCGCGCCGCCGAGGTCGTACTGCTCGGGATGCGGCTCCTGCGAAAGCACGACGACGTCGTGCCCGGCGCGGCTCCATTCGCGCGCGAGGGAGCGCGTGTAGACGTTCGACCCGGTCCCGCCGAGCAAATAGCCGTGCCAGAGCAGGATCCGCACGCGGCGGACGCTATCTACGTGAGATGGAAGTACAGGGCGTGCAGCAGGTCGACCGCGGGGTTCGACGTGTGCACCGTGACGTCGTGCGGGACGTCGAGCAGCGCCTCGGAGTAGTTGAAGATGATCCGGACGCCGCAGTCGATCAGCTCCTGCGCGACCTGCTGGGCGTGGTCGGCCGGCACCGCGACGACGCCGACGATGATGTTCTTCTCGCGGACCTCGTCCGAGAGCCGGCGCAGGTCCTCGATCTCCATCGCCCCGATCAGCCGCCCGATCTTCTCCGGGTCGTTGTCGAAGACCGCTGCGATGTTGATGCCGTGTTCGGCGAAGATCGGCGAGCTCGCGATCGCGTGGCCGAGGCGCCCGGCGCCGACGAGCGCGATGTTGTGCTGGCCCTGCGTCCGCAGGATCTTGCGGATCTCGCCGAGCAGCGAGTCGATGTTGTAGCCGACCCCGCGCTTACCGAACTTGCCGAACGCCGACAGGTCGCGGCGGATCTGCGTCGCGTTGATGTTGGTGTAGTCCGAGATCTCCTGGGAGGAGATCCGGTCCTTGCCCATCTTCTTGGCCTGGGTCAGAACCTGCAGATACCTGCTCAGCCGGGCCGCGACCCCGACCGTCAGCCGCTCTGACCCCGCCGCGCTGTTTACGGTCGTTTGCAACACGCACGATGATTGTGCCTGACCGGCACGGCACCGTGCGTCAGACAGTCACAAGCTCCCGCCTCAGCCGCCACTTTGTGCGCCTGCGAGCCGGCGCCTCAGCGCGTCCTCCTGGACGTAGTAGACGAACAGCCGCTCGCCGTCGAGCTCGACGACCGGGAGCCACTCGCGGTAGCGCTCCTCCAGCAGCGCGTCGCCGTCGATCGGGACCTCTTCCAGCTCGAACCCGAGCTCGTCCCGCAGCGCGCGAACCTGCCCGAGCGCACGCTCGCAGAGGTGGCAGCCGGCCGCGTGGTACACGGTGAGGCGTCTAGGGGTAGAGGCCACGCGTGATCGTGGCGTCCGCGACGCGGCCGACTGCCACGCCGTACGCGGCCGCGCGCATGGTCGTCTGCCGCTCCTCGTAGACGTGCCAGGTCTCGTTGAAGGCGCGCGTGACGATGTCGCGCAGCTTCGAGTTCACCTCGGCCTCCTTCCAGAAGTACTCCTGGAGGCCCTGAACCCACTCGAAGTAGGAGACAACGACGCCGCCCGCGTTGGCGAGGATGTCCGGGAGAATCAGGATGCCCCTGTCCTCGAGGATCTCGTCGCCCGCCGGCGTGATCGGGCCGTTCGCGCCCTCGCAGACGATCTGCGCCTTGACCTGATCGGCGTTGTCGCCGGTGATCACCTGCTCGAGGGCGCACGGCGCGAGCACGTCGCACTCCAGCAGCAGCAGCTCCTCGTTCGTGATCTCCTCGGCGCCCTTGAGGCCGGCCAGCGAGCCCGTCTCCCGCTTGTGCGCGATGGCGGCCGCCACGTCGATCCCGTTCGGGTTGTGCAACGCGGTCCGCGAGTCCGAGATCGCGATCACGGTCGCGCCCTCCTCGGCGAGGAACCTCGCGAGGAAGCTGCCGACGTTGCCGAACCCCTGCACGGCGACGTTCAGGTCGGAGAGCCGGAGCTCCTTCTTCCGCACCGCTTCCTGGATCGTGTAGAGGCTGCCGCGGGCGGTCGCCTCCAACCGGCCGAGCGAGCCGCCGACGTTGAGCGGCTTGCCGGTCACCACGCCGAGTACGGAGTGGCCCTTGTTCATCGAGTACGTGTCGAAGATCCACGCCATTACGGTCCCGTCGGTGCCGACGTCGGGCGCCGGGATGTCCTTCTCCGGGCCGATCTCGTTGATGATCTCCGTCGTGAAGCGGCGGGTCAGCCGCTCGAGCTCCATCCGCGAGAGCTTCTTCGGGTCGCACACCACGCCGCCCTTCGCGCCGCCGAACGGGATGTTCATCAGGGCGCACTTCCACGTCATCCACATCGAGAGCGCCTTCACCTCGTCGAGCGTCACGTCCGGGTGGTAGCGGATGCCGCCCTTCGACGGGCCGCGCGCGATGTTGTGCGTGACGCGGTATCCCTCGAAGGCCTGGATCGTCCCGTCGTCCATCGTGACCGGGATCGAGACGACGACCGCCTTCTTGCACTCCTGCAGGACGTTCACCAGGCGCTGGTCGATCTCGAAGATGTCCGCGACGCGGCGCAGTTGCTCGCGCGCGATGTCGAACGGGTTCTCGCGAAGGTGTGATTCGGGGGCTTCGACGGTGGTCACAGGAGGCCGCTCCTCGGTCGGAAAGTCGCTGGAAACCAGCTGAGTATAGGTGCCTACTTGATGCGGAACCCGATCGTCCGGGTGGTCGTCGGGCCGTCGCCGGTCGGCGCCGCGACCAGCTCGATGCGGTAGTCGCCGTGCGGGAGCACGGTGCCGTCGGGCCCGCGGCCCGTCAGGCCGAACGCAATTCGCCCGGGCAAGAGGTCGCGCAGACGCGCGAGCAGACCCAGGCGGTTCCGGCCGCGCCACAGCCAGACGTCGAGCCGCGAGACGGGGTGCACCTCCGTGCCGGCCGGCTCGGGCACGACGACGCCGGCCTGCAGCGAGAGCACGGCCGGCGTCGCGTCGGACGGCCTGAACGAGCCCTCCGAGAGGGCGACCGCCGAGACCAGGTCCTGTCTCGGCGTGCCGAAGGTGATCGCCCACGGCAGGCGCAGCGCCGCGGAGCCGCGCGGGACGAGGAGCACGGCTCCCTCGGCGGAACCGCCGGCCGGCGGCGCTCCGTTCAGCCGCGCGCGGAGCTCGACCGGCGCGTGGCCTCCCGGCTTCAGCCGCGTCCAGCGGGGCTTCGACGTGATCACGAGCCCGCCGCTGCCGCCGTTCCGGATCCGAACGAGCAGCGTCCTCGTCGAGACGTTGCGGATCACGACCTGCTGCTTGGCGTGCCAGCCGTCGCCCTCGGCGTGGCCGAACGCGAGCGTCGTCGGGTCGGCGGTGATCTCGCCGGCCGCTCCGGCGCCGAGGTCGACGAGCCCGGCACCCTGGGCGGTGACGGTCGTGCCGTGGACGGGCCTCGCGGTTCCGGTCAGCAGGCTCTTCAGGTCGGCGGCGCGCAGGCCCGGGCGCGCCTGCGCGAGCACGGCGGCGGCCCCGGCGACGACGGCCGCGGCCGGGCTCGACCCGTTGACGGTGCCGAAACGCGGCGTGCCGTCGTCGTTCAACCCGGGCTCGGAGGTCGTGATCGCCACGCCCGGCGCCGCCACGTCCGGCTTCACGCGGCCGTCGAAGGCGAGCCCGCGAGACGAGAACGGCGCGATCTCGCCGTTTCCCGCGTTCTGCACGACATGTGGGACGCCGATCGAGA
>Ga0207702_10004537_pt1 | contig 12310 bp, 12 predicted proteins | sample KBSCornC62_FD_184302 | JGI IMG/M metagenome (GOLD analysis project Ga0207702, IMG submission 184302) | Corn rhizosphere microbial communities from Kellogg Biological Station, Michigan, USA - KBS Corn C6-2 (SPAdes) (version 2) | ecosystem: Host-associated > Plants > Roots > Rhizosphere > Soil ...
CCATTCCTATTTAACCGGAGCGGCGGAGAACGCCCTGATATTCACAGAGAAGGACTGGTTAACGCCCCGGAAGTCCATTGGTCAATGGGACGCCGTAGTGTCAGGCCTCCACCCATAAGCCGTTATCATGATTCCGAATAAATCGGTATTCGACAATACACCGTGCACCTGTTCGGAGCCAGGCCCCTCGGCAGCGACAAGGACTTCTTCTCCGGCATGGCTCGTACCGATGGCCACATCCAATCGATCTTCGGGGTTCTTGGATGCAGGGTCCGTTCGATTCCGTTCCGCGGGCAACTTGAGATCAGATCCCTTCTTGCCTTTCAGCACTCGAAAGTCGAACGAATGATCGGCGGTGAAGAGAACCAGTGTGTCGCGTGAGTTCGCCTTGGCGGTTTGTTCAATGAGATGGTCCAGTTTCACCACCGTGTTCAAGCATTGTTCGGGCTTTGTGGGATGCAGATCCCATTCGACCATGAGAAAGAAGCCCTTTTTGTTTTTGGAAAGAATCTCGTTGGCCTTTGCCGTTGCGGCGGCGACATCAAAAGCTGGATCGTCGCCGAGAACCACCAATCGCCGTGCGTCGGGCGGGATGGAATCTATCGATTGGTACAGGGACCGGCCACTCGAACGCACTTGCTTTTCAAGGTCGATTCCCATCGCATTCAAATCGTCGGTGATGCGTTTTTTGCCATTCCCGATGACCAGATCGACTCCATGCCCAAAGCGAGGTGTCCACACTTGCTGGAAAATGGCGCCGAACTTTTTTCGATTGTCCACATGAGCGTAGCAGGCGGCCGGTGTGGCATCGGCCATAGCCATGTTTGAGATGACGCCGGTGGAAAGTCCATGTTCACTCGCATATTCGAGAACCGTCTTCAGGGGGGCTCCATCGTGGCCATCAGCAGGCGCTTTCTCTGAGATAACCCCGTTTGCAGTTTTCTCTCCAGTAACAATTGCGGTCATGCCGGCTGCCGAATCCGTCACCCATGAATTGGTTGAGGAAGTTTCCGACAACCCGATATGCGGCATGCGCTGAATATAGAGCGCGCGCGGCTTCTGATAGCCGTGAATGCTGGCGGCGCTAAGCGTGGGGATGCCGCCGGCATCGCCGAGGAAGAGGATAACATTCTTGGCATGCTGCTTGCCCAGCATGACGCCAGGACTGAAGAGAAGGGCGATGAACAGAATTTTTCTTAACATAGTTTTACTGTAGATTTCAAGACTGCAAGCGATTTTCAAATAAGGATAGAACTTGCGCCAGCCGGGATTTTATCGACTACGAATGATTGTAGAACTGACGGTGATGTTCTTCGGCGAAGCTCTGCATTCGTTTGGCGACGTCAGGGAATTTAGAGAGGACGTTCTCTTTTTCATAGGGTCTGCTTCCATGTCGAAGAGAGGCAGTGAAATCTCGGCCTAGCGATATTCGCCTGGGTTGCCGTTGTTTCCTGCATATACAAGCGTGCGGTCGGAGTGAGGCAGATGAAGTTTCCATCACCCATCACCGCTGATCACACTCTCCAACCCTTTGTTCGCGGAGAAGGCATAGTATTTGTGCGGGGTTCTGTGCGCCATGCTTATCGATGATCAGATCCCAGAACGTCGAGGCCATCGATGGGGTTCTTAGGCAATTTCGCACCGGCAAGTTTCGCAACCGTGGGTAGAAGGTATGGAGTCAGATAGAAACCACCGCTTCAGAACGTGATGAAAAAAGAAGCGCAAGCCTGCGACGTGATTTACAACGGTTCTTACGGTCAGCTTTCGTTTATGTAACAGGTGCGCTTGCCACTTCTGTATGTGGTCTGGACCGAGTTAGTCGGGCGCTTACCGAAATGTCGCGCGAACCCCTCGACAACGCCGATGTAGCCGCGCACAGTTTCTGAAGGCGAAGTTACGCGCTGGAGCTCTTCCAGCATCATTTTGCGTAACTGGGCCACAAGGATCTCCGTGTGACCCGCTACTCTACCTAGCTCTCAACAGGGTCATCGCCGACGCGCAAGCTTCCGCCGCCCGGCGGCTTTGTTCTGGTCGGCAATCGGGATGTTTAGAGCGAAAAGCGGAACCCCCGAGCTATTGCATGTTAACACTCGATATCGAAAAGCTATTTGGCACTCTTGCTCCGCGACAACTGTAACGGCACTAAGGAGATTTCTCTGCCGAAAGAGCGTAGTCGAATGTGGTGATTGTCAGCGCAATGTTCTTCTTAGGCACAGTGATCACGGTTCGCGCCGGATAGAACGTTCCATCCGGCAGGTTCGCGTACTGCACATTCAACTGAACGGGCTTCCCGTCGACGTCCGCTCGAATTTCGACACTCACCGGCCGATTGTGCGCTCTGCTCCAGATCACGGTAAATGAGTCCGACGGCCGCTTCAAACCGGTGGCGATCAGCTGGATGTTGGCATCGGCTCCCGAGCCTATTCGCGAGACCTTGGCATTGTGGAGAATGCTTCCAACGGAATTCGCGCCCGGCGCAAGATAACTGTTCATCAGCTCCTTCAAGCGTTCCATCTCGGCGCTCATCTCCTCTTTTTTCTTTTCAATCTTCCGTTCGACAATCTTTCCGCGCAATCCGCGTCTGCTGCCCACCTCGGTCGTGCGCTCTTGTGGTTCGAGTGGGATCATCTCTTTATGTCCCTCAACAGTACGGACAAGGTCGACCCGCTCGCCGCGAGGTTCGCCCTTCAGCGTGATCTGGGCACATCGCTTGTACGCGTAATGCTGAAGGACTTCTGAATTGTGCTTCATTCTTTGTCCGATGTCGCGCTCATTCGTCAAAGGACTCTGGGCTGCCACGGTACCCAAACCCAAGACTAAGGTCAATGCCGTGTTCCATACGATACGCGGGCCTCTCATCGCAGTCGTCCTTTCAAAAACTCGATCATGGCCAGCCTCTCGTCCGGTTCGAGTGTCCCGTTGTGATTCACGTCGAAACGCGGAATGAGGGCATGCAAACGTGCCGCGCTGGCCGGGTGAACATCGACAGGCGCAGCGCCGCGCAGGAACTGATCGATACGCTCAAGAAAGAACTCTCGCCGGAACACCGCAACGTCTTGCGGATGCGGCAATAATACCTGAAGAAACACCAGCGCCATTTCATCCTTCGTCTGTTCGCCATACGTGACCCGCTTCGGTGGATTGGAAGGATTGTGCGGGTTACGAGTGGAGTTGTCGTACATGTAACGCATGTCAATTTGTGTCCCTTTCGGCAAATGAACCGGCGTTGTGTAGCGATATTCGCCTTGCCAGTTGAAGTCCCAGTCCTTTATCCGGATGAGTTGCTCTGTCCTTCCGTCAGGAAAGTGAGCGTCGACCTTCATGTCTTTGCACAGCAAGTGCGCGTGCGGCGCGATTCCGATCAGATCCGCATCTTCCGGCACTGAAATGGAGTCGGTCACCTGATACTGTGCATTACCGGGTGGCAGGTCGATCTGGCGTGTACCCGCGATTATCCGCGTAACTCCTTTCGCTGGCACTTCGCCGAATGTAAGTCCGATTGACGATTGGTCTGTTTCAGGCCTGCCGGAGGGATGATAATGCACCTGAATCACCAGGCTGGTTCCCTTCTTCATGGTTTGCGCGGCACCGGATGGCAGCGGGCGCGGGGTGGCTCCCGGCACCCAGCCGCCCAGCATGCCGGATGGTTGTATCTGTGGTCCGCCAAAGCAGGAGTAACCCGTCTCCGGAGTGGCGGCGTCCAGCTTTTGCGCCGCTCCGCTACTGTCTAGATAGACAAGCGCGTGATGAACCACGCGCGCATTGCCCGGGTGAAACTCAAACGTCTTTACGTATTCGTCTTCCGTCGAATGCAGTGGAACGACGAAGCACTGAAATATATCGGGGCCGTCGGGCGGAATGCGAAAAGGGTGATCCATTCGAACAATCGCATCTGGCTTGCCTGCCTGCCATCCAATTGCAAATTGCGGAGGCGTGGGTTTCTGTTTCGGGTCTCCTTCAGGCGCTCCGTCTCGGACCCATTCGCCAATGGCCGCGATCTCCGCGTTGCTGAGCCGCCGTTCGTCTTCAAATCCGTGCTCCTGCGGCTCGGCTTTCCATGGCGGCATGAAGCGCTTCGCCGTCACTAGCGCAATCAGGTTTGCATGCTTGGCTGCATCCTTATAGGTCAGCAAAGGGAACGGAGCGACGGCATTGGGCCGGTGGCAGCCCGCGCAGTTCTGATACAGAATTGGCGCGATGTCGCGATTGAAGGTTGGGCCGGCCGCGGAAGTGATACGGGCCAACAGCAAAGTAAACGTGATAGTGATAACTAGTTTCATAACGCTTCAGTTCTTGTTGCGTAGAGTGATGGCGCAGCCTACAGATCGGGTGAATTGCACACGTGGGTGGCGCCCAGCCAGAATCGCGTCGAGCGCATCGCACACATCGTGCTCCGTTGCGTTTTGACGCTGCAAACCGAAATTCTCCACGCGATTATCTATTCGCCCTCGATACATCAGCTCACCGTCTTGCGCTAAGATTGCCGCTTGAGGCGTAACACTCGCGCCAGCAAGGCGCACTAAATCCTGATCAGAGTCGAGCAGTACGGGAAATCGAAATTGGTAATCGCGAGCATAGTTCACAGCCGCGGAGAACGACACATCTGCATTAGGAAATACTGCGAACGTTAGTACTCCGCGCGCCGCATACTGCTCTGCTATTCGGTTCATCTCCGGTACATAACTATTGCCGACCGGACAATCAGTCGTGATAAACAAAAGCAGAATGGCCTTAGCATCCTTCCATTCCGCCGGTGTGTGAAACGTCCCGATCGTATCTCGTATATGAAACTCCACGGCCGGAGCGGGTAACGCCAAGCTTGCGCCAAGCGCTACCGTTAACAGCATTTGCTCAAACATGCGCTTCCATGATCGAATCGTTTTCGGGCTCCAGCGGCAATGCTTTGTCGTCACATTGCAAAGAATTGTCGCTGGACCCAAAAAGCTGCTTTGATAGTCAGGGCCGGCCCATCATCGCCGGTACCTTGCTACCCGCACAGCCGTTCGTGAGTTTCCGTTCCGGCCCGTGAACGTGTTTCTCACGATACCGTTGCTTCGCGTCACGGTATCAGAGCGCGTCGTACCGTCGAAGGACCGAGAGGTTCTGGTATCGGAATAAGCGCCGTTTCCCCAGCTCCGATTGTTGTCGTACGTTGCAGTCCGGCCATTGAAATCCGTAACAGTCGTTTGACGCGCTGTGCTTCCGGCCGCATATGAAGCCGAGGTGTTGGCGCTAGCTGCTTTACCGTCGAACCCGGTGATGGTGCGGCTATCTGTATACGACCCGTTCTCCCAAGCCGCATTGTTCTGATAGGTTGCCGTCTTGCCGTTCGCGCCGGTGACTGTTGTTGTGCGAGAGGAATTGCCGGGGCTCTTACTTACGGTGGTCACGACCGATTGCGCTGGTAAAGTGACCGCCGCTACAGTGCCAAGGACGCAGGCAGTGAAGCTGCGGCGCATTCGGGTGAAGATAGGTTGCATTTTTGGTGTTCTCCATTTATTGGTTTTCCTAGATCGGCGTACAACGCCAATCTGCTTGCATTGACGCATTTCGCCGGTTGCGAAACCAATAGATATGTCGCCGCGACGTGAAGATTTGTCGGGCGACAAAAGATTACGGGAGGACAACATTTCCTGTATGCCGCGAGGATGATCTCGCGGCATGCTTGAGATCGGCCCTTGCAAATGAGGGTCACGAATTTTATAGGAGAACTCTAGTGAAAACGTGTTCGCTACTTTGTATTCTCGTTGCCGCTCTGGTTCCGCTCACGGCAGAAGAACTTTCAGGGCCGGCAACAGAATTAGTGCGCACGGAACGAGGAATCGTGCGCGGCCAAAGCGATGGCGCCGTCGATAAATTCCTCGGGATTCCTTACGCCTCTCCCCCTGTCGGCGAGTTGCGTTGGAAGCCGCCCATCCCGCCGCCCGCGTGGTATGGAGTGCGCGACGCCACGCAACCTGCAAACGAATGTACACAGCTCAAAACCGTCAGGGGCCAGGGCAACTTTGTCGTGGGAAGCGAGGATTGTCTTTATCTGAACGTGTATCGTCCCGTCGGCGCGCGCCGCCGCGAGCTGTTGCCCGTTCTGATCTTCATTCACGGCGGCTTGAATCACCGCGACTCCGGGAATGATTACGACCCGAGCGAACTGGTCGCCAGAGGCAACATCATCGTGGTTACGTTCAACTACCGGCTGAATGTTTTCGGGTTCCTCGCACTTCCATCCCTTGATCGTGAAGCCGGCGATGCATCCTCCGGAAATTTTGGATTACTCGACCAGCAAGCCGCCATGCGCTGGGTTCACGAGAACATCCTCGGCTTCGGTGGGAATCCCGGTAACGTAACAATGGAAGCCGAGTCGGCAGGTGGAATCGATTTGTGCGCTCATCTGACATCCCCGCGCGCCGCTGGTCTCTTCGACAAAGTGATTTTGGAAAGCATGTACTGTCCCGCTGCTCCTCATGAGGAGGCGCTTGCTACCAGCGCTCCCGTAGCCTTGGCGGCCGGATGTGCCGATCCGCGAACCGCCGCCGTCTGCCTCCGCGCCCAACCGGCAGCCCATGTGCTGCAAGCCGCCGAGCCATTGAATCCCATTGTGGGCGGCGAAACGGCGATTCCGGGTAAAGGTTCCGGATTCAATGCCAGTCCCAACTACGGCAACCACTTACTGCCGCTGAAACCCGCGGATGCGCTCGCCTCCGGCCGATGGAACTGGGCGACTGTGCTCCTTGGTTCCAATCACGACGAAGCTGCTTTGTTTGTAGCTCCTGTCCTCGCCCAAAAACAGGAACTCCCGTTAACTTCCGAAATGTATAAAAAAGTAGTTGACTACCAGTTCGGACCCTTCGGTTCAATGGTCCTTGACGAATATGATCCAAGAGCCTACAAAAGCTTTTTCCAGACCTATGCCGATGAGGTCACAGATGATTCACCGCTCGGCTGCGCAGTTTCCTCCCTGTCCCAATCATTTTCAAATTTGACGCCAATCTATCGTTATGAGTTCAATGATCCCGATGCGCCGGTACCCGGAGCGGGTGTACTAAGCGTGCCCGTCAATCTCGTCGCCTATCACGGAAGCGAACTGCAGTATCTGTTTAAGATGACGCAATTACCGGGGCCACAAACACCAACCCAGCGCACCCTCTCGGACGAGATGATTCAGTACTGGATTAACTTTGTCAAGGCAGGTAATCCGAACGGCCCTGGCCTAGTGCAATGGCCGCGCTATGATGCGGCTACTCGTCAGATTCTTTCCCTCAGGCCGGGAGGAAGCACGCTCATCAACAATTTCGACGCGGATCATCACTGCGCTTTCTGGGCAACTGCTCCAGGACCTCCTTTTAAATAATGTTCTGTTACAGAAGCTTGATCGTTCTCGCGAACCCGCATTGCGCCGAGCTGCGGGTTCCTTTTGCACAAGATTTGAGAGGCGAATCGACCAAATGCTGAAAAATCGTTCCATACCCGCTTGCACAGTCGTTCCAGTGGTCGCTTACCCGGATCTGAACGAGGCTACGCATTGGCTCTGCAACACGTTCGGATTCACACTCCGCCTGCGGATTGGAGATCACCGCGCGCAACTAAATATAGGAGAGGGCGCGGTAGTCCTCAGGCGGAAAGATGCTATTGCAACCCACTGGTCTGAGTCGGTTATGGTGCGTGTTGAAGATGTCGACGGGCATCATCAGAAAGCCAGGGAACGCGGGGCTCGCATCCTGGCGGCACCGGCAGATTATCCTTATGGCGAGCGTCAATACAGTGTGGAAGATGTCGCAGGCCACCAGTGGACGTTTTCGCAGTCGATCGCCGATGTTGATGCCGCCGAATGGGGCGGAACGGCCGGGGAACTCTGATCCCGGCGTATCCTTTTGATGCCGTCACGTTTAGCCGGAAATGGGCAGGGTGATCCGAACTTCCAGTCCACCCGTCTCGCGATTTGCCGCGGACACTGAACCGCCGTGCAGCAAGATAATGCGATGCGTGATTGCCAAGCCAAGGCCGGTTCCGCCGCTTTGGCGGTCGCGTGCTTCATCCACCCGGTAAAAGGGCTCAAAAATATGACTCAACGTCTCGGCGGGTACACCTGGGCCTTCATCTTGCACGATGATCATTGCAGTCCCGTAGCCATCATCTCGGATCAGGCGGACTATGACGCCTGTATTGGGATAACTGTACTTCAGCGCATTGCGCACCACGTTCTCCAGCGCGCTGCGGATCAGATCGCGCGCTCCGAACATGCGGCATTCAACGCATTCCAGTATTCGTAAACTTCGGTCCATGCTCGCCGCCTCAAAATCGGCATCGGCGGAAACTTCCTTCAGCAGCGCACTGAGGTCGAGCGTTTCCATGTGCGGCGGCTGAGTCAGGCTTTCAAGCCGTGATAGGGTCAGCAATTGAGCGATCAGCGTATCCAGCCGCTCCACTTCGCGTTCCATGCGCGCGAGGGACATGCTTACGTCCGCGTCTTTTCGCCGGCGCGCCAGCCCCAGCGCCAGGCGCAGGCGCGTAATCGGCGACCGTAACTCGTGCGAGACATCTCCAATAAGCCGATGTTGCGCCTTCACGAGCATTTCGATGCGCGAGGCCATTTGGTTGAAATCGCGCGCCAGTCCGCCGATCTCGTCCTTGCGGTCAAGTACGTTTTCGAGAGTCATACGGGCAGAAAAGTCGCCGCGCGAAAATCTCGATGTCAGCGTACGTAGCTGAAGGACGGGCAATGTAATGTTGCGTGAAAGCAAGTAACACAACAGCGCGCCGGTAATGATCAATGCGCCCACAAACACACGTGACCAGAATCCGCTCGGCTCTCGCCGCGGTACTCTTGCTACGAACGCGTAAGATCGACCAGCCGCCGTAGTGATTCGCACCGCCGCCACTCGTTCAGGGACCCGCAGCACCAATTGGCCCGCTGGTTGTGACCAGACCTCCGGTGGGACTTGGACGCTTGGCACGCTGCCGCCCAGAACCTGTCGCGAAGAATCGAAGAGGCTTCCTCCCAGCCCGGTGTCTTGGCCCATCGCTTCCAGGTATTGCGTCAGTTCGTGTTGTCCTCCGCGTTCGTATGCTTGGACGGCGATACGCCCGGCCGAGACGATAGCCCCTTTTCCGACGCGAGGCCACGTGAACGGAAGCTGGTCGGGGTTGGATACTCCGTACGCGACAATAATCGCGGCGATCAACACCGTAATCGCCGCGCAGAACCACAGGAACATCCTCAGGAACAAACTTTTCATCAGTCCTGGGCATGCGCTTCGGGCATTGGATACACGTAACCGGCATTGCGCACCGCGCGAATGCGATCGCTTCCTCCTGCTTGTGGACCGAGCTTTTTACGTAGGCTGCTCACATGATTGTCAATACTGCGGTCGAAAGGCGAGAACTGGCGATCCAAAACTTCCCGGAACAGTTCCTCCCGGCCGAGCACCCGGCCAGCCGATCGAAGGAATGTGCGCAGCAGGTCAAACTCCGCCGAGGTCAGATCGACAATGCATCCCCCGCGCCGCACTACGCGCGCACGACTATCCAAGACAACGTCCGCCAGAGCGAGCACGTCCCCCGACTCCTCCGAACGCAGGGCATTGGGTGCGGTGCGGCGCAGGATCGCCTTCACTCGCGCCACCAGTTCCTGAGGATCGAACGGCTTGGGCAGATAGTCGTCCGCGCCCGTCTGCAGGCCCACTACACGGTCGATAGCATCGCCGCGTGCCGTCAGCATCAACACAGGTACGGACGAGCCCGCACGCAAGCGCCGCAGAGCTTCGAATCCGTTCAGGCGTGGCAACATCACGTCCAGGATCACCAGCACATAATTGCCCTGGAGAGCCCGCTTGAAACCGGAGTCGCCGTCGGCACATGTCTCGATCGTGAACCCCTCCGGCTCCAGAAGCTCTTCGAGCATCTCGGTCAACTCGACGTCGTCGTCGATTACCAGAATGGTTGTGCGATCCGATGCTCTCATCTGTTCCGATGTTTTCCCCGCGCCGGGAGGACCTTTCAGAGCCCCTACTCGCTAGTCTATTGAAAATACGAGCAGCGCCTCTAGCTCAGCGCCAGAATCCCGCTACAAACACATACGAGTGTCTCCCAGGAACATAGTTCCACTGCGGTGGTACCCAGACGGCGTTCACCCGTGGCGGCACAACCCACCGCCTTGGCGCCCACACGTACGCATGTCCGGACCAGCGATAGTAGCCTCCCGTCCACACGTAGGTAGGCCCTGGTCTGGGCACAAGCCGCTCCACAAGCGGTCGTGGAGGAGCCACTCGAACAACTACCGTGGCATTGGAGATAGCGGCCGGCCCGGCGATGGAGACTGCAATCAGAATGAACTTGAGAAACTGCTTGTGCATTGGAAATTTTATTCACTCGGCAATTTGGGAAATGCCCACTTCCATGGTGAAGTGAAATTCGCGTTCAGACAGCACAGATATGTGGCGAATTGTAAGGTATTGTCCAACATGCAGGCCTGCATACGAGCGGCAAGTTGTTATCGCGAGCGGAAGAACGCGGTCTCAGGGGTGGTTCACCACTTACCGCGATAGCCGCTAGCGCCTCGGTCCTTGCTTGCGTGTCAATCCAAACTCAAGCCGTCAATCCGGAGAAGACCGGACCTATCGGGGTTAGAACGAACTCGCTGGCGCGAGGGACGCTGCGCGCCAGCAACTTCGTTCAGACGGGCGGATTCGGAAGTGATGGACGGGTCGGCAACCCGGAAATTGGAACTGGTCACGCCGCAAGTTACGGCGCAGAGTAGATCAATGTTGCGATCGATTGGCCAAAAAGTGACGTTACGGAAACCTTGATCCTGATCGTTTGGACACCCCGACGTCTTTCCGCCCGGAACGGTGGCCGGAACGTTCCTGCCAAAGGGAGGTGTGACGAGTTCTAAACCGTAAAGCTCTTCCCGCAACTGCAGCTTCGCTTGGCGTTCGGATTGTGCCAGACAAACGCGCTTTCCATAAGCGATTCGGTGTAGTCGAGCGTCAATCCGTCCAAAAAAGGATAACTTTTCGGATCCACATACACCCGAACGTCATCAAACTCCAGGACGCGGTCCTTTGGCTTTGGAGCGGTATCCAACCGGAATAAATAGCTCATTCCGGAGCAGCCGCCGCCCTGAACGCCTAAACGCAAGCCGCCCGGACATTCATGCTTTACAAGCAATTGCCGGGTTCGTTTAATGGCGCCTTCCGTTAGCGTAATCATCGCGTTACTCCTAGTTTATCTAATCTTGACTTAAATGTACAGATTAGCTACCCTATAGTTTTAGGGCGTATTATGGCCACACAAACCAATTCCATCGAGACCTTCGCGAGCCAGGAATACAAATGGGGATTCGTCACCAATATAGATGCCGATTCCGTGCCGCCGGGTCTCAACGAAGACACGATTCGTCTCATTTCCGCCCGCAAAAACGAGCCGCAATTCATGCTCGATTGGCGGCTCAAAGCGTATCGCCAATGGCTCACCATGAAGGAGCCAACCTGGGCCAACATTCATTATCCGGCGATCGACTACCAGAAGATCATTTATTACTCAGCTCCGAAAACGAACAAGGATCGTCCCAAGAGCCTCGACGAGGTCGACCCCGAGTTGCTCGCCACCTACGAAAAACTGGGCATCCCGCTGCGCGAGCGTGAGTTGCTGTCGGGTGTAGCGGTGGATGCCGTCTTTGACAGCGTCTCGGTCGGAACCACTTTTAAGAAGAAGCTTTCCGAGCTTGGCATCATCTTCTGCTCGTTTTCGGAAGCCGTCCAGGAGCATCCCGACCTGGTCCAAAAATATCTCGGCACGGTGGTGCCGCATTCGGACAATTTCTTCGCAGCGTTGAATGCCGCTGTCTTTAGCGATGGATCGTTCTGCTATATCCCCAAGGGCGTTCGCTGCCCGATGGAGCTTTCCACCTATTTCCGCATCAACGCGAAAGACACGGGCCAGTTCGAGCGCACTCTTATCGTCGCCGACGAGGGAGCCCACGTCAGCTATCTCGAAGGCTGCACCGCCCCGCGGCGCGATACCAATCAACTGCACGCCGCCGTGGTGGAATTGATCGCGCTCGACAACGCGACGATCAAATATTCCACCGTTCAAAACTGGTATCCCGGCGACAAGGAAGGCAAAGGCGGGATCTATAACTTCGTCACCAAGCGCGGCAAGTGTCTGGGCGTAAATTCGAAAATTTCCTGGACCCAGGTGGAGACCGGCTCTGCCATCACCTGGAAATACCCAAGCTGCCTCTTGCTGGGAGAAAATTCAGTCGGCGAGTTCTACTCGGTTGCGCTGACGAACAATAACGAGAAGGCCGACACCG
>Ga0207702_10004539_pt1 | contig 12304 bp, 14 predicted proteins | sample KBSCornC62_FD_184302 | JGI IMG/M metagenome (GOLD analysis project Ga0207702, IMG submission 184302) | Corn rhizosphere microbial communities from Kellogg Biological Station, Michigan, USA - KBS Corn C6-2 (SPAdes) (version 2) | ecosystem: Host-associated > Plants > Roots > Rhizosphere > Soil ...
AGCGCCACCATCGATCCGGACACCCTCTGGGAGAGCTTGAAGCCCCGGCTGACGACGCCGGGTTCCGCCCGGCGGGTGATTCGCAGGGACAGGTATGTCACACTCACCGCGATCAGGGCGGCGACCACCGGCGAGAGCAAGGCCGGCAGCACGACCTTGTCCAGCACGGTGTTGAAGTGGATGGCGCCGACTCCGCCGGCCACCCACGTCGCGCCGATCAGACCGCCGAAGAGGGCGTGCGACGAGCTGGACGGCAGCCCGACGTACCAGGTCGTAAGGTTCCACATGATCGCCCCGACCAGCCCGGCGAAGATCACGACCGGAGTGATCAGCTTGTCGTCGACCAGGCCGCCGGAGATCGTCTTCGCCACCTCCACGGACAGGAAGGCACCGACGAGGTTCAGGCATCCGGCGATCGCCACCGCGACCTTGGGCCGCAGCGCGCCCGTCGCAATTGACGTGGCCATCGCGTTCGCCGTGTCGTGGAAACCGTTGGTGAAGTCGAAGACCAACGCGGTGATCACGACGACGACGACGATCAGAGAAACGTCCATGTACCGTGCCCTTCGATCGACCGGCGGGAATCCGGCCGGTGGATATGAGCCTCGTTGCAGTTCTGGGCAGCGGGTCGAACCCGCTCACCTGTCCATGTCCTCGAGGAGGCCGCCGGGTGCCGCGCGGGCCGCCCGGGCTCCGAACCGGTCCATGGTCAGCAGGACCCCGACGTCGCAAGGAGGCGGAGCGCGGGCAAGGATCATGCTCTTTCCCCTCGGGCGTTCCTGCGGCACGTAGCGCCGGCCATGCCGGCGCTACGCGGTCTGAGCGCAGTGTGACGCCACCGGGGGTGAGAACGCCTCACCCTAGGGGGACGAGCCTGTCGCGCCGGTCAGGAACCGGCGTCCCGGGAGCGTCGGGTGTCCGTCGGTGTCCAGGCGGCAGGCCTCGGGCGACACGGGTAACGGTCGTTCGGGTCCGCCGCGGGAACGGTAGAACTGGGGCGTGACTGACATGACACCGGAGTCGGTGGTCACCGCGCACGGCACCCACGACTTCGTCGACGACCCGCGGAACGCGCAGATCCTGATCAACGTCAACGGCCGGCTCGTGTCCCGGGGACAGGCCGTGGTGAGCGTGTTCGACGCCGGTTTCGTACTCGGTGACGGAGTGTGGGAGGGGCTGCGGGTCAGCGGCGGCCATCCCGCCTTCCTCGAGCGGCATCTCGACCGGCTCTGGGAGGGCGCCGCCGCCATCGCGCTCGACATCGGCCGGAGCCGGAGCGAGCTGACCGCCGAGATCTACAAGACGCTCGAGGCGAACGGAATGGACGGCGACGGCGTCCATGTCCGGCTTATGGTGACCCGCGGGCCGAAGTCGACGCCGTACCAGGACCCGCGCATGTCGGCCGGGCCGGCCACGCTCGTGATCATCGCCGAGCACAAGGATCCGCTGCCGACCACCGTCGAGCGCGGCCTGTCACTGTTCACGGTTCATGTCCGCCGAGCGCAGCCGGACACGCTCGATCCGAAGCTCAACTCACACAGCAAGCTCAACGACATCACCGCGTGCATTCAGGCTTACACCGCCGGCGCGGACGAGGCGTTGATGCTCGACCCACAGGGTTTCGTCGCCACCTGCAACTCGACGCACTTCTTCATCGTGCGCGGGACAGAGGTGTCGACCTCCACCGGCATGTACTGCCTCGGCGGCATCACCCGCGCGAACGTGCTGCGCATCTGCCAGCGAGCCGGCATCCCGTGCCGCGAGCGCAGCTTCAGCCTGACCGAGGTCTACAGCGCCGACGAGGCCTTCGTCACCGGTACGTTCGCCGGCCTGGTGCCGGTGCACACGGTGGACGGCCGGCGCATCGGGGACGGCCGCCGCGGGCCGATGGTCGAACGGCTGCGGCAGCTCTACCGCGAACTGGTCCGCGACGACGTCGCCGGGCGGCGGGCGCGATGAGCGAGCCCGAGAGCCCGCAGGGCGAGCGGGGAGCGACGAGGGCCGACCGCCCGGCGCTTGCGCCTGGCGGTCTGTCCAAGGAGCGGGGGGAGTGCGACGGGGTACGCCTGGCGATGTGGTCGGGCCCCCGCAACATCTCGACGGCGCTCATGCGTTCCTGGGAGAACCGGCCGGACACGCGCGTGGTCGACGAGCCGCTCTACGCCTACTACCTGCGCGAGACGGGCCTGAACCATCCCGGCCGCGACGAGGTGGTCGCGGCGGGCGAGACCTGCTGGCAGGCAGTGGTCGACGAGCTCACCGCGCCGGTCACGGGCGTCTACTACCAGAAGCACATGACACACCACCTCGTCCCGCAGCTGCCGCGGGACTGGATCGCGTCGCTGACGAACGTGCTGCTCATCCGCGACCCGGCCGACGTCGTCGCGTCCTACCTGCGCTCGCGGGTGGACGTCGTAGCCGAGGACATCGGACTCGTCCAGCAGACCGAGCTCTACGACCAGCTCGGCGCCGACGTCCCCGTCATCGACGCCGCGGACTTCCTGCGCGATCCGGAGGGATACCTGCGGTGGCTCTGCGACTACATCGGCGTGGAGTTCACCGACCGGATGCTGCGCTGGCCGGCCGGGCCGCGTGACTCCGACGGCGTCTGGGCGCCTCACTGGTACGGCGCCGTGCTGGCCTCCACCGGCTTCGAGCCGTATCGACCGCGGCAGGTCGAGCTCGCCGGCCCCGCTCTCGAGGCGGCGCAGCGCAGCCGACCGCATTACGAGCGACTCCATGAGGCGCGCCTGCGGCTGTAGGCGGGAGGTACCGGCCGCACGCCTTGTCGGTCGTGGGCACGTGCGCCAGGCGAGTGCCCCCGGGATGGAGCCTCACGACCGACTCCGAGAGGATGACCCGCATGCAGAAGATCTCGCTGCAGGCGCTGGCCCGCGGCCAGCTCGAGCTCGCGGCCGCGGCGGCGAGCGGCCGCAGTGCCCACACCGTCTACGGCGGCCACGAGCACGGCTTGCGCCAGACAGTCATCGCGCTGACCGCCGGGACCGTCATGTCGGAGCACGAGAGCCCCGGCGAGGCAACCATTCATGTCCTCTCCGGCCGGGTGCGCCTGCACGCCGGCAGCGACTCCTGGGACGGCCGCGAGGGTGATCTGATCGTCATACCCGCGGCGCGCCACTCCCTCGAGGCCGTCGGCAACGCGGTCGTCTTGCTGACCGTCGGCAAGCGCGACTGACCGGCGACCGCCACGGCCCGGCCGCGGCGGCCGACCGTCTCATGTGGACTGAGGGCGGCCGAGATCGAGCTCGCGCAGGAGGTTCTCGGCTGCGCCGGCGATCCTGGGTGGCACCCCGAGCTCCCGCAGTTGCTCGGCGGCGGCAGCCATCTCGCCAACCCGGCGGTGGGCGTGCTTGCGGCTGCCGGTGACCAGCCGGTCGAGCGTCCGCTCGTCGAAGCCGGCCATCTCGCCGGCGATGTTCTGGCGGAGCCAGTCCGCGCAGCCGGCGACCTCGGCGCCGGCGAGCGCCTCCATGACCGCCGCGGCGAGTCCCTTGTAGAAGACGCTGCGCAGCAGCTTCCGCGAGATCGCCGTACCCACCGGGCCTGCGACAACGTCGACCGACGCGCCCAGCGGTCCCAGCATCTCGGCGAAGCGGGCGGCGGCCGGGCCGGCGGCCTCCATCGGCGTCGTGAGTCCTCTGCCGAGCACGGTCGCCATCAGCGCCACGTCGACGACCTCGACCGCGCGCGCCGACGCGACGTCGGCGAGCTCCCGCTTGAGCCCAGGCGAGGTCGTGTTCATCTCGGCCCAGACCGTTCCCGGTCGGAGCGCGGGCAGCGCGCTGTCGAGGGCCCCGCGGGCGTCGTGGGCGCTGTTGAGGCTCAGGACAAGGTCGGCGTCCCGGGCGGCGTCGGCGTCGTCGGTACGGGCGGCCACGCCCGCCGGCGGCGGCACAAGGGGGTCGAAGCCGCGCACGTCCGCGCCGGCGGCGACGAGGTCGGCGGCGATGGCGGATCCCGCCTCGCCGAGGCCGAGGATCGCGATCGCGATCATGAGCCGGCCGGCGGCACCAGCGGCGTGCCGTGGGTGTGGAAGGTCTCGATCGTCTTGAGGCCCCAGGCCTGGCCCTTCGCCCGCTCCTGCCGGCTCCAGCTGATCGTCTCCCAGTCCGGCGCCAGGATCATCCGGGCCCCGGCATTGCACAGCTCGATGCGGTTGCCGCCGGGCTCCCAGACGTACAGGAAGAACGTCTGCTGGATCGCGTGCTTGTGCGGTCCGGTCTCGATGTGGATCCCGGCGTCCAGGAAGACGTCCGCCGCCCGGAGGATCTCCTCCCTGGTGTCGGTGGCGAACGCGACGTGGTGCAGCCGGCCGCGGCTGCCCGTCCAGTCCTCGGTGCAGACGAGGTCGTAGGTCTTGTTGCCCACCGAGTACCAGACCGCGTAGGGCGCTCCCTCGTCGGTGACGATCTGCTCGGTGCAGCGCGCACCGAGGACGTCGCCGAGGAAGCCGGCGATCGGCGGGATCTCGGCGGCCAGGTAGTTGACGTGGTCGATCCGCCGGACGTTCGCGCCCCGGCCGGGGTAGGCGGCGGCCTGGTTCTTCAGCGCCGGCCGGTCCAGCTCGTCGGACCGGTACCGCTCGACGTCCCAATAGATGCCGAACGAGTGGCCGTCGGGGTCGTCGAACGTCACCACGTCACCGAGCCCGCGGACGCCGGAGTCGACGCCACGGGCGATTCCGGCCGCGTCGAGCGTCCCGGTCAGCCGCCCGACGGCTTGGGGGCTCGCGGCACGCAGGTACGTCCGGCCGACGCCGGCCGCCTCTCGCCGCACCAGCCGTACGGTCCAGGACTGGTAGTCGTCCCAGCTGTGCAGGTAGACGGAGTCATCGTCGCGATGCACCTCGCGCAGGGCCATGAGGCGGACGAAGAAGTCCCGGGACTCCTCCAGCACCGGGGTGTAGAGCTCGACCGGCCCGACGTGGGCGATGTCCCGGCGCCGGTCCGGGTCGTGCGTGGGCCGGGGCTGCGGTGCTGAGCTCATCCGGTTGCCTTCCCGCTGGCGGACCAGCCCATCGAACAACGTCCGGGCGGTCAGCACCACCGGCCGGAGCGCCGGGCGCGCGGCCCGGCACTCCGGCCGGCGCAGAGCTAGGGCATGTCTCTGGATTTGCGGGGATGCGGACGCCGGCCCGCGCCGCCAGTGAGTTCTCCAGACACGTCCTACGAGATCGTCGCGATGACGCTTCCCTGCCGGACGACGTCGTCCTCCTTGACCTTCAGGTGGATCGCGCCGGGGACCGGTGCGATGACCTCGCTGGTGACCTTGCCGACCATGACCTCGGCGATCAGCTCACCGCCGGCGACGGTCGCCCCGTCGTCCACGAACCAGGTGGCCAGCACGCCTTCCCCGTCCGGGTCCTGATCCGACAACTGCGGGAACAACACCTCCGTCATGCGCGGACCAGGTGGTGCACAGCCTCGCGGATCCGGTCCCGCGTCGGCAGCACCGCGTACTCCAGTGGATGCGCGTACGGGATGGGCACGTCGGGCACGGCCACCCGCCGCATCGGCGAGCGGAGCAGCCCGGGATCGGTCTCCGCCACGGTCGCCGCGATCTCGCCGGACAGGCCGTAGGACAGGTAGTCCTCGTCCACCACGAGCAGCCGGCCGGTCTTGGCCACCGACGCGAGCACGGTCTCCCGGTCCAGCGGCTTGAGCGAGCGCAGGTCGACGACCTCGAGGTCGATGCCGTCGGCGGCGAGCTCCTCGGCGACGTCGAGCGCGTGGTGGACCGACAGCGAGACGGTCACCACGGTGGCGTCGCCACCTTCGCGGACGACCGCGGCCCGCCCGATCGGCACCTCGTACGGCTCCTCCGGGACCGGTCCGGTCGCGCGGGGGTTCTTCGCCATCCACGGCAGTCCCATGACTCCCTTGTGGAACATGTACACGACGGGGTTGTCGTCCCGGATCGCCGCGGTCATCAGGCCCTTGGCGTCGTACGGCGTCGACGGAACGACGATCTTCATTCCGGGCAGGTGGGCGAAGGTGCCCCACAGACACTGGGAGTGCTGGGCGCCGTCCGAGTAGCCGCCGCCGACCGCGGTGGTGACCACCATCGGCACCCGGACGTTCCCGCCCGATTCGTAGTGGATCTTCGCCATGTGGTTGTACAGCTGGTCCATGCACACGCCGAAGAAGTCGACGAACATCAGCTCCGCGATCGGCCGCATCCCCTCGACGGCGGCGCCGATCGCCAGGCCGAGGAACGCGCTCTCGGAGATCGGCGTGTCCATGACCCGCTCCGGGCCGAACCGCTCCAGCAGCCCGGTCGTCGAGGAGAAGATCCCGCCGTACGCCCCGACGTCCTCGCCGAGGTAGAACACCGACGGGTCGCGCTCCATCTCCTGGGCGATGCCCTCCACCATGGCCTTTGCCGTGGTCAGCCGGCGAGCGGACGTCGTCGGCGCGGTCGCGGTCGTCGCCGGGGTCTCTGTGGTCGTCATCGAACCTGCCTCCTCACGCGAACACGTAGTCGGTGGCCGTCTCCGGCGCCGGCGCCGGACTGTTCTTGGCGAAGTCGATCGCCGCCTCGACGCGGCCCACCGCGTCCTCGTTGACGGTCTTGACCTGGCCGTCGTCCAGCAGGCCGGCCGAGCGCAGGGCCTGCTCGTAGGTCGCGATCGGGTCCCGCCCCGGCACTCCCTCCAGGTCCGTGCGGTAGGCCTGCGCGTCGCCCTCGAAGTGCCCCCACATCCGCAGGGTGTGCACCTCGATGAGGGACGGTCCCTGCCCGGCGCGGGCCCTGGCGACGGCCCGCCCGGCGGCCTCGTACACGGCCTCGACGGAGTTGTCCTCGACCCGCTCGCCGGGCATGTCGTATCCGGCGGCGCGGACCGCGTTGGAGGTCACGCAGGTCGACGCGCTGCGGGGGACCGAGATGCCCCAGTCGTTGTCCTCGACCACGAACACGACCGGCAGCCGCCAGAGCGCGGCCAGGTTGAGCGACTCGTGGAACGCGCCCTGGTTCGCGGCGCCCTCTCCGGTCACGGCCACGGCGATACGGTCGGTGCCACGGCGGCGGAATGCGAATGCCTGCCCCAGCGCCGGTGGGTAGCCCTCGGCGATGATGCCGGAGCACGAGAAGTGCGTCTGCGGGTCGAACAGGTGCATGTGCCCGCCGCGGCCCCGGCCGAGGCCCGTCTCCCGGCCGAAGATCTCGGCCGCCAGCTTCTCCAGGTCCACCCCGTGGGCGATCGCGAGATGGTGCGGGCGGTGGGTGGCGGTGACCGCGTCATCGGCGGTCAGGTGCGCGCAGACGCCGGCCGCCACCGGCTCCTGCCCGGCGGACAGGTGCATCTCCCCGGGCACCAGACCGGCCCCGATGTCGAACGCCGGCCGCTTGTCCGCGTGGTAGTCGCGGAGGATCGCCTCCTCGAAGACGCGGATCAACACCATCGTGCGATAGAGGTTCATGCGCACGCTGTCGTCCATGCTTCCTCCTTCGTCGGACCGGTGGGAGAAGGTCGGCCGCCGGTCAGGTGCCACCCGATGTCGCGGTACCGGCTGGCCAGCAGCTGCTCGTGCGCCGACCGCTCGGCCGGCGCCGGCGCCCGCGCCACGACGTCCTCGCCGGCCCGGGTGGGCAGGATCGCGGCCAGTTCCGGGACGGTGACGTCGACACCGAGGTGGCGCAGCGACGTGACCGGTGCCCGGTGCGAGTCGAGCGGGCGCGGGTCGGCGGGCGCCGGGGCGAGGTACCGGCCGACCGCCGCCGGATCGGTGGCGACCAGGACCGAGGCGTGGGCCAACGTGCCCTGGCGGGTCTGCAGGGCCGCGAAGCCGGCCAGCTTGACCGGTCCCACGAACAGCCCGCGGCTGCGCCGCTCGATCGCGAGCCCGAGCCCGAGCATGACCCGCAGCAGCAGGGCGGCCAGCTGATCGACCGCGTCGCTGCGCAGGCCGGGCAGCACGAGTGCGACGTTGAGGGTGCCGAGGTCGTGGTAGACCGTCCCACCGCCGGAGGCACGCCGCAGCACCGGCACCCCGTCGTCGGCGCAGGCCCGCAGCGCCACTTCGCGGCCGACGTCCTGGTAGCGGCCGACGACGATGGCCGGGGGGCTGACCCAGGGCCGCAGGATCGGGCGAATGGGGCCGGCCCGGACCAGCGCCTCGTCCAGCGCGAGCAGCGCCGGGCCGTCGCGTTCGAGCCCGTCGAGCAGAAGGTCCACCGCACCTCCCACGCAGGCAGGCCGCGTGCGCCGCCGACGCGTCCTGCCCGACACCGGACACCGTCACCCAAGCATCCTCCCTCCGGCGGCGCCCTTGGTACGTACGGCGAAAACGTGCGCCGGCCGGCCGGGGTCAGCCGAGGGCCAGGGCGGCGTAGCCGACCACCCGGCTCCGGTCGCCGGTGGCGTCGGCCGAGGTGCGGTAGGACAGCAGCGTCGGGTTGCGGCCCGTTCGGTCGGCCCAGGCCAGCAGGCCGCGCAGCGCGTCGGCCCCGCAAGCCGCGCCGGGGCCGATGCGGTCGGGGTCGAGCGCCAGCACGGCGTCGAGGGTGCGCCGGTCCCGGCGGCGGGTCTGTTCGTCCGGGAGGTAGTGGGACAGGTCCGTGCTGGCGACGACCAGCGTGTCCGGGCCGGCCGCCGCGTCCAGCAGGTCGGCCACGTCGTCCGGGGCGGCCGCGGTGACGACGGGCAGCACGGGCAACCGCGGATCGAGCGACCGCTGCAGGAACGGCAGTTGCACCTCGAGGGAGTGCTCGGGCGCATGCGGCCGGTCCGCTGCGTGCACCCCGCGGACGGCCAGCGCTCGCTTCCGCGCCGCGTGGTCCACCGGCATGGGGCCGAGAGGCGTCGACCAGACCGCGGCGCGCGGCACCGCGGATCCGGTCAGCGGGACGGCGTGGGCCGGGCCGAGCAGGACCGCGCGGGCCGGCGCCCACTTGCGGGCCAGCGCGTACGCCAGCGCGGCCACCGGGCCGGAGTAGCGGTAGCCGGCGTGCGGGACGACCAGGGCCGGCATCCGCCCGGCCGGGACGGGCTCCGGCGCGGCGATGGACAGCAGCGCGTCGACCTCGGCCGCCAGCCGCGCCGGCACGGCGGGGTAGAACGTCCCGGCCACCGCGGGCCGACGGTGGCCGCCGAAGCGTCCGATGTGGACGGTGTCGGCGCTCACCGGCGGGCCAGCGAGATCGGCAGCCGGCGTGCTCCCCAGCTACCGCACGGTCCACTGTAGACACCGGCCACGCGGTCGCCGCACGAGCCGCACCGGCCGTCGTCGGTGAGCCGGTAGCCGCGGATGGCATACCAGTCCCGCACCACCACCGCCGTCCGGCAGGACGGGCAGCGTGTGGTGCCGCCCTGCTCGTCGTGGACGTTGCCGGTGTAGACGTACCGCAGGCCGTTGCCGAGCCCGATCCGCCTGGCCCGGCTCAGCGTCGCCGGTGGCGTCGGCGGGACGTCGCGCATCTTGTAGTCCGGGTGGAACGCGGTGAAGTGCAGCGGCACGTCCGGGCCGAGGTGTTCGGCGATCCACCGGGTCTCGGCGTCGATCTCCGCGTCGGAGTCGTTGCGACCGGGGATGAGCAGCGTGGTGATCTCGACCCACACGCCGGTCTCGTGCACCAGGTATTCCAGGGTCTCCAGCACGGGTGCGAGCCTCGCGGCGCAGACCCGGTGATAGAAGTCGTCGGTGAACGCCTTGAGGTCGATGTTCGCGGCGTCGAGGTGGCCGTAGAGCTCCCGCCGCGGCTCCGGGCAGATGTAGCCGGCCGAGACCGCGATCGACCGGATGCCCCGCTCCCGGCAGGCGTCGGCGGCGTCCGCGGCGTACTCCAAGAAGATCGTCGGGTCGTTGTAGGTGAAGGCGACGCTGCGTGCGCCGCTCGCCTCGGCCGCCAGCGCGAGCGCCTCCGGGTCAGCGGCGTCGGCGAGCGTGTCGATCTCCCGGGACTTGCTGATGTCCCAGTTCTGGCAGAACTTGCAGGCCAGGTTGCAGCCCGCGGTGCCGAAGGAGAGCACGGCGGACCCGGGCAGGAAGTGGTTGAGCGGCTTCTTCTCCACCGGGTCGACGCAGAACCCGCTCGACCGGCCGTACGAGGTGAGCACGATCTGGTCGTCCGTCCGGGCCCGGACGAAGCAGAGCCCGCGTTGTCCCTCGTGCAGCCGGCAGGCTCGGGGGCACACGTCGCACTGCACCCGACCGTCGTCGAGCGGGTGCCAGAACCGGGTCGGCACCGTGTGCGGGTCGGCCAGCGATACGCCCTCGATCATCGAAGCCCCTCGGACGTCACCGTACGCGCGGAGGCCGGGTGATCACAGTGCCTCCCGCCGTCCGGAGCCGGGCTGGGAGATGATGCGTGCGCACGCCGGTTCTGGCGCCTTGGACTCCTGGGAGCAGCTCATGCAGGTCACCGTGGTCGGTTCCGGGAACGGCGGCATGGCCGTCGGCTTCGAGTGGGCTCAGCACGGCCATCGGGTCGCCCTGTACGGCGACCCGGCACACCCGGACAACCTCGACGCCGTCCGGGCCGAGGGCGGCATCACCAGCCACGGGCGACTGGAGGGCTTCGCGCCGGTCGCCAGCTCCGGCACCGACCTGGCCGCGGCGATGGACGGCGCCGAGGTCGTCTTCGTGGTCGGGCCCGCCTTCGCGACCGAGGACTTCGGTCGCGCCCTGGCACCGCACCTTCGCGCCGGGATGACGGTCGTGATCTGTCCCGGTTCCTGCGCCGGTGCGCTCGCCTTCCGGAACGCGGCGGGCCTGGCGCCGGACGACGCCAGCGTCGTCATCGGCGAGACGAGCACCCTTCCGTACGCGGCCCGCGCGGACGGGAAGGGCACCGTGCACGTGTTCCACCGGTTCGACGCCGGCCTGTTCGCCGCGGCCGTCCCGCGGTCCGGCACCGCGGCGCTGGTGGAGATCCTGCGGCAGGTCTATTCCTCGATCGAAGCGGCGGCGACGGTCTTCCAGACGTCGCTGCAGAACGGCAACCCGGTCATCCACCCGGCGGTGACCTTGCTGAATGCCGCCCTGCTCGAGCGCACCGGCGGCGACTTCCGGTTCTACGAGGAAGGCGTGACCGCGAGCGTTGGCCGGCTGATGAAGGCCGTCGACGACGAGCGGCTCGCCATCGCCGCGGCGCTGGGTGTGACGATCCGCTCGGAGCCCGACATCGGCGTCGCGCAGGGGTACATGACCGAGAGCAACTACACGACGGCGTACTCGCGTGCGCCCGGGTTTCTCGGGATCAAGGCCCCGGCGACACTCGACTCGCGGTACCTGACCGAAGACGTCGGCTACAGCCTCGTGTTCTTCACCGACCTCGCACGGCGGCTCGAAGTGCCCACACCCACTATGGAGGCGATCATCGACATCACCTCCGTGGTGCTCGCACGCGACCTGCGCGCCGAGAGTGCCCGCACGTTGCGGTCGCTCGGTCTCGACCAGCTGAGCACCGAGCAGCTCCTCACCCTCTGAGGCTCCGGAACCTCGGCGGATGTCAGCCGACGCGCCGGAGCAGCGCCCAGGTGAACGGCTGTAGCAGGCCGGCCGGGGTGTGGTGTTCCTCGCGGCGGCTGCTGAGCAGTTCGTAGCCGGGGAACTCGGCGGCCAGGTGGCCGGGGTCGTACCGACTGGTGGGCAGGCCGGAGCAGTGGTCGGGACCGTCCGCGGCGAAGGTTCCGACGACCACGGCCGAGGCCAGCGTCGCACGCAGGGTCGCCAGGTAACGCTCGCGCTCGGCCCGGCCGGTCAGGAAGTGGAAGACAGCGCGGTCGTGCCACAAGTCGTACGCGCGGTCCGGTCGCCACTGGAGCAGGTCGGCCTCGATCCACCGGACCTCGCCGGCGCGCTCGCCCAGGTGGTCGCGCGCCGCGGCGAGCGCGCCTGCGGAGACGTCCAGGACCGTCAGGTCGCGGTAGCCGCTGCGGAGGAGATTCCCGGCCAGGGATGACGCCCCGCCGCCGACGTCGATGATGGCCGATTCGTTCGTGAGGCCGGCTTCCGCGATCAGTTCGAGCGAGACGGCCGGCACCGCCTGGTACCAGCTGACCTCGTCCACGGCCCGGGCCCCGTAGACGTCGGACCAGTGACGTCGATCGTCGCGTCGGTACAGCATGGCGTTCTCCGTCCGTTAACGCAGGACCAGCATCCGCCATGTTCAGTCACTCCTCGGGGATGAGGTGAGGCCGCCCGGGCCGGCGCACGCTCGGTGCGGACGGGCCGCCGGAGCAGGCCCCGGGAAAGGCGGTGGTCGCCGATGGCGGGTGACGCGGAGGCGAGACGGCTCGACGAAGCGGACGGGCTGGGGATCCCTTGGCGTCGGTGGGGGC
>Ga0207702_10004541_pt1 | contig 12300 bp, 10 predicted proteins | sample KBSCornC62_FD_184302 | JGI IMG/M metagenome (GOLD analysis project Ga0207702, IMG submission 184302) | Corn rhizosphere microbial communities from Kellogg Biological Station, Michigan, USA - KBS Corn C6-2 (SPAdes) (version 2) | ecosystem: Host-associated > Plants > Roots > Rhizosphere > Soil ...
ATAGAGTTCGCGTACCTGTTCGGCGATACTGTCCAGAAGCCGGGCCACCGTCTGGCCCGCATGGGCTTGTTCGGCTTCGCTTGCGTCCTTCCAGTAAGGCTTGAATGCCGGGTGCAGCTCGGTCGAGAGATACGAAAGAAATTCGATCAAGCGGGTGCGCCCGAGCGGGCCGCCGGGCGCGAGCTGTGGTTCGCAATCCGCGATGAATTCCAGAACCGCGGTGTTTTCGGTCACCGCGCTCCAGTCGTCGAGGACGAGCATTGGCACATAGCCTTTTGGATTGAGCACGTTGAAATCGTGCCCGCGCTCGGTGACCTTCGTTTTGAGATCGACCCGCTCGAACTCGGCTGCAATTCCGGCTTCGTGAAGGGAAATGCGGCTCGCAAGGCTGCAAGCCCCGGGCGCGTAATAGAGTTTCATCGATCGGCCTCCTCGGGCTTGGATTCCGCGTGAACGGTGAAGTCGGCTCCGGCCGCCTCGGCAATGGCCGGCAGCCGCACCGTCACGATCGTGCCGATCCTCGGTTCGCTTTCGACAGCGACTTCTCCGCCGGCGTCACGCACAAAGCGCGCGACCATCGACAGGCCAAGGCCCCCGAGCCCGTTCGTCTTCGTGGTGAAAAAAGGGTTGAAAACGCGCGCGATCGTGGCGGGCGTCATTCCGACGCCCTCATCCGCCACGCTGATTGCGACACCGGATGCGACAAGCCCATGCCAGATCGCGCGTGCCTCGATCCGTATTGTTCCGCGACCCCGGATCGCATCGCGCGCGTTGAAGACCAGGTTCAGTATCGCCCGACACATCCCGATCGCGTCGCATTCTACCTTCGGCAGATTGGGCTCGACTTTGACGTTGAGGATCAGGCCAGGCTCGCCGAGTCCCTCGACCAGCGCCGCCACGTCCGAGAGGCATTGGGCGACGCTGGTGCGCTCCTCCTCAATCATGCGATTGCGAACGACAGCGATATTCTGGTGCACAAGCGCGCCCGCATGCTCCAGGCAGGTTTTGGCCCGGTCGAGCATTGGTCCTGCATGTAGCCCAGGCATGTGCGGAGTCCGGGCGATAATATTGATGGCCGACGAAGCAATTTGGATCAGATTGCCGAGGTCGTGGATCACGCCCGCTGCCGCAATGACGGCGAACTCATCCGGCTGGGCCCCGATATTGGCCTCGGCTGGTGTACAGGTGGCATGAAGGAGCTTCATTGCTTCCTCCTTTGGAAGGCGAGTCGCTGTGAGACTCGGCGAACCAGCGTGCCTCTTGATCGCCGCCGATCAGCCGGCCGCTGGCTCGTCGGCGATGTGGGCCGCGTGATTACCGAGCGGGTGGCGGCGGGACATGCGTGAGCCACCAATCCAACTTAGTCGAGCCGAGGCGAGCGCCCGCGCCGGGCACCAAGGTCTTCTCGCTCACCTGCACGCCGAAATAGGGCGCGGTAGGATCGGCGATCACGTTGCGATCGTCGCCATCGTGCATGAGCACCTGGCGGATTGCCTGGTCGAGCGTGAAGGTCTCCGGTCCCGCGATCTCGATCGTATCATTCGCGGGTTCGCCAACCGCCAGCTTCGCGATTGCACTCGCTACGTCCTCCGCCGCCATTGGCTGGAACATTACCGGCGGCAGCCGCACAGCCCCGTCCAAGACGGAGAACTCCGCAATCTGACGCAGGAATTCGAAAAACTGCGTGGCGTGGACCAAAGTATAGGGCACCGGCGAGGCCTTGATCAGGCGCTCTTGGGCCAGCTTGGCGCGGAAATAGCCGCTGTCCTGCAGGCGATCGGTGCCGACCACCGAAAGCGCGACATGGTGGCGGACGCCGGCATTCAACTCAGCCGCAGTAATGTTCCGGCCCGCGGTCTGGAAGAAGTCCAACGCGGCTTGTTCCTCGAACGAGGGTGAGTTGGAAACGTCCACGACGACCTCGGCGCCGGCAAGAGACTCTGCAAGTCCTTGGCCCGTGATCGTGTTGACACCCGTATTCGGCGCCGCCGCGATTGCCTCATGGCCGTGCTGCTTCAGCTTTTCGACCACCTTGGATCCGATCAGGCCGGTTCCTCCGATTACTACGATCTTCATGACTCTCACCCTTCGTTGCGAGATAGCGAAGGGCAGGATCGCTTGTTCGGTGCTTCGCCGACATCATGCAAACGGGTGCGCCATGCTCGCCAATGGGCAGGCAAACCTACCCCTTGGGGCAGATCGGCAGGGCCGTTTCAGCGGCATGGCCCAGAGGGCCCTGGCGATTTCCGGGGATTGAGCGTGCATGCCCCCGAGTGATTTTTCCATTTTAGGAGATTGGTTTCCCCGGATGTCCGGGGATCAACCGGTAATTGCCCCTTAGGCTTGCCGACCGCGCGGCCTTACGTCGGCTACCCGTTAACAGGCAGGGAGAACCAGAATCGCGCGCCACCTTCGGGCTGGTTCGCCGCACCGATCGTACCGCCATGCGCGGCAATGATCGATTGGCATATCGCCAGGCCGATGCCGACGCCTTCTTCCTTGGTGGTGAAGAAGCTGTTGAACACGCGATTGATGTCCGCTTCTGCGATGCCCGGTCCGTCGTCGCGGATGGTGAAAATCACCGTTCCATTGGCGTCATGATCCGTCCCCAGACCGATTGCGCCGCGCATCGCGCCATTTTGCTGGATCGCCTGGACGCTGTTCACCAGCAGATTCACGACCACCTGTTGAAGCTGAACCCGGTCCCCACGAACCTTCGGCAGATCGTCCCCAAGCCGAACCGACAGCTCGATCGATCGCGACTCAATATCGTGACGTACGAAGAGAAGTGCCTCCTCGATGATTTCGTTCAGGTCGAGGGCGACGGGCCGGGGAACGTGCCGGGTGGTCATGCTGCGGATACGCCGTACGATCTCGCCGGCATGTTGCGCACTGTTCGAAATACGCGTGGTGAGCTGGGTCACCTTTTCCAGATTGGGTTCGTTGCGCGAGAGCCAGCGCAGACTGGTTTCGGCGTTGGTCAGGATCGCGGACAGAGGCTGATTAACCTCGTGCGCGATCGAGGAGGCAAGCTCGCCCAGCATCGATATCCGCGCGGCCCGGGTATAGTCGGCCTGGAGCTGGCGGAGTTGGGCCTCGGTGCGGAGCCGATCCGTGATATCCTCCAGCATGAGGAGCGTGATATCGAGGCGTTCGGGCCGCGTCGGGTAGGTCACCGAGAGCGAGACATCGAGCATACGGCCGTCGAGCGTCCGCAACTTCATGATTTCCGAATAGCTGCGATGGCCTTCGAAATGGTGGATCATGACGCGTCGCGCGGTCTCGGGAGAGGCGGCGAACACCGGATCGACAGGGCCCAGCAATTCACTTGCATCCTTCGCGCCGAACAATTGCACCGCGCTCTGATTGACGTCCGTGATCCGCACGATGTCGCAGGCTCTGACGATGTCGCTCGGATTGCTGTCCAGATAGGTGACGACGTCTTTGAGGCCCTTGCGGCGAAGTTCGTCGAATATCTCCGCCTGTGCCCGGGAATCCACCTCGAGGAAGGCGAAGGGCAGGTGGTGGATAAGATTGTTGTATCGCTCCTCACTGGTGCGTAGCGCCCAGAAGGAACGGTCGTCGACCGGCTCGGCTACGATGGCCAGGAAGACCACGCTCTGCAGTTTCTCGCTGTCGCTGATCCAGGCGACAAGGACGGGATCGTGGAGTACCAGCGACTTGATTCTTATTTTGCGTTCGCTGCGACGGGACCGGGCCGCCACCGCGCCAACAATCAGATCGGCGACGATGTTGCGCCCCTCGGTGGGCCAGAAGCCGGCGACCGGCTGGCCAAGCATTCGTTCGCGGCCGGCATAAGCACCAAACAGATGGACGGCGTTTGCGTTGGCGTCGACGATGAAGGTGCCGGCGAGCAGCGTGCCGACCCAATCAACCGGACGATCCCCCGCGACGATCGACTCGATGAGCGCGCGGACACGGGAAATGTCGAATGCCCAGCAGGCACCCGGATGGCGATGCATTTCGCGCTCGTGCACGGCATCCACATCCCCAAGGAGAGCGTCTATCGGACTGAGCGAGGCCATGTCAGCCGCCCAGCCGCCGTTCCAGCGCAAGAACGAGACTGCGTACCAGATCGGCATTGGCAAGCGGCTTGGTGAGATATGCCGTCGCCCCGTCGGCCATTGCCTGCATGCGTGTCGCTTCATCCTCCGCGGAGGTGACGAATATTACGGGGATCGATGAGCCCCGCGCGCGCAGGTGCCGCTGGAGCTCGAGCCCGCCAATTCCGGGCATTTTGACGTCGGTGACAAGGCAGCTGAACTCTGTGGATTCGGCGGAGGTCAGAAATGTTGCTGCATCGCCGAAAGCGAGCGCGGTCAGGCCCTCCACCTGAAGCAGATCGAAGAGCGCTTCGCGCATGGCCTGGTCGTCATCCACGATCGCAATCAACGGCGGGTTGGACAAGTAGAGGGTCCTCTGCGGCAGGGCGTCCTCTAGATGTCGCTGAAGTTGCAGCAGATTGTAACCATACCATGGTCTAGGTCGGCTCTTGCCGCAGGTCGGACGGCAACATGTCCCACGCCCGTATCAATTCACCGACCGTTGCTATCCCCATCTTGCGCATCACGCTGCTCCGATGAAGTTTCACGGTGACCTCGCTGATGCCAAGGTCGAAGGCGATCTGCTTGTTGAGGCGGCCCAGCGCCACCCGACGAAAAACCTGCCGCTCGCGCTGTGTCAGCGTCGCGTAGCGATCCTCCTGCTGTTTGATCATGCCGGCGGCAGCGCGATATGCGAGGTCCCGTTCTATCCCGGCGGTCACGGCATCGAGCAGCGATTGATCGCGCACGGGCTTGGTCAGAAAATCGATCGCGCCGGCCTTCATTGCCTGTACCGTCATGGGAATATCGCCATAGCCCGTAAGGAAGACGATCGGCTTTGGATTGCCCGTCGCTGCGAGATGCTGCTGAAGATCGAGGCCGCTCAACCCCGGCATGCGCACGTCCAGGATCAGGCATCCGGGCCGGTCCGGGATGTCCCTTTCCAACAACTCCCGGGTCGAACCGAAGCCGATCGCGTCAATGCCGACCGACAGCATCAGCTCCTCGATCGAATTCCGAACGGCTGCGTCATCATCCACAATCAGTACCAGTGCGCCGTCCTCCGCGGCCGAACCGTGATCGGGCTGTCCGGACCAAAAGTGGCTTTCGCGGGTCAAGAGCGATGCCTGGTACATACAACCTCCCGGCTGTTTCGACTGGAGACAATCAATGGTTTCATAGCGTGCGACCGCGCAAAATCCCCAAGCTGGTTAATGCTGGTTTCCCTGATCCGGGGATCGGAGCTCCAGCCGGATGACGCGGCGGCCGTGCCGCCTCGCGTCCAGCGAATAAGCACCTGCACCCAGAAGAACCACGGCTCCCGCACCACCCGCCAAGGCAAGGAGGAGCTGGATCAGCCTACCGTTGACCGTGAGCAGATCGGCAGCGATCACTACGATAAGCAGCAATGCCGCTATGCGTGTGCCCAAGCCCGCCACGAGGGACAGGGCAATCAGACCGGAAACCGCCGTGGCCGCGTTGCTGCCTCCCGATGCCGGGCACAAATAAGCGAGCGCGGGAAAGGCGCCCGAAGCACAGGAGGACCGCAACACCAGCAAGGCCAGACCGGTCGATCCATCCGGATAACGTAGAACCATCTTTGGCATGGGGCCGCGATACTCCCCCCGCGGCCGCGGGCCAGCTTCTTCCCGGGGATGTTCCGATCCCCCATTCGGGGGTACCGTCCTTACCGCCGTGCGGCGAATGGCCGATGGCAAAGGGCGTGACGGGAATCCCCGGGATTGGCAGGAACGACGATGCGGCTGATCAAGGCTATTTTCGTCGCAATGTTCCTTCTTCCGCCGATGATAGCGAACGCGGCCGGCCCCGGACGTCTCTTGGCGCAATATACCCACCAGCATTGGAGCGAGGAAAGCGATGCGCCAAGGCCGGTTTTCGCCTTGGCCCAGGACCATCGTGGTTATCTCTGGGTAGCCGCCTCCGGGGGCCTGTTCCGTTTTGACGGAATCCGGTTCGAACCGATTGGCAGCGGAATAGACCCGATCGCCAATGGCCCTCCGTCGGCGATACTGATCCGGCATAACGGTGAAGTCTGGACCAATTTCGAACGATCCGGACGTTTCGCGGTCTATCGGGATGGCCGGTTGCAGTTCCTGCGGGCGCCGCCGGCCCCACATCGCGTGATTGCCATGCGGGAAACGGCCGACGGCACGATTTGGGTGCTGACCGAGCGGGTCGGTCTTCCCCTTATGCGCTACCACAACGGGAGCTGGACATCGTTCGGCACTGCCGCGGGGGCTCCGCTCGACAACCCCTACAGTATGGTGGTGACCGGCGACGGCACGGTCTGGGTCTCGTTCAATGATTCGGTGATGCGACTAGCGCCGGGCGGACACCGGTTCGAATTGGTTCGGCATGCGTTTGGCGCGAGAGGTCGGCTGTCCCTGGATCCGCAGCAGCGGGTTTGGTTCACGGAACGCAATGGAAGCTATCCGATCACCGGACCGAACGGACAGGGAAAGCCCCCGAAACTTCGCCACGCTTATGCCACCGATGATGCCGAGATTCGAGGCTGGCCCGCTTTCGACCGGGAAGGGAACCTGTGGATCGCTACCTATTATGATGGGCTGCAGCGCGTGCCACATCCGGATCCGCGCGGTGCCGCATCGGCGGACGAGGCCTCCGCCCAGGTCGAGCATTTCACCGCGCATGACGGATTGTCGTCGAATGCAACGACGCAGATCTTCCAGGACCGGGAAGGCAACGTCTGGGCCACTACAGAGGACGGGCTGGACAAATTCTGGCCGGCCACGCTGCACCATGAGCCTGAGCTCAGTCAGCCCGCCGCGTTCGGTGACCTGCTGCTGGAGGCTTCCGATGGCACGGTCTATATCGGTGAAGCATCGACCGTGTATCGCGTGCTGCCGGGCAAGCAGCCCGAACCGATTTTCCGGACAGACAAGGAACCCCGGACTTTGTGCGAGGCGCCCGACGGCGCCATCTGGATCAGCTTGTACAAGGACAAGCAGATCATAATCTGGCGCCACGGTTCGGTACGCCGGCTGCCACGCAGGATTCCACTTTCCTATACGATTTATGACTGCGCGTTCGACGCGCGGGGCGACTATTGGGTAACCGCATCGTTTGGAGGGATGGCGCGTTTGCATGCGGGACGCTGGGAGCGGATGTTCGGCTCCACAAACGACACCTTCCTCCCGAAATCGATGATCACCGATGCGCGCGGTCGGATCATTATCCACTGGAATGACAATAGCCTGGTCCGGCTCGACGGCCAGGTGCGCCGCGTGATGCGAATTCCCTTCGATGGCTACGCGCCGGACGATGTGGCGCTGTATTCCGCACCATCGGGCGGCCTGTATGCCGCCGGGCGGTTCGGGCTGGCGCGGCTTGGCAACGGGCGGCTCGAAACCATTTCCGCCCGCAGGGTCCCGCTATTCAGCGGCGTGAATGGCATGGTCCAGACGCCGTCCGGCGGAACCTGGCTGGCGAGCCCCGGCGGGATTCTCCGGATCGATACGGCCGCACTGGAGAGCGCATTCCGCAAACCCGGTCAGGTGCCCCCCATACGTGCGCTGGGCGCGATCGACGGGCTTACCAGCCCACCGCATTCCCACAGCCGGCATGCGATCGTACGCGGCGGCGATGGACGGCTCTGGATCGCGGTTCAGAGTGGTACATTGTGGCTTGACCCGGATCACGTCGCGCGAAACCGGAGACCGCCCGATGTGGCGGTCGGAGCATTGATCGCCGATCGGCTTTATCGCGATCCGACCATGATCACGCTGCCAGCGGGAACGTCGAACATTCAGATCGATTTCGCCGTATTAAGTTTCTCCAACCCGCGTACCAGACACGTCCGCTATCGTATCGAGGGGCAGGATCTGAACTGGGTAGAGGCGGGCACGCGGCGGCAGGCTTTCTATACCAACCTCGCGCCGGGCACCTATCGCTTCCGCCTGACCGCCGCGAACGACAACGGTGTCTGGAACGACCGAGGCGCCACGGTCGAGTTCGTCATCCCTCCAACCTTCGTTCAGTCCCGCTGGTTCGTCGTGCTGTGCGGTGCCCTGGCGCTGTTCCTGCTTTGGATAATCTATCGCTTCCGCATGAGCCGGGTCGCGCGCGCGATCCGAAGCCGGCTCGAAGAACGGCTCGGTGAAAGGGAACGCATCGCTCGCGAACTGCATGATACATTGCTGCAAAGCGTTCAGGGTCTGGTTCTGCGCTTTCAGTCTGTGGCCAATAAGATGCCGGCGGAGGAGGCTGCCAGGGTGAAGCTCGAAGCCGTACTGAAGCGCGCGGACGAGGTCATCGCCGAAGGGCGCAATCGCGTGCAGAATCTGAGAGCTGTCGATGGCGCGGGCGATCTGATCGAACTGGTGAAGGAGCGGGCGGTTGCGGCGGAATTCGATCCTGTCATTCCGATCCGGATCGTCGCGGAAGGCAAGCCGCGCCCCATATATCCTCTCGTGTCGGTTGAGCTGGGTCGGATCGTGGACGAAGCCTTGCGGAACGCGGCGCGCCATGCGCGGGCAACCGCCATCGACATCACGATCCGCTTTGCCCGCTCTCATCTGGATCTCGAAATACGTGACGATGGAATAGGCATCGCACCCGACCTGCTCCAGGACGGGGGCAAGCCGGGCCATTTCGGTCTTGTTGGAATGCGCGAACGGGCTGAGCGGATTGGGGGCGGGTTTTCTGTGGACAGCCGGGATGGCATGGGATGCGCGGTTACGATCGCCGTTCCCGCGCGCCTGGCATTCGCCGATCCGGCGCCGCGCAGGTGGCGACTTTTTCTGCGGCTTTTCCGCGGAAAGGGGGGAGCAAGCGATGTCTGAACAATCGCCCATCCGGATCCTGATTGTCGATGATCATGCTGTCCTGCGGGAAGGCGTTGCCGCGATCCTCGAAGATCGAACCGACATGGTTGTGGTGGGCGAGGCGTGCGATGGCGAGGACGCTGTGGCGCGTTTTCGCGCGCTTCGGCCGGACGTGACGCTGATGGACCTGCAGATGCCGATCATGACCGGTCTGGAGGCGATACAGGCGATCCGACGCGATTTTCCCGACGCACGCATTCTGGTCCTGACCACCTATGCGGGCGATGTTCAGGCGGTGCGGGCGCTCAAGGCGGGCGCGATCGGCTATCTGCTCAAGAGCAGCCTCCGGACGGAGATGCTGGACGCCATCCAAAACGTCCATCGCGGCCGTCGCCACGTCCAGGGCGACGTTGCCTCGGGAATCGCGATGCATGTCGCTGACGAACCGTTGAGCAATCGTGAGATTGGCGTCCTGAGCCTGGTCGCGAATGGCAAGGCCAACAAAGAGATTGCGCAGGCGATGTCGCTCTCCGACGAAACCGTGAAGGCGCATCTGAAAAACATCTTCGCAAAGCTCGGCGTCAACGACCGTACCCATGCCGTCACGGTGGCCGTACGCCGGGGGATCATTGACCTTTGACATCGAAGATCGGAATGAATCCGGCGGGGACGTTCCAAAGGTCTTCACCCGATCGGAACGCTTGCGAGCGGAAAAGTGGAGGACCGGACAGGTGGGATGCTCGACTGCCATTTCGTTGGCCGCAGGGTGAAATCGGAAAAACCCCTGTATCCATCATCCCTGTCGCGTCCGATTGACACGGCCCTCCAGTTGAAGTCGCGGGGAGGGTGGAGCGCACCCCGCGCTGTGATCTTCTGATCATCGGCAATCCCGGCACGGGACGTTGCAAACAGGGCAGAGCGGGGAGCCGGCCGGGAAAGCGCCGCCTTTCTCGAACGCGATCGAACGATCGACTACCTATGCCGTGGAATAAGTTGCCTACGCATAAGGCGTGTACGGGTACAGCCAGATATCTTTACCATGGAGCGCCGGCTGGCGTCCGATCTATACCTCAGGATGACCAAGGATAGCCGCGTGGTCGCAGGGCGCGACCGGCGGACCAGTCTGCTAAGCGCCCCAACTGCGGTCATTCGCAAAGGCTCACCGCGATCCCGAAAGCGGCCGTTGCCATTGCTGCGCGGCGGATTGGTTATTCGAGCGCTCAGTCGCTCGGTATGCTCATCGGTTCGACCGCAAGGGCGGTTAGATCAAAGGCGCGCAGAAGGCCTTCTTCTCGGCCCGGTCGGCCGGCGACTCCTTGATCGGCGACGGCCGTTCGCCCATCGCGGCGGCGCCAAGCACATAGGCGGTCAGCGACTTCATTCGGGCGTTGAGAGCGGTGGCCTTGCCATAGGCCTGATGCAGCGCGACCCTCAGGGCGGTTGTCAGGGGTTTGCAAAGCCCCAGAAATGCGGGGCAAATTTCCGATGAGAATTCCGTGGTAACTTATTTGATAAGGAACGACGAATTGATGGTCGTGCAGCGAGTCCAGAGCGAACCGGTCTCTTGCGGCCATTCCCTGTTGAAGCCCGATTTACAGGGAATCTGGAACGTTTCTCGGCGTTGAGTGAGGTTGATGGCGCCAAATAAATGGTAGTTTCCCGCCGTTGGTGAAAAAGAATTCCCTAAGACGAATAACAGGGAATTTGCTGCGCCTAACAGGGAGGTGCCCAGGAACAATCCCGCCTGTTTGACAAAGAAACTGGGCACGGATTGCACGGCGTGCCGGACCACGGTAAGTAGTTCGACGCGGACGTTGTGTCCGCACCTGAGCAGCACGCGGGGCGCAAGCCCTAAGAGCAGCATGGGGCCAACTGATTTGTCTTTCCGAATGGGAGGCGGGTCAGCGGCTGCCTGCTGCAGAACGCTGCCCTGACCTCCCTTCGGCCGGACGGGAGGTATGTATGACTAAGTTTTCGCAGGCTGCGCCGGGCAGCAACATCAAGGCTTTCGAGCGCCTTGGCCCGATCGAATATCGCGATCCCAACGATCTGAAATTGTACGCGCGCAACCCGCGCAAACATCCCAGCGGCAGCTTACCATGATCGCGGCATCGATCAGGGAATTCGGCTTCGTCATGCCGGTGCTGATCACGGCCGACGACGAGTTGATCACGGGGGAGGCTCGGGTCAATGCACCGAAGCAGGTTGGCCTGACGGGTATTCCCACGATCGGGATCCATCATCTGTCGCCCGCCCAGATCAAGGCATTCCGCCTCGCCGACAACCGCCTAGCCGAGGGTGCCGAGTGGGATCAGGAAAGCCTGGCGGCAGAGATTGAGGAGATCCTGGCGTCTTCCGAAATCGAGGTCGAAAGCCTCGGCTGGTCCACGTCTGAACTCGACGTCATCCTTTCCGATGCTGGCGGTGATACGGCAGCGCAGGCCGATCCCGCCGACGAAGATCTACCCCCACCCCCAAGGCCGGTATCATGTGCTGGTGACCTATGGATGCTCGGCAAGCATCGGCTGCTCTGTGGCTCGTCGCTCGAACGCGAAGTCTGGGACGTACTGATGGATGGCAAGGTGGCGGTCATGGCCTTCACTGATCCGCCCTACAACGTCCCGGTCGCCGGCCATGTCTCAGGCCTTGGCAAGGTCCAGCACGCCGAGTTCGCGATGTCGTCGGGCGAGATGACCAAGGCCGGCTTTACCGACTTCTTGGCCGAATTCCTCGGCGCGACGATGGGCCGCGTTTGCGATGGCGCCATCCTCTATGTCTGTATGGACTGGCGCCGCCTCCCGGAGCTGCTGGCTGCCGGTGACAAGGTCCAACTCCAGCTTATCAATCTGTGCGTCTGGAACAAGACCAATGGCGGGATGGGCAGCCTTTATCGCTCGAAGCACGAGCTGGTTCTCGTGTTCAAGAAGGGGCGGGCGCCGCACATCAACAATGTCGAACTGGGAAAGCACGGCCGCTACCGGACCAACGTCTGGGACTATGCCGGCGTAAACACGTTCGGGGCTGGCCGCATGGCTGACCTTGAGGCGCATCCGACCGTCAAGCCGATCGCACTCGTTGCCGACGCAATCCGCGATGTTTCCCGGCACGGCGACATCGTGCTGGACGCTTTCATGGGGTCCGGCACGACCATCCTCGCAGCCGAGCGGGCAGGGCGTGTGGCCTATGGGATCGAGATCGACCCCGGCTATGTCGACGTTGCCATCCGCCGCTGGGAGAAGATGACTGGCAAGTTCGCCGTGTTGCGGTCCACCGGCCAGACCTTCGCCGAAGTCTCGTCCGATCGGGTCGATCCCACACTGGTCGTCGACGCCGCCTGACATCACGCCGCGGTCGCAGCGGCGGCCGCGGCTTCTCCAGATTTGAGAGACAGACAATGCCTATCATCCGCATCCCGTCGCCCGCACAGAGCG